>Ga0307423_1001483_pt1 | contig 14112 bp, 10 predicted proteins | sample SalMarWE160310MG_FD_202154 | JGI IMG/M metagenome (GOLD analysis project Ga0307423, IMG submission 202154) | Salt marsh sediment microbial communities from the Plum Island Ecosystem LTER, Massachusetts, United States - WE1603-10 | ecosystem: Environmental > Aquatic > Marine > Intertidal zone >...
TAAAACACTTTATTTTATTTATATATAATGCTAACTCAAAATCTATATCCCAAATAACCTCTGCCGATATAATCGACTATAAAGGTAACCTTCCAAAACACCAGGCATGGTACCTTGGTACTCTGTCGGGCTTCTTCAAAAAATGGTATGAATTGGGCTATCCAGGAATCGATCAAGAAATCCCAGCATTATTTAATCAGTTACGGATTCGCGGCAATCAAAAAGGGAATGCCGTGCTCACGATGGATCCCCATGAAGGGCCATTTTCAGAAATAGAACTTCACGGGTTAGTTGATGCCATTAACAATGCTTATGCAACAAAAGACATCCACACTAGAGATTTCATACTAGCATGGCTTTTCATAGCGACTGGAGCACGGAATGAACAAATCGCTTCATTAAAACTTAAAGACCTTAAAGTGCAAAGGACTAAAGAAAATAAATCTAATTACTTTATCGATGTGCCTCGCGCCAAGCAACATGGGAAATTGATCAGGTCAGAATTCAAAACGCGGCCGTTGATTAGCGAGGTAGGAAAGGTACTTGAAGCTTGGTGTGAACAAGTCAAAGAAGAGCATTTAGCATTGATAGCTGATGAAGTCGACCACCAGGAATTACCTATCTTCCCTTCCTGGGAATCCGCAAACCCACCGGGATTTGAGCACCATACTACAGGCGCAAATCTTGGCATTGAGATAAAGCGTGTATTTGATTCACTAAATGTTACTTCAGAACGGACCGGTCTTCCTATTAAAGTTACAGCTCGCAGGTTTCGCTATACATTGGGCACAAGAGCCGCCATGGAAGGACATGGCTTATTACTTATTGCTGAACTTCTGGATCATTCAGACACGCAGAATGTAGGAATATACGTAGAAGCCACTCCCGAAATAATTGACAGAATCGACAAAGCCTTGGCGCTTCAACTTGCCCCACTGGCCCAGGCATTTTCTGGGCTAATCGTTTTTGATGAATCAGAAGCTGAACGGGGCGATGACCCCACCAGCCGTATTTGGGACCCAAGGACTTCCTATGTTGGGACTTGCGGTAAATACGGTTTTTGCGCAGCTTCGGTGCCTATTGCTTGCTATACCTGCCTTTGCTTCCAAGCGTGGCTCGATGCACCACATGAAGCACTATTAATGGAATTAATCGCTGAAAGGGATCGAATCCTTGAGGCTACTGGAGATGAAAGAATTGCTTATGCAAATGATCGAACTATCCTTGCTGTGGCTGAAGTAGTACGCCGGTGCTCTGAAATAAAACAGCAAATGAGAGACGAGTAATGGGGCAGATCATTCAATTCGTCCCGAAGGCAGACATTGAAGCTTCGCAGAACGTGCAAAATTTCGTTGAGCTATGCCGAAACAAACTAACCATATTCGGCGCTGAACTAGACTGGGAAGCCGATGCATGGGATGTCACTAAGACCGTGAACAAACCTGGACGCAAAGGCAGGATCGCCCTTGTATGGACCAGTCACTTTACTTCCAAGCACAAGCCAACTCTTCCAATGCATAAGCCATTCCTTGATTTTGTGAAAGCTTACCTGCGCTATCAAAACGGTTTAAGGCCCACAAAATCTATTCAGCTAAGATTGTCAGCTCTTAGGGCCTTGGAGCAAGCACTCGTAGAGCAGAACGGAGTTCCCAGAGTTGAAGATGTTGAGCCAGCCTTACTTAATAATGCGGCTAGCCTTATAAGGGAGAAATTCGCCCCTTCAACTGCTTATCGTATTGGCAGCCAACTCGAAATGATCGCCAACTTCATTTCGGGAAATTATCTTGTTCCTGTCCGCTTCACTTGGAAAAATCCTCTTGGCCGCCCCAATGATAGAAATAGAGTTGGGAAAAAGGCTGATAAGGAACGAACCGATAAATTGCCGTCTCAGGCTTCTCTTGATGCTTTAGCTAAAGCCTTTTTTATTGCATCAGAACCTGCAGACGTTCTAATAGCATCCACCGCTGCACTTCTTTGCTGCGCACCGGACCGCATCAATGAGGTACTCCGGTTACCTGTTGATTGTGAAGTCACTATGCAGCGCCCCAATGAGGAGGGAGCATATGGCTTGCGTTGGTGGCCATCAAAGGGTGCCGAACCTATGGTCAAGTGGCTCGTCGGGACCATGGTTGATGTTGCCAAGGAAGCTGTTGGCAAAATACGCAAGGAAACCGAAGAAGCACGCAATATGGCAAAGTGGTATGAGGAGAACCCAACGAGGCTCTACTTACCCAAAGAACTTGTAAGCCTACGCGACAACAACCATTTAAATATGCAAGAAGTTGGAGACGTATTAGGAATTAAAGATCGAACATCTGCTAAATCCTGGCTAATCAGGAACGGCGTATCGGTCGAAAAGAGTAACACTCTTTTTCATTGCCTCTTTCGTGACTTTGAATCCGCAGTTCTATCTCTGATCTCAAATGACTTTCCATTCTTAGATCCCGAAATAGGTCTCAAATACAGTGAGGCGCTATTTGTCGTTCCATTTAATTTTTTTCATCCGAGAAGAGCTACTTATAAATGCCTTTTCGAAAAAATTGGTACTGAAACCATAAATAATGGTTTGGGGGCCTCTCTGCAACACGGCAAATCATCCATATTTAGCCGATTAGGATTTACTGAACCAGATGGTAGCCCTATCAGAATTACCACTCACCAATTCAGACACTGGCTAAACACCCTTGCTCAAAAGGGAGGATTGAGCCAACTAGACATTGCCAAATGGTCTGGCCGAAAAGACCTACGTCAAAACGAAGCCTATGATCATGTGCCCGCTGAAGAGATGCTAGTAAAAATAAGAGAGATCAATGATGGAAGCATAATAGGCCCGCTAGCAGAGTTTGTAAGTAAGGCTCCCGTCTCGCGTGAAGAGTTTTTGAAGCTCAAATTTCCCACAGTACATACCACCGAATTTGGATTTTGCATCCATGACTGGACAATGCTTCCATGTCAACGTCATCGCGACTGCGTCACCTGTACTGAACAGCTTTGCATCAAGGGTGACCAGAAAAAAACTGCACGAATTAGGCAATGTCTCAATGATGTTGAAGAACAGGTTAAAAACGCTGAATCGGCTGTCGACAATGGTTACGCCGGCGCTGACCGTTGGCTTGAACATCACAAAATGGTGGTAGAACGCTTACGAGGATTGGTAGCAATCCTCGAAGACCCAACAGTGGCTATCGGCACCATAATTCAACTGTCCAATGAAAACGAATTCTCGCCAATAAGCATCGCCATTGATGAGCGACGGCGACTTGAGGGCAACGACTCTATCTTGTTAAACCAAACTACCCTCATAGAGAATTCCGAAACCCACAGCAGCACTTTGAAGGCAAAATAATATTAGGGAGAGCATCTCCATGTCTAGCCATCTGTCAGACCAAGACGTGGAAATCATAGTTGGCATCTTGGATGGTTGGAGTGGACGCTTGACCTGGAACACCCTAATTGATGCCATAGAGGTGAACTTAGGTCAGCGCTATACGCGCCAAGCCCTCAGCAACCACGATCGTATCCAACGTGCTTTTTCTGTCCGCAAACGCAACCTATCAAAAGGGTCCGCAATCCCTTTACACCTTTCTCTCGAGATGCAAAAGGCACTAGAAAGAATTGAGCGGCTAACAGCAGAGAATGAACGTTTGGAAGCAGAAATTAACGCAATACGTGAGCAGTTTGCTCGGTGGGCTTACAACGCTTCTACGAAAGGCTTAAACGAGGTTTTTCTAAACAGACCATTACCTCCAATCGACAGAGAAAGGACGAAGCGCTAAGTTTATTCTTGTTATTATAAAATGTTTCATCATATTTTATATGGCTGCAAAAAATCTTATCCTTCTGATTTAATAAGCCGTAATTATTAGGAGGACTGCCTTGAACTTACTTGTCGATGGGTACTTACTTGCAACCCTCACCGCAACTTTTGCCGCTCTCAAGCTTGATGGACTTGTGTCGTGGCCTTGGTGGGCTGTGGTCTCACCTTTGTGGATTGGCCTTATCCTCAGGTGGTTTCTCCGCAATATTATTAAAATGCTTAAGAATCGATTCGGCAGTTACCACAAAAACCTTGAAAACCTTGATAGAGATCTACCCCTGCAAGTTTGGCGTGATATTTACAGCCTTCTTCACGAGCGTGGCCATACGCTCCGTGATCTGAAGGCTTCAATTAGTGACCAAACAGACCCCAATGGAACCCCTCGTGAAGGAAGCAATTGGCGGGCGGCCTTAAAAGAAGATAGCAGAATTTCCAGCAGGTCACCGCTGATTAAAGATGACGCTTATAAACAGGCTATGGACTTAGGAAGAGAGGGATCTGATCGTTACCGTCATTCTCGCGAGAAGCTTTCCAATAAACGAAGCAATTCTCCCATTGAGTCAGAGTGATCCACTTCCAATGCCACACGATATCACTTCATATGACACTGTATTTGAATTAGCTATGAACATCCTAAAGGTGAGGGCGTAAGGGATGAGGCCGTGGATTTTCCAAAGGTGAGTACCTAGGGGATGGACAAGAGCCATTTATCATGCGATTTAGTGCGATATTTATTTAAGGTTCATCCGACTAAAGCGTACCGGGTTTGATGAATGGCTTTTATCTTGAGCTTGAAGAAGTCCATATCTCTGAAGCCATATGCCTGCCGTTTCATGGTCTTGATTTTGTTGTTGGTCCCTTCCAGGGGGCCGGTGGAGATGGGGTAATCGTAGTAGGCCAGTATGCCGGCTCTGTGGGCCATGAGGGTGTCGGCAAACTTGGAGAGCATGGAGACACCCGAATTCCATGCCCGGCCCGCCCAGTCAAAGAGGAAGGATTCGGCTGCCTGCTTACTGAGCTGGGACCAGAGCTGCCGGAGGTCCTCCTTCATGTAATAGGCGCAGGCCAAAGGCTGATTGAGTTCCAGGGCCTTTCGCAGTCGGTCAGGCTCCCCCCTGTCGGCCCGGAGGTTTTCAGGGTTTTTCAAAAGCAGCCACCTGGTGCCCTTCAGGACGGCCTTGTCCTGGACACGAGCCTGGCGGTAGAGCGAGCGCCTGAAGTCGGAGAGCTTGTCATTGAAAAGCTTGATGACATGAAAATGGTCAAACACGATGGCGGCCCCGGGCAAGTGCTGGCTGATCGCGCTGATGTAGGCAGGGGACATGTCGATGGCCACGGCCTCGATCTTGGCCTTGGAGCATTTCAATCTTTTCCAGAAGGGCGTGAGGGCCTCTGCTCCCTTGCCGTCCCCCACAAAGACCACGGCTCCGGTCCTAAGGTCGAGGACGACAGTGAGATAGCGATGACCCTTGCCGATGCTGATCTCGTCAATGGCTATCTGCTTGAGGTCCTTGAGGCGAGGTCGGGCAAAGCGCTTCTCGAGGTCGCGCCTTTGAATGTCCTTGATCACGTCCCAGCTCACCTCCAGATTATGGGCCACGTCTTGGATAGTCATATGGCGGCCCAACTCCAGGGCGTAGCGCTCAAAGGCCTTGGTGTAGGTGCGCCGGGCGTCGGCAAAACCGATTTTGGCTTGTCGCACCATCCCGCAGGCCGGGCAAAAGAGGCGTTTGATAGCCAGGGATACCCATACAGGCTTCAAGCCGATGGGCAAGGAACGGAACTGGCGGATGACTTCTCCCTTTGTCCTTACCTGGCTGGCCCCGCAGCAGGCACAACTCAGTCCAGACAGGTTTTGGCGAATCGTGAAGATCACCCTGCCGCCTTCATAACTGGTACTCAGGTGCTGGTAGCCTCGCACCCCGAAACCATGGTACAAGAGACTCGTGGACATGATGGGGCTCCTCCTCGATGAAAGTAGCTAACATCAAAGAGGAAAACCTGATTGTCCACTTCATTGCAACTTAGGCCGGTACGCAAGATCCGGATGAACCTTATTTAAATAGACAAAGGAAATCCTAAAGGTGAGGCCTGGGTGGATGAACTTAAATTATGTCTGCCCTTTAATTTAATTTCCGGCGTTATCATAAATTTACGGCGAAAAAGGTACACGAACCCCCCATTTTGACGAAAAGTAAAATAAAAATGGTTGCATTTTCACCATTTGGTGGTTGCTATATCGCCATCTCGTGGTTAATTTGTCAAAGTGGGGAGGGCTAAGGCCTCTACGGTTAACAAGAAGAACTTGTCGAAGGTGTGTCAAAGTTTTTGTTTTCTGAATCTTGATCATTTTATAATCAAGAACAAGCTCAATGTGGAGGTTTATAAATGGGTCTTAGCCGCAAGCACGATGTTGCCTCTCATCCCGAAAGTGTTAAATATATTCCTCCATCAGAGCGTAAAGTAAGGCCTGATGAACCTCCTTTTCTAGATCTAGTCAATAAATTAGGGGCCATCCTAAAGAGGAAGAGGCGACTGGATAGAAGCACTTAGACCAGAGTCGGACCTGCATAGGGATCGCTGGCTCAAATCCAGTCGTCCCAGGATTTCTCATTTTAAATAGACAAAGAAAATTCTAAAGGTGAGGGCCTAGGGGATGAACTTAAATTATGACTGGCCCTTAATTTAAGTTCCGGCTAGCAGGGCATCGCTTATCCGGCTTCACTCATGTTTCTCGAATTCCCACGCCTCTTTTGGGGTAGGTTTCTCACGATCCGTCCACGACTTCACCAGTTCCGTCAGTTTATCGTAATCTTTATAACAACCAGGGTGTTTTCCAGATATAGCAGACGCCGCGAAATCCCTAAGCAAACCGTACTCGCCTGTCTTCTGAAAATCTTTGGAGGTCAGCATCGAAATAGCGTAGTACGGCTTGTCCGCTCTCAATGCCTGCCCGAAATAGAAGCCTTCAAAGTCGGGAATATGAGCAATCAGACCACAAGCAGGCAAACCGGCAGATCGTTGAGTAATAACCTCGGCAATTTTCTTGTTCATCGTCCACATTGCATTTTTAGCCCAGGTTTCTTTTCGGAGGCACATGGGGCAATCGGAGTCGTGTATAAGCGTGTAAGGAGTACCAAACTGATTCAATATGCGTGCAAATAGAGGAAGGTTAGCTTTGCCCATACAATTCACTACATGACACCACATACCGGCTGGTGCAGGTACATCTGCGAGTATATGATTGAGCACAGCCTGCTCCGTTTCACCCTCAACGAGAAACACATGATCTGCAAAGAAGAATTCACTTACGGTGGGGTGGCATGAGCGGATCATACGTAGTTGGGTGCGCTCGTCATCAGTGAAGGAGGCCTTTTCAGTACTGAAAACCCGAGGCTGTCCAGCTGTCTTTTTTTCCACTCGCATTATCGTTGTATGTGGCTTCGAAACATCGATAAATATTGGGGAGTGAGTACAGGTGATAACCTGCCACTCTGCGATAGCAGCCAAATCATACAGCGCGTCACGAGCCGCGCGAATCATCGGGGGATGGAGAAAAGATTCAGGCTCCTCAATTAGAAGCATCCTTTGCCTGTCGGCCTCTACCAGTTTTTTCCCCTGCTTAACACGGCCCATCTCAGCTAGTGTCCCTAAAGCGGACCAAAGGAAGGTTCTACGCATTCCTGCGCCTTGATTACTAAGCGGAACGGCACTTTTCTCGGGCTCTTCAATGCGTACATGGCTCCCAGACGCGATTATCTTATCAGGATCAATCTTACCAACTGATTGGTGAATGGATACCTTGTGGCCTGGGAAGATGTTGTCAAGTTTTTGTGTAATGCGACCACACGCATCATCCAATTCCTTTTGTGCGTCTCGGGCAAACTCATCAGCAAGAGACTGTAGTTCTTTGAGAACGCTTTCGGACTTCTTTGAATCTTTCTTCAGAGCGGCCTTGGCAGCCGCTGTTAAAATCTGAATAATCTGCTTTTCTGTCTCTTCTGGATCATCAGTCGGGCGTACTCGAAGCGGGACAGGTATCCTATTGGTTATTAAGGTGTCCCAACCGCCCATCCCGCCTGCCACCCACTCATTGTCGCTCTGGTTCCAAGAATATTTTTTTGCTTTCTCCTCCGGCGCTAACCAGTCCCACCTCACCTTAACGGCTTTACCAAAGGCGGGATCTTCGTATTCCCACTTCGCACCGAGTATATTGCGGTCCTCATCTGTGAGGTCAGTAAATACGCCACCGATTGAGACCCTCTTGCAGGGATCTTCGTTCAGAAATGACTGTAATGGTAATGACGACCCAGTACTGGCCAAAGCTTCGTATGCATCTAAAACGGAAGATTTCCCGCAGTTGTTTGGCCCTATCAAAACCACAATGTCATCGATTGGTATTGTAAGTCCGGGCTCACCTATACATGCAAAATTGGTGATCGTCAGTGCACTAAGCTTCATTTGATCCCCCCATTATAAAATATGCCAACTCCATGCGGGAACGGTGAGCAGGCCAATCGGCCAGTGGCTACTTCTTACCCCTTCCCAATTATCGTTCCGTTTTATTTCATTCGACATCAGTTATTCAATCAACTCCAAAATAACCTATGCTCTCATGCTTTTCAGATATTACTGTTTCTTGAAAATACACCATAATCTTGGGCTTTGGATAGCCTTCAAGCAAAGTGGGGTACTTAATCAGCTTAGGCTCAGGAGTAATGGCGCCAGGAAAGCCCTCATCGATTTGGACCCGCAGAGGCATGCTTCCCAGTCTAAGCATACATTTGACCAGCCAATGACGTATAAGATACTATGCTTGGTGGTAATTGCCGCATAATCAGGGGGGAGTATGTTCAAGTTTATTCACTCCGCTGATATTCATCTCGATAGTCCAATGCATAGGCTGGATGATTATGAAGGTGCTCCGGTGGATGAGTTCCGCCAAGCAACCAGACGCGCATTTGAGAAATTGGTTGACCTGGCATTGGAAGAAGATGTCTCTTTCGTTCTCATTGCCGGTGATCTCTACGATGGTAACTGGAAAGATTACAATACCGGCTTATATTTGGTGGCTCAGCTGAAGCGATTCGAAGTGGCCAATATCCCTGTGTTCGTTGTCGCTGGTAACCATGATGCTGCGAGCAGAATCACAAAAAATCTCAGCTTCCCAGAAAATGTCAAGATGTTTGCCAGCAGCCGCCCGGACACCTTCCAGCTGGAAGACATTCGTGTGGCAGTGCATGGACAAAGCTATTCCTCTCCTGCGGTCAAGAATAACCTTGCCGTTAATTATCCAGATCCAATAGCAGGATATTTTAACATCGGTCTGTTGCACACCTGCGCAACCGGCCGTGAAGGCCACGAGGCTTACGCACCTTGCTCACTGGAGGACCTTAGGAATAAGGGATATGACTATTGGGCCCTGGGTCACATCCACCAGTACGAGATTCTAGCAGAGGACCCACCGATCGTTTTTTCCGGTAACACCCAAGGCCGGCATGTCCGCGAGACCGATGTGAAGGGATGTGTGGTGGTGAATGTGGATGACGCGCATCGCGCTGAGTTGATTTTCACTCCTACTGACGTGGTGCGCTGGGCCAGGGCTGAAGTTGATGTCACCAGTGCACAAGACCCTTACGAGGTGATCGATCTCATCCGAACCCACCTAGAAGCTCTCTATGAGGAGCATGGTGGCATGCCGCTCGCGGTTCGCGTTTTTGTCCATGGTGAGACTGCTGCCCACGATGAATTTTTGTCAGATACCGAGCGCTGGGAGGCAGAGATCCGCTCTGCGGGCAACGATGTCGGCAATGGTGGGATATGGGTTGAGGCAATCAGAATCGAGACCGAATCACCTGCATCTGAGTTGGCTCTTCCAAAAGCAGGAGCAATGGGTGAGTTGCTTGAAGTGTTCAATGAATTGGCCGGCGATGAGAACGCTCGCCGCGAACTTTTAACCGAGCTTGCTGATCTGGGGAAAAAGCTGCCCAGGGAGCTGAAGGTTGACGCTGGAGGGCTGCAGTTCGACGACCAGTGGATAGCTAAGGTGCTGAACCGAGTCAAACCGATGCTCATTCGACATCTACTACACAAGGAAGGTGTCCAATGAGAATTGATGCTCTGAAGCTCCTTGCCTTCGGCCCTTTTACGGATTCAGTTCTTGACCTTAGTCAAGGTAACCAGGGCCTTCACCTTATCTATGGGAATAATGAAGCTGGCAAAACCACTGCCCTGAGGGCTTTGCATAGCCTTTTGTACGGCATCCCGGCCCGTACTCAGGACGGATTTTTGCATCCCTACAACAAAATGCGCATTGGTGCGGTATTGAAAACCGCCGACGGCAAGACCTTGGAGGTAATACGTCGAAAAGGTAAAAACCAAACCCTAAGGGAAGCCGATGACAGTACCGTTGTAGATGAAGCCGTGCTTAATAAATTATTACAGGGGATCGATTCGGATCTGTTTGGGACCATGTTCGGAATTAGCTACCAGGCTTTGATAAGTGGAGGTGAAGAGATCGTCAGTGGCGGCGGGGATGCGGGCAGTCTCATCTTCTCAGCCAGTTCGGGCATTGCCAATCTTCACGAATTCCAAAACGCTCTAAAGGCACAGGCTGAAGACCTGTTTAAGCCGACGGGACAAAAGCCCAAAATAAATAGTTCTCTTAGAAGTCTAAAAGATAGCCAGAAAGACCTGCGTGATGCCCAACTCACGGGCCAAGAATGGAGTCGTCACGACAACGCTCTCAAAAAGGCGCGGGTCAAAAAGCATGACGTTGGCGAAGAACTCGACAATCTTCAAAAGGAGCTTAGCCGCCTAAAGCGCATCAATGGGGCCTTGCCTGATATTGCACGCCGACAAGAGTTGGTCGACGAACACCATGAATACGTAGATGTGGTTTTATTGCCAACTGGTTTCCCCGATAAACGCCTTGGCCTCCAGACCAAGCAAGCCAACGCAATCAGCAGGAAAGCTCAAGCCGAAACCAACATAGAATCCTGTCGTGATGAAATAGCAGATCTTAAGATCACGCCTGGCCTCATTGAGAATGCTGGCCAAATTGAAGCGTTCCATCTTGAACTAGGAAGTCTGCTCAAAGCTGCCAAGGACAGAACAACCCTGGACCCAAAACGAAATATCTTGCTGGGCGAAGCTGAAGAAATATTGCGGGAACTGCGAAAAGACCTATCTATCGACCAGGCCGAGTCTCTTCGTATTGAAGCAACCAAGGTGGTTAGGATTAAGGAGTTGGGATTAGAGCATGAACGCATCCTCGCTCGTCTTGAAAATGCTCGCGATCGGTTGCCGGAGCTAGAGCTTGAAATCACTCAAATAACTGATTCCTTGAGCGCTTTGGCTATGCCTCGCTCCATCGGCTCCTTGCAGGTCGCTATTGCCGCTGCCAGCGAGCACGAACATAGGGAGCAGAGCTACTACGAAGAGGTTGCAGAAATCGAGACCGCCGAGAAAACCATGGCAGCCGAGCAAAACAGGCTTGTCTTGGGGGGCCATACTACCGATGCAATTGAAAATCTGAATATCCCATCGCTTGAGACCGTTAAGCTCTATGAAGAGAACTTAGGTTCAGCAGCACGCCGGCTGGAAGAGATCGCCACTGAAAATAGGAACGTTCAAGATAAACTGGCTGAGGTTGATCGTGAACTTGAGGCCAGCCGCTTGGAGCAGGAAATCCCCACAGAGAATGATTTAGAACAGGCGCGTGAACTGCGTGATCGTGGCTGGCTTCTGATTGCAGATGTACTTGAGGGCCAGCAACCTACTGATGAGACCATTCAGGAGTATCTAACCATATTTTCTGATGCTGACAGCCTGGCAAAGGCCTTTGAAGAAGCGTTGTCACAGGCCGACCATGTTTCCGATCGCTTGCGCCACGAAGCGGATCGGGTAGTTTCCTATGCCAGGTTAATTGCGGCGCAGACCCAGCATCAGAAGCGCCTTGCTCGGTTGGAGCACGATCTGCAAAGCGCTGTAGCAAAAAACGAGACCTTGGATACAGGTTGGACCGCTCTTTGGCGGCCCACCGGAATTGATCCACGCACACCACGGGAAATGGAGAGCTGGATAAGGGAGTACCAAGGCCTTGTAAATATGATCCAACACCTCCGCTCTCGTCGAGCCAAGAGCGATCTGGTTGGTGAACATATCGCTATGCACCGACAGGCGGTTTCCGATTGCCTCCAGGCCTTGGGCGAATTAGACCAAGGGGCGTCTGAATCATTAGCAGGATTGCTAAATCGTGCAAAAGATACTGTTACAGAGGAACAAAGTCTTCTGCTGAATTGTGCCCAGCTCGAGCGTGACAAAACCCAGAAAGAAAACGAATACAAGTCGGCACAAAGCCGTCTTAAGACCACAGAATTCGAACTTGTTCAATGGCAAGGACAATGGGAATCGGCGCTTGAGCCTATCGGCCTTTCCAAAGATGTCTTACCAAATGAAGCAAATGCCTTTATAGAGGGTATTAAGAATCTTTTTGACAAACTAAAAGCCGCTAACGGCTTAAAAGAACGAATCGAGGGCATTGACCTTGATGCTGTTCAGTTCAAAGAGCAAGTCTTGTCCCTCACTCGTGTGGTAGCCCCAGAACTATCTGAAAAGGAGCCTGACGAAGCTGTCCTGGAACTACATAAGCTTCTCAAAAGGGATATGGAAGCTGATACCAAAAGGAAAACTTTGGAAGGGCGCCTGGCTAAGGAAGAAAAAGATCTACTCGATGCCAATAAAGAGTTGGATCAAATTGCAGCTGGCCTAAAAGTCATGTGTGACGAAGCTGGCTGTGGTAGCCCTGACGAGCTGGCGGAGTCAGAAAAGCGCTCTAATCATCGCAGGAATCTCGAATCTGACTTAAAGGATATTAATGACCGTCTGCGGCTGCTGTCAGCCGGCGCCACTGTTGAGTCCTTTATTGATGATGCCAAGAAAGTGAATCCTGATTTAATTACTGGGGATATGGACCGTTTGAGAGAGTCTATCGACCGTCTTAACGTAGAAAAATCTGAACTAGACCAGGAGATCGGCCGCTGCAGTAGTGAACTTAAAAGAATGGATGGAAGCAGCCGGGCGGCCGCTTTGGCAGAGGACATCCAATCCGTTTTGGGTAGGCTAGAAAAGGATGCAAATCAATACGCGCGTTTGAAGATCGCCGCAAAAGTACTAGCCATTGCCATAGAACGTTATCGTGAGAAGAACCAAGGCCCAATATTGACCCGCGCGTCCCAGTTGTTTCATCGGCTCACTTGCGGCTCCTTCCAGGACCTCCGTGCTGATATTGACGACTCTGGCAAGCCCGTAATCGTGGGAGTGCGGCGTGAAGGCAAAGAGGTGATCAATGTAGGAGATATGAGCGATGGATCTGCGGACCAGCTCTATCTGGCTTTACGCCTGGCAGGTCTGGAAATCTATCTGAAAGAAAACGATCCGCTACCGTTCATTATAGATGATGTTCTGATTATGTTTGATGATGACAGGAGCGTGGCTACGCTGAAGGTGCTTGCTGAGCTGTCGGAGAAGACTCAGATCATATTTTTTACGCATCATAATCATTTGGTTGACTTAGCTGAACAGCACGTTGATTCATCAATATTAGTCAAATCTGCTTTGGAATCGTAATTTTTACGAAACCTAAGGCCAATTCCTCTCATTTTAATGAGGTAATTTAGCTCCTGCGTATCGCCTTGGTCTAGTTCCATTTTGGGGGCATTTGTCACCTCCGCTACGGAAGTTTTTCGCTTGTCGATATGTCCATCAAAAATGGGCTGGATCAATAAGAATTGGGGCTCTGCTAGTTGACGGCTGAATATCCACCATCTCAGGGGGCAAGCATGCTGTGGACCAAGGACCAGAAGTTCCTACCGCACCCATATTCCAAAGAGGCTGATCTGGAAGAGGCCATCCTGGAGGTCCAGAACGATCTTTTCGGGCCCAACCGGATTTATCTGGAGACCAAACGCAAGATAGGAACCAAGGGAAAGACCAACAACATCCCTGACGGCTATTTGATAGACCTTTCCAGCTCCAAGATGCCCGTTCTATACGTGGTCGAGAACGAGCTAGCCAGCCATGACCCCCTCAAGCACGTGGCCGTGCAGATTCTGGAGTTTTCGCTTTCGTTTGAGTCAGCGCCCCACAAGGTCAAAGCCATAGTCAAAGACGCCCTGAACTACAGGAAGGCTTGATCCAGCCCAGATTTGTCGGACACCCTGTTAAGCGAGTAAATTTCTTGACGGAGGTGATCCATGACAGAGCAGAAGAGTCAGAAGCAGGTAAGCCGTCGG
>Ga0307423_1001484_pt1 | contig 14108 bp, 11 predicted proteins | sample SalMarWE160310MG_FD_202154 | JGI IMG/M metagenome (GOLD analysis project Ga0307423, IMG submission 202154) | Salt marsh sediment microbial communities from the Plum Island Ecosystem LTER, Massachusetts, United States - WE1603-10 | ecosystem: Environmental > Aquatic > Marine > Intertidal zone >...
CCACCAGACAACGCCAACAACGCCTCCCGCGCCACCAGCCACGAAGTCTTCCGACGGCCCATATAACCCACCTCCAGGATCACACCGTCGCGCCCACCACCTGAACTCGCCTCGCAATGACGTACAGATTCCCGCTTGAATCTAGGCCCAGCGCACCCCGGACCGCTCAGTCCCCTGACCTTCCCGCAGCCACAGCTAGTCCCGGGTGGTCTCGCTGAGCACGGTCCCATCGACGTCGCGGATCCTCACCACGATTGGCATCTGACCCGGCAGGCTGTGTGTGGCGCAGGCGAAGCAGGGGTCGTAGGCGCGGAACGCCATCTCGATCTTGTTGAGCACCCCTTCGGTGACGTCGACGCCTTTGTGGATCAACCCCTGGGCCGCCTTCTTGATCGACATGCTGATCGAGGCGTGATTGTTCGTCGTGCCCACGATCAAGTTGACCTTCTGCAGCACCCCGCGTTCGTCGGTGACGTAGTGGTGGGTCAGTGTGCCTCGTGGTGCCTCGACGGAACCGATGCCTTCCGTGGGCGTTTCTGTCGGGATTGTCCTGATGTCGGGGTTGGTGATCTCCTCGTCGAGAGCCAGCTCCATCGTCCGCTCGGCGGCATACACCAGTTCCACAACGCGCGCCCAGTGTGTCGCCAGCGTCTGATGCACCGGCGTGTTCCCGGTCGGATCGCCGGTCAGCGTCTTGAAGTATCGCTCGTACTGCTCTTGAGCCAGCGGTGTCGCCATTCCCGTCGCCGCATTGAGCCGCGACAATGGCGAAGCCCGGTACACCCCGCTGTCGACGCCGTCGGTGAAGCCTGTCCAGCCTTTTGCCTTCAAGAACGGGAACTTGAGGTAGCTCCACGGTTCAACATGCTCGGCGACGTGGTCCAGGTAGTCCCGCGGGTGATACTTGACGATCTCGGCGCCCTCGGTGTCCACCACTCGAACCAAGCCGTCGTAGAAGTTGACGTGACCGTTCTCGTCGACCGTGCCCATCGAATGGAACCGGTGGGTATAGGTATCGGACAGGATCAGATCGAGATACTCCTGGTTCGTTAGAACGACGTCGTCGAGGATCTGCAGCGTGAACTTGCTGAACTCGAGAAGCTGCTTGGCGTGCTCGACGACCTCGAGCCGTTCCTCCTCGGTGAGACCCTTGGTAACGCCACCGGGGATCGACGTCACCATGTGGATGGTCTTGCCACCGAGGATCTTGACGATGGCGTGCGCCGCGGCCCGGGCCCCGATTACGACCTTGCCCGTGTCGACACCCAGCTTGTGGATCATCCCGAGGATGTTGCGCTCCGCTGGTGGCGCTTCCGGGCCCATGACGAAGTCGGGGCCGCCCAGGATATAGAAGTGTGTTGTGTGGTCGCCCACAAAGAACGCGTTGTACATCAGTTCCCGCAGCTTGCGAGCCGTGGGCGGGATTTCGACGTGGTAGATGTCATCGCATGCCTTAGCGGCGGCTATGTGGTGAGCCTCGCTGCATACCCCACAGATGCGGGAGGTGATCCGGGGCATATCTTCGACCGGACGGCCGACACAGAACGCCTCAAAGCCACGCAACTCGGGCACGATGAAGAAGCAGTCGGCAACCTCACCGTTGTCGTCGAGGAAGATGTCGATCTTGCCATGGCCTTCGAGCCGGGTGATGGGGTCGATCTCGATCTTTCTCATGAGCCACCCTCACTTTCGCTGCTACCACTCGCAGCATCGACGGCCACCCTCCCCAAGGTGGCGTGCGCCATCGAGAACCGATAGAACGTACCGACCGGATCGACGATCCCATCGAGGATGCGATCGATCTCCTCGGGATCGTCTGAGTCGATGACCGACGCCAGGGCCGAGATCATCTTGGTGCCCTGATCCTTCGAGTTCGGTGCCGGCCCGTAGCAACCCCGGCAGGGCACGCCGACTGAAACACACAGGCCGCCGCAGCCGCTGCGCGTTGCGGGACCCATACACACGATCCCCTGGTCGAGCAGGCACTTGTCCGGATCCGGTATCACTTCGTGGATACGAACAAAGCCCTTGATCGTCTTCTCCTCGCGAGTTCGCGGGCACTCGTCACAGCATGTCTTTTCACCGGCGCCGAGGATCGTTCCCTTGGGGGGCAGCGGCTTGTTGTTCTCCATGATGTCGATCACGGTTTCGAGCACGGCCCAGATCTGGTGAGCTTGAGGCGGACAACCGGGCACGAAGTAGTCGACATCGGTGACCTGGTCGAGCGAGCACACCGTCTCCCAGAACTCGGGTAGTTCGAGAACGCCCACAGGTGTCTCGGTACGGGTCTGTGGCATGATCCGGTCTGGATTCACCGTCGATGGAGAGTCAGCAAAGGCCCAATCCATTGTTGCTTTCTTCGTTGTGGTATTCGAAAGCGCCGGGATACATCCCTCGCATGCACAGGAGCCAAAGGCGACGAGGATTTTCGACTTCCGTCGCAGCAGTTCGGCCATGTACTTGTTGTCGGAGGTGCGCACTGCGCCGTTGAAGAGGCACAGGTCGATCTCGCCGTCCGCCATCGCCTCGACATCCTTCACCTTGAAGTCGACGGCGACCGGCCAGAAGACGATGTCGAAGAAGGCATCGACGTCGAGGATCTTCTCCTTGATATCCAGGACGGCGATCTCGCAACCTCCGCACGAGGCCGCCCAATACAACGCAAGTTTTGGCTTGGTGCTCATGACTCCATCCTCAACGGTCCGAGGCTTCTGATCTGGGAGGCCATGTCGTTGGCAGAGCGGGCCCACTGGTCACCCTCGCTTGCCGATATCCACACGAGCCGGAGCCGTTTCGGGTCGATCCCGAACCCGGCGATCAGCCGCTGCAGCAGATGAACCCGGCGCAAGGTCTTGTAATTGCCCTCCTGGTAATGGCAGTCGCCTGGGTGGCAGCCGGAGATGATCACACCGTCGGCCCCCATCCGGAATGCCTTGACGACGAACGTCGGGTCCATCCGACCCGAGCACATCACGCGGACGATGCTGACGGCGGGATCCCACTGGATCCGGGAGATGCCGGCGAGATCCGCACCTGTGTAGCTGCACCAGTTGCATAGGAAGGCCACGATTCGGGGCCGCCATTCGGCAGAGACGACGCCTGGCTCCTGCAACGGCGCTTCGGTGATAGTTGTCATGTCGCCTCCCTATCCGATCGGTGCCAGGATGCCGTCGATTTCCGCCAGTATCTGCTCGTCGGTGAAGCCCGCCCCGGTGATCGCCGCCGCCGGGCATGCGGCGACACACGTGCCGCATCCCTTGCACAGTGCCTGGTTGATGAACGCGTTGTTGTGCTCCTCGTCGAACGTGATCGCTGAGTAGGGACACAAACCGAGACATGTCTTGCATCCGCCGCACAGGCTCTCCTGCACGGTCGCGCGCACTGGCTCGATCATCACCTCGCCCTTGGAGATCATCGCCAGGATGTTGGCCGCGGCCGCTTGAGCCTGGGCAACCGTGTCCGGGATGTCCTTGGGTCCCTGGGCGCACCCGGCCAGGTAGACACCGTCGGTGGTGGTCCCGACGGGGTCGAGCTTCGGGTGCCGCTCCATGAAGAACCCATCTGGGCTCCGGTTCAACGAGAAGACACGTCCTACGTGGTCGGCGTCGGGTTGGGGTTCGATGGCGCCCATCAACACCACCATGTCCACCGGGATCTCCCGGTAGCGTCCGATCAGGGTGTCCTCGGCCCGCACCACGAGATGCCCGCCGTCACCGTTGCCCCTGCGTGCCGGCAAGACTTCGACCACCTTGCCTCGGATCACATTCGTCCCTTCGCCGAGCACCCGCAGGTAAAACTCCTCGTACCCCTTGCCAAAGGCGCGCATGTCGATGTAGAACTCGTACACCTCGGCGTCGGTGCGGTCTTTGACCAGGTGAGCGAACTTCAGCGCCGCCATACAGCACACCCGGGAGCAGTAGCGGTTGTAGTTCTCGTCGCGGGAGCCGACACAGTGGACGATGGCCACCGCGCGGGGTGGTTTCCCGTTCTTGCAGAGGATTTGACCGGTGGTGGGTCCGGTCGAGTTGAGCATCCGCTCGAATTCGACGCTGGATAGCACGTTGTCGTAGCGACCGTATCCGTACGGTGTCATCCGCGTCGGATCGAACGAGTTGAAGCCGGTTGCAACGAGGATCTGGCCGACTTCGATTTCAACGATCTCGTCCTGCATGTCCAGTCTCACCGCATCGGGCGGGCACACGTTCTGGCACGAACGGCACTCGACGCACACGCCACAGTGCAGACAGCGGGATGCCTCGCGGATTCCCTGTTCTTCGGTAAGCCCGATGTCGACGGTGTCGTAGTCGGCCAAGCGGGCGGTCGGATTCCGAGCCTCCAGACGTTCCCTGGGAATCTTCTCGATCTGGTCGTAGGTGGGGCCATGTCCATAGGGCCGCTTGACGAATCCCCGTACCGGGTCGGGTGGCGCCACGTGAGTCTTGAAGTTCTCGAGCGGCCGTCCCCGCAGGTACTTGTCGATGGCTTCTGCGGCTCGTCGTCCCTGCCCCATCGCTTCGACGATCGAGGCCGGTCCAAGTACAACGTCGCCGCCGCCGAACACGCCGGGAACCCCCGTCTGCAGCGAGCCGGCCTCGACGATCAGTGTGTCCCACTTGGTGAATCCAATCTCGCCCTTTTCCGGAACGCTGCTTTGGTACCAGGTGCGGAACGGCTGCTGGCTAACCGACGGGATGATCATGTCGAACTTGCGCACGTGCTCGGAGCCCTCGATCGGCACCGGCCGGGCCCGGCCGCTTTCGTCCGGCTCTCCAAGCTCGTTGTTGACGCACTTCAACCCGGTGACCCGGCCGTCTTCGACGATGACCTCTAGCGGCGAGACCAGATAGTCGAAACGAACACCTTCGGCGATGGCTCCTTCGACCTCTTCGAGGTCTGCGGGCATCTCAGCAGCGGTTCGCCGATAGAGAATCGCTACTTCGGCTCCCTGTCGGCGGGCCGTCCTGGCTACGTCCATCGCAGTGTTGCCGCCGCCGATAACCGCCACTCGTTTGCCGGTGGGCTGGGGCCGGCGCAGATTGACTTCGCGCAGATAGTCGATGCCGAGGATGACGCTCTCAGCGTCCTCGCCGGGGACCCGTAGTGGCAGGCCCCGATGGGCGCCGAGGCCCATGAACACGGCTCCGAAGCCAAACCCCGGCTTGTCGCTGAGCAGGTCGGCGAGCTTGAAGTCGACCCCGAGCTCGAGCCCGGTCTTCATCTCGACTCCGGTCTTGCGGATGTAGTCGAGGTCTCGCTCGACGATGTCGGGTGGGCAGCGGTAGTCGGGAAGTCCGACGGCCAGCATGCCGCCCAGTTTGTTGTGTTTCTCGAAGACAGTGACCTTGTAGCCCTCCTGGGCGAGGTCGAAGGCGCAGGTGAGACCGGAGGGACCGGAACCGATGACGGCGACCTTCTCGGTGTAGTCATGCTTGGGCGGGTCGGGCTCGGGGTCGGGCACATGCTCGCGCTCCCAATCCATGGCCAGCCGCTTCAGGCCTCGAATCGCTACCGGATCGTCGACCTTGCCGCGGCTGCACGCGGCCTCACACGGGTGGTAGCAAACCCGGCCGCAGACAAACGGGAGCGGGTTGCGTCGCCGGATCAGCTTGGCGGCCTCTTCGAATCTACCCTCGGCGATAAGCGCCACATATCCTGCCGCGTTCTGGTGGATCGGACATGCTTCCATACATGGTGGGCTGCCTTGCTTTTCGATTACGTATGTGCTGGGGATCGCCTGGGGGAAGGCTTTGTGGATGGCATGCCGGGTCGATACATACTCGTTGAACGGATCGGGCACGTTTACCGGGCACACGTTGAGGCACTCGCCGCAAGACGTGCAGGCGTCGGTGACGAACCGCGCCTTCTTGCGCACCTTCACTTTGAAGTTACCGACGAAGCCTTCAACCGATTCGACTTCGGCCATTGTCATCAGATGCAGATTCGCCCGGCGCTCGGCTGAAACCATCTTCGGGGTGAGGATGCACGCGGCGCAGTCCAGCGTGGGGAAGGTCTTGTCGAACTTGGCCATCTTGCCGCCGATGGTCGATTTCCGCTCCACCAGGTAGACATCGTTACCGGCTTCGGAAACGCTGAGCGCAGCCTGGATACCGGCGATGCCGCCGCCCACGACCATTGTGGCCGGGTTCATATCTGCGTACGTTGGGTCGAGCGGCTCGTGCAGCGCCACCCGGCCGACGGCACCGTTCACCAGTGAAGTAGCCTTGGCCGTAGCGGCTTCACGATCGTCGTGTACCCAGGCGCATTGCTCGCGAATGTTCGCGATCTGCACGAGGTATGGATTGAGATCTGCCTCTTGAGCTGCCGCACGGAAAGTCGGCTCGTGCATTAGGGGGCTGCATGCCGCCACAACAACGCGGTTTACCCCCTTCTCCTTGATGTCCTGTTTGATGAGGTCTTGGCCTGCGTTGGAGCACATGAACTGGTAGTCGCGAGCGGATACCACGTTGGGTCGGGTCGCCGCTTCATCGCGCACTGCTTCGACGTCGACGGTGGCAGCGATATTGAAGCCGCAATGGCAGATGTAGACGCCGATTCTCGGTTCTTCGCTAGTTGTCATGTCAAGCCCCCCTTGCCCCGGCGACGGTCATCGGCCCGGGTGACACCGCCAGTGGTGGTGCCTTGGCGTCCATCGGGACCAAGCCGTGTTGCATCCCTACCTCCTCCGGGCTACAGCCGATGGCGAGACCGATGAGCTGGGTGAAGTAGAGGACGGGAATCTGGTGGGACGTTCCTTTGTGGTCCCCGTTGACGTTGATCATGTCGAGGTTGGATTGGCAGAGCGGGCAGACCGTAACGATGCAGTTGGCCTCGCCTTCGATAGCCCAATCAACGAGGTCCTTGCTCAATCTGTTGGCAACTTCAGGGAAGGTGGCAACCAGCATTCCTCCGCAACAGGTGACCTTCGGCGGGTAGTTGATTGGCCTGGCCCCGAGCGCAGTGAAGAGCCGCTCCATTGACATGGGAAGTTCCGGGTCCTCAGCGACGGCACCGAACGGTCGCACGATCTGGCACCCGTAGTAGCAGGCGGGTCGGAACTCGGCGAGGCTGTGGGTCTGGGCGGCGACGAGCCGGTCGACCCCGACGTCGGTGAGCAGCACTTCTAGTGGATGGCGCACCGCTACCGAGAACTCGGCGCGGAGTCCACCGGCTTCCAGCGAGGCATCGACCTGGGCACGGAGTTCGGGGTTCTCCGCCAAGCCCTCACTGGTGTGCTTGAGGGCGTAGTAGCAAGCGCTGCACGGTGCGACGACATCGTCTCCCGTCTTTTCGGCCAGAGCCAGGTTGCGGGCGGTCACCGCAAAGGCAACTGTCTTTTGCACCGACATGTACGCCGTGGCCCCGCAGCAGTTCCAATCGTCGAGTTCGACAAGTTCTGATCCGAGTTTGGTGAAGATGGCGCGCATCGACTTGTCGTAGCCGATGCCGGTGGCGTGAAGGCTGCAGCCGGGGTAGTAGGTGTATCGCATCGCTCTACCTCCCGATCGATTCGTAGCCGACTGTGGTCGTGACCTTCTCCTTTGGCACCTTCTCTTGAGGCAGATCGAACGTCTCCGCCTTGGCAATGATCTTGCGGAGTTGCTCGATGTTGTCGATCTTGTCGGGTCGGAGCCGAATCCGTCCGTGGCGAAGCAGGGCCCAACCGGCGCGGCGCTGCCGGAACAATCCGAGGGGTCTGGTGCGCAGGAAGTAACGGAGAAGCAGACCCACCTCGAAGTTGCGCCCGTATTTCTTTACGTTCTCGGTGAATGTCTCGGACATCACGTGGACGGGGAAGCGCTTCGGGAAGATTCCCTCCTCGATGGCGATGCGTTTGAGCGCGTAGATGAGATCGGTGATCTGGATCTGGGCCGGGCACCGCAGCGTGCAGTGGTAGCAGGAGGCGCAGATCCAGATGGTGCGGCTCTGCAGCAGTTCCCCAATAGCGCCGGCCCGGAACATCCCGATGACCTGCCGAGGTGTCAAGTCCATGGCGTAGCTCACAGGGCAGGTCGCGGTGCAAGTACCGCATTGAATACATTGGTTGAGTCGCCCACCACCAGGGATACGCTCTATCTCTTGGAGGAATGCTCCTCTGAGCTCAGCCTCCGTTTTTGGCAGGGCACCGGGGGCCAGGTGTCCGGCCGGTGGGTTGGTGAGCGTTGTCATCTTCTACTCCCGGGTTGGAAATCGCGGTCCATCTCTTGGTGAGTTTTTGCTGGTGCGGAGATCGACGAAGGTCATCACCTCGCAGACGACGTGCTGTACTGCCTTCTCCACCTCGGGGGACAGGCGATCGGAGAAGACGTCGGCTGTGGCCGCCTCGATACCCCACATGGCGATAGTGGTCGGCATCTTCCAACCCAGCCGGTATCCCAGCGCCATGGCGGTTGGGTAGTTGATGTCATGAAAGGAGTTGAGCCGCACGGATCCGCCGAGGTCGTTCTGATCGAGCCTCACGACGGTGCCGGGCTGATGGTTTCCGGTCGTCAAGCAGTCGACGATCGCCGCTCGGTCGCGGCCGTGAAGCACGTCGAGCAGGGAAAAGCCGGCCCAGGGAAGGGCGACAACCTCGATGTCGTCGCGATGGGCCAGCCGCTGTTGCAGAACGCGGGCGACTTCGATACCGGCTCCGTCATCTCCCGCGATGTCATTGCCCAAGCCAACGACGACGCTGGGCGCAACCGGGGTTGGGCATTTCCCGCTTGGGTGAGCAGAAGTCCGGTGGGTACTGGCCACTTCGACGGTGCTGAGCCATTGATCCGCCATTTCGGAACCCGTTCGCCCAAGCTGCGCGGGTGGCGCGATCCTACGCGTTCCCCGCCTGTGTCGTCATATTATGTGTAGTTCTTCACAAGTGCTAGGGCCGCGAGGCAATTTCTCGCCCAAGGAGGTCGTCCTGGTGCGTTCTGGCAAGCCGTAGGTGTCGGCCGCAAATTTCGGGCCTCAGTCCACGAAACCGCTCGGGTTCTGCGACTGCCAGCGCCAGGTGTCGGCGGTCATCTCATCGAGACTTCGGGTTGCCCTCCAGCCGAGAACCCGCTCTGCCTTGGAGACATCGGCATAGCTCGCCGGGCCGTCCCCGGGTCGGCGGTCGACGATCTCGATGGCGATGGGATTGCCGCTCGCACGCTCGAACGCGGCCACCATCTCCAGAACAGAGACACCCTTGCCGGTTCCGAGGTTGATGACGTCGTAGCCCGGATCGGTTACGAGGTGCTCTACCGCGGCGACATGGCCTTCCGCCAGATCGAGCACGTGGATGTAGTCGCGCACCCCAGTGCCGTCGACGGTCGGGTAGTCATTCCCGAAGATCTGCAGCGTCTGGCGACGGCCGACCGCAACCTGGGCGATGAAAGGCGTTAGGTTGGCGGGCACGCCCTGAGGGTCTTCGCCGATCAGTCCGGAAGGGTGGGCTCCGACCGGATTGAAGTAACGCAGAACGATCGCGTTCCATCGGGCGTCAGATTGATACAGGTCCTGGAGTATCTCCTCGCACATCAGCTTGGTGCGACCGTACGGGTTGATCACCTCGGTCGGTGTGTCCTCGGTCAAGGGAAGATCATCGCTCAAGCCGTAGACAGTGGCCGATGAGCTGTAGACCATGTTGCGAACTCCGTGGTCGGCCATGACCTGGAGAAGTGTGATGGTTCCCCCAACGCCGTTGGCGAAGTAGTGGAGCGGTTTCTCCATAGACTCGCCAACAGCCTTGGGTGCTGCAAAATGGATCGTTGCGTCGAAACTCCGCGCCTTCATGATCTGGGCGAGAGCGTCGCCGTCGGTCACGTCAGCCTCGAAGAAGTCCATGTTCTGACCTGTGATAGTGCGTAGCCGGTCGAGCACCGCCGGCTTCGAGTTGGAGAAGTTGTCGAGCAGCGTCACCTCGTGACCGGCCTCGACAAGTGCGATCGCCGTGTGGCTACCGATGTATCCGGTGCCACCGGTGAGCAGGATTCTCATGAATGTCCTCGGGAGGGAATGAAGGGTTCAGTTGGCGACTCGGACAGTAGCTCGCGGGTCACCTCGAGGCCCCATTCATCAAGGGCTGCGATCCGATCACTGCTTCCGCGAAGCCCACCAAACCGTCGTACATGCTCGGCCCATTCCTCGCGGTGTTCCACCTCGGGTCTCGCGATCAGGTCGTCCGGGTCGTTTATCCAGAAACGACCATGTTGAAAGGCGCGTCCTGTCCCGGTCAGGATGGCCGAAGACACCGAAGGCTGGCTCATGTCGCCGTCCCGGGACAGGTACTTGGGCCCCGTGTCGGGACTCACTCGCATAGCATCGACCAACCCGACAGATGGGAGGATCGGAGCTCCGCAACCAAGCAGATACGAGTCACCGATTGCTTCCCTGATTGTCTTCACACCGTCTCGATATGAGGCGATCGGAGCGACTTCATCATGACGCTTGCCTGCAAGCGCCGCGGCATAGATGAAGTCGATCTTGAAGAAGTCATACCCCCACCGGTGCATCGTGGAAAAGACCTCGGCGATCCACTCCATCGCATCGGGGTGGGTGGGGTCGAGGGCGTAGAGATCACGGTTCCAGTTGTGGCCTGCGTGGATCGGGTCTGAGGCTCCACCGATCAGCCATTCGGGGTGCTTGTTCGCCAGCTCCGAGTCGGGGAACACCAGGAAAGGCGCGATCCAGATGCCGGCGCGCCGGCCTGTGGCGCGGATGCGCTCGGCCATCCCCTGCAACGAGTCGAAGCGATCGGTGAGCGTCAACCAGTCGCCATGGGCGGTTTGGTATCCGTCGTCGAGTTGCACAACGTCCACCGGCAGATCGAGGTTGTCGATGGCTTCGATATTCTCGATCATGTCGTCTTCGGTGACCGCGGTGAAGTAGTGATACCACGAGCACCAGATGGTCGGTGCCTTGCGCATGCCGGTGACCCCGGCACGCCCTGCAAAATCGTCGGCCCAGCGGGCCAGGGCGTTGTCGAGAGTGCCTGCACCGTCATCTCGAAGACAGTCAATCGACCCTTCTGCCGAGATGACGATCCGGCCGTGTTCGAGCGCTGCCTGGATGCTCGGCACTGACTCAGTCGCATCATGTACTGCGTAGATGCGGCACCCGGAGCCATCACCGGGATCGACTCCCAGCAGACCTTCACCCGAGAAGACGTCGTTGCCGGGATTCCTGCTGGATCGATAGTTCATGAAGTGGTTGCGATCGCTGGACGGCCGCCATGGGCGATCGTCCAGCGAGTATGTGGTCGTGGGGCTCCACGACTGCCAGCCATGCTCAAAGACCCTGGCTCGGGAAGGGTCCACAGCGAATCCGTCAATAGCTTGCATCATTTGGCTCCAATCGACCGGTCTAACCCTTGCTGGAACCGAGCGTCAGACCTTTGACGAAGTGCCTTTGCAGCAGGACGAAAACGATCAGTGTCGGGATGGCGGCGAGGATGGAACCGGCAGCAATCAGGTTGTTGTCCGTGAAGTACAGCCCTGCGAGGTTGTTGAGAGCCGAGGTGATGGGCCGCTTGGATCCCGTCTGCACCAACACGATCGCCCAGAAGAAGTCGTTGTAGATCCAGGTGAATTCGAGGGTGGCCAGTGCCGCCAGAGGCGGGCGTGACAGCGGCATGATCACACTTCGGTACTGACGCCACACAGAAGCGCCATCCACAAACGCTGCTTCGGTCAGATCCCTTGGCAGGGCCTTCATGTAGTTGCTCAAGACAAACGTGCAGAATCCCATCTGGAAGGCCACATGGATCGTGATGAGACCGAAGTAGCTGTCGAACATGAGCCCGGTACTGGACAACCATGTCGGCAACGGTATCGACAGGAACATGCGATAGAGGGGGGTGATAATCACCTGCTGCGGGAGGAGATTGCCAGCTGTGAACAACATCAGGAGGGCAATGTTGAACCTGAAGCTGAAGCGCGACAGCGCAAATGCCGCCATCGAGGCGAGTAGCAAGGTGACTATCACCCCGGGAACCGAGATGATCAGTGTGTTGATGTAGTAGTGGGGGAGATCGGCCTGGGTCCATGCCGTCGCGAAGTTGCCGAAGCCGTAGGACCCACCGATCGACACATATCCGAGTCGGGCAGTGTCCTCGTATGGTCGCAGCGACGTGTATACCGCCCACAGCAGCGGCAGGAGCCATACCAGAGCCGTGACCGCAAGGAAGATCCGGAGCCCCCAGCGGGGTCCTTCGACACCGGAGATCTGATTCTGGCTCTGTCGCCGGGCTCGTCTTTCGGCAAGGGTCGTCATAGCTCAGCCTCATCAGCTCGGAATGTCCGGAACAGGTAGGTGATGATGAATCCGAGTGAGATGATGAGCAGGATCACTGCAAGTGCGGACCCGTACCCGATGCGGCTTGCCTCACCGATGATGTTGTTGGTGACCAGGATCGACAACAGTTCCAGCCCGTTGGTGCCCTTGTTCGTGACATAGACGATGTCGAACGCTCGCAGCGACTCGATGATCGTCACCACCAGGATCACGATGTTGATCGGTTTGAGGACCGGGAAGACCACGTGGAAGAAGGTTTGACGGCTGGAGGCGCCATCGATCGCGGCCGCTTCCTTGAGGGTCGGGTCGACACTCTTGAGGCCCGCCAGGTACAGAATCATGATGTATCCGATATGCCGCCATGAGGCGGCGATGAGGATTGCCCAGAGGTTGAGGCTCGGGTTTCCCAACCAGTCAATCAGATTGCCCTGCTGGGTCGTGCCCAGGAGGTTGTTGAGCAACCCTTCCTCCGGCGCATAGATGAGCTGCCAGATGAAACCGACGAGGGCCAGGGAGAGGACAACAGGGAGGTAGATGGCGCTCTGGTAGAAGCGGGTACCCCGGACTTCCTTGTCCAGTTGGACGGCCAGGTACATGCCGATCGGGGTGGCTATGAGGATGAAAGTGCCCAGCCAGATGAGATTGTGGCGGACCGCGGGCCAGAAAGGCGGATAAATGGTGGCTATCTGTTGATAGTTGGTGGTGCCGATCCAATCGATTTTGCCTACCCCACCGATGCCATTCCAGTTGGCAAACGACAGGACAATCGAAAGCAGCGCGGGTACCCACACGAAGAAGATGTGAATGGCTGCGGGAACTCCGAGCAGAAGACCCAGGACGATCAGATCACGGCGAGTCAGCAGGCTGAATCGCTTCTTTCGCTTCGGCTTCGCCGTCGAGCGTTCTTGGGTGTTTGCGCCCATAAGCGTGGTTCTACCAGTAGGTGGCTGCCCGCCGCAAGGGCGGCGGGCAGCCTGCCCGATAGGTTACGAACCGAAGATCGCGACCTTCTGCTCTTCAATCGACTTCACCAGGCCATCGATATCCGCTGGGTTGTTGATGAAGTTCTGCAATGAAGGCAGCATCACTGTCGACGCAAAGTCGGGTCGTGTGTCGCGATCCAGGAACTGCGAAATATGAGAGGCGCTGCCTATCAACTCCACAGCCTTCTTCTGGAGTGCGTTGTAGTTGCTCGTGTCGGCATCGACCGCGGCAGCCACGTTGTTCGGGTCGGACGCCAGGTAGATATTCTGGGCTTCACCCGTCGATAGGAACTTCAGAAGCTCCTTGGCAGCAGGGAGGTTCTTCGGAGCCTTCGACAGCATGAGGCCGTCGATGGGGGCCTCGACTGAGTCCTGGCCGAATTCCGAGTTGATCTCGGGGAAGGCGAAGAAGTCGAGGTCATCGCGGTCTTCGTCTGTGAACTGCTGTCCGACGAACATGCCGAGCAGGTACATGCCCGCTTCCTTGTTGACGAGCGACTGGGCAGCTTCCTGCCAGGTGCGGCCGAGGGCGCCTGTCTGATGGTATGGAAGTAGGTCTGCCCATGCAGCGAACACGCTCTTGACCGCATCGCTGTCCCAGGACTCGCGTCCACCCATGAGGTCGACGTGGTACTGGTAGCCGTTCATGCGCATGTTCAGGTAGTCAAACGTGCCCATTGCCGGCCAGCCGTCCTTGTCCGCAAATGCGATAGGGGCGAGGCCATCTGTGAGCATCGCATCGCCAAGAGTCTTGAACTCATCGAGCGTCGTCGGGATGGTGTATCCCTTGTCCGCAAAGAGGCTCTTGCGATAGAACACGGCCCAGGGATAAAGGTAGAACGGCATGAAATACTGCTCACCATCGAGCCCGGT
>Ga0307423_1001485_pt1 | contig 14099 bp, 12 predicted proteins | sample SalMarWE160310MG_FD_202154 | JGI IMG/M metagenome (GOLD analysis project Ga0307423, IMG submission 202154) | Salt marsh sediment microbial communities from the Plum Island Ecosystem LTER, Massachusetts, United States - WE1603-10 | ecosystem: Environmental > Aquatic > Marine > Intertidal zone >...
CGGGGCCGGCAGTTAACCAGGAGGTAGTCTATCTCCGGAGTGGCCAGGCGGAAGTTAAAGGGCACGAAGATGGCGCCCAAACGCGCGCAGGCCAAATAAAGCTCGATGAACTCCGGGCAGTTGTCCAGGAGCACCGCCACCCGGTCGCCCTTTTCAATGCCCAGGGATTGCAGCCAGGACGCCGCGGCTTCGGATCTATCGTGCAACTCCGCGTAACTTATGGCGCGTTCCTCGAAATGGATCGCCGTCTTCCGGGGTTGCAACTCGCTCCAACGTTGCACCCACCAGGCCACGTTCATGGATTTAATCATTGCCTCTCCTCACGGAATATGTCCATTTATCCCCTCAATCGCGCCTACGGTCAAGCTGCGCGCGCAAGTATGCAACACCGGCCTTGGTGATGCTATGGTAATAAGGCGAGGAAGCAACCCGGCCAAGAGGAGATGATAGCCATGAATTACAAACAGCATTTCCAGGACTGGAGCAAAGAGGACCTTCTGGAGTACCTGGAGTTCCTTTTGCATAATTACCGGACCATGGACGCCTTTTGGTTTTTGAATATCGAAAAGCGCCACGATCATCAGGAGGCCTGCATCATCAACGAACTGGTGTGGGGCAAGACCGGGCAATTGGCCGCCCGCGACCTGAAAAAACGCTTCGGTTTCCATGAAGGCGGTCTGCAAAGTTTTCTAAAGGCCCAGCGCATTTTCCCCTGGGCCATCTTGGTGGGCTATGATTTCGAGGACCATGGCGACCACCTGACGCTCAAGGTTCCAGACTGCCCAGCCCAGACCGCCCGCCTGGACCGGGGCTTGGGCGAATACGACTGCAAGGCCATGCACCTGGCGGAGTTCCAAAGCTTTGCCAAGGAGATCGATCCGCGCATAAAGATAACCTGCCTTTACGCCCCGCCCGACCAGCATCCGGCCGATCATTTTTGTCAGTGGCGGTTCGAGATGGAAGGGGACTAAAAGAGATATGCCGTTAGGTTTCCACAGCATGAGTCACGGTGTAATCGCCTTTGGCTTTTTCAACATCGAGACCGACCTGCTGCTCATGGGGCAGCATGTATTCTGGTGCCGGGATTTTTGCGAGTTGATCACCGATCTGGCGGGCACCGAGCCTCATAAATGGTTCCAGGCCTGGCTGAAGACCTGGTACGTGGCAAGCCCGGCCGACTTGGGCGATCTGCACGGCGCCATCGCCGGGCGCTCGCAGCACGGCCTGATGGGCGAGATTTACCGGCGCTGGCCATTCCCGCAGGACACGGCGGGATTCAAGCAGAAACCAGCAGGGGCCGCTCCCCAAAGCGAGGTGCAAGGCATCATAGAGCGCTTTGGCCAAGACCAGGAATTGAAGGTGAACGCTGATCTTGAGACGGCGATGTTAGCGGTGGGAGAATATGAATTCAGTCCCGAGGGGACCCGAGCGCTGGTGGATTACGTTTGGCGCGGCGGCATGCCGGGTTGGCTGGGCGGGGAGCGGCCCGACTATCTGTGGGAAGCGGCGGCCAATTGGCGCCAGGCCATCAGCCCCTTTGTGGCGGGATTGGGGTTAGAGCCAAGCGAGGTTGGCATAAGTGCCTAAGGTTGATAACGAGTACTAATATATAACTAATTACTCGGGAATGCAGCCTAAACCATGTGACAAAGATGTGACAAAGATGTGACAAAAAGGTGAATCTGGTTGAAAAATAGCTTGATCTCTGTTATATAATTTCTAGTCTAGCGGTGGGTTGTCCGTCCAGCCCACCATTTTTTTGCCTGCCCCTTTGGACTGATTAATTGGCCGTGTTTGTTCTTACTTGAGAGGAACTGCAATGAAATCCTGGGGGATATTTATACGCAGCTGCGCTCCCGCGGCTAGCTTAATGGTGGCCTGCCTTATGGTTTTTGCTTTTGCCGCCAGCGGCCAAGCGGCGGTTATCAACTTCACCGGCGCCCCTTATAATTCCTGGACCAGCGGACCCCATAGCTACACCACCAGCTTGGGCGACGCTTCCATCACCATGTCGGCCTGGAGCACCCGTGGCTACAGCCGCAATCTGGGCTACAAGGAAGAAACCCACGACGGAACCACTGCGGCCGGTATCGGCGTGTGGGGCGGCCCCGCCGACGGTGAGATCGATCCCGGCGAGATGCTGGTTTTCAATTTCGACCGCGGGGTGGACCTGACCTCGTTCACCACCAACTTCCAATATTACGAATACACCAACCAGCCGAAGAAAAAGCGGTTCTATGAATACGGCGAGTTCTCTTTGTTTGACGGGGTGTCTTGGGGCGCCTGGACCGATTTTGGCCAGACCGACAAGATGCAGACCTATCCCAATCCCTTCACCCCCGGCGCGGTGACGGTGTCCTTCGGGTCCGGCACCCAAGCCTGGGGGCTGGCCATCAAATCGTCGGGCGCCTGCGATCACGACTTTACGGTTAATCAAATCACCACCGCCGGCGGCGGCTCGGCCACGCCTGAGCCTGCCTCGATGCTGCTCTTTGCTTCTGCCTTGGGCGGCATCGGCCTCATCGGCTGGAGGCGGCGTTTCAAAGCCTAAGACGGCATCTAGTAAATAAAGATAGGCCGGCGCTTGGCGCCGGCCTTTTTATTTCATCAGCTTGCAGTGCGTTCCGATGAGTCGGATTCCTTTTTCTAGTCTCCGCCCAACTCCCGGCCGCGCTTGGTGGCCGCGGCAACGGCGTCCATGAGGATGCCCTTGAAGCCTTTGGCTTCCAGCACGTGCAGGCCGGCGATGGTGGTGCCGCCGGGCGAGGCCACCTGATCGGTGAGCACCGCCGGGTGCTGGCCACTGGTTTTCAAGAGTTCCGCGGATCCCAGCACGGTCTGCACGGCCAAAGATAGCGCGGTGACCCGGTCCAGGCCCTGAGCCACCCCGGCATCGGCCAAGCCTTCGATGAACTGGAACACATAGGCGGGGCCGGAACCGGAGAGGCCGGTCACCGCATTCATCAAGGCTTCCTTTACCACCACGACCTCGCCCACCGCGGCGAACACCTCCCGGGCCACCTCCACGTGCTGCTCGGTGGCGTGTGGGCCCGGCGCGATGGCGGTGGCGCCCTTTAACACCAGGGCCGGAGTATTGGGCATGGCTCGGATTATAGGCGTCCCCGCTGGCAGGCACTCGGCCACCGTGGCGATCTTAACGCCGGCGGCCAGGGTTATGACCATGCCCCCCTTGTTCAGGGATCTTTCAGTGGCTCGGATCGCGGATGTCAGATCTTGGGGCTTGACAGCAATGATAAGCACGTTAACTGCGCCTAAGTCGCTGGGAGTGTTAACTACTTCCAAGCCCAGACTTATGCTGAGCTGTTGAGCCCGGTGGGTGTCTTTTTCCGCCACCACCAGCTGTTCCGCTTGGGCGCTGCCCGCGGCGATTAGCCCCTTGATCAGGGCGGACCCCATGTTGCCGCCGCCCAAAAATCCGATACGGCCGCTTAAGGCCATGTCATTCCTCCTCTGGTTCCAATACCTTGTAGCGCCTGCCCCCCTTAAGGCCCGTTGCCTCCAACATGCCTTGCTTTACCAGCGCGTGCAAGTAATTCTTGGCCGTGGAGTCGGAACAGTTTAGGGCCTGGCGCAGGTCCTGGTTGCTGAGCTCGCCGCCCTCCGCCCCGGCCAGCAGGCGGGCCAGCGTGGCAATGCGGCGTTTGGGTATGTTCTCTACCATAGTCAAACGGCCGGCGAAATAGCTATCGCCTCTGGAAAAGGCCTGACGGACTTCTGGGGGCAAGATATCGGGCCCGATTTCATAGTCGGGCGCCAGAACCACCAAGCGCTGCAGCAGGTGGCTGAGCTCCCGCACATTACCCGGCCAGTGGTAATCCATAAGCAGCTTTTTGGTCTCCGGCGCCAAGCGGCGGGTGCGCTTGGCCAGTACGCAGGCCTGGGCCAGGAAGTGGTCAAGCAGGGCGGGCAGGTCCTCGCGCCTTTTCCTTAAAGGCGGCAGGTTCAGGGGCACTACCAGGATGCGGTATAAAAGCGCCTGGTTGAATTTTTTTTGCCGCACCGCCTCATGCAAATCCCGGTGGCTGGCCGTGATCAAGCGGAAATCCACCAGCTGCCCCCGGCGGCTGCCCACCGGCGTAACCACCCGGTCCTCCAGCACCCTTAGCAGCCGGACCTGAAACTGGGGCGAGGTCTCGGCGATCTCGTCCAGGAACAAGCTGCCGCCGTGGGCTGCCTGCAAATAGCCTTCCTTGGCTGTGGCGGCGCCGGTGAAAGCGCCTTTGTCATGGCCGAAGAGTTCGCTCTCCAAAAGGCTGGCGGGAAGCGCCGCGCAGTTCAGCGGCACAAAAGGTCCCTCGCGCCGGGGAGATTTGTCATGAATCCGCCTGGCCAGAAGCTCCTTGCCGGTGCCGGTTTCACCCAACAGGAGAACCGGCAAATCGGTTTCAGCCACGCGTTCCAGGTCCCTTAGCACCTGGGCGAAGGCTCGCGACCGTCCGCCCACGATCTCCGCGGCAGGCTCGCCAGCGGCCAGGGCCTTGGGCGGGATTTCAAGGCCTTGGCCGGCCAACTCGGCCAGCTTGGCGATATTTACCAGATAGGGGGCTTCCGCCGCCAGGCGCGCCGTCAAGCGCCGCTGGCTTTCGGTCCCCAGGCCAAGGGCCATGATATGCCTGCGCGCGGCCTGCTCCACGGTCTTGGCCATGTGAGCCGGATCAAGGTCTCTGCCTGCCAAGCCAAGCGCGGTCTCCACCACCTTGAGCGCCAAATCCTCCAGCAATTTCAAATCATCAGCCGCTAGGTCCTCGCCGGAAGGCTGTTCCATGGCCGCTTCCGCCACTTTGGGCTTGGCGGGTACTATGGAGGCTTTTCCCAGGCGATAAGCAATTTCGCCGGCGGCGGCCCTCTTTAATCTTTCCAAGGCTTGCAAGGCGCTTCCCCCCCGATAGGATTCACTCTACATACCTTAGCCTCCAAGGCGTAGGCAAGGCCCGCCATAAGCGGCATCTTGCTCTGGCCTGGTTGCAATGCTATAACAAGACCTTAACGGGACACTTTTTTACGGCGCTCCACCAGGTGCGGAAAGGTTTTCGAGCTTTATGTTAAAGAAGCGACTTGCCAGACTGCGCCGCCGGCTGCGCAACGAGGGCTTGGACGGTTTTATCATAAGCCTGCCCGCCCATCGCCGCTATCTCTCCGGGTTCACGCCGGACGACGGCCAATGGGGCGAAACCTCTGGCTGGCTATTGATAACCGCTTCCGATGCCGTGCTTTTCACTGATTTTCGTTATGAGTTGACCGCCCGCGAGCAAGCGCTTCTGTTCAAGGTGGTGCTGCACCGCCAGGGTCTGGGTAAAGCCTTAAAGCCGTTACTAGAAGCAAGCCACGTGAAACGCCTGGGTTTCGAGGCCGGGGCCATGCTGGTGGCGCATCATGAACGCTTGGCCCGTGAATTGGGCGACGCGGTCGAACTGGTGCCCACCGCCGGTTTGGTGAGTGCCCAGCGGGTGTGTAAAGATCAATCCGAGTTGCAGGCCATCCGCGCCAGCCTTGGCATCATGGAGAAGGTGCTTGATTCCCTGATCTCCAACGATATCGCGGGAAAATCCGAGCGGGAGCTGGCCTTGGCCATCACCCGGGCCGTGGAGGATGCCGGCGCCGACGGCGCGGCCTTCCCGCCGATTGTGGCAAGCGGCCCCAACGGGGCCGAACCCCACGCCGAGCCCGGCCAGAGGATCATAGCAGTCGGCGAACCGGTTATCTTTGACGTTGGCGCCCAAAAGGATGGTTATTGCAGCGACATATCGCGGACCATGGTGGCAGGGGGCTTGGAGAAGGCTGATGATCGCTTCTGTGAGGTGTATGCCACGGTGCGCAGGGCCCAACTTAAAGCAATCGCTGAAATCAAGCCCGGCATGACCGGAGCCGAGGCCGACGCCATTGCCCGCCGGGTGATCGAAGAAGCCGGTTATGGCGATAACTTTGGCCATTCCTTGGGCCATGGCGTGGGTCTGGCCACCCACGAAGCGCCTTCGGTAGGGCCCAACTCATCGGAAATACTGGAGCCGGGCATGGTGTTCACCATTGAACCCGGCATATATGTGCCAGGCTGGGGCGGCGTCCGTTTGGAAGAGATGGTGGTGCTCACCGAGGAAGGCTGCCAAACCCTTAACCGCCTGAACGGCTTCTATGATCTGCCTTAACCAGGCCATGGGCTAGGGCATGGACCTGCCAACCCAACTGGACCAGGGATTAGATAGGTATCTCACCTTTCTGGCTGCGGTGCGGGGGCTGTCGGCCAACACCGTGGCGGCCTATTCCGACGATCTCAATGATATTGCTGAATATATGGCCGAGCAGGGTCTGCAAGACTGGTCCGGGTTGGACTCCTTGCATGTGGTGGCCTACCTGGGCGCGGGCAAGAAGCGCGGCCTAGCGCCACGCACTTTGGCCCGGCGGCTTTCTTCCTTGCGCGGTATGATAAAGTTTATGCTTGAAGAAGGAATGCTGTCGGAGAATCCTCTGGCCGGGTTGACCGGCCCCAAGACACCGGACGGGCTGCCTCATTTCCTGTCCCGCCCAGAGGTGGAAAAACTGCTTGCAATGCCGGAGGAAGAAAGCGATCTGGGTTTACGCGACCGGGCCATGATGGAACTCATGTACGCGGCGGGCCTTAGGGCAAGTGAAGTAATTACTTTAGGTGTGGGCGACGTGCAGTTCCAGGTGGGGTGTCTGGTGGTGCGCGGCAAAGGCTCCAAGGAGCGTTTGGTGCCGGTGCATCAGACCGCCCTTGATGTGCTGAGCGCTTATCTGCAAGGCCCCCGCGAACGATTGCGCCAGGGCAAGCCCCGCGAGGAGGTCTTCCTGAACGCCAGGGGCGGCAGTTTGAGCCGCATGGGCCTGTGGAAGATACTGCGCAAACATGTAATAGCCGCGGGCATTAAGGGGCATGTCACTCCGCATACCCTGCGCCACACCTTCGCCACCCATCTGTTGGAGGGCGGGGCTGATCTGCGCTCGGTGCAGCTCATGCTGGGCCACTCTGACATCAGCACCACCGAGATCTACACCCATGTGGACCGCAAACGCCTCAGCCAAGTGCACAAGAAATACCACCCCAGGGGCTAGAGCCTAGACATCATTTAAACAGTCAGACCGCCGGCGATGCGGCGGCCCGACTGGAAGAGATGCTTGGCTTGGCGCAGGCTGCCTTTAACAAAGGCCTCAGCGCTTTTGGCAGGCATGCCAGTTCTTGCCCTTGCCGGTCCAGCTTTTGATTGTCTTATATCCCATGCCGCAGCCGACCTTCTCGGAACATTTGGCGCAATTGCCGTGATCCTTGCACCACTCTTCGCAGGCGGTTTTGTGATCATCGGACGCTTGGCTGTAGCTCTTCCGTTTTTGGCAGGCATACCAATCAGGGCCGGCGCCGGTGAATTTTTTAAGAGGCTTGTAACCCACCCCGCAGCCCGGCAATTTGGAACATTGTTTACAACCGGATTTGTGCTGGCACCATTCCAGGCAAGCCTCCTGGTTGATGTCCGCCGAGCCGGGAAGCGGTTTGTCGCTCACGGTGAAGAAATACATGCTGAACGATGAATAGACCTTGCCCTGGTTGACGCCCTTTTCGCGCACCGTGATCTCGCGGCGGCTATTATTGCCATCGTTGATGACATAGCGCACATCGCGGTCCCGCCATTTGCCGGCCACCTTTTTCTGCTTGAGCACGGCTTCTTCGATCACCACGAAATGGTTGATGGAGCCCCTGGTGTCTTCTCTTTCGGGGTCGTCATGCATGGATAGAATCACCGGGCGGCCCGAGTTGAGATACCTGGCCACGTGATCGAACTTGTTGTATTCGGCCCCCCGCACCCTGAAGCAGCGGGAGTGGTTGTAGCCAACCTGCTTGGCGTACTTGATGCCCTGGCACATCTCCTTGGTCTTGGTGCCGCCGCTCTTTTTGCCTTTTACCACGCCGGTCTTGGGGATGTAGTAGTCGGTTTTGGTGTCTTTGGCCACGTCCTGCATGACGCCGTAGATCTGGGGGTCGCTGGAATTGCCGGAGGCTCTATGGCTCCTTATGTCGTAGCCATTGAAGAGCCGGGTTTTTCCGTTGGCATAGGACCAATAGCCGTAGGCAATGGCCCAGGCGGTGGGGCCGCAGCCCACGGGATAGCCCTTGGCGTCCTTGGGCTGCACCCAGGTCGGCGTGCTCCAATCGCCCCCGATTTTCTGGGGCAGTTTGGCGCGGATCTCCTTATACTTGCCGCCCGCCCAAGCCTTGGACGCGGCGCTGAGTTGGGCGCTGGTGATGCCCAGGCACACCACCAGCGTCATTAATGATAATGCAGCCATTTGGTAAAGCGATCTGAGCTTCATACTGTCTCCCCGCCTGAAGGTAGTCGTAAAGTGCCTCATCATGGATTTCTCGAAGCAGGTATGGCGCTCTCAACCCGGCGCTCTATCTAAGCGCCACCGGTCATCCAAAGGAATGGTAAAAAATTCCCCGCCGTTGCTACGCATGTAAAACAGGGAGAACTTGTCCCCGATTTTTTTACCGCATATAAACTTTTGCCACTCGTTCGGCTTGCCCTCCTAAGCCTTCCTGGCTAGATCTTTGGCGTTTTACAGGCGCGCTAACTGGCTTTTTGCCTGTCCACCGAGGTGTTGCCGCCGCCGCCATAGTAGCCTTCCGCCTTGAATCCTTCCAAGATGGTGTAGCCTCTCCTTTGGTCGGATTCGTTTGATGTCTTGGTTGGAACCATCATAAAGGTTATGTGCGCGTTTGGTGATATCTTGCAAAACTTAGTGCAGCCCGCCTGGGAAGGCGATGGGAGAGCCAAGCAAAGGATGGATAGGGCGAACAAGGCGGTTAAGCATCTAATGAACTTCATGCGAATGCCCCCCTTTATTATTTGGCCCAAAAATATATGGTTTCCCTGCTTCTTGGGTTGATGCATCAAAACCCGCACGCCAGCGGCCATTACGCGCCAAGCGAGCAAAGAGAGCGCTTATCTCTCTCGGCAAGTTATTGCACGTGGACAAAAGGGACGGTGATTAGGGCTTGCGGCAAGAGAAGGCACTACCTGGGGGCAAGCGTCTCTTGCCGTCAAAAGGGGCAAGCTCATGAAAGCGTATTGATAAGATCAGCCTGAGCTTATATTGATCGGCCTCCCCTTGGCCAACCGCTCAGGCCGAGCTCATCTTAGCGCAATTCTCCTATAGCATGCGGGAGATAAATAACGCAATCACCATAGCAGCCGAAAAAAAACGACACGCCCGCCCCGTATGGGTTCGGCTGGTCAAGGACAGGCTAGGTAATTGGAAGCTGTTGCGGCGTTCGCAGATCAAATGGTCGTTAAGGGTTGGCAACTTGGCCAGCTTTCTATTATCTTCTTAAACTCGATCTCAAGCCTTGCCTGGTCTGCGCGGCGCTATCGTCGCGTGGGTATGCAGGGCGCGGCCAGGCGGTGTAAACTGAGCCTGGATCAGGTAAGTCCGGAACATGCCAGCAAGAGGCGTTACTAAACCATGAGCCGGGACCAGGATAAATCAACTATGCAGGAAGCCAAGCGGGACGTGGAGGTCATCACCACTCACGTGAACGCCGACTTCGACGCTTTGGCCAGCATGATGGCCGCGGCCAAGCTTTATCCCCAGGCCATGCTGGTGTTTCCCGGAGCCCAGGAACGCAACCTGCGCAACTTCTACGTGGAATCGGTCTGCTATTTTTACAACTTCGTCAAGGTGAAGAACGTTCCCTTCGAGCGCGTCAAGCGCTTGATCCTGGTGGACACCCGTCAGCAGGACCGCATAGGCCCCTTGGCCAAGCTGGTGGACGATCCGGCGGTGGAAATCCACGCCTATGACCATCATCCGGACAGCGAGACCGACGTAAAGGCCGACATGCAGATCGTGGAAAGCGTGGGCGCCACCGTGACTCTCTTAAGCCGTCTTTTGCAGGAAAAGGAAGTGAGGCTAAGCGAGGACGAGGCCACCATCCTGGCTCTAGGCATATACGAGGACACTGGTTCGTTCACTTTTTCCTCCACCACCCAGGAGGACTACAAGGCCGGGGCCTGGCTGTTGGGGCAGGGCGCCAACCTCAACGTGGTGAGTTCGCTGATCACCCGGGAGCTCACCGCCGAAGAGGTCGGGCTGTTGAACGACCTTATCCGCTCTGCCCAGGAAGTGGTGGTCAACGGCATCACCGTGGCCATAAGCGAGGTGAGCCGCGAGCGCTACGTGCCCGACTTTGCGATGCTGGTGCACAAGTTCATGGATATGGACAACCTTAACGTGCTTTTCGCCTTGGCCCGCATGGAAGGCCGGGTGTATGTGGTGGCCCGCTCCCGGTTGCCGGAAGTTGACGTGGGCGTAATAGCCAAGGCCTTGGGCGGCGGCGGGCATCCCACCGCGGCCAGCGCCACCATGCGCGACCTGACCTTGGTTGAGGCTAGAGACCGCCTGAAGACCGTGCTGCAGACCCGCATCAACCCCTCCCGCAAGGCGGCCGATCTCATGACCAGCCCGGTGGTGGCGGTTGAAGCCGGCGACACCCTGGGCGAGGCCCATGACATCTTGACCCGCTATGATTTGGATGTTCTGCCGATCATCGCCGACGGCGAAGTCATCGGCATCATCCAACGGCCCAACGTGGAAAAGGCGCTGGTGCATAAGCTCGAAAGCCTGCCGGTGACCGAATACATGGATACCAGAGTGGCGGTCATTGCGCCGGATGCCAACCTGGGCCAGGTGGAGCAGGCCTTGGTGGCCGAGCGCCAGCGCTTGGTGGCGGTCATGGATGAGGGACGTCTGGTCGGGGTGATCACCCGCACCGATCTGCTGCATCATTTCTTTGACCAGCCTCTGATGGACGAGCAACCCGTGCAAGCCGGCCAGGAGGCGGGCCAGCCCCGCTTCAAGAGCGTCAAGGGATTGATGCGCGAGCGCTTTCCCAAAAAAGTGCAGCAAATACTCATGGAAATTGGGCAAGCCGCGGATGCGCTTGGATTTTCCGCCTATTTGGTGGGCGGGTCGGTGCGCGATCTCTTTTTGCGGCGCGACAATTTGGACCTGGACGTGGTGATCGAAGGCGATGGGGTGGCTTTTGCCAAGCAGTTCGCCGAGGCCCACCCCGACCTGCGCACCCGCATCCACAAAAAGTTCAACACCGGCAAGCTGATCTGGGAGAACGGCCTGGTAATCGACATTGCCACCGCCCGCCTGGAATACTACAAATCGCCGGCCAGCCTGCCCACGGTGGAACTCTCCAGCATCAAGCTCGATCTTTACCGGCGCGATTTCACCATCAACACCCTGGCCGTGCACTTGAATCCCAAGCATTTCGGCCAGCTGTTTGATTTTTTTGACGGCATGCGCGACATCAAGGAAAAGGTCGTCCGGGTGCTGCACAACCTGTCCTTTGTGGAGGACCCCACCAGGGTTTTCCGCGCGGTGCGTTTTGAGCAGCGTTTTGGCTTCAGCATAGGCAAGTTGACCGAGGGCCTCATCAAAAACGCCATAAAAATCCAGGCGTTCCAACGCCTTTCCGGCAGCCGGCTTTTTAACGAGCTAAGGCAAATACTTGATGAAGAGCGGGCCTTGGATTGCATTAAGCGGCTCATGGAATTAAAGCTTTTACGCGAGTATCATCCCAAGCTCATAGTCGAGGACAAAGACCTGCCTTTATGGGATGAGATCCAGGATAGCCTGGCTTGGTATCAGCTATCATTTTTAGACCAGCCGCTGCGTCAGTGGTTGGTGTACTTCCTGGCATTGGTGGACAATTTAAGCGAAGAAGAGCTGAGCCAAATGTGCGACCGCCTGAGCATGGCTCCCAAACTGCGCAATCAAATAATCGGCATGCGGCGCGAAGCCTTGAGCGCGCTCAACCATTTACAGCGCGCAAAGCCGGCACCTTCCTTGGTTTACAGCCTGCTTCATGGTTTAAAACCAGAATTTCAGCTATTTATAATGGCCAAGGCCTCGCGGGAATGGGTGAAGCGTTCCGTGAACCAATACCTGACCACGCTCCGGAAAGTACGTCCCGAACTCACCGGCAGCGACCTCAAAGCCATGGGCTTTGAACCTGGGCCTATGTTTAAGCAAATACTTGATCGGCTTCTTGCCGCGCGCTTGGATGGTAAAGTCAAAGACCGCAGCAGCGAGAAGTCTTTTGTGCGGTCGGAATTTAATGGCCGGGAGGAAATGGCGTCATAATGGATTGGATCAGCAATTTCATTATTAAATTAATCATTTTGGCACCGCCCATTCTCATGGCGCTCACCGTGCATGAAGTGGCCCACGGGCTGGTGGCCTATAAAATGGGTGACCCCACCGCAAAGCTGGCAGGACGCTTGTCGCTTAACCCTTTCAAACACTTGGACCTGGCCGGCACCCTGGTGTTCTTTGTGACGGCTTGGATCGGGGCGGGCATCGGCTGGGCCAAGCCGGTGCCGGTGGACTACCGCTATTTACGGGAACCCAAAAAGGCCATAGTCTGGATTTCAGCGGCAGGACCGGCAGTCAACATCATCTGCGCCATACTGGTGGCTATCGTAATAAAGTTATTGATATCAATGGGAATATTTAGTGAGTATGCAACTTGGAAGGTGTTTTTATTCAGGATGCTCAATATTGGGGTGCGGATCAATGTGGTCCTGGCCTTTTTCAACATGATCCCGCTGCCGCCCCTTGACGGATCCGGCGTACTCAGCGGATTATTGAGCCCCCGGGCGGCGGCCAAGTATCATAGCCTGTCACGCTATGGTTTTGTTATACTCTTGGCTCTGATATTCCTGCCGGGATGGTTGCCGGGCTTTCCCGATTTGATCGGAACCTTCATATTGCAGCCGGCTAACTACCTGGCTGAATGGTTGCTGCCGCATTAATCCGGCAAAGGTATTCCCTCATGGACGTAGCGGTAAAACTGGATATCTTCGAGGGGCCTCTCGATCTGCTCTTGCACCTCATCCGCAAGAACGAGGTGGATATTTACGACATCCCCATCGCCATGATAACCAGCCAGTATTTGGCATACCTGGACTTGATGCAGGAGCTTAACATCAGCTTGGCCGGCGATTTCCTGGTCATGGCCAGCACGCTGACCCACATCAAGAGCCGCACGCTTTTGCCCAGTTACGACGCAGCCGATGACGAGGCGGAGGAAGACGATCCCCGCATCGATCTGGTGCAGCAGCTCAAGGAACACATGCGTTTCAAGGCCGCGGCCGAAGCTCTGGGGAACCGGCCGCAACTGGAGCATGACGTTTTCAACCGTTCCGGGGGCCGCAAGGAGGTGGACCAGGCGGCGGAGGAGGCGCAGGGTGACGAGGTAATCGAGGCCGGAGTCTTCGATCTGATCGAGGCCTTTCGCTCGCTGTTAAAGGCCAAGGGCGAACGGCTCAGCTTGTCCATACCCTCAGCCGGCATAAGCATCGAAAACCGCATGACCCAGATGCTGGAGATTCTGCGGCGGCAGGACACCGTGACCTTTGGGGAGTTGTTTGCCGGTGACCGCACGCGGGGCGATTTGGTGGTAACCTTCTTGGCCCTCTTGGAACTCACCAGGGTGGGTTTGTTTAGGGCCTATCAGGACCGGGTTGCGCCTTCCGACGGCTCCCGGGCGGCTTGGGGAACCTTGCGTATCTATTTCAATGTGTTGTCCCGCGAGGAGGACGAAGAACTGTGAGCACCGACCTGAAGCGTATCGTGGAAGCCGTGCTATTCGCGGCCGAGACGCCTCTTTCGCTGGCCCAGATTTGTCAGGTTTTGGAAACCAAGGACAAGGCTCCCGTGCAAACCGCCATAGAAGAGCTTTGCCGGGAATACGACTATCTTGAAAGAGCCTTTGACCTGGTGGAGGTGGCGGGGGGGTGGCGCCTGCGCACCAGGCCGGATATGGCTTTCTGGCTGCGCAAGCTGAAGCGCCAATCCGCCACCCGCCTGTCCCGCGCCTCTTTGGAAACCCTGGCCATCATCGCCTATAAACAGCCGGTGCTCAAAGCCGAGATCGAGCGCATCCGCGGGGTCGAGGTGTCGGGCGTGTTGCGCATGCTCATGGAAAAGGACCTGGTGCGGGTGGTGGGCCGTAAGGACCTGCCCGGCCGTCCCCTGATCTATGGCACCACCAAGCG
>Ga0307423_1001486_pt1 | contig 14085 bp, 13 predicted proteins | sample SalMarWE160310MG_FD_202154 | JGI IMG/M metagenome (GOLD analysis project Ga0307423, IMG submission 202154) | Salt marsh sediment microbial communities from the Plum Island Ecosystem LTER, Massachusetts, United States - WE1603-10 | ecosystem: Environmental > Aquatic > Marine > Intertidal zone >...
TGTGATCAAAGGCAAGCGGGTCCTGGTGCTCGACGATGGGCCCACCATCACTCACGGCGAGATGCCGTTCGGCGCCGGGGCGGTCGCCGCCCGTCAGCACGGCGCCGCCGAGCTGATCGACCCGCGTCCGTTTGCCGTCGGCTCGCTGGTAGGCGTATACGAGAAATTCACCCACATCGAGTCGGTGCTCCCTGCCATGGGGTACAGCGATATCCAGCGCAAGGAACTCCAGGAGACGATCGCCGCTGCTGCCCCTGAGGGGATTGTCATCGGAACACCGATCGACCTCGGAAGCGTCATCGACCTCGGAGATATCCCCCGGACCAGGGTCTACTACGAGCTAGAGGTGAGGAAGGGCCCGTCGCTCGAGGAGCTGCTGGCCCCAATCATTGAAATGGCGAGAGGCTAGGAGCTACTGGGAGACCACTCAAAGACCGGCGGCTCCGCCGCCGGCCCCCCTACCCCCGGCTACGCCATACCGGCGGCTCAGCCGCCGGCCCCCCTACCCCCGGCTACGCCGGCGGTACTTTCCCCCCACCTACGGCGGGGGGACTGACGAGCCCTGGCAGCGGAACTCGAATCTGATCGTCGCCTCTGGCGACGATCAGACGTCGCCCTGTTCTTTGTCGTATCTGTCGAGCGCAGCGACAAACATCAAGAACAGAATCAGGGCCGTGAGAGTCAAGGCGATCGCCGGAATGCGGATCTGGAAGGCGTTGAGACCGGTGAGATTGGCAGGGCGCAGCCCACGTGGGGCGTAGACCACGAACAGCATCGAACCAATCGCCAGCCAGCCGAAGATGGCCGCTCCTGCAACCATGAAAGCCAGCCGAGCTCCGAGGTCGGTGTAGAGCAGCAGATAGCCGCTACCGGCAAAGGCGACGATCGCGACAATCGTGATGAGGATGCCGCGCATCGCAATCGCAGTCCCTGTGAGATCGCCGTTGTCGTCGACCTGACCAAGCGTGGCATTGAAGAGATCCCCGACGATCCCACGCACCGCGGGAATGAACATGAGCAGCACGAACACGGCGGCGAAGAGGCCGAACTTCTCCAGCGCACTGATGCTGCCGCGTTCATCGTTGATGAGATGCCTGGTGAAGCTACGGAGATTCACATTGTCCTCTCATATGCGACGATCAACTCGATGTCATCCTGGGAGAGCAGTGCGCCGAATCCCGGCATGCCGCCAACCCCGCTGATTCCGTTGACACCGTACTCGGTGCCGGCCTCTGCTCCTCCAATGACGAAGTCGATGTGGTCCTGAATATCGGGGAACTGCGTGATCGCACGACCGCCGCTGAGCGCAGGCGCCCATGCTCCGGAGCCTGCCTTCTGCTCAAAGGCGACTCCTGCGTTGTATCCGGCCGTGTGACAGCGGGCGCAGTAGCCATTGAACAACCCGACCGCCCTTGTGGCATCGTCGATGCTGAGACCGGCTTTCTGAGCTACCGCATCGATATCGACCGCCCAGGCCTGCTGTTCGAGAGCACTCTGAAGGTACGAGATGCCATCCAATACGGGCTGGGCGAATTGATCCTTACGCTCGTTGAGTAGCGAGAGCTCGAGGTGCTTGGCCTTGACATGGGTGATCAGGTTGGCGGCTGCGTCAAGATCGGCAAGCGGCGTGCCGGTGGCGTCGGTCATCGTGTACCCGGTGCTCGGGTCGAAGTTCAGGTCGAAGTTGCCATCGGTCACCGGGTCGACTGCGCCCGTGGTCGTGTTTACCTGATGTGTGACGATCTCGGTGAATGCCAGCTGGGAAATCGCTCCGAGCCCGATCTCAGCCTCATCTGTGATGCCGTCCCTGTCGGTGTCGACTCCGGCGGCGGCACACGTGGTGCCGACGAGGGCTGCCGAGTCCTTCGTGCATGTCCCGGAACCGCCGAGCAGCTGGTCGATCTCGTCCGGCATGTTCTCGATGACGCTCCACCGGCGAGGACCGTCAAGGATGTCGTCCAGCTTGGTCTGTTCCACCAGGATCCTGGTGTTGATTGTGTCTTCGGCGTTGGTGATCCTGTTGAGAGCGTTCTGCACGATACCGTCGACCTTGGCGACTGCATCGGCCTGGTCGATTTGAATGCTGTGCAGGTAGTCGAGGACCTGATCGATCTCCTGGACGGTCATCGCTCCGCCGCCTTCGAGGCCGTTGGCCGGCATCGGGCTACCGGGCCGCCCATACGTGATCCAGTGCCGCACCTCTGATTCGTCATACCGGTAAAAGACGTCGTTGAGCGAGGGCACGGCCCAACTGGCGTTGAGGCCGGAGCGTGACTCGGCGATGGTCGCCGCACCACCGCTCGCGTCCGGGCCGTGACACGTGGTACATGAGAAGTTGATCCACCATTGCGCCCCGGAGTGCACGTTCTCCAGCTGGATCTCCTCGGCAGACGCCTGCTGTCGGTTGGTCTCGTTGACGAAGTAGATCGGCATGACGATCGCCAGCACGCCGGCGGCGATCACTGCGGCGGTCAGAACCCTGGTCAGCCGGTCGTTCTCCAGACCGGCGTTGTCCATGAAGAACTGCTGGTTGGGACCTGGTTTCTCCGGGGGGCGAATGCGTCTGCGGCTGTTGAGGACGACGTAGCCAACCCAGATGAGGAAGACAACGATCGCGATGGTGAGCACGATCGAGCCCAGGCCGACGTTGCTCGGCCCGACCGGCGCGGATTCAGCTGTGGCGATTAGTGGTGCGAGAAACAAACTCACAGGCAGGATGGCCCCTGGGGATAGGCGATGGTCTTGTGGGAAGCTCGTGGGGTCTCGATGACTGCTCCTGTGTCGGCGATCATATTGCCGACGCTGTCGACCGAGACGGTGAAACGATCGAGGTTACGGGGTGCAGGACCGGCTTCGTACTCTCCGTGGTAGTTGTACCTGGAGCCGTGACACGGGCATTCAAAACCGTGTGATGAGGAGCAGTCGGGGACCCGGCAACCCAGGTGCACGCACTTCTGCCACAGGGCCATCAGACCGGTGTCGCCGCCATCGGTGCCTACGACCACTGGCAAGCCCTCGAAGGAGGAGCCGGGGATCTCGCTCGCCTCCATCGGTACCAACCAGGTTTGCGCCTCGGGCACAAACAGCGGGTGGATGGTGCCGTCGCCCGGTACCACCTGGACGCGTAGGTCGTCGAGCAGACCCAGATTCACCTTGCTACCAAAGCCGCCTCTGAGCTTTGGCCAGAAGAAGTCGAGCATCGATATGCCGAGGGTCAGTGAGAAGCCGCCACCGAATAGGCCGAGAGCGGCCCGGTTGAGGAACTTGCGGCGGGTGACTCCGTACTCTTGCGCGGAGATTAGCTTGCGTCCGTCCGCGATGGTGATCGGCTCGTGGTCCTTTTCATGTGGTGCTTCCTCAGCGACATCCGCTTCCGTAACAACGGCGGCGGCTTTGGCGGAGACATCACGCTTTGCGGCGGCACGGTCAAACTCGCCGACGATGGGCGCTGCGTCGGGCCCACGACGCCAGGCAACAGCAAAGACGCCCGCCGCTACGACGGCGCCTGCAGCTATCACTGCGATGATCAGGATTGTTGTTGCATCCATTTCTGGACTGGTCCTTTGCTCAGAAGTCGAAGAAGATCCCGTCCGTCCAGGGGAAGGTGAAGTTGAATCCCGGGCCCCGGAAGAACGAGCCGTATGTGGTCAATATTGCTGCGGCGAATAGGAAGAAGCTGAAGATCATGATTGCCAGTTTCCTGTCGGAAGGCTTCACCGCCGGGTTCTTGTCCAGGTAGGGAATCATGCCCAAGCCGATGAGGCCGAAGGTAGGGATGATCACGCCTGCCACTTGCGGGTCGAAGTACGACAGCAACTCCTGGAGGCCGAGGAAGTACCACGGTGCCTTGGAGGGGTTCGGCTGCTCGTTGAAGTTGGCAAACTCCAGCAGCGGTGCATTGACGAAGGCAGAGAAGACGATCAAACCGGCGAGGACCACCATCAGCGCGACGAACTCGATTGCGAGTAGGTGCGGCCACACATTGACTTTGTCGGTAGGCGTGCTCTTGACCTGCTGGATGGCGCCTGCCTTGACGACGGTGAGCAGACGCTGGGTCGTTACGCCTTCAGGGATCGCAGGTGCCACGGCCGGTGCTGCGGCTGCCGCCTGTGCTGGCGTTGCCGCAGCCGTCGCGGGTGCTGCTGTGGCGGCGGGTGCTGCGGCACCAACCAGTTCACGGCCTTCCCTACGGGCCCGACCTTCCATCGCCCGTCGCAACAGCGGGACGGGGACACCATATTGTTTGGATTCCGTCTCGAGGTCACGTGCCGCTCCGTCCCCTGCCGGAGCTGGGGCGGGAGCCGGAGCCGCGGCGGCAGGCGCGGCGGCAGGCGTTTCAGGCTCTGCGGGGGCCACGGCTGCCGGTTCTGGCGCCACCGGGGCCGCGGGTTCTGGTTCTGCCGGGGTGGCGGGCTTTGCCGGAGCCTCGCCCTTCATCTCGGCAAGTACTTCCTCGACGTCGCGACCCTCCGCTTTGGCCCGTGCCTCGGCGGATCGCCGCAGGATGTGGTCAGGTAGCCCGGCCATTAGAGCGGCCCCGAGATGCCGCCGTCTTTGCGGACCCGCCAGAAGTGGACGGCCATGAAGACGACGATGATGAATGGCAGGAACAGCACATGTAGCACATACCAGCGCAACAGCGTGTCCGGGGTGATTTGCACCCCGCCGATCAAACCGAATGAAACCTGGTCTCCGATGAGCGGTGCGTATCCGCCCATGTTGCTACCGACCGTCACTGCCCACAGTGCCAGCTGATCCCAGGGCAGCAAGTAGCCGGTGAACGACAGCAGCAGCGTGAGCATCAGCAGAACGACGCCCACCACCCAGTTGAACTCACGCGGCGGCTTGTATGCGCCGTGGTAGAAGACCCGGGCCATATGCAAGAAGACGGTGAGCACCATCAGGTGAGCGCCCCATCTGTGCATGTTCCTGACCAGTTGACCAAAGGCGACGTCGGTGGAGAGAGCCTGGATATCCATGTATGCCTGGGGCGATGTAGGGCGGTAGTAGAACATCAGGAAGATGCCTGTGATCGTGAGCAAGATGAACAGAAAGAAGCTCAGGCCGCCAAGACACAGTGTGTAGGACAGGCGCACCGCGTGTCTCTTCACCTTCACCGGGTGAAGGTGATACAGCACGTTGTTCATGATCACGTATGAGCGGTTCCGCGGCGAGTCCGTATAGCCGTGCCGGAACGGTGAACCGGGCCGGAAGATGCTCGACCAGAACTGACTGGTTCGGATCTGCTCGCCGGCCTGGGAGAGGCGCTCTTTGAGCCCTACTCTTCCGTTTCCGTTTGCCACCTGTCCTCCCTCACTCTCTCATACCGCTACCAGCGGATACCGTACATGTAGCCGTTCTTGAAGTCGCGGTCCCCGGTGTCATACTCCCACGGCTTGGAAGCGAATTGGTCGGCCTGCTCGGCGACCGACCCGGCGAACTTGCCCAGTGAGATCACCCCGGTAGGGCAACGATCGATGCACAGAGCGCACCGGGTGCATGTGTCCTCATCGACCACGAAGAAACCCCCGTTTTCCGGCGCACTATGCGGATCATCGACGCCTGCCACGTCATCAATTGCGTCCATCGACAGGTAATGGATGCATTTCCACGGACAGATGTCGACACAGCCCTCGCAGAGGATGCACTCGGCCTGGTTGATGTGGAGAAACTGCTTCGGTTTTACCGCGGCGGTCAGATACGACTGATCCACGAGTGCAAGCTGGTAGTCATCGCGGCTGCGGATCATCTCAGTCCAGGCTTCTCCTGCCATCAGCGCTCCACCTTGCGGAGGGGCCGCCCGTAGGCGCTTACGTTGTCTGAGGCTGCCTTCTTACTGTCACGCTTGGCTCGCAGCTCGTCACGCCTCTGGTAGGCAATCATGGCTGCACCGACGGCGACGGTCATGACCAGGGCGTAGGTGCCGCTGATTATGTCCTTGAGAGCGTTTGCTGAGATGTTGAGTTCATTGCCGCCGATCAGGCTGCTCGGGATCTTCACCCACAGTTTCTGATCGGTCCATTGCCAGACGGCCTGGGTGTAGGTGAGCCACTGGTTCAGGATGATCCCGAAGAGGATGATGAGCGTCCCGGTGAACAGGAATGCCCCTAAGGCAGCCCTGGCCCACGTCATCTTCTTCTCGTAGAGGAAGGCGAGCGCCGTGCCACCTATGGCGAGGAACAGACCGCCGATGGAGACGAGCTGCCCGAGCAACACCCAGACCCAACCCCGCGGGAAGGCCGGGAAGATGGCACGGCCCACGTTGTCGAGTTCGTCGGCGCCGGTGAAGTGAGCCCACAGGGCACCAAGGAGCGCCAGGACGAGACCGACGCCAAGTGCGACGGTTCCTCTGACGAAGTATTTGTCTCTCGGTTCAGCCATCAAAGATTCCCGTTTGACTCCTGAAGACGGCACGCATTGTAAGCCTAGGCACGCTTCGCGTGGGCGCTCCGCGGCTGCCGGCGACCGCAACCATAGTGTGCTGGGACCAGGCGCGCCGCATCATTTTGGAACCAGCCAGACAGATTGTCGGTTGCCGTTCCCATCGGTCGCCGCGATTGATTACAGTGCCGCCGGATCCGGGTGATCCAGTCGTCGAGTGGGTGAATAGGTATTTCGGGAATCTCAGAACGATCTGGCTATTCTCCCGTGGTGGCAGCAGGAGACATTGGTGAGCGAGGAAGGGACTAGGCAAGGGTGACCGCCGACGTTTCGCATGACAATCAAGCGGTGGCAGAGTCACCCGCTGCATCCTCACAGAGCGTCGCGCGATACCACCTATGGGCCTCCCTCATTTTCCTCATGCTGGGTGTCGGGATGCTGGCAGTGGCCAGCATCCAATACGTAGTCCCCACCACGCTCAGCGGCTCCGGGTGGCTCTCATACGGGCGGCTGCGTCCCGCGGCGATTCACTTCCTCCTATACGGGTGGTTGACTCTCGGGTTGATCGGCGCCATGTACTACGCGGTGCCCCGACTCACCGGTGAACGTCTCACCGATCCGATCATCGCCAGGATCGGGTTCGGTTTTATGGCATTTGGATACGCCATCGGTGGGATCGGCATCCTCGCAGGCTCCAGCGAGGGAATCCGCTACCTCGAGGCGCCACCGCTCGCCGACATGATCGTCCTGATCGGCATGGCCGCGATGGCGCATTCCATCGTTCGGACCATCTCAAAGCGCAACGACCGGGAGCGGAGCCCTGCGGAGTGGTTCATCGTCGCCTCGGTGATCTGGCTGGTCGGTCTGCACTTCATCGGCAACCTGAACATGCTGGCTGTGCTGGCGACCATCGTCTATTCGCAACCACCCACATTGCACGGCATCAACACGGTGGTGCTGGCAGGCTTTTATCAGGCGGGCATCATCGGGTTGTGGGGGGCGACCGCCGGTGCCGGCATCGTCTACTTCCTTGCTCCGCGTCTTGTCGGCCTGACGTCCTTCAAGCCCACCCGTCTTTCTGTGGTGGGTTTCTGGGGCCTCGGGATCGCCTGGGTACTCACCGGCTCTGCCCAGCTCACCTATACCGCGGTGCCCGATTGGCTGGAGACCATCGGGGTCATGTTCTCGATGGTGCTGCTACTCCCCGTCGCCACGATCGTGGTCGATGTGATGGGGTTCCTCCGCGGTCGTCAAGATGATGTAGACCCCAAGAATCGCTACTCGCTGAAGATGCTCTACATCGGGCTGGCTGTGTTTGCCGCACTGCCGGTGCTCAACCTGGCCTCGGCACTGCGGGCCACCGGGGGCATTGTCGGTTTCACCGACTGGGTATACGGGTACGAGCTGCTCGCAATCCTCGGTGCCTTCAGTGCCTGGTTGTTCGCATACGTCTTTCATGTGGCGCCACCTATGGTCTCCGCCGACGCGGTGAGGGTACAGCGTTGGCACGGCTGGTTGACGGTACTCGGGCTCGCACTTGCCGGATTCGCCATGCTGGTTGGAGGCCTTGTCGCCGGTTTCACGTGGGCCGGTGGAGACTCCGCCGGGGTGGTTGCCGCCGCCGAGGGATTTGAAAGCACCGCCGACGCCATGTGGAACTTCGGTTTTGCGATCGTCCGGATGACAGGTCTGATGATCTTCGCCATCGCTCAGGCTCTGCTCTTCTCATATGCCGCCACAGCCTGGTTTGTCACCGAGGATCGCAAGAACGTTCTTGCGGTTGACCCGGACCTCGATGTCGGCGGGCAGGAAGTCAACCCGGAGCTCGCCGTCGACCCGGACGCCATGCCCAGCTGGTTGCGAGTAGGAATCATCGCGCTTGCGGCAGGCATCGGTGCGTTCGTCCTGTTCGTCGTGCTGCCATCTTTCGATAGCGCATCGGCTACTCCAACCATTCTGGCGGACCAGTCCCGGATCTATCCCGACGGGAGCGATGCTGCCATCGGTCGTGACATCTATATCCGGGAAGGCTGCATGTACTGCCATACCCAGTCGGTGCGCCCGATCGTCACCGACGTTGGCCTCGGCCCCGTCTCCGAAGCGGGTGATTACGCCCACGAATCACCGGTCCAGCTCGGTGTTGCCCGTATGGGGCCCGATCTCACCCACCTGGCAGCCCGCGGTGGGAGCTTCGTCGACCATCTGCAGAATCCCCGGGTGGATAGGCCGTGGTCGACCATGCCGTCGTACGACTATCTCTCGCAGGCCGACCTCGATGCCCTGCTCGCCTACGTGAACGGGTTGAAGTAATGGATGAACATCTGAACCAGATTGCCGATCAGACCGGTGTTCCCGCCGACCTGCTCGAGCGTGCCGCACGGGCTCGAGCCACCGCGCAGGGTGTTGCGGTTGAAGCACTGGTCGCAGATTGGGCCGGTGGCGAGGCCCCGGCCCCGACCCCGGTGGCTGCACCGCCTGTGGAGCCCGTCGTGGAGGCTCCGGCACCTGCCCCGGTGGCTGCACCGCCTGTGGAGCCCGTCGTGGAGGCTCCGGCGCCTGCCGCCTCGGAACCCGCCGGTGGCAAGCAACTCCCCGAGGCTTTGCTGCGTCGCTCTGCTGAGGCCAGGGCAAAGCGTGAAGGTAGGTCGGTGGAAGAGGTCATGGCCGAGATGACCGGCGGCGGTGAACCTGCTGCCCCGGCTGCTGCTGCGTCTGCCCCTGCCGCGGAATCCGGGGGTGGCAAGCAACTCCCCGAGGCATTGCTGCGCCGTTCCGCTGCGGCCAAGGCAAAACGTGAGGGTCGACCTCTCGATGAAGTTCTAGTGGAGATGGGGCTGAGTCCGGATGGAGCAACGAGCGAGGCTCCGGCCGCAAAGCCGGCCGGAGCCCCCGCTCCCGTGGCGGATACGACCGCATCCGACAGCGGTGAACCGCAACCGGACGCGGCAGCCGTCGCGGATGCCGGTCCCGAGCCCGAGCCCATCTTTGCGGGTTTCCCGCGCTGGCTTGCCGCTTCGTTCATCATCATCCCGTTGTTTGCCTTGCTCTACGCCGGCTTCGCCCCGAACGGGCCGGACTGTGGCACCTCAGGCAAACTGGCGATCAATCCGATCAGCGGCGAAGCCGAATCGTGCGGAGGTGCAGGCAGCGTTTACTTCAGCATCGGACAGGGCATCTTCAACGGCCAGTGTTCGGCGTGCCACAGTGCCGACGGCTCCGGTGGTGTGGGCCCGGCCCTCGCCGGTGGTTCGGTGCTGCAAACCTTCTCGGCATGTCCCGATCAAATCCAGTGGGTGACTCTCGGCTCGAACAACTGGCCTGATGCGACATACGGTGACACCAATAAGCCGGTGCTCGGAACGGGGGTGGCCATGCCCGGCTATGGCGGAAATCTCAGCGCCGAGCAGATCGCCTCAGTCGTTCTATATGAGCGTGTCTCATTTGGCGGCGCCGACCCCATCACCGAGGAAGCAGCCTGCGGCCTCGGCGCCGCAGCCGGCGGCTGATTATCCCGTTCTGGCGCTGATACGGGCAATATACGGCCAGAATCAACGCCAGAACCGAGTAGCCTCGCTGGCTCATGACGAATCCTGATGTTCTTGTTGTTGGTGGTGGTCCCGGGGGTGCGGCGGCCGGCTATTGGCTTGCCCGTCGTGGCCTGTCGACCATGGTCGTAGAGAAGAAGAACTACCCGCGCGAAAAGGCATGCGGCGACGGTCTTACCCCACGTGCCATCAAGCAACTGGTCGACATGGGGTTTGACTTCAACGGTCACCATCGGATCGTCGGGCTCCGTGCCTATACCGGTGATATCCGGCTCGAGATGCCCTGGCCCGAGCATTCCATCTATCCCAACTGGGGTGCGGTGGTGCGCCGCTCGGATCTCGATATGCAGGTTGCGGCTCTGGCAGAGCAGCAGGGCGCTGTCATCGCCTCTGGCGTGGAAGCGGTCCCCAACATCGAATCCGGCGATCTCACCTCGGTCACGCTCAAACGCAAGGGGCACGACGACGAGGTCGTCACCCCGGAGTACGTGGTTGTTGCCGATGGGTCGCTGTCCCGGTTTGGTCGCAAGCTGGGTATGCAGCGGCGCAAGGACTACCCGTTCGGGTTGGCGGTGCGCGGCTACTGGGAGTCGCCGAACTCACAGGACGAGTACATCGAGAGCCAGCTCGCGATCAAGGACCGCGACGGGAAATCCATGCCCGGGTACGGATGGGTGTTTCCTCTCGGAGACGGCGAGATCAACATCGGTGCAGGTGTTGTCTCCTCGTTCAAGGGGTGGAAGGGGCTCAACACATCCGATCTGCTCGAGGCATACGTTGCCGGTCTGCCGGGCTATTGGGAATTGAGCGAAGACTCGCTGGTGCGGGCGCCGATCGGGGGCAAGTTGCCGATGTCGCTATCGGTCGGGCCCAAGTTCGGTCGCAACTGGGTGGCGGTTGGCGACGCCATCGGAGCGGTCAACCCATTCAATGGTGAAGGTATCGACTACGCATACGAAACCGGGCGGATGGCTGCCGGATACATTGCAGATGCAATAGCGACCGGCAACCCGGCAGCGCTCCAGGGGTACACCCAGGAGCTAGACGACATCTTCAACGACTACCAGCGGGTGGCTCGTCGCTTTGTCATGGTCATCGGGCATCCGACCATGATGAAGACCTTCACCTACCTCGGGATGCGGTCGCGGCCTCTCATGGAGTGGGCGCTGAAGGTCATGGCCAACCTGCTCGAGCCCGAGGAGCGAGGCCTTTCGGAGCGGATCTACGGCGCCATCGAGCGTATCGTCAAGATCGCCCCCGATCCGCTGCTCAAGTAGCGGATCGGCCCCGTCCGGCTTTCAGCCATCCCCCCGCCTGCGGTATTCGATGGCGTTGCCCTGCTTGCCTGAGATCTCGATCGCTCCGGTGTGGCGCAGGCAATAGGTCATCTGCTGTGCGATGCGCTGCGAGCAACCGGTGAGCTCTCTCACATCGGCTGTGGTGAATCGGTCGGGGAGAGCCCCGGGCAACATCCCCGCCAGGTCCTGTGGGCCGGCGATCTCGATAGTCTCCTCGACACCGGTGAGCCTACGCTCCTGGACCACCCAGCCCTTGCGCCGCCAGGCGCGGTCCGGGTCGTGCCTGCGGTACTCATCCTCGGTGGTCAGGACCACCCGGATGTGAAGACCCGGGTGGTCGAGGACCTCGGTGATGTAGACGAGCTCGGCGAAGACGTCCAGCGGACTGCCGCGCTTGGGTGACTTGCGCCTGCCGATGACCTCACCATCGTCGTTGAGCCGCACGATCGTCTTGGTGGCGGGAATCGGGTGAATCACCTGCACCCGGTATCCCAGATCGAGCAGACGGCGTAGCTTCTTGCGCATTGACGAGAAGCCGCTGGTCTGGACTTCGATCAGCAGATCGTCACGAACGACATCGATGACGTAGCGATCGACCGGTACCTCAAAACGGTCTCCCGGTTCTGCACACCACTGTTTGAGCGACGCGTGTAGCGGTTTCTCACGCAGTGTCCCGATATGAGGTGGGGGAGTCGTCACCAACCGATCGTAACCCGGTGGGTCGATGCCGGAGGGGACCTGGTGGCGCGGCCGATCAGTTACTGTCCCCCGGATGCCCGAGTTTGCCGTCTCCGCTTTCCTATCTTTCCTGGTAATTGTCGACCCGCTGGGCCTGGCGCCGCTGTTCATGTCGATCTCCGCCGGGCGCCCATCCACCGAACAACATCGGATTGCTCGCAACGCTGTCCTGATCGCAGGTGTGGTGATCATCCTGTTTGGCGTGGGCGGGCGGCCACTGCTCGGCTATCTGGGTGTCAGCATCGATGCACTGCGGATCGCAGGTGGTGTGTTGTTGTTCAAGCTCGCATTCGACATGATCCTCGCTCACCGGGAGCGCACTACGGCCGAAGAACAGACCGAGGCAGGCTCTCGCCCCGACATAACGGTCTTCCCATTGGCAATCCCGCTACTCGCCGGCCCTGGAGCCTTTGCCACGGTGCTGGTGTTTGTCGCCCGCGCCGATGGCAAGACCGACTATCTCGCAGTCCTGTTCGGCTGCATCATCCTGGTCCTGGCCTTGTCCTGGGCGACGCTTCGCCTGGCGGGAGGTGTCACCAGGATCCTGGGTCATACCGGGATCAACGTCATCACCAGGGTGTTCGGCATTGTGCTTGCCGCACTCGCCGTCCAACTTGTTGCCGACGGTGTCATCGCCATGTGGCGAGGCTGAGTGCGCTCAATCCCGCCCGGCCACGTCGGGGAGGTCGGTCTCGATGTTGCGGAGGCGCTCCCTCGACCATCCCAGGACGGCCAGCGCCATTGTCCCGATTCCCGCGATGACGTAGAGCAACCCGATGCCACGCCCGGGGCCGACCCCGATTACGGCTCCGACGGTGTCGGCCAGCCCACCGCCTTCTGCCATGAGCGGCTCAAAACCATGATCGGCTAGTGGGCCCGCGAGCAGGATGGCCAGCGGCGATACCCCCTGGGCGATCATGCGCCGGAATGAGAACACGCGTCCCTGGACGCCTTCTTCGACCTTGGTTTGCCAGATGACGAGGCTGGCGCTGTTCAGGATCGGATTGAGCAGTAGCAGCAGCAGCGTGGCGGCACCGATGATCCACAGTGATGGCCTGCTGCCCTGGGCGATCAGGAGCACGCCGATGGCGAAGATCCCGATCATGATGGTTCTCATCAGGTGCTTCGGCTCGCCGTATGCGCTGACGGTGAGGCTGCCGACGATCACTCCGATGCCGGCCAGCGACAGGATCGTCCCGGCCGCGGCTTCGCTCGAGAACGACACGATTAGCGGGATGATCAGGACATTGGTCATCGACAGCATGAAGTTGACGCCGCTGTATAGCCACAGCAACCCGAACAGGCCGGACCTCTCTCTCAGGTACCGCCATGCAAACGCGGCGTCGTTGCGGACCGACCGACGGCCGGTGTCTTCCGATTCGTACCGGGGGAAGCGGACGGCTGCCAGCGTTCCCATCCCGGCGAGGAACGTGACGGCGTCTGCCAACAGGACGGCGCCAAGACCCGAAAAGGCGAGCAGCGCTCCGGCGAGTGCCGGGGCGAGAACGATCGACACTCCCTGATTGAGTTGCACGAGCCCATTGGCACGGGCAAGCCTGTCACGCGGGACAAGGACCGGAATAGAGGCTTGCCAGGCAGGCTCCTGGAACGTGTTTGCGATCGAATCGGCGACTGCGGCGACGTAGACGTGCCAGATCTCGAGATTGCCGGTGACGAATGCCACGAACAGGGCGATGGTCGTGACGCCACCAAGAGTGTCGGCTCCGAGCATCAACAAACGTCGGTCAACGCGGTCGATTGCCGAGCCGGCAACGGGGGCGAGCAGAACTGCCGGGAGAGTGCCGGCCAGGGCGACGAAGGCGAGCCGGGTGACCGAGCCGGTCTCGACGTATACCCAGATCTGGAGCCCGAATGACAGCATCGTCGTGCCGGTGATTGACACGAGCTGTCCCGCCCACACGACGAAGAATGATCGCAACGATGCGTGCCCGAGTGTTTCCGGTTCGGTCATCGCAGCGACTCTACAACCGTGCGTGGTCGGCCCGGCTGGCTGATGTCACGGGTCATGGTTGGTCCGGCCGGGATGCCCCGGCTTTATCCGGGGCCTTGTGAAATCGGAGTCTCCGACGACTGGGCCGAACTCAGCCGGTCACGACGATTAG
>Ga0307423_1001488_pt1 | contig 14073 bp, 11 predicted proteins | sample SalMarWE160310MG_FD_202154 | JGI IMG/M metagenome (GOLD analysis project Ga0307423, IMG submission 202154) | Salt marsh sediment microbial communities from the Plum Island Ecosystem LTER, Massachusetts, United States - WE1603-10 | ecosystem: Environmental > Aquatic > Marine > Intertidal zone >...
GCAGATTCGGCGCTTAAAAGGAATCCTCAATCGAGACTTATCAAATGGGGATTAGCAAGAGCTTATGAAAATGTTGAGCCTGTAAAAGCGGTTGCACTATATGGAGAAATATTGCTCTCTTATCCAACTGACCTAATATTAAATAAAATAAATGAGGTTACACTTAAACATTTGATTGCTCAACAAGAGGCTAAATTAGGCAAAAAACAGCAAGCACTTGATCTTTGTAACGAAATTCTTGGCATAAAAGGATATAATGACTTTGAACTTAATAAACTAAACAATAGACTTGGTAGGGTAAGGGATCTGAAAAACGAACTGATGCTAAAATAATTTTTTCTAATTGACCCATCTCGCCCTTTAACAATTCATTAAAAAAAATTAAATTGATTCCGATTTATAAAACGTTGTATAGTATTTATCAATATGTCTGTCAGTAATCCAAAATATCAAAAAATGCTTGACAATCTTTTGAGGATTTGCAAAACGAGTTTACCAAAAGTAGACGAAGCAATGATAACAAAGGCTTTTGAGCTAAGTTTAGAAGCGCACAAGAACGATAGGCGTGCTTCTGGAGAACCATATTTTACGCATCCTTATGAAGTAGCAATGGTAGTTGCTGAAGAATTTCCTCTTGATGATATTACTATTGTTAGTGCTTTATTGCATGATGTGATTGAAGATACTGAGTTTGATTTCGATCTTATCCGAAGAGAATTTGGGAAAGAGATTGCTGAAATTGTTGATGGTGTTACAAAGATAAGCGGCATATTTCGTGGACACGATATAACAAAAGCGGAGAACTACCGTAAACTTTTACTTTCAATGGTTAAAGATGTTAGAGTAATTTTAGTAAAATTTGCTGATCGTCTTCATAATATGCGAACATTAGAGTTTGTAAATCCGGATAAGCAAAGAAGAATAGCCCAGGAGACTTTAGAAATCTATGCACCATTTGCACATCGATTTGGTTTAGGAAAAGTTAAATGGGAACTGGAAGATCTTTCATTCAAATACTTAAATCGTGAAGCTTATGAAGAGCTTGCAAGAAAATTAAAAGCCAAAAGAAAAGACCGTGAGTCATATATAAAAAAGTTTTCAGATCCACTTATAAAAAATCTTAACGAAGCAAAAATAAAATTTGAAATGAGTGGCAGGGTAAAACATTTATATAGCATTTACAGAAAAATGGTAAGAAGAAACAAACCATTTGAAGAGATTTATGATCTATTTGCAATAAGGATTATTCTTGATACAGCTAATCGAAACGATTGTTACACAACTTTGGGTATTGTCAATCAAATCTATCTACCCGTTCCTGATAGATTTAAGGATTATATTTCTATCCCAAAAACAAATAACTATCAATCAATTCATACAACAGTTGTAGGCCCTGAGGGTAGACTTGTTGAGATACAAATACGTACAAACCAAATGCACGAGGTAGCTGAAAAAGGTGTAGCTGCTCACTGGCGTTATAAAGAAAACAAAACAGTTTCTGATGGTGAACTGGAAAATTGGGTTAATTGGATTCGGGACATTTTTGAAAATGCTTCGAAAGATGATCAGAAAAAAGAATTATTAGAAAATTTCAAACTTAATCTTTACCAAGATGAAATTTACGTTTTTACACCTAAAGGTGATTTAAAGAGATTACCAGTTGCCTCAACTCCTGTGGATTTTGCATTTGACATTCATAGTAAAGTTGGATTCCATTGTATAGGCGCTAAAATTGATGGTAAAATAGTTCCCCTGGATACAGAATTACACAGCGGCGATCAAGTTGAAATTATTAGTTCAAAGAATCAACATCCAAACAAAAACTGGATAAAATTTGTTAAGACTCAAAAAGCAAAAAATGAAATAAGGAAATGGTTAAATAAAGAAGAGCAGACTATTGTAAACAGCGGTATGGAAATATGGGAAAAGAAATTAAAAAAAATGAAGTTATCTTTTACACCTGATAATGTCTTACAAATTGCTCATTCTAATAAGTTTGATAATTCAAGACAATTCTACAAGGCAATAGCTCAAAATCAAATTAATATTGATGAAGTGCTAACGGCCACAACAGAAAAGAATAAAAAGGAATTCGAAAAGGATGCCGAGTTCGATAAGTTTGCAAACGTAGCTAGAACGGATATAGGTGGGATTTTAGTTGATGGAAAGAAATCAAGTATACTTTACAACTATGCTAAATGTTGTAATCCCATTCCTGGTGATCCTGTGATTGGTTATATTACAGTAGGTGAGGGGATAAAAATACATCGTAAAACGTGTGCTAATCTAATTAATTTATCCTCAAATGACGCAAGTAAGTTAGTCAGTGTGCAATGGCCGGAAGCAGAAGGATCACTATTTGTAGCTGGTATTTCTATTAAAGGTAAAGATAGACCAGGAATTCTTAACGATGTTTCGCATTCAATAGTAACATTTCAAAACACGAATATTAAATCAATAAATATAAATACCAGTGATTCAGTGTTTGAAGGCAGCGTAACAGTTTATGTAAACAATCTTGATCATCTTAATAGAATAATAGAAAGATTAAAAAAAGTTCAAGGTATTTTTAATGTCGAAAGATTCGAAAGTAATTGATGATTTTATCTGATGAAAACAGAATAATGGGAATTGATTACGGTAATAAAAGAATTGGCATATCACTTTCTGATCCTTTAAAAACTTTTGCGTATTCATATTCTGCGATTCAAAATAATAATCGGAAATTTATTGAGCTTGGACAAGTAATAAAGGAAAAGGGGATTGTTAAGATCATTTTGGGAATACCAAATGAAATTAAACCTTCATCAACTTCTATTGTAGAAGATGTAAAGAAATTTAAATTAGATTTGGAAAAAAAATTTAGTCTTGAAGTAATACTTTGGGATGAAACCTATACTTCTGTAATTGCGGGTCAGAGGATACTAGAGTCAATTAAAAGTAAAAAGAAACGGAAAGATAAATCACTTCTTGATATGGATTCTGCTGCCATCATTCTTCAAGAATATTTGGATTCTGTTAGTAAAAATTAACAGATTGACTTTGCCTCTCATAGAACCTATTTTTTAATATTAAAATTATTATTGGGAGCACGCAAATGCTATTTGAATCATTAGGTATTATCGAAACTGGCAGTGTTTCAAGTTCATTGAAGGTTATCAATGAATTTAATAAAATGAGTGACATTAAACTTATTGGAAATCAAGTCTTAGGTGATGGAATAGTTTCGGTTTTTGTAAAAGGACATTTGGGAGCAATCCGGAAATCTTTGAATCACGGAGCAGAAATCCTAAATTACTCAAATGAGTTTCGAGGGTCCCATGTAATTCCTATGCCTCATAAAGATTTACTTTCAAAATTTAAATTGGAAAGAAATGATTTATGATAAACTCCATTGGATTAATTGAATCTAAAGGTTTTGTTGCTTTAGTGGAAGCAGCAGATGTTATTCTGAAAAATTCTCCAGTAAAAATACTTGGAATTAAAAAACTGGAAAACGGTATAGCCTCTCTTTCTATTTATGGTGAATCAGAATATGTAAAATCAGCCGTTGAGTCAGCAACTGAGGCGGGAAAAAGAGTAGGTGAAATTTATGCATATTCAGTAGTGGATAACCCGAGCGATGAATTGTTAAATATCATTAGTGAAATATTTGATTTAGAAGATGGGAAATTTTCTAACTCCCTAAAAACAGATTTAAAACTAGTTGAAAAAAAAGAGAAAAAGGAAACCATCTTAGAGGAAATTTCTAGCTTAAATGAGTCAACTGTAATAAAAAGTGATAAAGAAATATCAACCAAAATAAATAAATCAAAACAAGAAAAAAGATTATCAAATAAACCCCCATCTGTTGTTCAAAAGAAATCGAGACCAGTAAAAGTTATTTATTCTGAATCGGGTTCAGATTCAAAAGATACTCTAAGTACGATTGAGAGATTACGCCAGGAAGCTTTAGGATTGTCTTTTGAGGATGAAAAAAGGGGGAAAAATGATTCTCATAGGATAAAAATTGAAAATAAAAATAATATTCCGAATAACTCAAGAGTCGACTTTGAATTAATTAATGGTATGAATGTTCATAAATTAAGAAATTATGCTCGTGGATTTGAGGATTTTCCAATCAAAGGACGGCAGATTTCAAAAGCAAACAGAGACGAGCTGATTGATCTATTTAAAACTATTAGTTAACTATCATATTAGTATTATTAATTTTTGTCATTAAGGCTAGCAATTGAAAAATAAAGTTGTCATAATAATTTTTTCACTTATTTTCTCAATAATTGTTTGGGGCTCTATTACTCTTTCTGATGAATTTTTCACTTCCTACGATTTAAATGTTGTGACAATTAATACTCCAAAAGGTTTTGTTTGTGGAGAAACAAATCCTAAAACAATTGAAGTAAAATTGAAGGCAAAGGGATGGCAGCTCTTAAATCTTAATCTGAATCCATCGACGGAATTTTTTGTATCAGTCAGTGGTGATAGTGGTTCTATTACAGCCGATGCTTATAACCAAATTCCGGAAAACACCTGGCTTGGCTCTGGGACAAGTATTATTGATATATCACCGAGGAAAATTTCTCTTGATGTTGAAAAAATAAAAATAAAAAAAATTAAGGTTGAAGCAGTCACTGATTTAACCTTTCAAAAGGGATATGGACTAGCAACCCATATAAAAATATATCCAGATTCTGTGTTAGTTGCAGGCCCAAAGAGTGCAATTGAAAAAACATTTTCGGTTAAAACAAAAAAGATTTCATTTAAATCTCTTGATAGAAATACCAAGATAATAACAGAGTTGGATGATTTACCCGGATTTGAATATCAGCAAAACCAAGTTGAACTTACATTTGATGTTCAACGGATAGTTGATAATTTGGTTGAAGGAATTAAGGTTGTAGTAAAGAATATACCAAGAGATCGAGATGTTGTTCTCATTCCAAATTTTATTAATTGCAGTTTAAGAGGCGGCATAAATATAATTGGTAAGATAACCTCGGATCAAATTACTGCCTCAATAGATTATAGAGACATAATACTAGATACACTTGGAAGCCTCAAACCTACAGTTAACATTCCAGCTAACTCCGAGCTATTGTATACAAAACCCGAAGAACTGAGATACATTATCAAAAAATTTGAATAATCAAGAAAGTCAATTTTTATAATATGTTCATTTCATTTGAAGGTATAGATTTTTGCGGTAAATCAACGCAAGTTGAATTATTAAAAAATTATCTTATTAAGAATGGTAAAAAAGTACATCTAATTCGTGAACCTGGTGGGACGGAAATCTCTGAAAAGATTAGAGAAATTTTACTTGACAAAAAAAATAATTCGATGGTAATGGAAGCAGAAGTATTTTTATTCTCTGCGAGCCGCGCACAATTAGTCAGAGAAATAATTCGTCCATATTTGGAAAAAGGTTATTATGTAATTTCTGATAGATTTCATGATTCATCCACAGCTTACCAAGGTTATGGAAGAGGTTTACAACTAGATTCTATTTTAAAAATTCATAATTTAGCCATCGGTAATACTATCCCAGATATAACATTTATAATTGATGTTCCAACTTCTGTTGCATTTGAACGAAAGAGAAAAAAATCTCTTACCTCGTTGGATAGAATTGAATTATCAAAAAATACTTTTTATGAGCAAGTGCGAGTGGGATATCTGGAATTGGCAACTAAAGAAAACCGTTTTCGCGTGATTGACGGAACAAAAAATATTGAAGAAATTCATCAAAAAATTATCCATGAAATTAATTCCTTGGAAGGAACTAAACTTATATGAAGAGACGTAAGATTATTTTATATACATCATTAACGGTTCTTTTGCTTTTCACATTCGGATTTGTTGTAAGCAAAAGCGATGTATATTTTGAGATAAGCAAAAACCTTGAGCTGTTTGGAAAAGTTTATAAAGAGATTTCCTTTAACTATGTAGATGAAGTTGATCCAAAAGAATTTATGAGAGCTGGTATTAAAGGAATGCTAAATAAACTTGATCCTTACACAGTTTTTATTGATGAAAAAAATCAGGATGATATTGACATTTTAACAAACGGTAAATATGGCGGAGTTGGGATATCAATAGGTGTACGTAGTGATAAAGTGACTGTTTTAGAGGTCTTGGAAGGGTATTCGGCTCAAAAGCAAGGCATTAGAGTTGGCGATAATATCATTAGAATACAGAACACTGATGTCAATCCTGAAGTATTAAATAAAATTTCTTCTTTAGTAAAGGGTGAGCCTGGAACTACTGTACAGCTTAAAGTATTAAGAACTGGTGAACAGGATACATTGACATTTAATCTTGTTAGAGAAGAAGTGAATGTTAAAACTCTTTTATTTGAGGATTTTTATCCTCAAAACTCTGGAAATGTGTACTTAAAGCTTTCCAATTTTAGCAGATCTGCAAGCGATGAGATAAGAAATGCTTTAAGAAAGTTAAGAGAAGAAAGAGAAATAAAATCTATTGTTCTTGATCTTAGAGGAAACCCTGGTGGACTATTAGATGTTGCAGTTGATATTTGTGATAAATTTTTAAAAAAGGATTTACTTATTGTAACTACTAGAGGAAGGGAGCCACAGAGCGATAAAAAATATTATGCGAAAGAGGAACCATTAGCTGGAAATGAAAAATTAGTTGTATTAATAAATGGTGGTAGTGCTTCTGCTTCAGAGATTGTTGCTGGTGCTATACAGGATCATGATAGAGGTATTATTTTAGGCACTAAATCTTTTGGTAAAGGATTAGTACAAACCATTACACCCTTAAGCTTTAATACATCCTTAAAAGTTACTACGGCCAGATATTATACACCCAGCGGAAGATGTATTCAAAAAATAAATTATTCTGAAAATAATAGTGTGATACCATTTCCGGATTCATTAGTGACAAATTCGTTTAACACGGATAATAAAAGAGTTGTATATAGTGCTGGTGGAATTACTCCTGATACTACAGTTCAAGATGATGTGGAAAGTAAATTAGTTGAGGATCTGTTGGCAAAAGGATTAATATTTAATTTTGCAGATAAATATTTTTATGAAAATAAAAACACGTCATTTGATAAAATTAATGATAATAAACTGCTAGATGAGTTTAAAAAATATCTAATTACATCTAAATATAATTATCAATCATTAGCTGATAAAAAGTTGGATGAATTAGTGAAGTTAATTTCTGATGAACAGAATGCCGAACAGATAAGTACAACAGTTAAAAATTTGAAAAATCAAATTTCAGGAATGTTTGATTCAGAATTCAAAAATAGTAAACAAGATATAATCAGTGATTTAAAGACTGAATTGTCACTCAGATACTCTGGCAGAGAATTTGGGATTAGAGAGATTTTAAAACACGATTCACAATTTGCTGCTGCGCTCAAAATTATTAGCGACAATAAAGTATATAATAATTTACTCAAAAGGGATTTATAGTGACCAACTATCTTTAGGATTCAGATTGGTTAATTACTTTAATGAAAATGAACAAAGCGATAATTAAAAAAGATCCATTACTCGACCAATGTCCTTCATGCAAAATGAATAATACAATTAGGAGATCCCACTCCCGTAACTTAAAAGAGAAATTCTTTAATCATTTTACTATTTACAAAACATATCGTTGCAAGAATTGTGGGTGGAGAGGATACTTAAAAACGATCACTCTAAGTACTTCAACTATTAAAGTATTTCTGATTTATTTATGTCTGATAATAATTGCCGGATTTATTACTTATCAGATTTTGTAGCGCCTTCTATAAAAGTGAGTAATTGCTAATGGCAACTGTTTCAAATTCTAGTATTAAAAATTCTAATTTGGGATTGCGCTGAGCGTTTGTTTTAAAAACATAATTTTATAACTTTAATGATAAAAAATATTAACTATTCATAACTTTTTATACTTGAACAATCAGGGAGATCCTACTAAAATCCCTGTTATTCCGACATAAAAATTTAATAATAAAATCTTCGAGGGTATATTTCCTGTAAGAGAAATATTATTTTTGGCCCTTAAACTGTTAAAGGGATTTTGATGAAAAAATCTTTTCTGGATTATATATTTAGAAACAGGTTACCTGTTACACTTTTTGTAATTATTGCTTCGTTTACTGTTACATATTATGCATCAAGAGCTGAACGTGATGGGGTTGGCTACACGCCCAATCAGCCAATTAATTATTCCCATAAACTCCACGCAGGGGAGATGAAGATTGACTGCCAGTATTGTCACATTGGAGTAGAAAAATCCCGATTTGCAACTGTTCCAGCTGTATCTATTTGTATGAATTGCCATTCTATTGCACGTAAAGATAGACCAGAAATTATAAAACTCACACAGCATTATCGTGATGGTAATCCTCTACTATGGAAAAGGATTCACAAAGTTCCAGATTATGCCTATTTCAATCATTCTGTACATGTTAATAAAGGGATAAATTGCACTGCCTGTCATGGCGAAATTACCAACATGAAAAAAGTAGGACAAATGAATTCATTTACAATGGGTAGTTGTTTGAATTGCCACCGCAATGCACACGATAAATTTCCTGAGCTAAAAGGTAAAATTAAGTCGGGACCTGAATATTGTTCCGCTTGTCATAGATAACAATAATTAAGTTATAAATAAAATAGATTTTAATATGGATAGAAAAAAATTCTTTACTTCAATTTCATTATGTGTAGTTGGAATTGCATTATTCAGAAATTTCCCTATGAAAATAATTTTAAAGCAATTTAATAAGAATAAGAAAGCAGTTAATGTCAAAGTTCATCCTCTTGCTGTTAGTAGAAAAAAAATAGGTGAAAAGAATGTCTGATCAAAAAGCTGATAATTTAAATATAATCGAACCGACCCAGCAGGATGTAAATTATTGGAGAAGTTTTGAAGAATTGCATAATGATCCAAATGTTTTAGAAGCAAGAAATCATGAATTTAAAGAAGGTACAACAGATGACTTTGATCCATTGCACTTATCTTCTATTTCCAGACGGAAATTTTTTGCATTGTTAGGAGCATCTGCTGCGCTAGCTGGAACTGCCTGTACAGATTATCGAGATAAAGGTGAAATTGTTCCCTACAATGTCAAACCTGAGGAAATTACTATTGGAAAACCAAATTTTTATGCTTCTACTTGTACAGTTTGTCCTAATGCTTGCGGAATATTAGTTAGGACTCGTGAAGGAAGGCCTATTAAAGTTGATGGTAATCCAGATCATCCTGTTAATAAGGGTAAAATTTGTTCTAAAGGGCAGGCAAATGTTCTAAATCTTTACGATCCCGAAAGACTTAGAACACCGCTTAAAAAAAATGAAACCGGATTTGATGAAATAAGCTGGAAAGATATTGATAATGAGATTCTTGCTACATTACTTTTTGCAGGAAATAGAGAAGTAGCAATCATTACAAATACTATCACATCTCCAACTACAAAGAAAGTTTTGGATGATTTCACTCAAAAATTTCCAACTACAAAGATATATCCATACGAATTATTTAATGATTCAATAAAAAATACTGCCTGGCAGAAATGTTATGGAACCGGAAATTATCCTTTATTGAAATGGGATGATGCAAAAGTTATAGTTTCACTAGAATCAGATTTCTTGGGTGTTGAAAACAATAGAATTGAAACGGCAAGAATGTTTGCTGAAAGTAGGAATGTCAATGATAAAAAATTTAATCGATTATATGTTATTGAAAGTAATCTTAGTCTTACTGGTTTAAACTCTGATTACAGATTAAGATTAAGACCTGATGCCCAATATGAATTTATAATGAGTTTGATAAATGAGTTGAAGACAAAAGAAGCAATAAATGTTTCATTAAATACTTCATCTTTTTCTCTTTCTTCATTTGCTTCCAAGTACAATCTTAAAAAAGATATTCTAAATCATCTTTTAACTGATCTCCTATCCAACAAGGGTCGTACAATTATAAATGCCGGAAATTCTTTACCTGAGAAGGTCCATATTGCTGTGAATATTTTAAATTTTGCTTTAGGTAATTCAAAGTTGTACAGAAATGACTCATCTAAAAATAATTTATTGGATTTCTCCTCTACAAAAGATTTCGAACAATTAATAACAAAAATTAATAATGGCAATGTAGCGGCTGTAATACATTTAGATTGTAATCCCGTTTACCATTTAGCGCAGGATTTAGATTATGAAAAAGCTCTTGATAAAGTCGATATTGTTGTTGCATTATGTGAAAGAGACAGCGAGACAACGCATGCTAGTAATTATGTTCTTCCTATAAATCACAATTTTGAAAGTTGGGGAGATTCAAAAACCAGAACTGGTGTCATTTCTTTACAGCAACCTGTAATAGCACCGCTTGGAAATTCTAGACAAAAAGAGGCTATTCTTCTAACTTGGATTAGTGGCAAAACTGACGCTTTTTCAGAAAACTTATATCATGAATACTTGATGAAAAATTGGGAATCATCAATTTATCCTAAAATAAATTCACCTTTAGATTTCCGGAGATTCTGGTTTGGCGCTTTACACGATGGTATTGTCTTCACCAACGATGATGTTTCAGTTGCGACATCATTGCTTCCCAATGTGTTTTCACAAATGACTGCCGATGCTCAAAATCCTGAAGGTTATATAGTTATTTTGAGGGAAAGTTATCAGATTGGCGACGGAAGATTGGCACATAATGGTTGGTTACAGGAATTACCACATCCAATATCAAAAATAACGTGGGATAATTATGCTGCTGTTTCTGAAAAAACTTGTAAAGCATTAGAAATAGAAAATAATGACTTAATTGAAATAACAGCAGGGAATAGAAAACTGACTTTACCAGTTTTTATGCAAGCTGGAACCGCCGATGATGTTATTGCTATTGAATTAGGTTATGGAAGAAAGGATTCTGGTACTGTTGCTAGTGGAGCTGGTTTTAATGCAAATATTCTGATTTCCAAAAACAATGATCTGTCACCATGGATTTATACAAATGTATCAGTTAAGAAAACTGGGAAGAATTATGATTTAGCTTCGTCGCAAGAACATCATGCTTTTGATGATCCAAGTACAAAAGATTTACATAAATCAAGACATATAATCCAAGAGGGCACAGTTGCCGGTTATTTGAAGAATCCAAAGTTTATAAAAGAAAAACAAGAAGAAGATTTACCAAGCGTCTATGAACCACATCCGTATAATGGACTAAAATGGGGAATGGCAATTGATCTAAATAAATGTATTGGTTGCGGTGATTGTGTAATTGCTTGTAACGTTGAAAATAATATTCCGGTAGTTGGAAAAGATCAGGTTTTAAAGAGTAGGGAGATGCAGTGGTTAAGAATTGATAGATATTATTCAGGTACTGCCGATGATCCAAGTGTGAGTATTCAACCTATGCTTTGTCAACACTGTGATCAGGCGCCTTGTGAAAATGTTTGCCCTGTTGCAGCAACAAATCATAGTCCCGATGGATTAAATCAAATGGTTTATAACAGATGTGTCGGAACGCGTTACTGTTCTAATAACTGTCCATACAAAGTAAGAAGATTTAACTTCTTCAACTTCAGAGATCACTATAAAGATAGTTACCAGGAAAACCCTATACTTGCATTAATGCAGAATCCTGAAGTTACAGTCAGATCTCGAGGAGTAATGGAAAAATGTACTTTCTGTGTTCAGAGAATTGCTGAAGCAAGAGCAGATTCCACTCACGATAAACGAGAGCTTAAGGGTAGTGATGTCACAACGGCTTGCCAGGATGCTTGCGGAACAACCGCTATCCATTTTGGAGATATAAATGATAAAAAATCAGAATTTTATAAATATCGAAATCACGAACTTGGGTATTATGTGCTTGAAGAACTTAACATTAAACCGAATGTTACATACATCGCCAAACTTAGAAACATCCATTCGGAGGAAGCATAGTGAATATTGATTACTCCCAGGAAGCTCCTGTTGTAGCAGGAAGATTATCGCTAGTTCAGATTGAAGAATTGGTTGCACAACCAATGGATCTAAAGCCCGATAAAAAATATTTTATTGCGCTTTCTATTTCAAGTTCAATATTACTAATCGGAGCTATCTGCCTCGCATTCAGTATTTACTATGGAACCGGACTTTGGGGAAACAATCAACCTGTTGGCTGGGCTTTTCCGATTGTAAATTTTGTTTTTTGGGTTGGTATTGGTCATGCAGGCACTTTGATATCAGCAATTTTATTTCTATTAAGACAGAAATGGCGTACAGGTATTGCAAGATTTGCTGAAGCGATGACGATTTTTGCTGTTATGTGTGCCGGGATATTTCCTGTTATACACACAGGTCGACCATGGTTAGCAGGTTATTTAATACCATATCCAAATCAGCATGGTCTTTGGGTGAATTTTACATCACCGCTTGTGTGGGATGTTTTTGCAGTTTCGACATATTTTACTGTTTCATTAGTCTTCTGGTATGTCGGGCTCATTCCGGACTTTGCAACTTTAAGGGATAGAACTGCTTCAAAACTTAAAAAAAATATTTATTCGATTTTCTCATTGGGCTGGAGGCATTCAAACAGACATTGGACTCATTACGAAAAAGCCTATATGCTTCTTGCTGGATTTGCCACCCCATTGGTGCTATCTGTTCATACTATAGTTAGTTTTGACTTTGCTGTTTCAATTCTTCCAGGCTGGCACTCGACAATTTTCCCACCGTACTTTGTAGCCGGTGCAATTTTTTCAGGATTTGCGATGGTTGTAACTGTATTAGTTTTTGTTAGAAAAATATTTAATCTGGAACAAATAATTACTCTTGATCATCTCGAGAAAATGAATAAAATCATTCTTGCGACAGGAATGATGGTTGGTTATTCTTATGCAATGGAATTTTTTATAGCTTGGTATAGCGGAGTTCCTGCTGAACAATTTGTATTCATAAATAGAGCTTTTGGCCATTTTGCCTGGGCTTACTGGATAATGGTAAGCTGTAATGTACTCATCCCACAATTCTTCTGGTTTAAGAAAATAAGAAGATCAGTACCCATTATGATGGTAATTGTGATTTTAGTTAATGTGGGTATGTGGTTTGAAAGATTTGTTATTGTAGTAACATCACTTAGCCGGGATTTTCTCCCATCAAGTTGGGCATATTATAAACCAACAGTTTTTGATATCGGAATTCTTCTTGGAAGTTTCGGATTGTTTTTTACACTTGTGATCCTTTTTACTAAATCCTTACCTGTGGTTTCAATTTCGGAAATAAAAGCTGTTGCTGATGGTGCTCAACCTACGCATCACGGAGATGAGCATCATGCATAACGATAAAAAATTATTTGGAATCGCAGCTACATTTATAACTCCTAATGAAATTATTAATGCTGCAAGAAAAATTGCAGCTGCAGGATTCTCGCAATTTGATGTAAACACACCTTATCCAGTTCATGGTATGGATGATGCAATGAAGTTGAAACCTTCAAAGCTTGGGTTTGTGACTTTGGTGATGGGATTATTGGGTGCTTCGTCAGCATTACTTTTTATGTACTGGACCATGTCTGTTGACTATAGGATTGTAATAGGCGGAAAACCATTTTTTGCTTTACCTGCTTTTATCCCAGTCACTTTTGAAGTAACGGTATTATTGGCCACAGTTGCAACTGTTGTTGCGATGATCGCATTGTTTTTCAGATTACCTAACAATAAACATCCATTGCATGATACTGAATATATGAAGAGTGTGTCAGCTGATAAATTCGGCATTATCATTGAAACTTCGGATGTGAAGTTTGATGAGAAAACAGTTAAAGAGTTTATTCAAAATCTTCATCCATTTAATGTGGAGATGATTTATTATCCTGAAGAAGAATCATATCCAATCTTTCAGCCAAAATTTATTGCATTTTTAATTGTAATTGTAGTCTTAGTATCAGGTACTACTTATGTTACATTAAATAAACTTTTATACATTACTCCTTACAACTGGATGATGGAGCAGGATAAATTAAATCCGCAGAAAGAAAGTAATCTTTTTGCAGACAAGTATGGAATGAGAATCCCAGTAGAAGGAACAGTTGCAAGGGGATTTATTCCTTATCCATTTAAAG
>Ga0307423_1001489_pt1 | contig 14073 bp, 13 predicted proteins | sample SalMarWE160310MG_FD_202154 | JGI IMG/M metagenome (GOLD analysis project Ga0307423, IMG submission 202154) | Salt marsh sediment microbial communities from the Plum Island Ecosystem LTER, Massachusetts, United States - WE1603-10 | ecosystem: Environmental > Aquatic > Marine > Intertidal zone >...
ATTTTTATTATTCTTATAAAAAAAAGTTAGAATAAATGGAACCCGGCATTAAACTATCAGCAATATTTCCCGTTAGCGCGAAAAAATTATACGACTCATGGTTGAACAGTATTAGTCATTCATCATTCACAACAGGAAAAGCACAAATTGAACCCATTAGCGGGTCGCACTTTTCCATCCAGAATGGTTATATAACCGGAACGAATCTTATTCTTCAACCTTATGGAAGGATAGTGCAAAACTGGAGAACAACCGATTTTCCCGACGGTGCACCTGATTCCAAATTAGAAATACTTTTTGAAAAGCACAACAGCGGCACAAAGCTAACGATCATTCACACGCAACTTCCTAACGGTGAAGAAAAAAAATATGAGAAGGGTTGGAAAGAAAATTACCTTAAACCAATGAAAAAATATTTTCAAAAAACCAAGACTCTAAGTAAAGTTCGGTAAAAATAGAAACTGCCACTAATAATCTACTTGGACTACCTTCCTTTATTCTGCTATATTTGTCTTCAAATTGAAAATTTTTAATGGAATTTTATTGAAGAATATTATTTATCTGCTGTTGCTGGTTATTCTTTTTTTCTCCTCGATAATTTTTGCACAGGATTCAACAGAAAGTCTTGCATTCAAGAATAAGAGACCAAAGCAGAAAGCACCATATTTTTATAGACCTGACCTTGCATATCAGATCTGGCAAAAATTCAAGCTAACGCAGGAAGCAAATGCAGGTGATCCACTCGCACAACACGAATTAGGTTTAAGATATTTACTTGGTGAAGGTATGCCGGCTGATACTTCACAGGCCGTATATTGGTTAAAAAAAGCAGCCGATCAAAACCTTACTTCAGCAAAATATAATTATGCAATTTTATTAATTAACGGAATTGGTGTCCCCTGGAATCCGTTTGCTGCTTTCAAATTATTCCAGAGTGCTGCAAACGATGGAATGGTACAGGCACAATATGTTGTTGGAATATTGTATACTGACAATCTCACCGTTCGAAGAGATTTTAATCTTGCTTATTACTGGATTAAAAAAGCAGCTGAAAATGATTATGAACCTGCGAAAGAAATTATAGTTAAGCTCGAGCCAAGAACCTCCAAAACCATTGTGGATTCTCTATTAAATACTTCAGGCACCCCAGAAGAAAAAAATCCCATCCCAAATTCTTCAGAAAACCTTACTAATTCTCTAGGATTAGTTTTTATTGATTTTGAAACATTATCCGACTCCGCAACTACCATTACTGATAGTATGCTGGTTGAAGATATTAATTATATTGGAGCGGATAGTCTTTCAAAAATCCTTTTAGCAGATAAACTAACGAAATTAAACCAACTTGCAAACAAGAAAAATATAGATATACTTTCTACACTGGCAGATAATGGATGTCCCGAAGCTCAGACAATTCTTGGACGGATGTATGAAAAAGGGATTTACTTTAATAAAAATTTAATTGATGCTGCGGTATTTTACTATCGTGCTCTCAGAAACGATTCCCCTTTAGGAACAAACTTGCTCTGGAAATTATCCAGAGAAACTGATTTGCTTGAGTCAGTTCGAAAACAGAGCGAAGCTGGAAACCAAATCGCAAAATTTGTCTGGTACGGATTAACATCAATTAATTTTGATAATCGAATAGTAATTTCAGATGCGTTACATTTACTCGATGAATCTGCAAACGCTTTTTATATGCCCGCAATGGTGGAGTCCGGATTAAATTACTATGCCAATAGGTTTGGAAGGAATAATGTGGAAAAAGGATTAAATATATGGAAGACAGCGGCACAACTTGGCAGCAATGAAGCTGAGATTAGGATTATAGCATCTAGAATTTTAGATTCATTTGGAAACTATAATAAATCAGAAGATTTTAAGAAGATTAAGAATGCTGCTGAAACAGGATCATTGTTTGCAATGGTTACGGTAGGTTTATGTTATGAAAAAGGGCTTGGGACTTCACAGTCCAAGCCAAAGGCAGTAAATTATTTGAGATTAGCAGCACAACGGGGAAGCAGGTTTGCTTATGAGGAATTGAAGAGAATTTACGATACACAAAGACCAGGTGATCCGGAATTTCTTCTATCGAATTAAAATAAAATGATAAATATTAAAACCAAACTCCCCGAATGGGGAACAAGTATTTTTACTATTATGTCCCGAATGGCAGTTGAGCACAATGCTATAAACCTCGCTCAGGGATTCCCGGATTTTAATTGCGATCAGGAACTTTTGGAACTTGTTTCATACTTCCAGAATAAAGGATTCAATCAATACGCACCGATGCAGGGAGTTCCGAATTTACGAAAAGCAATTTCTGAAAAAATTAATAAAATTTATGGTAAACATTACGACTTTGATAAAGAAATTACCGTGACTGCGGGTGCCACACAAGCACTTTATACAGCTATAACCTCCGTTGTTAAACAGGGAGACGAAGTAATTCTCTTTGAACCTGCTTATGACAGTTACGTTCCGGATATTTTATCAAATGGCGGAATTCCTGTTTATATTCCTCTCAATATAAAAAATTATTCGTACGATTGGGAGTTAATTCAAAATAAAATTTCTGATAAAACAAAAGCAATAATTCTTAACTCACCACACAATCCTACCGGTAGTTTAATCTCTAAAGATGACATCGAACAACTTGAAAAGCTGACGAGAGAAACCGAAATATTAATTATTAGCGATGAGGTATATGAACACATAACTTTTGATGGTGAAAAACATATAAGCCTCGCAAGTTCTGAGGAGCTTTCAAAAAGAACTTTCGTGATTTCATCTTTTGGTAAAACCTATCACACGACAGGTTGGAAGATGGGTTATTGTGCTGCACCTGAAAATCTAACCAAGGAATTCAGGAAGATGCATCAGTTCATTGTTTTCTCAACTAACACTCCTATCCAACATGCATATGCGGAATTTATGAAACATGAAGATAGATATCTCTCATTAGGAAAATTTTATCAGCAAAAACGGGACGTATTTATAAATGAAATTAAATCTTCAAAATTTAAACTTAAACCTTGTAGAGGGACCTATTTTCAACTTCTCGATTATTCGACAATATCAAATAAATCAGATATAGAATTTTCCGAATATCTTACAAAAGAGATGGGGGTGGCTGTCATTCCTCTCTCTCCTTTTTATGAAAGCAAAGAAAGTCAATCGTTAATAAGAATATGTTTTGCCAAAACAGATGAAGTGCTAAAAGAGGCTGCAGCTAAATTAGAAAAACTTTAAATCACGTTATGAACAGAACTGATCAATTAAATCTTAGAAAAAAAGCTGCCTACATTTCGCTAGCTGTTGGGATAGGTATGTTTATTACAAAGATGACTGCCTATTTTATCACAGGTTCGGTCGCAATTTTTTCTGATGCAGCTGAATCAGTGGTCCACGTTGCTGCTACAGGAATGGCTTTGTTCAGCATTATCCTTAGCTCTAAACCAGCAGATGAGACTCACCTTTACGGACATGGAAATATAGAATATTTTTCTGCTGGAGTTGAAGGATTTTTAATTATACTTGCTGCCGGAATAATTATTTACCAATCGATTCTTGACATTTTAGCAGGACCAACACTTAATTCCTTGAGCATTGGAGTTATTTTTATAAGCGTTGCCGGATTTGTAAATCTTGTATTGGGATATTATTTAGTAAGAACCGGCAAGAAAACGAGTTCAATAACACTTGTCGCTGATGGCAAGCACGTATTGACTGATGCCGCAACCAGTATCGGAGTTTTAGTTGGGATTATTCTCGTAATAATGACCGAGTACATTCTGCTCGACCCAATCATAGCCATTATCGTTGCGCTTAACATTCTTTTTACAGGTTATAAGCTAATCAGGGAATCCATTGGCGGGTTAATGCACGAAACAAACCCTGAAATACTGAAAATAATCTCCAATTTATTAATTGCAATGAAGCAGGATTATTGGATTGACCTTCATGAACTGCGTTACTGGCAATCAGGTGACAGGACATTTATGGATTTTCATCTCATACTCCCCTATTATTTTACGATTGAGCAATCGCATAAAGAAGAGAAGAGAATTGACGAGGGACTAGAAAAAGAATACCCTAACTCACAAATAAAAATTCACTTCGATTACTGCAACTACGATCTCTGTAAATTCTGCGGTTACCAAAAGTGCGATGTCCGCAAAGAAGAGAAGAAAATAAACTTTGACTGGAATGTTGAGAAACTGGTTGGTGAAGCAGTTTACAAAACTTTAGGAGAGTAATAGGGTTTTAAACTACAATTATTACATTTATACTCTAACTCGTAGTGTTAGTATCCTTCATTCTGCTATACTTTCTTTCTGAGCAATGAATCCAAACAATCTTTTAAATAATTTAATTACTCCTCTCATTCCCAATTGCTGTTAAGGTTTAGCAATCCACTGAGACCTAATCGAAACTGATTTATTGACTGCCCGTTAATTGAACTAGATGACAAAAAAGCATCGATATTAAGAGGAATTGGTAAAGAATATCTTAATCCTAAAGAATTATTAGTTGTTCGATGAACGACGAGCTTTTCACCGTTAAGGTCAGCATTAAAATAGGGTAAAGTCTTTATTTCACCAATTACATATATGTTATCAATTGGAGAAAAGGAAAGTAGGATTGCTCCGTCGAACATTAATGAGTTTGATTCATTAATATCATGATACCAATTTTCGTTGAATGGATCTTCTAAAAATATCCACAGATTTTGTGAACGGAGCTCGAGGAGTCCAATATTTAATGCTACTAACAATCCCTTAATCGGTTGCATCTCAGTTGCCACTCCCGCTGAAGTAGAAGAATATTGATATCTGATTGAAAATAATCCTTGATCAAATAAATACGGTAATTTATTAACAAAATCATTCTGATTTAGTGTTTCATTATTCCATCCAATGGAACTCTTTACCCAAAGTGATACTGAAGGATACTGATTAAACTGCGGTAATATTTGAACTTGCAAACCCCATGCAGGTGAAGGTCTGTTGTTACCCAACATATTAGCAAGATTACCTTCATTCGTAACCATCAGATTTAAAATACTAGATAATCCTAATTTGATGTTACCGATAAGTGGAGCTTTAGTATCCTCAAAAAGTGGATAAGATCCTGAGCAGGACATTGAATAGCCTATGGGGATATCAGTGAAAATATTTGAGAATGGTTTTATAAAATCGACATTATTGTTATTTTTTTCTTGCGCACTTAAATATCCGTTATTAGATAACAGTAATATGACGAGTAAAAGCATTTTTAGTTTTCTCATTATTCGACTCCTTCTAAATGAATGAAGTTGTGTTTTATCTGCTTTATTGATTTTCAGTTTCATTTAATTCTTCAAACTGAAGTTATTAACTGTCACATATATCTAAAAAGGAAATCATAATAAAAAAGAACATAAATATCAGTGGCATTTTAAAAATCAAAATAAATTTAATTTTAATGAGAACTTGAGTCAAGTCATTTTGATTTACATGTTGGATAATATCTATCGCTTAAATTGAGATTAATCTGTTAAATATATTTAAAGAATGTTTATGGGATTCTAATTTATGTTAGTCAAGAATTAAAATTTTTATAAATCTAAGCTATATTCTTTGTTTGAGCAATATCCTCAGATTGGCTTTGATGTTTTTTTTATAGTATCTGAGCGCCTTCAATATAAAATTATTATTTGCCTAATGAATAATTGTAATCTAATTTTAAGATACATTTTTTAAAGCGTTTTATTTTTATGGATAAAAAGAAAAAAACGAATGTTGCGGTAGTTTATAATCAGGCTGGCGATGACATTTATGAAAAAATTCGTGATGTTGATCCGGACTCGTTGGGTTTTGAACCAGAATACAATATTAATGTTGCAACAGTAGCTGAAGAGTATGAAGCCATTGCCAACGCACTTAAGGAAGAAGGGTACAAAGTCGATCTTATAAATATTAATGAAAATATTCAAATCCTGATCGATTTGCTCAGCAAAAATCCGCCTGATGTAGTTTTTAATCTTATTGAATTCTACAAAGAAGATCCTGCCCTTGAACATTTGATTGCCGGGTTATTTGCTCTTTATGGAGTTCGATTTACGGGCTCCGGACCATTTACACTTGCCCTGTGCCAGAGAAAAGGAATGACAAAGCAGCTATTGCTCGCAAACAATGTCCCTACACCAAGGTATAAACTTTTAACAGAACCTCGCTTGCCCGGAAGACATGGTTTGCATTACCCTCTAATTGTAAAACCAGCACGTGAAGATGCAAGTTCCGGAGTAGAAAAAGGTTCCGTTGTTTACAACCTGGAGCAACTGAATGAAAGGGTTTCAAAAACTTTCGAAGAATACAATCCACCAATACTTGTTGAAGAATTTATTGAAGGTCGTGAATTGCATGTTTCTGTGCTGGGTAATGATCCGCCTGAGGTTCTTCCGATTATTGAGTTCGATTTTTCCGAACTTCCATCTGATCATCCAAATATAATTAGCTTTGATGCAAAATGGAATCCACTTGAAGAATCCTTTCACCGTGTACATTCTATTTGCCCGGCAAAATTATCAAAACGTATCGAAAAAAAAGTAAAGGCGGCGGTACTCGAAGCATACAAAATCACTGGTTGTAATGATTATGCAAGACTTGATTTACGTTTAAGAAAGGATAATAAAGTTTTTGTCCTTGAAGTGAATCCAAATCCCGATTTAACTGAAGGCGTATCGTTCATGGAATCTGCTGAACAAATTGGTTTGAACTTTGGTCAGACATTAAGCAAAATTGTTGAATTTGCATTAAACAGACAGGCACCTTCAATAACAGTCTTGAAAAAAGGAGAGAATGAAACTACTTCTCAAAAGAAGATTGAATGATTTTCTTTACTTATTTCAATAGTCTACTGTCCATCAGAAGATGCTGCTAGTATGAGATACATCTTTATTTGTTTGCTACTCTTGAATTCGGTTTCTGATTCAGTAAGTAAGCTCTCACAACTTCTATAAACTCATTTATCATTGGACTATATCTTAAGCCCTTAGATAATTCAAATTGTATTCCCGCTCCTGCTAGTCCGCGATTACAGATATTAGTCTCCTCTTCACCGGGGAAAGAGTGACCGTTATGTTTGACATTAAAACCACCTTCCTTGAGATTAGAAGCAAGATTTTGTTTTAATGTTTTGTCGAGTCCTCCGATATAAACTATTTTATTGTCGCCACTACAACCGTGTATTGAAATTACATATCTGGAATGCGATAGCATTTGAATACATTTAGGTTCATCGAAATGATGGCTCGTGATATGTAAGTCCTTATAGTTATTATGAATTTTGATTCCTTCAAAACAATATAAGTTAAACTCCTGACCAGCAATTGCTGTTGCAATTTGAGATGTCATAGATTCAATTTTTCCGCCATGGGGAGCAATGAGAGTCGTGGTTGCATTTCGATTCTTCAGTATTATTCTAAAATCTATTTCCTCACGTTCGTGATTTGAAAGTGATTTAAATGAAGTGTATTTATCTTTGTGTGAATTTCTCAAAATATTAATTGCCAAATAACGGCACAAATTAAAAAGCTTATACTGACGGTTCATTCACCTTTTGAAGAATTATCAATCCTGCAACAAAGAATAAACCAATGGCAAGTGCTGCAAATCTCTCATTTGAGATGTCTGAAATAATCCCGTAAATAAATGGTCCTACTACAGCGGATGATTTTCCAAACAGTCCATCATAAAAACCAAAAAATTCTGCTTCCCGATCTTTAGGTGTTATTAAAGCCATCAAGCTGCGGCTGCAACTTTGCGAAGAACCGATTGACATTCCAGCTAAAAGTCCAACTATATAAAATTCTGAAATAGTACTGACAAAGAAAGCCCCGATAATTACAACTATCCAGATAATCAGAGTTATAGTAATTGTTTTTTTCGGACCGATATGATCCGAAATAATTCCAAAAATAAAAGAGCCTAATACTGCAGTCGACTGTACAATTACAAAAAAAATAATTATCTGCTGGTCAGTCATTTTAAGAATATTTGCTGCAAAAATTGAAGCAAATGCAATGATTGTTATAATGGCATCGTTATAAAGGAAAAAGGAAGTCAAAAACATTTTCATCGAGGGATAATCTTTTTGAAAAAAGATTGCACGGAATGAATTGAAGCTTTTTTTAATACCAATCCTTAATAATTCTTTTTTTACAGGCTCTTTTATTTGAGGTTCTTTAAGAAAAATGAACAAAGGTGCCGAAAAGAAAAGGAAGAAAGCTGCTGCAATTATGAATGAAAATCTTATATAAAAATAGTAATCTGGAGATGTGGATTCTGGTAAAAGTATCATTACAATTAAGAGGACAGCTAGAGCTCCGAGATATCCCATGGCAAAGCCATATCCTGAGACTCTTCCATAATTTTTTTTCGCTGTTAGGTTAGGTAAAAAAGCATCATAAAAAACTAAACCTGACTCAAATCCGATATTGGCAAAAACGAAAAGAATAAATCCGGCAAGGATATCCCCTTCCTGAATAAAGAACATTAAAGTAGTACAAACAACGGATAGTAACGTAAAAAAGAGTAAAAATCTCTTTCGGTTTCTTGAAATATCAGCAACTGCTCCTAGAGGGGGACTTAGCAAAGCAGCCATAATCATAGATAAACTTACAGCAAGACCCCAAATCCATTTTTGTCCGCCGGCTACATGGTTAGAAAAATATTTTGAATAGATAACTGTAACGATGATGACTGAAAAAGAAGTGTTTGCAAAATCGAACAGAGACCAGACAAATACTCTTCCCTTTTCTTTCATAATTTATTGCCTGGAAGGTGAGATAGATTCTTCAACCAGTCCCCTGCCGGTTTTATTGAGCCTGCCTTCTTTCTTTTCTTCAGCAAGTATTGCATCCAGTATTCCGTTAATAAATTTTCCGCTACCCGCTGTGCTAAAATCTTTTGCAATTTCAATTGATTCATTAATGGAAACCTTTGGTGGAATATCAGGGAAGTAAAGTATCTCGCAGATACCTATTCTGAGAAGTATTTTGTCAATTAATGCTATCCTGTTCATTTCCCAGTTAGTAACCCGTCCGATTATTCGTTTATCAAGATCATCATAATTGGAGAGCACCTTGCTTATTAATTCGCGGGCAAATGCTCTGTCGGTTTCATCAGTAATTTCATTTAAAATTTCCGAAGAAAGAGGTTCAAGCGACTCTCTGTTCATTTCATATGCGTACAAAATCTGCAGCACTTTCTCTCTTACGATTCTGCGCTTTGACTTGTTATTCATCATTACCGGTATCAATATAAAAAATTAAATAGTTGGTGAAGAACTATGTGTATAATATTAAAACTGTTTTATAAAGCAAAATTCCAGAAAAGAAATAAAGCGATACTCTCTCTTATCTCAGTATATAATTTATCTTTAAAGTTGAGCTTATGATCTGATTCGGCTACCTTAACGTCAATATTAAAAAATTTGCTTATTTCGATTACCCGGGGTAAATGATATCCATCAGACACAATAATAATTTTGCCTTCAGATTTCCTATTTGCTAAAAGATTATTCTTTATCCAGTCTATTTGTTCTGTAGTTGAGGAAGTAAATCTTTCAATAATAATCCTGGAAGTATCAATCCCTTTGATTTTTGCGTACTCATAAGCAACTTCGGATTCGGACATCTCGCCAGGTGCCTTCCCGCCCGTAAGAACAATAGTCTTAGCAAATCCCTTCTTAAATAAATCTATTGCTTTATCAATTCTTGACGATAAAGTTGGACTGGGAATATTTCCTGTCCAGACTGCAGCACCCAACACGACGACAATATTTTGCTCATTTCTGCTAAGCTTCCATTTGTCTGACGAATAATTAAAATTATCTATATAGATAAAAATAAAGACAAGAAAAATTATCAGCATTAATACTATACTGTACATATTTTTAATAAAAGATGGTTTATTCTTACTCAAAATTCTGTACCAAAGTGAAATAAAAAAGTAAAAGAGGGAAAGAAGAAATACTGTAAATAATATTCCTGTCAGGATTTTATCTCCGGGTTGATTGAAAATATAAAAATTATCTGAAATGATTTTTACTTTTGTTGATACAAATGAAATAATCAACAAGCACCAGGTAATAATGATATAAATAAAAATAGACTTACGGTTTATATCATTTTTCTTTCTTTTTACTGATAGGTACATCCCAAATATTATCCCAAAGTAAATTAATAAATTTAAAATGTTTCCGATTTTTGAAAGTGAGAAATTATTAAAAGAAAGCTCTTGATTAATATATTTTATGATGAAGAGAAAAGTAAGCTGCAATAAAAGCAATGCAGAGTTAATTAGTAAATAGGATTTTTCAGAATTCATAGATATAGATACTTAACTTGCTCAATTTTAGATAAATTCATTTTCCAAGTTCACAGATACAGGGATAATTACTATTAATAATGTAAAGAATAAATGTCAGTTTATTAAGAATATTATTATAAAATTCGCCGTTAGAAATTCACTAAATCTATTTTCAAAACTAATTAGAGAGCATTCAATATCAAATTTATTTTGAAGCTTATTTCTATCTGGTTAAATTTTTAGTTTTTGTAAGGAGAATAAAAAAGGCGTCTCAATGGACGCCTTAAAGTTTATTGCAGCTTAAATATGATAGGTATCGAAACCTGAACTTTTACCGGTTTACCTCTCTGCTTACCAGGTTTGAATTTAGTTTTTTGCACGGCGTCCAATGCAGCTTCGTCACAACCAGCACCAATTCCTTTTAACACCTGGGCTTTAGTTACTGTACCGGTCTCATCAACAAATGCAAGTATATAAACTTTACCTTCAACACCAGCTCTCTTTGCTATTTCGGGATATACTATTTTTTCCTGAATACCTTTAATTCCACCAATTGGATCCGGCATTTCTTCAACAGCAACAAAGTAAGTTGGTTCTTCTTCAACTTTCTTCTCTTCCTTTGGCGGAGGCGGAGCTTCCATTTGAGCGTTAACATCTAATTCTGTTTCACCCAGTTCAATATCCTCCAGAACATCTTCGGATGGTGCCTCGATTGGAATCGGCGGTTTTGGAGGTGGCGGAGGTCTGTTCTCCTGTTTGGTCTGCTGAATATCTTCAACTGTGAATAGTTCTTGTGGACCTTCTAATTTAACTTCTTTTTGTTCAAAAGTGGGAAAGAATTTGAACGCAACAATCATTAATGCGAGAGCTATTATAAGACTTATTTCGAAAGTCTTTTTATATTTTGCCCTCAGATCAGAATCAGGATTTTTAAGTTTCATTTTAGCTCTCCTATTAAAAGCTTATTAACTAGTGAAAAATTACTAAATGATCAGAGTTTTGTCAACTAAGTTTCTGCCCCTTTTACAATTATTTTTTAATAAAGTTCCAGATTATTCAAATTTAATTTTGTCATTCGAAGTTAATTTTATAATCAAGCACTCTTTTTAGCAGGTTCAGTAATAAAATTCCAATAATAACTCCGGATGAGTCAGCAAACCAGTCACGGATATCAGCAGATCGGCCCGATATAAATAACTGATGAATTTCATCTATTGCACCGTATAGTAGAGTGATTATTATAGTAGCAATACTGGCATTCTTAAAAAGAAAATACGACTTCCTTTGGTAAATAAGCGCAAGATTTAATAAGACTGCTAAAATGAAAAAAGCGCTGAAATGTTCTATTTTGTCACTAATACCTAATTCTGGTAAATCCTTCCCGGGTAGGGTTGTGGCAGTAAAAAGTATAATCCAATATAAAGTAAGTGGAAAATAAACAAACATCACTTTCCTTTTTTCAAGATATTCAAACAATAGAATTTTCCAGGAATTTTATAGTTTGAGGAATGTAATTTTGAATATCCGAGGCGAGAATATCAAGCATAGTCCTTTTAGCTACAAGTAAATCTGCAGCAAGACTATGAAGGTATACACCAGTTACTATTGATTTCTCGATATCAGTCTGCTGTGAAAGTAAACCAGCTAATAACCCTGTTAAAACATCCCCAGTTCCGAATTTTGCTAAAGCAGGATTACCGGTTGTATTTATTAATGCTTCTCCTTCAGGATTGAAAATTATCGTTGGTGCGCCTTTTAAAACTAGGTAAGCACCTGTTTTTTTGACGAAAGCTTTACCATATTTCAGAATGTCTTTTTGCAGTTCAGAAATAGAAATACCAATCAAACTTGAGAACTCAGCATGATGCGGAGTTAAGACACAATTTTTCAAGTCTAATTTTTTGTATTTGCCGTTGCCCAAAGCAAAAACTGCATCAGCATCAATAACAGTTTTTTTTGGTTTATATTTTTCCAATAGTAAAAGAACTGCTTTTTGTGTTTCTTTATTCCTGCCAAGACCGGGTCCAATTGCAACCACATCAGCCCATTTAATTCTCTCTTTAAGTTCATCTAAGTTTTCTTCTGAAAAATATTCCTTGCCCGAATCTTCATAAGCTTTAACAACAACTTCACCTAATTTTTTATGAACAAGTTCACGAACAGATTTCGAGAAAGCAAGTATCGAAGCACCTGCTCCTATCTTCAATGCTGAAGTTGATGTTAAGACCGCAGCACCAGGTAACGAACCTGAACCTGCAATCGTAAGAACTTTGCCAGCTGAATATTTATGTATATTTTTTGTTTTTACAGGCAAACCTAATAAAGCATCTTCGGGTTCAATCAGGAATTCTGTCGGTGTAAATCTATCAAAGAGAAAATCAGGAATACCGATACCACCTTTTTCAACTTCACCTGCATTCACATAACCATCACCAAAGAATAAACCTTTTTTTAACTCTCCAAGTGTAATAGTTAAATCTGCATTATATGCTATTTCTGCAAAACCTGTGTCTGCATTCAATCCGGTCGGAATATCTATTGCGACTTTTATTACATTTAATTTATTTAAATAATTTATTATTGATGGATATGGTTCACGAAGTGAGCCTTTAGTTCCGCTTCCAAGTAAAGCGTCAAAAATGATATCACATCCCTTTAAAGTATTCAGTGATGCTGAAGAAACATATTTTTTAAATTCAATTTTGTTCTTAGTGAATGATAATTTTTTCAAAACACTAAAATTAAATTTGCAATCCTCTGACATTTCCTTTTCATTACCTAAATAAATGATAACAACTTTATAACCTACATTGTAGAAATGTCTTGCAGCAGCAAAACCATCTCCACCATTGTTCCCTTTACCACAAACAAAGCCAATTTTAGGAGATTTAAGATGATCAATTCTTTCATAAGCTTTTCGAAATACTTCCCGAGAAGCATTTTCCATTAATACTAATCCGGGAATACCTATTTTATTGATAGCGTATTGGTCAACTTCTCTTATTTGTTTTGTTGAATAAAGCGGAATCATTTTATTCAGAATAAAAAAATATTAATGAAAATAATCGGACAGATACAACTTAAAGATATGAAGTTATCAAATCCAGTAAAGTACCGGGAAAAATGCCCAGAAGAATTACAAGCAAAACTGATATTATTATTCCTAACATACCGCTAAAGCTTTTTGCCGGTATTGTTTCCTGCTCACCTTCTTTGAAATACATCAGAACTACAATCCTCAAATAAAAATAGACACTTATAACACTCGAAATAATTCCAACAATCGCCAGCCAGGTTAAACCACTTTTAATTGCAGCAATGAAGACATAATATTTTCCGAAGAAACCAGCTAACGGAGGAATTCCTGCCAAAGCAAACATAACAATTGAAAGTAAAGCAGCCAGGAAAGGTTTTCTCGAGCCAAGACCTGCATATGAATCTATTGAAAGATTTGCATCGTTCTCTCCTTCAACAATCGAAATAATACCAAATGCCGCCAGGTTCATAAACGTATATGCAGTCAGATAGAAAATGACACCTGCTATACCAGTCGATGTGCCTGCTGCTAAACCAATAAGAATGTATCCTGCGTGTGCAATAGAAGAATAAGCAAGCATTCTTTTAATATCGCTCTGAGCAATTGCTACAATACTTCCAAACAGCATTGAAAAGACCGCAAGAACCGATAAGTAAGGTAGAAATAAACTTTGATTTTCAC
>Ga0307423_1001491_pt1 | contig 14068 bp, 17 predicted proteins | sample SalMarWE160310MG_FD_202154 | JGI IMG/M metagenome (GOLD analysis project Ga0307423, IMG submission 202154) | Salt marsh sediment microbial communities from the Plum Island Ecosystem LTER, Massachusetts, United States - WE1603-10 | ecosystem: Environmental > Aquatic > Marine > Intertidal zone >...
TGCCTCATCATGGCTCAAACCTCCGTGGGTCCCTGGATGAAACACTATCCTCTTCACACTCATTAGTGGAGCAAATGTTAGGGCTTTAATGAGCCTCTGCCTTGAACGTTCACGGATTTGAGTATCTTTTGATGCAATACTGATATAGTATGCAGAATGCATACTCATCATGATTTTGTGTTGCCGAGCAAGATTTCCGATCAGTCTTGCTTTCTCTTCACTGGTTCTCAGTCCATGAACTGCTGCATATTCGAGTGCTGTCATGCCTGCTTCCGATAAAATCTGAAAGACACGTTCAGGATTGCCTTTTGCATCTGCCGGATATCCTGCAGGACCAAAAAGAACCTGAGTCAGCTCAATCACTACTCCAGAGTGAATTCCCATCTACAGAATGCATTTTCTGGATGGTTATCCGGGGGACAGAAAATACAACGAGTTTTAATTCTGGGATCAACGGTTTCAGCAAAGTAACTATATTCAATTTCTCCTACCTGTTTGCATGGGAAATCAGGAAGTCCTTTTCGGTTGCGAGCTAATTGAACTCTGCAGGCATTCATTGTGAACACCAAAGTTTTCTTATCTTTCCACTCCGTTGATTGTTCGTTGAGTCTTGCGTAAACTCGATACCCTAGAGCTTGTTCAAGGGTTTTGAGGCCTCCCCCTGGTTGGATCCCAAACTCTTTCATTATTCGGTTCGCTTCAATTGGAGAGAATATCTTCCATGCTTCCTTGTCCATCTCTATAGCTATATCTATGCCATACTTTTTCTCAAGAGCTAGAAAGTATGCACCATCCATCGCTTGCCACGCTTTAGCATATGTATCGATTATTTTGAGTAGTTCTTGTTTAGGTAAATCCTCGAACATCATCCATCTCCTATTTCATTAAGAATGAACCAATAATATGAGTGATTGGGTGTGTTCTTCATCGGACACAAGTCTTTAATCTGGAATTCTACTCAAATTAGATTAAGGATGGAATGACCTTTGACAGAAACTGAATCATCTCATAAAGTTGACATAGGTGCATTTCTATCAATAATGAGACCTCAGAATTGTTTCATTGGAGGTCTCACAGTAATTGCTGGGATTGCCATTGCTTACAGTATTCAATTTCCCGTGGCAGGTCCTGGTCTCTCTGCGTTCTTAGATTTGTTTCTTTATGGTTATATCACATATTTTCTGGTAGCCGCTGGTGGAAACGTTGTAAATGATATCTTTGATATCGAAGTTGATAAAATCAACAGACCTCATAGAGCTCTGCCAAGTGGTCGGATGACAATAAAACAAGCATGGACATTTGTCGCTTTCCTGAGTATTCTTGGTATCTTCTTTGCCTGGCTTCCTGGTCGATTCATCAGTGCTCTCATTGTAATTATCTTTGAAATTATTGGGTACGCTTACGCATCCAAAGTCAAGACCCTTGGTCTTGCTGGTAATTTCATGGTCGCATTTTCTTTTGCGTTTGGTGTTCTTTATGGTTCAATGATATTAGCTGAAGTAACATCACTATCGATTTGGTATGCAATCCCAATTCCTTCTTGGCTATTCTTCTTCACAGCCTTCCTGATATTGCAGGCTAGAGAAACCATCAAGGGTTCTGAAGACGTCGAAGGCGATAAGTTACGCGATGTCAGAACCATTGCAAGAATCTACGGTTACAAGCCAGCTGCAATTGTAGCTGGTGTGCTCAATTTTCTAGGTGTCTTAAGTTACGTTCTCATTTGGTTCTGGGGATTTGCTGATTTTGCTCTCTGGCCGCTCCTGATTATTGGTGCTGCTATTGTTGCAGGTGCAGGAATACTCCCCTTGACAAGACCTGATGATAAGAAACGGCTCATGATTGCAAGTACTTTGGATAAAGTGGGTGCACTCGTAGGCTTAATCGCCTTTGTGATCATCCCGCTCTATACCATATGGTTTTGAAATCTAATGTACCTGCCAAAATGTAAGGATTAACAATGCTGTGCAAATGATTGAAACAAACACAGCCCATAGGGTCGATGTGTCATGAGCTTCCCTAATTCCAAAGATGAGTAAAACCCCAGTCCATAGAAATCCGCCAGTTGTTATAACATCGATAATCCACCATACATCCGACGCATATGCAAACATTACTATATTTGGCGTTATAGCTGCCAATTCTATTGCATTAGAGAAGTTAACAACAGTGGGATAATATGGTACAACTGCAAGTACGATAATGATTGAAAGAAGTCGTACGAAAATGACTGGAATCATGCTGTATCCAACAATGGATAGAGTCTTCATTTTTCCCCCAGCACCTCCCGCTAATTTGAATGCGAAGTGTGCAAATGCTGTTCCAATAATAAGATAGATTATTCCTAACATTATGTTCGGTAGCATACCTATCAATGCCAAGAGAAAGAAATACGATCCATGTGGACTAACAAGAAGGTTTGCATTTGCGGTTGTTCCTGAGGTTGCATTCAGTACAACAACGGTTGTAACCCTGGATGACAATGATAGAAAGAGACCTGCAATTATAGCTGCGTTAACCAAGATAATAATGAGCGGCCCAGCTGCTTCTGGTCTTTGACCAATATCACGAAAGGTTGCAGAAGGTCTTCTAATAACGCCCCACAATCGTGCGAAAATACCCATGAAGCGCACTTCCTTTGCTTCAGGTCTCTTCAATAATGGCAGGATCCTCTCAAGGGTCTCTTCTGCAATCTCCTCTCTACAGACTGGACAAATTGTTGCATCAGCTGGTACAGGACTATCACAGAATTCACAGCGTCGAACCATAACCCATTCACCTGTGGGGGAACACTAACAATGAATGATGCTTCTATCTATTTAAGCGAATGCCGGTTATTCACTATGATGTGAAATTACCACATTCCAAAATGTTTGAAGATCCCAGTTGGATGAATTATCAAATATGGTACTACAGCATCTCCTATACTTTGTACTGAGTTTATACTTAGAACAACCACTAGAATGTAAACTATGGTTGCAGTATCTAATGTAGGTAGAATTAGACCCCAATATAGAAAGTTAACAGGTATCATGATTGCAAGACGCACCAAGAACGCTAGAAACATCATTACTGCGTAAAACTTGGGTCTTGAAAGGGCCTCCCCCCCTACATTGCTTCTCAGTTTTATTACGCCATACAGGGGAATCAATATCATTGGTAAAGTTGCAGCAAATTTGAAGACTGGTCCAATCGCAGTGGGATCATATAGGAAAAGACCAAGTGTCCCCGCTGACATACTAATGATTCCTACACGATAACCTCCAAGTAAAAAGGCTGCAATCCAGAATAACGACACCGGGTCAAAGAGTGCAATACCCCATCCTGCTACTCTGGCAAGCATAGTTGCACTGGGAGCAATAGCAATAGACAATGAAGCGAGAACACTAGCTGTGACTATCTGCTTAATTCTCTCACTACTCTCAGATTCTCCTGTTAGCTCGAGAGAATCCTCACCTGTAGACTGTGTCGCCATTGATACTGCCTTATTAGTAGAGGTATCGACCATGATTCTTTTGCGAGAAGCGACCACTTAAGAATCTACCCATTTGTTGTTAGATACCCAAATATGAGTAACAGCTATGTTGTGTCGCCTAACAATCGATCTACTTTACCCTCAAAATCCTCATGAGTTGCTGGTTGAAATTTAGGCCGACTCATCATCTGAAGCAATTTACGTGTCTGCACAAGCCAGTCTGGATTGATTCTCCATTCTGCCCAATCAATTCCAGAAGTGAGGGATGTTCTACTAATAATCAATCGTGATGAAACCAGATCATTCATGCCATTCAAGATCGTTCCTATAGTGACCGCACCTACAATGGGCCTCACATGACGAGCAGCTCGCAATAAATCTGCAGTGGTGACCCATTCTCCATCTTCTGCAAGCACCTTTAAAACCTTCAATCGAACAGGATCTGCGTCGATTGCTCCTTTCAATGGTGCAATGTTAATTGGTTGAACGCGTGAACCAATAATCTCACGCCGTTCAATTGAGTCATTATCTTGATTGTTACGAAATTGACTAAATTCCACTAGAGGTACCCCGTATAGAATCTGAAGTATAACCATTTGAACCGAAGTATTATATCAAAATCGATTGTGCATCGTCTATACACAACCCTTATTTTGATATATTTTCATGATATGAGTCATGAGCGCTCGCAATCCGATGGTAGGTCTATTCAACAAGAGCTTTAACAAACCCTCCGATCTACTCTGTTGTGCCTTTGGGCTCCGAAATAGTGAGCTAGATGTATATTTCTCATTGATATCTGGCCCTAAAACAGTGGAACAGATTGCCGAGCGTATTAGTAAAGATCGAAGCACTGTACAAAGGGTACTGAATAAACTTCATTCAAAGGGACTAGCTAACCGTGACGCTCACACGATTGAACGTGGTGGTTACTATTACGAATACAGTGCTGAAAAATCTGAAATTGTTAGAGACCAAATCCTTGATCAACTTGAAGACTGGTATCGAGCAACCAAAAGCTTCTTGAAAGAGAGCTGGTCGCAAACGTCTCAGTAGAATACGACACTGAGGCAAGTTTCAATGTCAATTGTACCTATTAGAATAAACACAGTTGCACTTTCAACTATTGCAATGATTGCGGCTATCGGAATTGTTGTCAGGTATACCATTCAAATCCCTATTATTCCTAATGCTGTTGTTCTTACTCCCGGATTCATGTTTTCAATTCTTGGAGGCATCGTAGGGGGAATACCTGGTGGTGCGATTGTAGGTGCAATCGTTGGAGTATCCGGTGCCTTAACGGGAACTGAGATTCCGATTCTTCCTATGTTTGGAAATATATGCTTGGGAATTGGGTCTGGATATGCAATATACTTTGTAAAACGTGACAATTTGAAGTACTACACTATGGTTATTCTAGGTAGTGGTATTATTGGTGGGTTTATACCAACAATGACTGTCTTCTCTTCATTTGTTGATCCAGTAATTGTCAATCTGATTGCAGCCTCGATTGACATGGCTCAAGCATTTCTATGGTCTGCTGTAGCACTTGTAATTGAACGCGCTATCATTCGACCGATAGTTGGGAATTATCTATACTCTGAAAACCAGATTAAAGAACTATATGAAAAAGAAGGCAAGTAGAATATGACTGACCAACACAAGACTGTGAATATCAATATTCGTAAAGATCTATTTGGTGCTAATGAAGATGCCGCTGCATTAAATGCGGCTCTATTCAAGAAACACGGGATAACTGTTTTTGATATTATGGGTTCTGTTGGAACTGGAAAGACTCAGTTAATTGAAACTTTATGTGAGCGTCTGCGTGATCAGCACAAAATTCTCATGATAGCTGGAGACCTTGCTACAAATATTGATGCTAACCGAGTTGGTTCCCATGGGGTTGACACTGTTCAAATCAATACCGGTACTGCATGCCATCTTGATGCAAGAATGATTCGTGTTGCTCTGGATGATGTTGACCTCTCAAACTACGATATTGTCTTCATTGAGAATGTTGGGAATTTAATCTGTCCAGCAGGATATTCTCTTGGAGCTGATAAGAAAATTGTAGTAGTTAGTGTGACTGAGGGCCCGTATATGATCCAGAAACATCCACTAACAATCAAAAGAGCTGATATGATAGTAATCAATAAAATCGACCTTGCAGAAGTATTGGAATTTAATATTGATGCTTTAGTGAAGGATATCCGCGAAGTAGATGCAAATCTCTCTGTTCATAAAGTCAGTGCTAAGACTGGGTTCGGTATTCCCGAGCTAGTAGCATCACTTGGTTTCTAATTATCCTCCAGCAATACTTCAAGGGCTGATTTAACGCCTTGTATGTGACCAGCACCAAGAACAGCTACTATCGGTCCTTGAACATCATTTAGAATGAAATGAAGTGCATTTGCTACGTATTGATCTCTCTCTTCAATCAAGACCCTTGTTAATCCTGGAAATTCAGAACGGAATTGTTCCATGATATCGTCAACAGCTCCATCCTCCTTCAACATATCCAAGAGATCAAATGCTCCTCCATCTTCAATATCCTTGGTCGCATCGGGCAGCATGTTGGTCAAACGATAGATCTCATCAAGGGGGGCTCTCATCATTGCTTGAACTGTTGCTTTCATTGGTCTATCAACTAGAGCAATCTTCGCATTGATTGCACGACCTTCTTCTATGGCGGTCATCATTTCATCACCGACATTGGACCCTGTTATTCCTCCAAGGGCTTTCTCCATAATTGCAAGTTGTTGCATCAGGTCCTGCGCGGTATCCCCCGTTAATGGCATTGTGGCTAGTTCTTCTTGAGTACCAGGATTTGAGAGATGTTCGTACCGTTCATGGTCCAATTCAACTGCAACAACAGCAGGTTGAACTTCTCTCACAACCCTTCGTACTTTTTCTACACTCTCAAGGTCCGTATGTATAACTGCAACGAATATGACCCTATCAAGTTGTTTACCCACCACATTCACTCTCACAATGTGGATACATTACCTAGATATGTTCTTTTTGCCATACCCAATTTTACGGTAAACGTTTACTATTTGATGCCCGTAAAAAAGCCTCTCAATCAACGCTAAAAGAATGGGCAGAAGCTTTTTCACCGTACAAACGTTTACTGTGAATACACGACCCTGCGTGTAGGAGAGACCTATGGTACTAGATCTTGATGTGGCTTTTGTAAAATTGACAAACCCGCGTATGACTGCTGGATTGATGGTTCTTCATAGTCTACTCAGCAATCTAAAGGGTGAGCCTGTTGAACCTCGTGAAGTCCGTAAATCTGTGGACTTGCTAATGAACAAACGAAGTGTATCAAAACAATCTATCACTAATGCTGCTAGGCGATTAGAAGAAGCAAGCATTATTGATCGTGAGGATAACAAGTATGCAGTGAACTATGGCTATCTTGTATCTGTCTTACTTAACACTCTTCTTGAAATGAACGAGCGAGTGACAAATCTGGAAGATGAGATTGAGCTCTTAAAGGCCACAGGACGTTAGTCACACACAATATGCCATATCATGAATACTATCAGTTCTTGTGTGTATCTAGGGTCCTGTACCATTCAACAGCGACTTTCTCCATTCTTTCCACGTAGAGGTGTTTTCCTGAAATGTATCCATCTATATCCCAGTGGAACCTTCGTGCGAGAACCCGCTTAAGATCTGAATAGATTCTTGCATTTTTTGGGTGTGCAATCATATAATCTCTGAAGGCTAGATGTCGTTCTAATTCCCTATTATCTACTTGATATGCATGAATGTGATGAGTCCGAACATCTTTTGGTTCCTCCCTACTAAAGTACCGCCTTCCAGGAATCCCAAGTTCTCCACGGGGTTCGTAGCCTAGTTTTTCCATCTCAGTGTTGTAACTATCTATCTGTGCGATATCTTTGACCTCAAGAAGTATGTCAATAATGGGTTTGGCACTCATACCAGGAATTGAAGTACTACCTATATGATGTGCAGATACAATCTCCTTTTCCAACACATCTTTAATTCTCATAATCTCCTGTTGGTACAGTGTTGGCCAATTATTATCGTAAGCGACAACAATAACCTCTCTTGTCATTTTTCAAGCCCCTCAATAGCATGTTTAATCAATGGGATTGCTTCAGCGATTAAATCAATGGATGTAGCATATGAGAACCTCAGGTATCCTTCACCTCCCAATCCAAATGCTGTTCCCGGAAGACAAGCAATACCTGCTTCATGCAGTAGATAATGAGCTAGCTCCTGTGATGATAACCCTGTACCAGTGATATTTGGCCAGGCATAAAACGCTCCTGCTGGCATTTGACAAGTAACTCCCGGAATCTCATTCAACCCATTAACGAGAATCTCTCGCCGCGTACGAAACGCATTCATCATTATTTCGAGATGATCCGTAGGTCCTGTAAGTGCAGCAATTCCTGCTTTTTGGATGAATTCAGACGTGCAGGTAAATGTATTCACAACTAAGGTGCTTATTTTCTGAATCAATGGTGCTGGACCCACTAAATATCCCAACCTCCATCCAGTCATTGAATGGGATTTTGAGAATCCATCCAGAACAAGTGATCGTTCGCTTGCTTCATCAAACGAGGTAACAGAATAGAAGTCTCTATCGTAGAGGATCTTGGAGTATATCTCATCGGAAAGAACGAAACAATCATACTCTCTTGCAATTTCTGCAACGTGCTCCAACTCTGATTTTGTCATCACACTCCCAGTAGGATTCTGAGGAGAGTTCAAGATTATCAGTTTGGTCCGAGGAGTCATTTTCTCAGCGATATCTACGGGATCCATACGGAATTGATTCTCTTCTTTTAGCCTGATGGGAATAGATTTTGCACCTATATATTGACTAAGGGAACCATACGTTGGAAATCCAGGGTTTGGAAAGATTACTTCATCACCCGGATTAACAGTACTAATCATCGTGAGATAGATGCCTGGCTTTCCGCCTGGAAGTGATAGAATCTGATCTAGGTCTGGAGTAAAACCCCGTGTAGTCTGAATCTCTTGCTGAATAGCCTGAACAAACTCTGGAATTCCCTCAGTTACAGTATAGCGTGTATAATTTTCTGTGATTCCTTGAATACCCGCCTTCTTGACATGCTCCGGAGTGGGAAAATCTGGCTGTCCAATCTCAAAGTGGATAATCGACCTTCCGCTGTTTTCAAGGATCTTAGCCTCTCTAAGCACGGTAAGGGCTCCTTCACTTAGGATTCTATACATCCCATCTGCTAAAGATTTCATTGCTGAGAACTCCAATCTGCTCCCGGCATTGCTAGTATTAATCACTGTCTGTTGAGGTGAGTTACTCTGTTGTCCCTTTTGATGAGAATCTCTTGTAAACAATCAGAATTAGTAGAACGAAGACCACAACAAATCCAAAAATAAGGAACACCCACTTTGCCAATGTAACTAGACTTGCAATTGATATCACCAATTCTGAAAGAGTTGGAAACGTGATAATCTGACTGAGAATCAGTGTATTCTCAATATAATCAGCAATTCCTGCTGCAAGAGGTAAGAATATAGTCTTTCTCAGAAGACCAGAATTCTTGTTCACAATATTAAGTTCCAACATTATTCCAAACATCATTGAAAACGAGTATGCAAGTGGAAATAGGAAGTCTAGTGAATGGGCTATTGCCCAGACTCTCAGACCCTCGATACCAATAGAATTGAAAGCTGCCTGAATATCAGCAAAGGAGTACCCAAATCTTGTATCCGGCATTGTGAAATTGCCATAGACCGCATAAACTAGCATTTGTGTTAAGGTGCTCATTATCGCAATTATGATGATACTGCTGAGTATTCCAAGTACTAGATTTCGAAGGTTTGCATTTCTATCTATGAAATTCATTATTCTTTCCATAGTGACGACCAATATCGAAGAGATTAGTTATCCCTTTTGGAGGTTGTTAAGCACCATTTATTGGTAAACAGTTCAAACCTGAAACGTCATCTATTGACAAGTAATGAAGATAATAAGTTGTGGTAAGATTGGATGCTATCGACCGAACAATCAGTCACCCAAGGATAACCTAATAAGTTAAAATCATAGAGCCTCAAATTGCCGTGAAATCCATGGCCCGAGTGGTGTAACGGCAGCATAGAGGATTGTGGCTCCTCTGACGGGGGTTCAATTCCCCCTTCGGGCCCCATTTCTTTCATTTTAGCGATTGAAGAAAAGCTTTCTAACTGAAGGTCGAAGAAGATACACGAAAATTGCTATTGTCAATGTCACCTCAAGCAAATAGTAAACTATACTGATTGTTATTGCAAGCAGTGCCCCTGAAATTATGATGACTACCGAGCTTCCTGAACCTATATTGCCAAGGAATGCTCCCCACCACGCCCACGGTTCTAAATCATCGAGATAGTGACCAATTGCTGTAAGAAGAATCCCCATTCCAGCAAAGACTAATCCAATGAGATTACTTGAAAAGAGGAAGAATACACCTGCAGCAATCAATCCCATCCCCATCAAGATATACAGATCACCAATCAGACTCAATCCTCGTAAATTGTGGGCTGATGTTGCTTCTTTCATAGTGGTCCCTCCACTCCTTCTATAGATATTTACTGCTATAAGGATTCTCAGTCATTTTCATTCTTAGATCTAATAATCGACCTGAACGAAGAGAAAACTAGCTCTGCAAATTGCTGGAGCAGCTTTGGTTTTCATTATGTTTGAATTGATTTTCTTCAATTGAAGTCATAACTACAAGAAAGCCTACAAATAATAGGAGCAAAGTACTAGACAAATCCACCAAGTTTAGAGGTTACGATTTGTTCGAAGACTTTTCTCCTCCTGAAACGGGATTGAATCCTGGTGAAGAAGTAGTATGGAGCCAACGCGCTGGAATGGCTGCACGGTGGATGTTTGGAGGTGGATGTTGTCTGGTGTTTTCTCCTTGGATTCTACTTGTCGCGTATGGTTGGTTTGGGTTTCTTGTAGGAAATGGACTACTAATCGTGATTTTGATAGGTCTTTTTCTAACTATTCTCGAATTTGTGAATTCTAGAAGGACTAAATACTACCTGACTAATGCTAGAATCGTAGAAGCAAGAGGTGGATTGGTCAGAACTCAGATGCCTCTTGAAGCATTTCAAGGAGTAGACGTTGACGAATATATTGAAATCAAATCAGGGTACAGCGAAGGATCAAAGACTTTCTATCAAGTAAAAATTCGGAACCCTGTATCCGGCAAACTAATGGTTCTCACTGGCTTGGACGAGGATGCAACGGATGTAATTCGGAAGATTGCAGGTTGAAACAATCCCCTCTCCTCATTGGTCCAAACGATTGCGTAGATTGCAACAGAAACGATTCCCACTCAACGGAAGGCATGAAGAATATCGGTTACGTCAATAAGGTGATTGAAAAGTAGCGAGATTCAACATTTTCATTAGTATGAAAGCAAGAATTTGGGAAACAGATTTGGAAAATGGTATTCCTGAGTCAATCTACAAATACCGTGTCATGTCGGTCAAGCATTTACAAGAGCTTCAAAGTGATTTCGAAACATTGGATGCTGAAGGCAAAGTCAGTACCAATTCCGTCTTCAGAAGCTATATTCATCAGCAGCAACATCATCTACCTGAATCACTCCCCAATGCTAAGTCGGTTATAGTGATGGCTGTTTTCACTCCATTAATGACAATAGATTTTCACTATCAAGGGAAGACTCACGAGATATTGCTTTCCCACTATTACAATGATGGCATTACAGAAGATCAATTGAAAACGACAATTTTGAACAGGATTGTTGGTGACAATAAATATGGTGTTGAGAATGCTAAAATGCACGTTCTTCTCAAGCGTCTTGCAGTTAGAACTGGTCTGGGAAAATACGGCCGTAACAATATATGCTACGTCGATGGGATGGGTAGTTTCTTGACACTATTTGCCTTCTTCACTGATTTTTCATTTGATGAGGATAACTGGCAAGAAGTTGAGTTGATGAACTCGTGTTCGAACTGCAAAGTGTGTTTGAAGCAATGTCCTACTGGGAGCATATCAGAGGATAATTTCGTCTTAGATATTGAAAGATGCATACCATTGTATAATGAAGTACCTGGTGAATTTCCAGACTGGATAAACCCTGACTCACATAATGCCCTCATGGGTTGCTTGAGATGTCAATTGCCATGTCCTGCAAATGGTGAAGCTTTGACAATGGCTCAGAAGTTGGATTCTGTGTCAGAAGATGAAACTGAGAAGATACTAAGCGGGACTTTTGATGATGCATTATCCAATTCCATATCTGAAAAGACTCGTATGTTCCCACCTGAACACGCATCATACTTTCTTCCTGTAATAGCAAGAAATCTCCGCATGTTAATACATTCATAATCGGTGGATTTACATTGTTATTTAGCTCCTGAATCTAAGTTGAACTTCAGAATATTCAATTTGCAACGTCTAAAATCTAGATGGCGTGTGAAAATAATGGTGGATATTAGAAAGGAAGTTTTTCCGATTATCTTTTTGCTGGGAGCATTAAGCATCACCATAGTTTACAATATCTTTTTTGATGTTCGAGAGAGCGGACTTGATACGATTACATTCTACGTTGCTCTGGCTCTTGTGACTTACACACTTCTAATTTTATTTCAGAAATTTGTTGATTTTAGGACACTGCATCTCACTTTGAGTGTTGGATGGGGACTAGTATTCATAGCTGCTGTTGAAAAACTAAATGCAGCGTTTCTCGACACAACCACTATTGAGAACGAGAACATCTTTACAGCTATGATTTTCTTTGGACTTGTTATTGTTTCATTTGGTTTGTATTTTTGGACAAGACAAATGTGGGATACCCAAAGAACTCAGGAGCAACAACACCGAATAATTGAATTGTATACATCTCTGATGAGCCACGATGCAGGCAATGACTTGCAGGCAGTACTTGGGTACATTGAAACCGCATTAATGGTTCCAGATGGATGTAGTCCGAAATCTATTGAGTTGATGGAATCTGCTCAAGCTGCTGCACTACGAATGACCAGCCTGATAAAAGCTTTCAAGCCTAGTGAACTTGATAACGAACTATCCTTAGTTCCTCTAGTTCAAAGTGCAGCAATACAAGCTGAAAAAGCTGATTTTGGATTGAAGACCTCTTTCTATGCTCAACCCGGAACTGAAAGTTTGAAGGTTGCAGGAGCATCTATGATTCAATTTGCCTTCGCAAATCTGATGAGAAATGCAGCACAATATTCCGGCGAACATCCAGTTGCTGATATCAAGATATTCAGAAGATCAAATGATCTGGTTGTCACGATAAGTGATGGTGGACCGGGTATTTCTGATGAAGTCAAGAAGATTATCTTTCAGCGTGGTAGATCTAACCCAGAACATGGACTTGGTCTATATCTTACAAGACAAATCATCGCTGCGTGTAGGGGAACAATCGATTTAGAAGATTCCCCAGTGGGAGCAACATTTACCATAGTTCTACCAATTGCAGAATGAGTTTACTCAAATATGATGATTAGTTGGATGGTATACCAGCTCCACTGTAATCCAACCATTGATTAGCTATCTTTCGTGATTTCTTTCCAAGAGCCTGTTCTGAGAATTCAAGAAACATTTCTGTTGTGATTGCTTTGTGTTTGGCACAGACTTGCGCAAATTCTCCAACCATCTTACGAAATTCACTTCTTCCAGTTTTTTCAGATATTTCATGTAGAAGCAGGAATCCTCTGTAATAGTATGCTGCGTATGCCTCTCTTTGTTCTCGAGTTAAATTTCTGATTGCAGGAATGTTCCCCTGTTTCTCAAGAATTTGTTTCGTTTTTTCAATACGCGATTCCAAGAATCCTTCATCGAGATAATCATCAGTAATCATAATGGAGCAATATTCCGCTAATGCTTCATCGAGCCAATTATCATAAGTTCTGACACTCGCCTTACAAAACCAGTCATGACATATCTCATGGCACATCGCTTGTAACACTGGCTTACGAAGGCTTGCATCAGTTGAATAACCTCCGCCGACAACAATGAGGCCCGATCGAGCGTATGCTCCACCGTCTTTTCTGGGTGTTATTGCAAAACGAACAGAATCTTCGGTATCTCTTGGTCCGAGCCAGTCCTCCAGTGACTTCGTCATCTCTTTTGCACTGTTGTCTAATACTTTATGTGATCCTACTAAGTTTCTAGGTCCCCAAAATAAACTCTCTTCATCAAGATGGGCTTCTCTCTTTGGTAATCCCACCACCACGATATCATTAACGGGTCTGGTTTGTTTCCATTTCCATACTGTAGAACCGTTGTTATTCTCTACATACTCCAACTTTCCATTAGATTTCCAGGTCCAATCATCAGGTCCTTCAAGTTCAAGTTCAAATGACATATTCGTTTCCATATTGAACGGAACTGGATACCATGCACTGTAGCAAGCAAGTTCAACGAAATCACGCTTAATATAGCCCATAGTCGGAGTACCGGAATCCCTCGAGGGCGGATGTATCTGTCCACTGTATTCGACCTCAAGAACAAATTCATCTTGTCGAGAACTTTGAACATCAAACGTCCAAAGATCACCATTGTAGAATTTTGGAACTTCAACGATATCT
>Ga0307423_1001492_pt1 | contig 14048 bp, 12 predicted proteins | sample SalMarWE160310MG_FD_202154 | JGI IMG/M metagenome (GOLD analysis project Ga0307423, IMG submission 202154) | Salt marsh sediment microbial communities from the Plum Island Ecosystem LTER, Massachusetts, United States - WE1603-10 | ecosystem: Environmental > Aquatic > Marine > Intertidal zone >...
GCCGGATGCGGCACGGGTGTCCTGGCGCTGGCCGCGGCAACCCTCGCAGATTTGAAAGTCTTTGCGGTAGACATCTCTGCCGGGGCTGTCGATGCCGCTGCCGGAAATCTGAGAAGGAATTCGGAGCCGGGATCCAGAGTATTCCTGGCCTGTGGCGAGCTTGCATGTGCACAGGGGCCGTTTGGCCTGGTCTTGGCGAACCTGGCGCCTTCCGTGCATTTCAGGGCTGGTCGCACGTTGTGGGAGGCTGCGGCCCCAGGCGGGTGGCTGATCCTGTCGGGTTTCTTCGACATTCAGAAAACCATGGTCCTGGGCCCCTACGTCCGACATGGGGCGACTGAGAAAAGATGCTTGCTTGACGATACCTGGGCTGGGAGCCTGTTAAAAAAACCGATTTCTCCATGCTCCGCTTTGAGTGAGTGAGATGCTGAAACGTCTTGGCCATGAGGCGCAACAAGGCTCGGAAAACCTTGAGGTGAACCGGGGCGCCTTCCAGCCTGACAGGAAAGAGCCTATGTCGGGACAACACCATCGTGCTGAAAAAGAAGGCGCGGAACCATCGGTTAGGCGGCTTGGCCGGACCAGGAAGCTTGTTCGCGCCTTCTATGATCGTTCCGTCCGGCTGCACGGGAGCCCGGAGCAGATCGCCTGGGGGGCGGCCGTGGGTTTTTTTGTAGCCATGACGCCGACAATGGGTATCCAGACTTACCTGGCCGTGCCGATTGCGGCCCTGTTCGGGTTCAGCAAGGTGGCCGCGGCGGCCACGGTGTGGATCACCAACCCCGTCACCGCACCGTTTTTGTACGGCTTGAGCTACATGATCGGAGCCAAACTCCTCGGTTATCCTCTGAAGACACCGTTCCTGTCGAACCCGTCGTGGGAAACCTTTTGGCATGCGGGCGAGCATGTGATGCTGGCACTCACCCTCGGTGGCGTCATCACCGGCGTGATCGTCGCTATTGTGGGATATTTTGTGGTCTTGGCTATGGTCAGGACGGCCCGTGAAAAGGCCGAACATCTTAAACTCAGACGAAAAGTCAAAGAATGAGAGGTTCCCCGGAAAACGTCTAGTGTCCATCCACAAACCGCTTTTTTTCTGATGTGCACAGACGTCAATTTCCAATCCAGAAATGAGGACTTTTTCGCAAGGTCAAGAAAATCAAGGGATCGCGCGGAGGGGTACAGTTGGTACGTTGCACAAGCGATCCCGCAGAATGACGCCGAGATTGCGGAAAAGGGCCATTTATGGATGAAAATCGGCTATGATTGATCCTCCGGAATGAGCATGGCCTCCTTGCACGCGACGCCCATTGTATAAGACATCGTGCCTTGGGCCGGGATCGACTCGGCAGTGACCCACTTGACTTCCCCTGATATCCTTTCCGGGTCCTTAAGGAATATCACGGCATCAATGATGGCCCCGGGCTGAATGTACTTGGGACATATGAATCTCGCCCCATGTTTGCTGATTTCAACGACGCGAGCGTTCACTGTGACGCCTTGATACCTTACTTCCGCAGAAGCCTCAATTTTATATCGTGGTTCCCTTCTTTTCTCACTCCCATCCATAAGACGAATGTCCTCAGCACTCTTTCAGGCCTCCGAATCCGGGTATCCCAATTCGATCAGCAGTTGGGGTTTTTTGCTCTTTATCCCTTCTATTTCTTTTCCCAGCGTAACAGCTCTGTCACTTGACTGAGGGTGCTGCCCTCCTTGATTTCTTCTCTAATTCGGTTCTCTTTTTCCAGGACGTCCATGCCGCGATTGGCATATTCAGTGGCCATCGATTTTGGCAGAACTACGACGCCGTCATCGTCCCCGAGGATCCAGTCGCCATGTTCCACCCGCTGCTTCCCAATAGTAACAGGAACCCCGATTTCGCCGAAACCCTTGGGTTCTCCCGCGTTTGGCATGATCAACCGGCTAAAGGCTGGAAACTTCAAGCAAGCGATGTCATAAGTGTCACGAATGGCTCCATCCACGACGACGCCTGCCAGCCCTCTCTGCAAAGCGGAATGGGTGGCCAGCTCTCCCCAAATGGCAGGTCCCACGCCCCCGGCATCAATCACGAGGATATCCCCTTTTTCGGCCACGTCAATGGCTTCGACCGGTTTGGCCCAGTCTCCGGGATAGGTCCTCACTGTGACCGCCCTGCCCACCATCCTAATGCCTCGAAATAGCGGCCGTAAACCCTCCAACACGCCGCCCCGGTGCAAGGCATCGGACAGATTGGCTGCCGAAACTTGCTCCAGAACGCCTCGAATCTCTGATTCAGAGCCCCTCCTGAACAGCTTGGTCGGAATGGAAATCCTTTGTTCCAGGGCGGTCTTGATATTACGGGCCGCCTCCGCAGGGTCCACGGCCTTGCTTATGGCGCCGCCCACGATGACGATCGATGCCCCTGCCTCGAGTGCCTGTGCCGCTGTTTCAGAATGGATCCCTCCAGCCACGCCGATGGGGATGGAAAGGGATTCCGCCAGGCGCCTCAGGGTCTCAAAGGGATCTTTTCCCTCCATTTGTTCATCGATCGCACAATGGACGGTGATGTAATCGGCGCCGAAACCTTCAAGCTGTTTGCCCCGGGTCACGGGATCTGCAACGGCGATCAGGTCCACCACGATCTTGGCCCCGTAATTCTTCCCGGCCTGGATGCATTCGCGGATCGTGGCGTCGCTGGCCGCACCCAAAACATCCACGATATTAGCCCCGGCTTTGGCCGCCGTCTCAACCTCGATCCGTCCTGCATCCATAATCTTCATGTCTGCCACGAGTGTGACCTGAGGGAACAAGCGTCTTAATTCCCTCACGGCCTCAAGACCCTCACTTTTGATCAAGGGCGTGCCGACTTCCAGCCAATCCACCCCACCCGTAATCCCCGCATGGGCACACTTGACGGCTCTCTTGAGATCAACAAAATCAAGGGCCAGCTGTAAAACCGGTTTCATGAAGATATCCTTGCGCCTTGAAGGCGACTTGCAGTGATTCGTGAAATCCGAAACCCTAAGTCCTAAATTCGAAACAAATCCAAATGACAAAAACTCCAAGGTTCAAAACGTGCCCGGCAAACCTCATTCTCAAGATTATTGAAGACAGAGCGGTTTTGAACATTTCCTCTTGAGGTTTTGAAATTGTTTAGAATTTCGATATTCGAATTTAGGATTTAGCCTCGATTCGCCTCGCCGCTCGTGGCAAGGGTCGCAAACAACCTATTCCAAGTTGGCGTGTTTTTCCAGGATCGTTCTCGGATCGATCCCTCGTTTCCGGCAAATGATTAGCACAATGGTTTCCAGCAGGACAAAGGCGACCTGTTCAAACAATGAGCCTGGCGGTTGAGCCGGAAGAGACGCCGTTGCAGGTTCCAGCTTTGACCCTGCCGGGAGGACGAGGCTGTCATGGACCGCCCCGGCCATAGGGGAGTCTTTGACCCCTAAGATGCCAAACGCTCTTGCTTTCCTCTCGCGGGCTATCCTGACCCACTCCCTGGTCAGGCTCGTTTGTCCTGAGCCGGAAAGGACGATAAGCAGGTCGCCCCCTTCAATACCCGGCGTGATGGTCTCTCCAACAAAAAAGGCCCGATATCCAAGTTGCATCAGCCGCATGCAGAAGCAACGGAGGACATATCCGGATCGCCCCTGGGCCGCACAAAAAACCCTGGCTGCGTTGTCGAGCTCTTGAATAAGACGATCAACCGCCTCGCCCGGCACCCTTTCAAGGAGCTTCTGATGTTCGTCCAAAACAGCCTTAAAAAGGGCTTGCGGGTTCATTTGATCTCCCTGCGAACGGTGTGCCTGGGGCTCTGGCACATTTTTACAAAATTATAGGAAAAAGGCCGCTGAGTCAATTCCAAAAAAGTTGTAACAGCTTATAGAGAGTAGCTCTCATAATAATGTTTCGTTACGAAAGAGGTGTTGGGCCAAGACTGGAATAGCGTCCGGCGGCAAGGGACTCGCTTCACTTCGGCCCACAATGCCTTCAGTAGCCTTGCGTTCACCGAATCCCTCTGCCGCCCCGCAGCTCGTAACAATCGGACCGTATTTATGAGAACCACTGTAGACGGCAAATTATGCGAAAATTTATCCCCGGGCTCCGGCCATGCAAGCCTGGAAAGCCGGATTGACAAGGGGGCTTTTTTCTGGTCAATTTGGCCTTCAATATGCTAGAGGTCCTACGAGCGTTCTGAGAAATGAACCTCAGTGAGAGGATGGACACCACGCAGTGCCATTTTGGACTCATGGATGGGCACTAGATGACTGTGAGGGGAGAAGAATGGGAGAGACAGCCAAGCTTGTGATCGACGGGAAAACCTTTGAATTGCCCATAGTGACCGGTTCCGAGGGCGAAAGGGCCATTGACATTTCCGAGTTACGCAAGGCAACGGGTCTGATCACGCTGGATCCCGGGTTTGTCAATACGGGAAGTTGTCTGAGTGCAATCACTTTTGTGGACGGGGAAAGGGGGGTTCTCCACTACCGGGGGATTCCCGTGGAGCAGCTGGCGGAAAAGTCCACCTTTGTTGAGACGGCCTACCTGCTGATCAACGGAGAACTGCCGACGAAAAAACAGTTGAACCAGTTTTCGATCATGCTGAACGACAATTCTCTCGTGCACGAAGACATGCGGGCTTTTTTCGAGAACTTTCCCCGCGCAGCCCACCCCATGGGGATTCTTTCGTCCATGGTTAACGCCCTTCGGGCCTTCTATCCGGAAATCCCGGAAAGATCAGAGGAGGAGGAAATGAATATCACCGTGGCCAGACTCCTTTCCAAGGTCAGGACCATGGCTGCGATGTCACACAAGATTTTTCGGGGTCACAGGGTGGTCTATCCGAGGCATGATCTCACCTATCCGGCAAATTTCCTGAACATGATGTTTGACTCCCCGGTCAAGCCCTACATGATCGATGCCGACATCGTCAGGGCCTTGAACGTCTTTTGGATTCTCCATGCGGATCACGAACAAAACTGTTCCACAGCCTCTGTGCGACTGGTCGGCAGCGCCAAGGTCAACCTCTATGCCGCCATTTCAGCCGGTATATGTGCCCTGTGGGGACCCTTGCATGGTGGGGCCAACCAGGCGGTCGTGGAAATGCTCAACCAGATTCATGAAAGCGGAGGGCGCCTGGAGCCCTTCCTGGCTCGGGCCAAAGACAGGAAAGATCCTTTCCGCCTTATGGGGTTCGGTCACCGGGTCTACAAGACCTATGATCCCAGGGGCAAAATCATGAAGGAAATATGCGACAAGGTTCTGGGAAAGCTGACACAATTCGACCCCCTGTTGGAGATTGCCAGGGAACTGGAAGATGTGGCTGCAAAAGACCCCTATTTCGTGGATCACAATCTTTACCCGAACATTGATTTCTACAGTGGAATTCTGTTGCGGGCCATGGGCATTCCGCTCAACATGTTCACCGTCATGTTTGCGATTGGCCGGCTGCCGGGCTGGATCAGTCAGTGGAAGGAGAGCCTGGAAGGTCCGAACTGGAAGATGCAGCGCCCCAGGCAGGTCTATGTGGGTCCGAACAAAAGGGACTTCGTGCCCCTGGACCAGCGGGGCTGAGCTCCACGATCAAGACATTCCGAAATCTCGCTGTTTGGTTTGAAGGTTTCCTTTCTCCGGATCAAGTTGATACGATTATGTAGTTATTAGAATTATTTTCTACATGATTGTCATGCAATTCCTTCCTGGTAGGTTCCATTTGATCAACATTAACATGTTGAAATGACGACATATTATTGGTTTTGAAGGCGTTTTGGCATGCCTGTTGCTGATTGACCCGCGTAACCCGGTTATCAACCAAACTGGACAAATCTTCTCGGGTGAGGAGGATCGAAGATGATTAACGCGGGAGACACAGCCTTCATTCTTATCTGTTCAGCCCTGGTCATGTTCATGACGCCGGGCCTGGCTCTTTTCTATGGGGGAATGGTTCGCCACAAGAATGTCTTGGGGACGATCATGCAGAGTTTCGTTGTGATCGGCCTTGTCAGCGTGATCTGGGTGCTCTGGGGCTATTCGATTGCGTTTGGGCCCGACGTGGGTGGCTTTTTCGGAAGCCTTGCCTGGTTCGGTCTGAAAGACGTGGGGCTCTCCCCCAGCCCGGACTATGCCGGAACCGTCCCGCACGCGGCTTTCATGATCTTCCAGGCCATGTTTGCCATCATTACGCCGGCACTGATCACGGGGGCCTTCGCCGAGCGCATGAAGTTCAGCACATTTCTGGTTTTCATCATACTATGGTCCACTTTTGTATACAGTCCCCTGGCACACTGGGTCTGGGGCTCGGGCGGGTGGTTGGGCAAGATGGGCGCCCTCGATTTTGCGGGGGGCACCGTGGTTCATATCAGTTCGGGTATTTCCGCCCTTGCTGCAGCCTTGCTGATTTCCAAGAGGAAAGGATATGGTCGAGAGCACTTCATACCCCACAATCTCCCAATGACCATTACCGGGACGGCGATCCTGTGGTTTGGATGGTTTGGATTCAATGCCGGCAGTGCCCTTGCATGCAATGGTTTGGCCGCCAATGCCTTTGTAACCACGCATACGGCAGCGGCCGCAGCCGCTTTGACATGGATGTTTGCAGAATGGATCCACCGGGACAAGCCGACCACCCTTGGGGCGGCCAGTGGGGCCGTGGCCGGGCTGGTTGCCATCACGCCGGCGGCTGGATTCGTCGGCCCCGTGTCGGCCCTCATGATTGGTGGTTTGGCGGGCGTGATCTGCTATGTGGGTGTGCTGGTCAAATCAAAATTCGGGTATGACGATTCCCTCGACGTGGTCGGCATCCACGGACTCGGCGGGACCTGGGGCGCTTTGGCGACCGGGCTGTTTGCCAGCACAGCCGTCAATCCGGGCGGTGCGAACGGCCTCTTCTTTGGAAATCCGAGACAGCTCTGGATCCAGTTCTTGTCCGTCCTTGTCACCATGGTATTTGCTTTTTCCATGACGTTCATCATTTTCAAGATTCTGGACTGGACCATGGGCTTGAGGGTTTCCGAAGAGGACGAGGTCAGAGGATTAGATCTCAGCCAGCACAGTGAGACGGCGTACAGCATGTAGCAAGGAAAGGGGCTGCATCTTTTCGCTTCAGGGGAGGAATGTGTTAGGATTTTGTTGAAATGAATGGGGATTTGTTTTATGAAGGCTTTCTTTGGAAGTGCCGGCTAAGATTTTAGAATAGTGTCCCGGGAGGAGTGACGATGAAGAAAATTGAAGCGATCATCAAGCCGTTCAAGCTGGACGATGTCAAAGAGGGTCTCACGGAAGTTGGTGTCCATGGAATGACTGTTTCCGATGTCAAGGGGTTCGGTCGACAGCGTGGACACACAGAAATCTATCGTGGGGCGGAATACACGGTCGACTTTGTGCCCAAGCTGAAGCTGGAAATCGTCGTCGATTCGGAACTGGTGCCTCAGGTTGTCAAGGTGATTGAGGACAAGGCCAGGACCGGCCAGATCGGGGACGGCAAGATCTTTGTCACCCCCCTGGACGAAGTTGTTCGAATCCGGACAGGGGAAAGGGGCAAGGAGGCCATATAGACTCGGGCCTTTCACCGCTGCCCATGAATGCACCCGACGCTCCCGTCAATATCCTGCAAGAGAAAAAAAACGCCCTGGTTGCTCGTTTTCTTGAAGGGGCGGAACCTGCCTTCCTGGAAGCACACGCGGCAATCATCGATGACTACTTCCGCGACAGCTTTGCCAGGAGTTCGGTGGGGCCGGCCATGGGCATGGACAAGAATCCTCACGCCATTATTGCACTGGGTGGCTACGGCAGAAAGGAGCAGTGTCTCTACTCTGACGTGGACGTCCTCCTTCTTTTTAAAAAGAGAATCCCTGATCAGGCGCAGGGTCTTGTTCAAGAAATTTTCTATCCCCTTTGGGACATTGGGTTGGATGTCAGCTATTCAATCCGTTCATTAAAGGAATGTTTATCTCTTGCCTCCAGCGACTTTGAGGTCCTGACCGCCCTGATGGACGCCAGGTTTCTGTGCGGCATTTCTCCCCTCTATTCGGAACTCATGGAACACTTTCGGGACAAGGTGCTGCGCCGCCGCGGTGCCGCCCATGTGAGCTGGCTGGTCAAGAAAAATCGCGAACGCCACGCCAGATTTGGCGATTCCACTTATCTTTTGGAGCCGAATCTTAAGGAGGGTCTGGGTGGCTTGCGGGACTACCACACCATGCTCTGGGTCGCCCGAACGGCGTACGACGTCAATGAACCGAGAGACCTGGAGTTTCAGGGCCATCTGTCCCATGATGAGTTTCAGTCCCTCATGGAGGCGCTGTCATTCATCAGAATTGTGAGGAACTGGCTCCATCACCTGACTGCACGAAAATGCGACCAGCTCTACTTCGAATACCAGATCAAGCTCGCCAAAGCCCTGAACTTCAAGCCGGTCAATGGCGAACAGGCCGTTGAAAGGTTTCTCGGGACGTTGCACGGCCAGATGGAGTTCGTGAAGCGGCAGCACCTGATTTTTCTGGACAAGGCCCTGGATCGAAAGGGCGGGTTCAGGAAGAGAAAATCACAGCGAAGGCTGATCCAGCCGGGCATCGAACTGGTGCAGGGCGCCCTTTACTTTGAATCGCCGGAAGTGATTCTGCAAAAGCCCCACCTCCTCATCAAGATATTTGAACAAAGCGCTATTCTTGGCTTGCCTTTGGGCGTGGAAACAACGCGTTTGGTCAGAGAGTTTCTGTACCTGGTGGATGAGAAGTTTCAGAGCTCCACAAAGGTCGTGAAATTGTTTCAACGCATTCTTGCTGGGCCACCCCAGACGTTTAATGTTCTAAATGAGATGTTGAATTCCGGGATTTTGGTTGCCCTGATTCCGGAGATGAAAGGGATTGTCAATCGTATTCAGTATGATGAATACCATGTCTATCCCGTGGACAAACACTGCCTTCGCACCGTGCAGACTCTCAAGGATTTTCGTGACGCGGAGGCCGCGACGGAGGATGGGTTTTACGGCAGCGTCCTCAAGGAGATTGCACGCCCAGATCTTCTCCTGTGGGCGGCTCTTTTGCATGACGTGGGCAAAGGCGTGAACCGACCGGACCATTCGATTCAGGGTGCCCGGATTGTCAGGGACATATTTGCCAGGATGGGCTTCGATGCGGAGGATATAGAGATGATCTCTTTTCTGGTTCGAGAACATCTATTGCTCATGCACACAGCCACCCGGAGGGACATCAGCGATGAGAAGGTCGTCATTCAGTGTGCCAGACGCTTTCAGGATGTGGAGCGCCTCAAAATGCTCTACCTGCTCACCGTGGCGGATTCAAAAGCGACGGGAGCGAAGGCATGGAGTGATTGGACAGGCACGCTGCTCAGGGCGCTTTTTTTCAAGGTTCTCCGTATGCTCGAGCGAGGAGAGCTTGCCACACAGGCCGCCGCGGACGTTGTAGAAAAGAAGAAGAAAGACGTCCTCGAGCGAGCACTCTCTTTTCAGAGAAGGGAATTGGAAAGCCTTTTTGACCAGATGCCGCCGCGGTACCTTTTGTACACACCCGTGGAAAGCATCCTCAAGCATCTCGAGCTATATGAGGGCCTTGGTCAGGAGTCCTTTGTTCTGGAAGCCGAGGCCAAGCCGAGATCCAACTACAGGACGGTTACGGTTTGCGCCAGAGACTTTCCGGGGCTCTTCTCCAGGCTTTCCGGGGTCTTTACGCTGAATAACTTAGACATTCTGAGTGCCGAGATCTACACCTGGCGAAATCACATCGCCGTGGACGTTTTCAAGGTTAAAGCGCCGCTGGATAAACTTCATGAGGATGAGGCGTGGTCTCGCGTTAAAAGGGATTTGAGAGCGGCTCTAAAGGGAGAATTGGATCTGAAGTCCGCTCTCGGTGAGAAGCTTCAGGCCTATCGCGCCCTGCAAAGGAGAATACCAAGAAGGCCTGACAGGATCGTGATGGACAACGAGGCTTCAGACTTCTTTACGATTGTCGAGGTCTACTCCCACGATTTTCCGGGACTCCTTTTCAACGTGACCGATGCGCTCTTCCGCTGCAAGCTCGACATCTGGATTGCCAAAATCGGCACGAAAGTCGATCAGGTGGTGGACGTCTTCTATATGAGGGACTTTGACGGTCAAAAAATTGTTGATCCCCAGGAGATTGCGGCTGTCGAGGAGGCCATCAAAGAGGCAATAGAGAGCGCTCCCCTGTGATATCAGGCGTAAATTCGTGTCCGTCCCCCGTTGACAAAATCTAACATTCCTGGTATAAAACCCCCACGTTCCATTCGGCAGATTAACCCCAACAGGGGGCAACACGTGAAGACCAGAGACCCCGTTTCTCGCAAAGAGAGGTGGGGTTCTTTGTTATATTTTTGATGCTCCGCTGCTTGCCGCGGGGTTGCCGGATTTTCTCGATTGGCGCCCATTTTGGAAGCAGTTTCAAGAACGCAATCACGAAAACACGCCTCTTCTCAAGGCGAATGCCGCAAAAACTGAAAGCACGAAAGAATAAAAAAACAATTTCGTGTCTTCGCAGTTTCGTGCTTTCGTGATTAATCCCTTTGTTCCCGGTTGCAGGGTGGGAGGTGACAAATGGCAATTGCCTTACGATACTCCATCCGCTTGCGGCGGGGTAATTCATTTGGGTTTTCGGCTTAGCGAAAGGAGGAATAGCCCATGATGAGAAACGGTGTGAGGCCGACCTATGGCTTCCTCGCGATCCTGTTGCTGGCTATGTTGGGATGCCAGGGCACTCAGGTGAGCCATGTCGATCGTGTGAGCAGTGGTCCGCAGAGCGCGGACGTCTTCGGCGTCCGTACGGCGGGTGGGCCGCAAGGTTTTTTAGGACCGCAGTCAACCCGGGCAGCGGGTGAACAGCGGGTGCTCGTGGTCGCTGTTCAGTTTCCGGATGTGAAACCACAATTCTCCGTGGACAAAATCAAGAAGAGGGCCGTCACGGATCTGAATGATTATGTGAAGGCACAATCCTACGGTAAGGCATGGGTCAAAGCTGATTTCATGGGCTGGGTCGCCCTGCCGGATTCCCTTGCAGCCTACAGGATCAGCCCGAACAACTTTGAGGTGGACCGAGGGCGCGTGAAAAAACTTGTCGAAGACACCATGACGGCTGTGGAAGGAAAGGTGGCTTTTTCCAACTATGACAATATGCTCATTATTCCGGGCGCCATGACCACGCCCGGCAAAGGCTACGGCATGATGTGCTATTGTGCCAGTCCGGGCATGCTGACCGGCGTGAGAGGCAATCCCCGCTTTGTGACTCTAAGGTCGAGAGGCGGGCAGGAATTTTCGGGGGGCGTCTTAGTAGGGACTGAAAACGCTCCGCTTGGCATGTTTGCCCACGATTTTTTCCACGCCCTTGGCGGAGTTCATGAAAACATGCGGCTGGTGCCGTGACTGTACAATTTTGAGCGTCAGGCTGACGCTTCAAGAAAACACGACTGGGCCTATTGCACGAACTTCGTCGGCACCTGGGATGTCATGTCCAGCCACTATGTCCGGAAGGATTCGCCCCCTCCGGGCACCACGTCTTTTACGAAGATCAGGCTCGGCTGGATAACACCCGATCAGGTGGTTTTTGTTCGACCCGGTGAAGAGCGAGGCGCTTTCTTGTTTCCCCTTGCCACGGGCGGCGAGACACTGGTGATAAAGATACCGCTCCCCGGAGACAAGTACTATCTGGTCGAAAACCGTCAGGCCGTGGGCTATGACAAGGTTCAGCCCGACGTTGGCATTCTGATTTTGAAAGTCAATCCCTCTGCCGTGGAGGGGACCGGCACGGTCCAGGTCATGGATGCCGACCCGGGTTCTGCTAATTTGTCTCATGCCACGTTCAGGCTCGATCAACCGGGGCGTGAGCTTTTTGTTGATCGACAAAACAATGTGGCGATCGTCCCCCTCTGGTCTCAGGGCGAAACCCTGGGGGTCCTTGTGACGGCGGCCGCCAAAGGCGCAGATGCGCTGCAGGCGACGCAAATGATCCGGAAACTGTGGAAGCAAGGGGCCCACAAGGGCGCAAAAAAGCAAATCGTGGACGACTGCCTTTCAGCGTATAGGCAATACGACTTCAAAAGGAGCAGTGAACTCGCCCGCCAGGCGCTGTGAAGGACGCAAGACCCGCTCGATGTGTCGATTCCCTCTTGACACATCTGCATAGATCATGCATATTTATGCATATGAGAACGACACTTAACATCGATGACAAAACCCTTGAGAAGGCATCCCGTCTGACAGGTGTGACAGAGAAAACCGCCCTGGTGCGAATGGGCCTCGAGGCGCTTATAGCGCGGGAAAGCAGCAAGAGGCTGGCAAGGCTGGGCGGCACGGAGAAAGGCCTTAAGGCCGTCCCCAGACGCAGGCTGCCGTCTTCGTAGAATCTCGTGGTCCTTGTCGATACACCAGTCTGGGTTCAGCACCTCCGGAAGGGAGACCCACACCTGGAGGAATTACTTCTTGAGGGACATGTGGTATGCCACCCCTTCATCGTTGGTGAACTGGCATGTGGCCACATCAAGAACAGAGAAGAAGTTCTATCCTTGCTCCAGACCCTGCCCGCGGCTCCAACGCTCATGCTTGATGAGTTGCTTCACTTCGTTGATCGGCATGATTTGATGGGAATTGGCATCGGTTTCGTTGATGTTCATCTTCTGGCTTCTGCCTATCTCGTATCCTTTCCCCTGTGGACTTCGGATAGGAAACTCAAAACCGTAGCAGCCGCACTCGGGATTTCATACAAATGAGACGTTTCCACGAATTTAGACGGATTGATGATCTTCCTGATCCCTATCGAGGATGGGTTGGGGGATCGCTAAAGGGAAGTGATCATTGTCGAGATGGAAAATGGACAGAGACTGTCGCAGCGGGGCGCGAGGCATTTGTGAGCGTGATGAAGGAAAAGCTTGGGGTCAAAGGGAAGGGCCGCGAAGTCATTGGCGGGGACGGAAGCTATGAGCTCCAGGAATCCTCTATCCTGGGCGACCCAGCACCGGCCCGGAAAAGTTGGCGTTGGGGGAATCATACGGAACCATATAAACAATGCAACTGTCAGTAGACCAAAATCAGTTAGGCAACAAGACCATGAGTTCACAAATCCTTGGATTGCGAGTAGCGAGCATTGTATTTGGGTTAATGTCCATAGCGCAATTAGCGCGACTCGTCATACGCCCTGAAGTTCTGGTATCCGGTTATCTGATGCCATTGTGGCCAAGCGCGCTGGCCTTTGTCTTCTTGGGCGGTCTGAGTTTCTGGCTGTGGAAACTTGCTCGGATGCAGCCCACGTAACGATGCAGACTGTGCTTGCATAACAAAGGGATGAACCAGACGGGATAAACGGTGCGGTTTACCGTAAATGCCGTACAAGCGTGAAAAGCTGCTGGCCCGCTGGTTATCCCCAACGTTAGGCTCTATAACTATAATCGAGGCAGGATTATTCTATGATAGAAATTTTTTTCTCATATGCCCACAAAGACGAAGATTTAATGGATGAGGTGAGGCGTCAGCTAATAGTATTTGAACGTCAAGGCGAAATTGTGAAATGGCACGACCGGATGATTCCACCAGGGTCAAAATGGAAAAGCCAGATTGACAAAAGGATAAATAGAGCCAAGGTGATTTTATTGTTCATGAGCCCTCATTTTATCGAATCAAAATATTGTTATGAAGTCGAAGGGCAAATTGCATTAGAGAGACATCAGTCAAAAGACGCAATAGTCGTTCCTGTAATTTTGCGTCCATGTGCATGGGAAGCATCACCATTCGGGAATCTCCAGGCGTTACCTAAAAATGCAAAGCCAATATCAACATGGCCGAATATTGATGAGGTTACATTGGCCGTAGCTAAAAGCGTCATGGAGTTAATTGGTGAAAGTAAAAAAATAGCCTAACCATCTGCTTGTAGGGACGCGCAAAAAACCGCGCGCCCCACAGCAGTACGTTATGTTTTTAAAGGAGCATTAAGTTGTTTAAAAAATTTGTCCACGGTTTACTATTTGGCGCAGGATTCGGGATTGCATTTGTTGCAATTTGGATGTTTGGAATGTGGTATGCATTACCGCGAATCATGGAGACAAAT
>Ga0307423_1001494_pt1 | contig 14044 bp, 8 predicted proteins | sample SalMarWE160310MG_FD_202154 | JGI IMG/M metagenome (GOLD analysis project Ga0307423, IMG submission 202154) | Salt marsh sediment microbial communities from the Plum Island Ecosystem LTER, Massachusetts, United States - WE1603-10 | ecosystem: Environmental > Aquatic > Marine > Intertidal zone >...
CCGTGAACCGTTTACATTCAAGACTTCAATGTCATTTTCTTTTATCCATGCGTTGAGCCTGGATGCAGCCGTAAACTCCGATAATGTGTTTAAATCGATATGCAGGCATGGTTTGCCATGCTTTTTGGCCATTTTAAGGCAGTAATCTGCACCCCCTGAGAGTGCACCATGTGTAATGATGACCGATCCATGGGAATCGATCACATTCTGCTCGATACGATCTTTGAAACTGGCTGTTGACATCTCTTTCAAGTGATATTTCGGCGGCAGAACCCCGCCCTGGGTTTTACACCCTTTTTGGATCCAACCTCCATGCGGGATTCCGTATTTTATGGCGACATCCAGCGCACCCTGATCCGCGCCGATCTGTCCCCCTGATATGATCTTTTGAATCATGATCGTCCTTTCTGCTGAATGCCATAGGTATTCTTCAATGTATGATGAAGGCAGCGCCTCGCCAATTATGGCTGCGTTTAAGACGACCGCATCCTGCGATTGATCTCCAGTCGCTCCAGGCTCATCCTAACCACCGCTTCGAGATGAGGCTTTTGGTCAAGATATTGGCTGAAAAAGGCGTCGGCGCCTTTCGGGTTTGACAAACCGGACACCGGAACGATCCCTGCGATAACCCGCTCGAACAACAGGGGGTGCAGGGCTTCCAGTGATTCGACATGATCCGCAAACCACTGCCACATAGCGCCGGTGGCATATGGGTTTACCGCCGCCGCCGTCATGGGAATGAACCGGTTCCTCCCCGGAACCTTTTCCAGGGAGTACGCTAAAGCCTTTTTGATCAAGCCAAGGTCCCGAAAACACCCCAGGGCCGTGAGGATCTGAAGCCGCTCGTGTTCACTGTCGCAGGATTCTAACCGTCGGATGAGCCATTCCAGGATATCCGCCTCCCCCGTCAGAGCGCCGGCCATGAGCACGCTCTTTAAGATGTCCGGGTGGATTGTCTTGCCCTGAAGCAATGCCTTAAACTGATCGGCGGCAAACACGGCTGCCGGGTTCGACCCGTAAACCACGGCAGGCCAAAGAATCTGATCCCTGAGCAGGGAGGTGGTTGGGTTTTCATCAGGAACCGGGAGATATCCGATGGCCGAAAGTGTCTTTTCATGCATGGATCTTCCAAGAGTGCGAATCGCTTCCTGACGGGGACCGTCAAAGACCAGATGGGCCTGGAACAGGTTGTCTGCAATACTGCTCAAAGGGAGATAGGCGTCTTCGTCGAGGTAGTTGTTTAAAAATGCCAAATAGTCGTCAATGCAAGTTCCACCGCATTGAACCTGGGCAAAAAGGTCGTATTGAAGGCCCCATCTGTCTTTAGGAGAAAGATCTTTACCTCCAATACGTTGGCCGAGGGCCACCAGATCCTCCGGCGTCCGGTAAGCTACCCTGTAAAATCCGGTCTGATCGGCGTTGACCTTGTAAGCAATACATGCAGCTCCCAGATCGACCCGGGTTGATGTTTCTTCCAGAAGTATTGAGATCGTCCTCGAATCGCCGGTTTCATAATAGGCGGTTAGGGTCACCGGAATTTTCCAGGTTTGATCGGATGTGTTTTCAAGATAGGTGAACCGCTTCTGGGTCAACGTGAGGTCGCGTCCGTTTCTTTGAGCCTGAACGAGGGGATGCCCGGGTTGTTCGATCCAGCTCTTCATCAGAGCGGTAACCGGCTTTCCTGATGCCTCTTCCAGAGCTTCCCAAAGATTGTGGCTGGCGGCGTTGGCGTATTCGAATGTCTTCAAGTACTGCTGCAATCCTTTCCTCAAATCGTTGTTACCGATGTATCCCTGAACCACACGCAAAATACTGCTCCCTTTGCTGTAAATGATCGGCGCTGTGCTGGTGTTGATGACCACGTGTTCACCGCCTGGAATTTCGATGGCACAGGTGTCGTTCAGACCGTCGCGTCCCATAGCCGGAGAGGTTTGTCCCAGCAGAAACTGGTCCCATACCTGCCATTTTGGATGAAAGTGGTCCACAACACCGTAGGCAAAATACGTGGCAAAACTCTCGTTCAGCCAGAGGTATTTCCAGTCGGACGGCGTCACCAGATTGCCGAACCACTGGTGGGCGATTTCGTGGGCAATGACGTTGCAGATACTCATTTCACCGGATTTGGAGGTCACTCCCGGATAATGAAGGATCAGGTTTTCTCTGAAGGTAATGGCCCCCCAGTTCTCCATGGCCCCGAATGCAAAATCCGGAACGGCAATCAAGTCCATCTTGGACAGTGCGTATGGGATTTGATAATAGGTTTCGCAAAACTCGAGAGCTTTCCGGCCGAATTCCAGCCCAAACCCACCGTTGGTATCCCGACCCGGCAAGGTCACAGACCTCACCCGTGGATCGGTTTCATGGTTTGTCAGGTGAAACTCGCCCACACCGAAAAACAGAAGATAGGTGGACATCTGCGGCGTGGTTTCAAACCGAACCTGCTTTCTCCCGCCTGCCAAAGGTTTTTCTTCCACTGCCTGCCCATTGGACAGGGCCACAAGATCGGCGTCTACAATCATTTTAATGTCAAAGACCGCTTTTTGAGACGGATGGTCCATGCAGGGAAAGGCCCGGCGTGCGTCACTTTCCTGAAACTGAGTAACCGCAATGTATCGTTTCTGGCCGTTAGCCTCAAATGTGCTACGATAAAATCCGGCCATCTTGTCGTTGATCCACCCCTGATAATCGATGGTCAAAAAAAATGTGCCGGACATGGTTTCGGGAAGGTCGATCTTAAGTTCTTCTTTTTCCGGATTTATCTGAAAAGTACATGGAATTTTTTTGTCATCGATCTGAAGTCTACAGCTCCAGACAGCCAGTTCCAAAACATTCAACACCACCTGTTCCACCGGTTGCCGGGATTGAAGTTCGATTTCGACCTGTCCGGAAAATCGAAAATGAACAAGATCGGGTTCCAGAAGAAGAGAGTAATGTTTGGGGTGGACAACATTCATGAGTACCTCCAAAATCGGAATAATTAAAGGTGTGAAATTTGAGTCTTTAGAAATTACTACGGGGTATTATTGACAGCCCTGCCCTGCCGCTGATGAATTTTCTCAAATGCCCCTTCAATGGCATGTTTTAATATTTCGATTTTAACCGGCTTGCAAAGATGACCATCAAATCCGACATCTTTGAGCTGATCCGGGTCAACTTCTGTTAAGAAGCCGGAAAAAGCATAGATAACAGCCGTTTTATTAATTTTCCTAATCTGTTTACACAGTTGAGTGCCGTCGATCTCCGGCATCATCAAATCTGTTATTATTAGCGGGAAATATTCTTTCCTTGCTATCTCTAAAGCTTCTTCGGCATTTTTAGCGAGTTCAACATCATATCCCAGCATCATTAGCATATCTTTTATCGTATCTCTTAGTAAGTCTTCATCATCCACAAAAAGTATTCTCTTCGAAAGTGCCGTCATTCGCTTTTCCCTTGTCAGCAAATTAAGTGGTGGATAAAAGCTTTGAAAAAGGGCGTGAAACCTGAGTTGTTATTTTATGAAACTTCCGAAGTTGAAACCTGGAGACTTCAAGTTTAAACTCGTCATTCAGTCTTTTCTTTTGCACGGATATGAACCATTTCTACCCCCATGTCCCAACACAATGCAAGAAATATTATCCATACCGCTCCCCATAAAAGGACAAAAGTATAAAATGGATAACAACGAGCAAACACGCTGAACATACCAAAATAAAACAATAATTTCATAATTCATCACCTCCGGCAAATAGAAAAAGCCCATCCTCTCAAGAAAAGAACGAGCTCTGGTGTTCAGCGTATCCATTTGTCGGGCAACCCTGCCACCCATGATTACCGGGCCGATGGCTTTGCGTCCCACTCTCTCGAGAGGTTTGCCTTTTTCACAACAATACTAATATCGGCAAAACATCTGTAAAAGTTTAGCCCCATTCCTTTAGCGCTCTTAATAATTAACCCCTTTTCCATTGATAAAGGTTTGAATTACTTGGATTCAATGCTTTCACTTTGAATTTACTGAAATATATGATATTATAGATCAATTCTTATCATTTCAGGTAAGGCGGAAAAGGCAATAACAATGTTTTAAGTTAATATTGAATCTCATAAAAATTAGGAAACATAATCTAAACACCTATCTTATAACAGGTAAAAAACGACATGGCGGAATCAGAAATGACACAACTTAAAGACCATATGCCCGCTTTTAAAGGACTCAGCGAGAAAGAATTGATCGAATTGTCCAGTCAGGCAAAAATCGACAAATTGCAGGCTGGTGATATTTTGCTGAAGAAATACGATCCCGATCAAATGGTATTTGTCATTTTGGACGGAAAGATGAGGGTTGTTCAAGGTCCAAAGGCGCATCAAAAAACCATTGCCGTTTTTTCAAAAGGAGACCTGATTGAAGCCATGGCCCTTGATAGGGACCCGTTACGAATGACATCCGTCATTGCTGCTGAACCGACCCGTGTCATGGCTTTGGATAAGACCACCATTGACAGCCTGAATGACAAGACACAACTGTCCGTTTATAAAGGTCTGGCACATCTATCCGCTGAACGCGTCCGCCTGCTCAAAAAGAGTGAAAACAACCTTATGGCAAAGAACACGCGATTGAAAGAAGATATTTTCAATTACCGTTCTCCATTGAGTACAGATTTTCACCAGTCTGAAATGATTAAAGGCATTATCAAAAAAGTCCCACGATTGCCGGCATTTGCAACGACCCTGTCCAGTCAACTTTTTACAAGGGATCTCGTTGAACAGATCAAACGGGACCCGGCTCTCGTTGCCATCGTATTGAAAACCATCAACTCGGCATTCTACAGTTTTCAGAAAAAAATTTCCGATATTCACCATGCCGTTGTTCTTCTTGGATTTGAACAAATATACCAGGTCGTCATTGCCGAAGGTATTCGCCGCACCATGCCGAATACACCGAAGTTTAAGGCTCTTCATCTTCATTCTGAAATTATCTCGCACATCGCATTTATGCTCTCTTTAGAGTCACGCCATGGTCATCCAGCCGAAATGGCTTCTTTTGGTCTGCTGCACGAAATTGGCCAGATCGTTATCCAGTTGCTCAAAGATCAGAATCCCAAGTTGGCCGCACTTGTTATGGTCCTGGATCAGGCCCAATTGGGATCTCTTTTGCTAAAGGAGTGGAACTTGCCGGATGTTTTGTGGAAAAGCGTCGAGTTTCAATCCTATCCCGAGTTCTCTTCACCGCATCACATTCCCGAAGAATTAAGGAACAACGTCACGTTACTGTATCTTAGCCATCTTTGCTATAACCTGTTTCAGGGCAAAAAAGAAAAAGAATTATCAACAACATTTTTCGATGAATATATAGAACTGACAAACTGGCAGGGATTGACCCTTGAGGAAATCGCCAGGGAACGGCTGTTGCCGGCAATGGTGAAAAAGAGCAAGACATACCCGTTACCTTTGCGGCAACTTATAGAAAAACAAACATAAATAGGTGCTATTATGAGCCGGATGGTCCTTGAAAAAACCATATTGACGATTTTTTTTATCGTCGCTTTCATCGTGTCAGCTCCCATTAATTCTGTTTTTGCCGACACGCGATATGTCTCTGATCGGCTCATCATTTCTGTTCGCGATGGACAAGACCAGAATGCTGCTGTTTTAGGATACCTAGAGACAGCGGCTCCGGTAGAGATACTCGAGGAGAAAGGAGATTTTTTAAGGATTAGAACAGAAGACGGCATTGAAGGGTGGGTTCGAACACAATATATTGTTTCAGAAAAACCCAAGGCTCTGATTATCGATAATTTGAGAAATGAAATAGAGGCGTTAAACAAGGAAATCAAAACTATTAAAAATGAGGAGGATTCTGCTTCCAATACGTTATCGGAATCAAAGAAAATGTATCAGGAAAAGATCAAAGAGTTAAAAGAAGAAGTAAATATAAATCAAAAATTTGCTGCAAAAGCAAAAAGTGACTTTATAGAGCTTAACAAAAAGTATACAAATCTTCTCAATAATTCAAAAAATACGGAAAAACTGATCAATGAAGTAGAAAAGTTGAAGAAATTAAATACCGAATTGAACACTGAAGTCAAAAGCCTTAGAAAAGATCGGAAAAACCCTTTGAAATCGAATAGAATACAATCGTTTATTGCAGGAGCAGGGGTTTTGCTCCTTGGATTCATCCTTGGTGGATCAGCAAAAAAAAGAAAGAAAACCAGATTTATTTAACCCTAATCTCACGTTTTCCATCCTTAATTTTCAACAACATCAATACTCGTGGCAGGTGGAGTAATCTATTCGGCGGTCTTTTTTTATTTTTGGGTGCGCCGCTCGAATGAGAAATAACAGCATCTACACCATTTCAAGGGCACATGCCATGGAAACACCGCCGCCGCCGCAAAGAGTGGCCAGCCCCAGACTTTTACCCCGATGCTTCATGGCATACAACAACGTCACCATAATTCTGCATCCGGTTGATCCCACGGGATGTCCCAAGCCAATGCCCGACCCGTTGACATTGGTGATATCTCTGTTCAGGCCCAATTCCCGTTCACATCCGATATATTGTGCAGCAAAAGCTTCATTAACTTCAATGAGCTCGAAATCGCTCATTTTCAACCTGCTGTTTTTAAACAGGTTGTTAACCGCAGGAACGGGTGAAAGCCCCATGACCGAAGGATGGCAGGCTCCCTTGCCAACAGCCCGTATTCTGGCCATGGGTGAGATCTGCAACGCCTTTGCTTTTTCGGCAGACATGATCACCATGCCCGAAGCACCGTCATTGATGCCACTGGAGTTACCGGCGGTTACGGTCCCGATTTCGGGAAGAAATGCCGGTGGAAGCTTTTCAAGCTGATCCAGGGTCAGGCCAGGTCTGAAATGTTCATCTTTTTCAAAAATCAGCGGCGCCTTTTTTCTCCGAGGCACTCTGACCGGGACGATCTCGGCCTTAAAAGATCCGTCCATAGTTGCCCGCTCGGCATTAGTGTGGCTTCTCAAGGCCACTTCATCCATCTCTTTTCTGCCGATACCCAGATGATGCGCAACAAATTCAGCGGTAATTCCCATAATATAAGGCTTGTCCAAAAAAAGTCCGGCCGGCGGTTCAGCTGTATCCAGCGGTCCGTCGTCGGCAAGGGGAATGATATGAGATCCGCAATAAAGCGCACGAATCATGGCATCCACAAAAATCTGATCCTGCAGACGGCACCCCCATCTCGCCCCGGGAACCGTGTACGGCACTCCGGACATGTGTTCGACTCCGCCGGCAAGCACAACATCCGCCATTCCCGCTTGGATCATTGCCATACCCGAAATAACGGCCTCCATGCCGGATATACACACACGGTTGATGGTAACGGCAGGGACGGTATTCGGTATCCCTGCCAACAAAGCGCCGACTCTGGCCACGTTTAATGCATCGCTGGGCTCCATACAGCACCCATAACGTACGTCATCTATTATCGAAGGGTCGATTCCTGCCCGTTTAACGGCCTCCCTCATGGATACACTAGCCAGTTCTGCGGCATTGCTGTGGCAAAGGGAGCCGCCAAAGGTGCCAATGGGTGTCCGGCATGCAGATACAATTACAACGTCTTTCATGGAATTTTCCTTTAATTAAAATTTGATTACCAAATTGAAAATTGATGGGATGATATTTCGGGTTTTATCAAGTAAAAACTGTAAATTTTATTAAATTGAATATGTATTAGAGTCAAGGACATTTCACATCCACCGGCATGTGTCATTAGCTTTAAACTCAAGCTCCCACCCAATATTGCTAAAAGGACTGAAGTAGCCAACCCAAAGAAATTTTTAAGAGTTATGAAAATTCTTCGAATATATTCAGATTCTAACACAATCAAAAAAATGCTATATTTTCCCTTTTGTTTACGATCAATTGAGGTAATATATGATGAACCAAAATACCTATGACGTGGTGATCATCATTGTCTTCTTGAATTTTTGAAAAACAGAATTATATTTGGATGTTTTCTATAAATAGAACGTATTTAAGGCTTCAGGTGGTGTTTTATTTATAATATAATTATATTGTTAATTAACAGCTTGTTATATTCTATTACTTAATTAATTAATATAAGTTTATTTTTCATTATTTTGAAAGCACTAATAATCCATTACCTGAACATATCTGAACACAAAATGAGGTTACCCCATGGGAAATCAGATTAAAACGACTGTTTTACTTACATTGATGACGGTGTTTTTCATGTTTATCGGAAACCTGCTGGGAGGACGCCAAGGATTGATTATTGCGTTTTTCTTTGCAGCAGGCATGAACCTTTTCAGTTACTGGTATTCTGACAAAATCGTTCTTCGCATGTACAAAGCCCGTGAAGCAACTCCCGGCCAGGCTCCGGAACTTTACGGTATTGTCCAGGATCTTGCCAACAGGGCCGGTCTTCCAACGCCCAAAGTCTACATCATCCCTCAGGAGTCTCCCAATGCATTTGCAACCGGTAGAAACCCGGAAAATGCCGTTGTAGCGGTAACAGAGGGTTTGCTCAAGATCATGAATCGCGAAGAGCTTGCCGGCGTTCTGGCGCATGAACTGGCCCATGTTAAAAACCGGGATATCCTCATTGGTTCAATTGCAGCAACAATGGCCGGCGCTATTATGATGCTGGCGAGCATTGCCCGGTGGTCGGCTATTTTTGGCGTTGGAAGCGACGATAATGAAGGCATGGGTGGGTTTGGGCTGATCATTATGTCCATACTTGCCCCCATTGCAGCCGTTCTCATACAAACAGCCATATCCCGATCCCGGGAATACATGGCCGATAGTTCAGGTGCACGTTTTGCTCAAAATAACGAAGGGTTGGCCCGGGCACTGGAAAAGCTGGGAGCTTACTCCGGCAAACGTCCCATGAATGCCAATCCATCCACAGCCCACATGTTCATCGTCAATCCTCTTTCCGGCCAAAAAATGATGAGTCTGTTCTCGACCCATCCGCCCTTAAATGATCGAATTGCAAGACTAAGAGGTTTTCAAGCGCCGAAAGCCCCTTCAGGTCATGATGGAAGTATGGATCTGGACCAGGGCAAGGCGTTTTGGGATCGTCTTTCCGGATAATTCATGGGTCGGGGTGTTCTTCTAAATCATCGCTGCATGGATAATCTTTTTTTAAACCGCATGAACTCGTGGCAAGGAATCGTAAAGAAAGAACAGGAAACTATCTTTAAAATATCAGTAGGTTGGTTACATTATTTTAAAATTATTTTTAAGATGCTATTTCGGCATGTGCCTGTTCCTTCTAACGATCCCTAAGCCACTCAAACAGCATCCGATTTAAAAAAAGATCATCCATTCCGCTCTCCGAGCTGGAGGCTAATGCTCATGGATTTAAAAGAAAAACGCCCTGAGGGCTCAGTTAACTATATTTAAAAACTCTCCAATCCCTCGCATTTTTAGTCTTCTAATCATATGTTCAACCTGCCCAATAATGGCCTTGTCATTGCCAATTATTGTCACCCGACATAGTATCCATATTTTTTTCCAATCATATATTTGCTTGATATTTTTCTATTTAACTCATCTACAGAAGAAAAAATGCATTACCTCGCATGGTTTTTGCACTATTTTAGCCACTCGTGGTTTGCGCCTTTTTGAGGCATGGGTAAAATGGAGATATATGATTATGAAAAAGATGCACTTGAAATTCTGCATGTTCCTATTTTTCTTGTTTAGCTACTTTTTTTCCCCTGCAGCTCTTTATGGTGACAACAGTCTCTTTCCAGTTTATCCCAGCATAGAACCGAATGTAAAATTCTGGACCAAGGTTTACTCAGAATACTCAACAGCCCAGGGTGTTCTCCATGACAGCCAAAATTTAGATATTATCTACGAGGTGGTCGAACTTAGAAGGGGCGCAAAAACAATCAACGATAAACGGATTCAAAAAGCCAAGAACAAATATAAAACTATTTTAAGAAAATTGGCTCAAAATCCTACTGTTTCTGATGTTGAAACCAGGCGGATTGCAGCCCTGTTTGGCAAGGATGCGAATCCGGCCACTTTCCAAAAGGCAATATATCGAATCCGATGTCAAATTGGTCAAAAGGACAGCTTACGCAATGGGATTATTCGTTCCGGTGCCTTTATGGACCAGATCAAGAAAATTTTTCTCTCTTACGGATTACCGTTAGATCTTATCTATCTCGCCCATGTAGAATCGTCTTTTAATCTCAAAGCCTACAGCAAACTCGGCGCCGCAGGTATCTGGCAATTTGTTCGCGAGGCTGGCAAAAATTTCATGACAGTAGGCTATGCAATAGATGAAAGGTGGGATCCCATTCGATCATCCGAAGCAGCGGCGCAGTTACTGAAGCACTCCTATGAAAAGTTCGGGAACTGGCCGCTGGCCATTACGGCATACAATCACGGAATATCGGGGATGTTAAGCGCAACATGGACCAAAGGCGGTTACGAAGAGATCTTTAACCATTACAAAAGCAAAATTTTTCGATTTGCGTCAAGAAATTATTATTCGGAGTTTTTGGCTGCACGGGAAGTCGCGGCCAATTATGAAAAATACTTTGGCAAATTGACATTGGATACACCTGTTGAATGCCGAAAAATCGTGCTGGCCGATTATGCGTCCGTTAAAGACCTGTGTGAATATTTCGGTGTGGACATGGCAACCCTTCGCAAGCACAATCCTTCTTTGCGGACCCCGGTTTTTACGGAACAAAAGTATGTCCCCAAAGGATATTCTTTACGACTCCCGTTAGATGCGGTGCAAAACCGAATGGGAGCGTCCTTGGAATTGCCCTTGAGCATGTATAAACATCATCAGAAATCAAGCCGAATTTACCGTGTGAAAAAAGGCGATAACATCTCAAAAATTGCACAGATGCACGGAATCAGCGTATCCGATCTGATCATCGCCAACAAGATCAACTCAAAAGGTGTCATTTATGTCAATCAACATTTGCGGCTGCCGTTGCCCGGTGAAGTAACGGATATGTCTAAAACACTAGACCTTTCCTTTGCTGAAGTCGGTCAGCAAAGAGCACAAACCCAAGGGATGGCGACGTTACGACCATCTTCCGCATACGAGACCACAGCCCCGGCAGCGTCCGAATTGGAAGCCGATCCGGTTATCGTAGCGGGCAACCTGGAAGTTGAGCAGGTAATGATAGAAAAAAACAAACCCGTGGGAATCATCCAGGTTGAAATAGAGGAGACCCTGGGGCACTTTGCAGAATGGCTCGAAATTCCAACACAAAATATTCGAAGATTGAATGGATTTCCTTACAGCAAGACATTGCCGTTACACATGAACTTGAAAATTCCACTTGATAAGATTTCAAAAGAACAATTTGAAGAAACGCGATTTGAATACCACAAAAAGATCCAGGAGGATTTTTTCAGTTTCTATGAAATCGAATCCGAACAATTATATCAGCTCAAAAAAGGCGACAATGTCTGGACCCTTTGCAATGATAAATTTGAAATGCCGGTTTGGCTCCTTAAACTATATAATCCAAAAGTCGACTTCAATGATTTGAGATGGTCACAAAAACTCATCATTCCGGTGATCAAAGAGATCACTCATAATGCAACAGATATTGTTCATGGGTCTCCGACACTTCCTTCGGAGAGTCTTGAAGACGATGCGGTTATCGACAAATCCTGGGCCAATTCTTATTATCCTTTGATTTTCATCGCCCTGATCATCGCCTTTATTATACACATGAAACCTCATGCGCCGAATCTTCGGCAGCAATTCAAAACCGTGTTTGCTTTTATCCGGTGATTGTACGGTTATAAAAAAACTGATGAAAAAGGGTGTATTATCGTTAAGAGATAATAAAATAAAGAGGCTGAAGCTGATGTTAAGATAGAAACAGAATAATAGCTCTCGGTAGAACAGTTTGGCATTACAACTTTCGGAAGTCTTTCGGGTGTATCTGATAGCATGATACCTCCTGCAAATTTTGATGGTTTCGCGAAAGTCAAAACGGCTGTGTTAAAAATAATTCGTTTATTTACACGACTGTTGAATAAGTTTGGCTACCAAACCTGTCCAGCCGGTCTGATGGCCGGCACCCAGGCCGGCGCCGTTATCACCGTGGAAGTATTCGTTAAAAAGTATTAAGTCCCGCCAATGTGGATCATTCTGGAACAGTTCCTGACCGCCATAAATCGGCCGCTCATCATTGCCGTTTCGCATGAAGAGTCTTACCAATCTTAATGATAGCTCAGTGGCCACCTCGCCGAGCGTCATTTCATGCCCGGACCCCGTTGGGCACTCCACCTTCAAGCTATCCCCGTAATAGTGGTGAAACTTCTGCAAAGATTCAATCAGCAGGTAATTGATGGGAAACCAGACAGGACCCCGCCAGTTGGAATTGCCGCCGAAGAGACCACTTTCCGATTCGGCCGGCTGGTAGCTGATCGTATGGCCCTTTCCGTCGACATAGAACGTATAAGGGTGATCCTTATGATATTTTGATAACGACCTTATACCGAATTTGGAAAGAAATTCATTTTCGTCCAGCATGGGTCGAAGAACCCTCACCAGTCGATCGCGATTGACAATCGACAGGAGACGCCGGGAATCTTTTCCGGGATGTTTTACGCAGGCGACATTACCGCTGTCGCGCAGATAAATGCGATTTTTAAAAAACCAGTTCAACCGTCGCTTAAAAACCGGCAATCTTTCAACAAGATCATGTTCAAGTGTTTCAACGGCCAACAGCGGCATTAACCCCACAAGGGAGCGCACTTTAAGGGGAATGACTTTGCCGTCGGGCAAATGAAGAGCGTCGTAAAAAAACCCGTCTTCCTCATTCCAAAGACTCAAGCCGCCTCGGTAATCACCGGTCATGGCACGGGCAATGCGAAGGAAGTGCTCAAAAAATTTGCTTGCGCTATTCTGGTAAACCGGGTTTTTACTCGCCAGCTCGAGCGCAATTTTTAACATGACCAGGCAGTAAAATCCCATCCAGGCGGTGCCGTCCGACTGATCGATGTATCCGCCGGTGGGCAGAGGAGCGCTTCTGTCAAAGACACTGATGTTGTCCAGGCCCAGAAAGCCACCTTGAAAGACATTCTTGCCTTCGTCATCTTTTTTGTTTACCCACCAGGTGAAGTTTAACAAAAGCTTGTGGAAAATGCTTTCCAGAAAGTCGGAATCAGCCTCCCCCTGCTGTTTGGCGTCGATCTTGTAAGTGCGCCAGGCCGCCCAGGCATGAACCGGCGGATTGACATCGCCAAAGCTCCATTCATACGCGGGCAGCTGGCCGTTGGGGTGCATATACCACTCACGGGCCATCAACTCCAATTGCCGCTTGCTGAAATCGGCGTCAACCAAGGCCAGGGGTATGCAGTGAAATGCCAAATCCCAGCCGGCATACCAAGGGTACTCCCACTTGTCCGGCATGGAAATGATATCAAAATTATTGAGATGCTCCCAGCTGCGGTTGCGCCCATTTGCACGAAACTCTGGGGGAGGTTGCATACCTGGATCGCCTGCAAGCCACTGCTCGATGTTATAGTAAAAAAACTGTTTGGACCACAGAAGACCTGCAAAGGCCTGACGTTGTATCCGTGTTTCGTCTTCATTCAGCCCCGACTTTTGGACGGCGGCATAAAATTCGTCGGCTTCCGCCAGGCGCTGCTTAAAGATTTGATCGAAGTCTTCAAACGCTGATCCGTGAGATGTATTCGAAAGACGCAGCCGTATGATCCGTGAGTTGCCCGGAAGAATTTTTTCATGGAATAAAACGGCAGCCTTTGTCCCCTTGCAGTCGGGATTTACTGCCTCGGTTTGGCCGTTGATCAGATAACGGTGAAACGCGTCCTTGACGTAAGGATTGTCGTTGGGTCCTCCGTAAATCAGGGCCTTATTGGTTTCATTTTCCGTAAAAAGCAGATCCCTGGGGTTTTCAGCGTAAAGATAATATTTGCCTGCTACCGGATGTTCTGTCTCTACAATGGTCACACCCGGCAGTCCCTTGATCTCCTTAATCCGGGGTTTCTCTGAAACCTCCCCCATTGGACCGGAATCATACCCCCAACTCCAAGTATTACGCAGCCAGATGG
>Ga0307423_1001495_pt1 | contig 14042 bp, 10 predicted proteins | sample SalMarWE160310MG_FD_202154 | JGI IMG/M metagenome (GOLD analysis project Ga0307423, IMG submission 202154) | Salt marsh sediment microbial communities from the Plum Island Ecosystem LTER, Massachusetts, United States - WE1603-10 | ecosystem: Environmental > Aquatic > Marine > Intertidal zone >...
GGTGATCAGAACCAGCATGACCGGCGACTCGCTGCCGGCGCGGGGCAACACCGACCCCCTGGGCGCTCCCTGGGATGCCTTCGAGACCAGCGACGGGCGCTGGACGATGGTCTGCAACCTGGACCCCAGACGCTTCGCCGCGGTCTACCGTCTGATCGGGCGCGAGGACATCGCCGACGAGTACGGTGGCCTGGACGGGACGGCCGTCGAGAAGCGTTCCAGGGATCTCCCCAAGCTGAACCAGATCTTCGCCGGCTGGGCCCGGACCAGGACCGCCGAGGAGCTGCAGCGGATCCTGAGCGAGATGTCGATTCCGAACGGCCTGGTCAAGGAGGTTCCCGAGCTCCTGGAAGATCCGCACCTGGTGGCTCGAAACATGGTGGTCGACATCGACCACGCGAAGCTGGGCAAGGTCAAGACCTTCAATCTGCCCATCAAGTTCTTCAGCGGTGAGATGGGCATCGCAAGGGGCGAGAACCCTCTCGACCCGGAGCTCGGTCAGGACACCGCCGAGCTGCTCGGAGAGATTCTCGGACTCGGCGACGAGGAGATCGGTCAGCTCAGGAAGCAGAAGGTGATCTGGAGCTAGGAGGCTGACCCAAGACGCGCCCGCACGGGTGTGGTGAAGGCTGGGTGGAGGGGCTTCGGCCGGGGAGCACCGAGGGACGGATCCAGGAGGTGAGCGATGAGGGTCTCGTTGGGTCGTCTCATGCGGCCTTCAGCCTCCAGAGAGCCGTGAGGTTGAATGCCGAGGCCACGAGGTCCCACTCGCCCCCGGTTTTCCGCTTCGTCCGCAGCATGAATCGCTTGAATTGCATCGGCCCCTTGATCACCGCGAAGGGCCGCTCGCCCTGGGTTTTGCGGTGGCGGTAGAGTTCCCGGGCCCAGGGCAGCCGCAGGGTCCGGTGCATCTTCTGAGTCCGGCGTCCGCTGGGCCACTTTGGCTTCTTTCCCTCGCGCCCTACGGCGATCAAGCACCGCTGCTTGCGCGCTTCCATCGCTTCCAGGGTGTTCTCGGTCAGGTAGCCCTTGTCGGCCAGCACCCGCTCTGGGCGCTCGCCTGTGTTCGCTTCGATCTCGTCGAGCACAGGCTCCAGCGAGGACTCGTCTCGTGGCGTCGTCGACAGCTCCGTCGCCACGACGATCCCGTCCTCGCTCACCGCCGCCTGGGCGTTGTAGCAGTAGGCAAGCGATCCCTCGCCGGTCTTCATCATGTTGGCCTCGAGGTCCGCGAAGCTCTTCTGGTGCCTTGGCTCGAGCTTTGCGCCCTTTTCCTTCTCCAGCTGGTCCCGCGCCGCACGGATCCGCTCCCGACGCGCCTCGCGGCTCTGAAGCTCTTCCGGAAGACCTCCTCCGCCGTCGTTGTCCCCGTGCTCGTCGTCCTCCGCCGCGTTCTGCTCCTCGATCTGCATCAGGATCTGATCGATCTCGTCGTCGAGCCGCGCCTCCGCCTCGTCCATTCGTCCCCGGCTCATCGCCTTGTACCGCGACGTATTCGCCCGGATCTTCGTCCCGTCGATCGCCACTCGGCCGAGCTTTGCCAGCCCTGCCTGCTGGGCGATCCGCACCGTCTGGCGCAGCACCTCTCGGAAGTCCTCGACGTGCACCATCCGGAACCGGTTGATCGTCCGAAAGTCCAGCCGCAACTCCCCCGCCAGGTACCGGAACCGCAGGTCGTAGTGCAACCGCCGAGCCATCTCTCGGCCGCTGTACACCCCGGAAAGGGCCGCGAACAGCCACAGCTTCAGCAGCATCCGCGGCGGATAGGCGTGCTCCCCTGTCGCCGAGTACCGCCGCTCGAAGGCCCGCAGGTCCAGGCCCTCCACCACCTCGTCCACGAAAAACGCCGGATCCGAGGGATCCAACGCATCCGCCGTGTACGACGGCAGAAGCTCCCCCTGGCCCGGCGCGTACGCCTTGAACTCGATCTCACCACCCATGACCGCCATCCTACACGAGAAATGGCTCGTCTTGGGTCAGGCTCCTAGCTCACTGCGTCTTGCGGGCTGCGCGCTCCGCGCGGGTCGCCTCCTGATCGAGTCGGCGTCCATCTGGCGTGAGCACCACGCCGTAGTCGCGCAGCGCGCCCTCGACGCTCACGTAGCCGTCCAGCACGTCGTCGAGCACCGCGGCGGGATCGCGTTCCAGCGGGTCACCCCAGCCGCCGCCCCCGCCGAGCTGAAAGGCCCAGCTCGAGCCCGGCTGAAAGTGCACCAGGTAGCCCAGACCGGTCTCCTCGCGTTCCTGCGGGCTGTCGGGGTCGTACAGCCAGCAATTGGGGGCTCCGCTGCGGCCGCCGGCGATCCCCTTCATGGGCCAGCGCCGGCCGATGGCGGAGAAGTTCAGGAACATCGGTGCTCTGGTCTGCTTGGTGATGCGCGACCCGCACACCCCGCGCCACTGGCCCGGGCCTCCGGTATCGGGAACCAGCTCGCGTCCGGTGATGCGGTAGGGAAAGCGCATCTCCACGATCTCCGCGTTGGCGAGCGTTGCCATGCCGTAGTGGTTGGGAAGCCCACCCCAGCCGTCCATGCCCCGTACGGCGTTCGACCAGCCCGCTGCGCTGTCGATGTTGGCATCGAGGAAGAATTCGCCCGTGTCGGGATGGACTCCGAAGCCCATCACCAGGGCCCCGATCTTGAGTGTCTGCGGATAGACGCGCTCCGGAAGGATTGCCTCGAAGGCGTAGGCCACCGCCTCCGCGATCTCGCCGCCGATGTTGAGCGTACAGGCGGTCACCGGGGCCGGAGGATCTGCATTCACCACCGAGTGAGAGGGCAGCACCAGCTCGATCGCCTCGAAGAAGGCCTCGTTCTTGGGGATCTCGGGATCCATCATGGTGGCGACCGCGAGGTAGACGTTGGAATAGGTGTTCGCCCTGGAGCTGTTCACGTAGCTCCCCACCTGCGCGTGCGAGCCCCCGAGATCCACCGTGAGCTGGTCTCCGCGAATCCGGAGGGTGGCGCGTACGCCGATGTCCTGGTTTCCCATGCCGTCGTGATCCAGGAAGGCCTCGCCCACGAAATCCCCGTCGGGCCAGCCGGCCACCTCGGACCGAATCCGCCGCACCCCTCCCGCGATGGCCTCGTCGCAAGCGGCTCGCACCGTCTGGCGGCCGTATTTCGCCAGGAGCTCGGCGATGCGCCGCACGCCGATGCGGCAGGCCGCCAGCATCGCCATCAGATCTCCCCGGAAGGTGGGCAGGCGCGTGTTCAGCTCCAGCATCCGGATCAGGTCCTCGCGCAGGCGACCCTCGTCGCAGATCCGGATGGGAGGCAGCCGAAGCCCCTCTTGCCAGATCTCGGTGGCCTTGGGTGAGTACGACCCGGGGGTCATCGCACCGGTGTCCATCTGATGGGCCCGAACCGCGGGGAACAGCACCAGCTCCCCGTCGAAGGAGACCGGCATCGCCATGGTCAGGTCCGGGATGTGGGATCCTCCCCGGTAGGGATCGTTGATCAGGAAGACGTCGCCATCGTGGATGTCGTCTTCGAAGTCCTGGAGCACCGCCTGAACCGAGAACTTCATGGCGCCCATGTGGACCGGGAGCGAGGCGGTGCGGAGCGCCTGGGCGATCAGCCGCGCGCGCCCGTCCATCACCGCGCAGGAGTAGTCGGAGGACTCACTGAAGATCGGCGTCACCGCCGTCCGCTTCATGGTGAGCGACATCTCATCCGCGACCGTCTCCAGGAAGCCTCGGATCACCTCGACGCTGATGGAATCGATCTTCCCGCCGGACGGAGTGGCGGTCCGGTCCGATCCGCTCATTCGGCACCTCCTCTCCGGGTCAGGTGATAGACATGGGTGTGATCGAGCCGGCAGCTCCAGCCGGGATAGACGACGATCGTGGTATCGGGCTCTTCGACGATCGCCGGTCCGGCCACCCGTGCGCCCGCTTCGAGGGATTCCCCCGCGTAGACCGGCGTCGTGGTCCATCCGGAGCTCGCGGCGAAGTACACCTCGCGGGTGCTGACGGGATCGGCGACGCCGGAGGCGCTCTCCGGAGCTTCGCTCGTGCGCCAAAGCGGCTTCTCGCTGCGGCGCCGGGTCGTCACCTTGGCGCCGATGATGTGCACCGGCTCGTCGGGCTTGGCGAAGGAGCGCTCCCGCTGATGCGCTCGATGGAAGCTCCGGGCAACCTCGGCCAGATCGTCGGCACCGACCTCTTCCTCCGAGCTGTCACTGTGGACCCAGATTTCGGAGGTCTGGCCTTCGTAGTGACAGGCCAGGTAGCTCTGGTGGACGACCTCGCCGCCGAGGACGCGAGCGCCCCTGGCACGGAGCTCGGCAAGGACTCGCTCGAGCGCGCCGGTATCGGCGCTGTCGCAGCGGGCGACCCAGGTCATCAGGTGGTCGACCTGCGCGTCGGCAAAGAGCCCACCGTAGGCCGAGAGGGCGCCGGCCATTCGGGGAACCAGCACCGTGTCGATGTCGAGATCCTCGGCCTGGCGTCCGGCGTGGACGGCGCCATTGCCACCAAAGGCAACCAGGGCGAAGTCCCGCGGGTCATGGCCCTGCTGGACGCTGACGACGCGAATCCCGTTGGTCATGTGCGCGTTGATCATCCTCAGCATCCCCCAGGCCGCTTCCTCCAGCGAGAGACCCATGGGCTCCGCGATCCGACTCTGGATGGCGCACCGCGCGGCATCGATATCGAGCTTCACGCTGCCGCCGAAGGTCGCATCGGGGTTCAGGTAGCCGAGTGTCAGATTGGCGTCCGTCACCGTCGGCTCGGTGCCGCCCCGCCCGTAGCAGGCGGGCCCCGGCACCGCTGCTGCGCTCTCCGGGCCGACGCGAAGTACGCCGCCGCTGTCGACCCGCGCGATGCTTCCTCCGCCCGCCCCGATGGTATGCATGTCGAACATCGGTAGCGCCACCGCGTGGCGCTCCACGTAGGCGCCAGAGGCGATCTGCGGAGCTCCGTCCGCGATCAGGCAGACGTCGTAGCTGGTGCCCCCCATGTCGATCGTGATCAGGTTGCGATGCGCCGTGCGCTTCGCGAGCAGCTCGGTGGCGGCGAGCACTCCGCCCGCGGGACCCGAGTGAAGCAGGGAGGCCGCCCTGCGCCCCGCGAACCGCCCGTCGATCACTCCCCCGCTGCTCAGGATCACCAGGAATTCTCCGCCGAAGCCGGCCTCTGCGAGATCGCTCTCGAGGCGATCGAGATAGCGCGCCGTCTTGGGACCGACGTAGGCGTTCACCACGGTGGTGCTGAAACGCTCGTACTCGCGAACCTGCGGCAGCACTTCGCTCGAGACCGAGAGATAGACGCCGGGCCACTCCTCTTCGGCAAGCGACCGGGCGCGCTGCTCGTGAGCCGGGTTCAGAAAGCTGAACAGAAAACCGATGGCGAGCGCCTCGCAGCCGGTGCTTCGAAGCTCGCCGATCCGCGCCCGAACCTCCTCGTCGTCGAGTGCGATCGAGACCGATCCGTCCGCAGCGACACGCTCCCGGACGGTGAGGCGGTCGCGGCGCCGCGCCAGCGGCCGCGGCGCGGGCAAGGTGGGATCGTAGATCGCCTCCTTCAGTCCGCGGCGATACTCGATCTCGTCGCGAAAGCCCGCCGTGGTGAGAAAGCCCACCCGGCTTCCGGTCCCCTCGATCATCATGTTGGTGGCGACGGTGGTGCCGTGGACGATCCGATCGGTGCGCGCCAGCAGCTCCGGCAGCGTCAGCTCCAGCCGCGCGGCGGCCCGCTCCAGACCCTCCCGCACCCCCTCGGCCTGAGCCGCGCTGCGCGTCGGCACCTTCAGGTAGTTCGGGCGCCTCCCACCGGAGACGACGACGTCGGTGAAGGTCCCTCCCACGTCGATCCCGATCTGATAGCGATCCATCTAAGCATCCATCATGACTCAACGCGCGCCCCCGTGCGCCCGATGATCTGGACGACCGTAGCAGCGCCGAAGGCGAAGACCATACAGCCGCTGGCGATGTACGGTTCGATCCCCTCGAAGAAGCCCGGACGCAAGAAATCGATCAGGAGCGCGGCGATGGTGGGAAAGATGGGGATCAGAAGGGCGAGCCACCTCGGGAACAGCGTGCGCCCCCGCAGAATCGGAATCGCGATCCACACCGATAGCAGAATCTCGAGAATCGTCTGGATCATCGCCAGCTTGCCGGTGTAGTGCAGGACCTGGACTTCGAACTGGCGCACGGCGAGGACCACGGCCTCATCCGCCGACTGTCCGGCGTCGTGGATAGCCGCCCAGAAAGGGTAGGAGGCATGTCCGGAGACGTTGACCGTCGATACCAGGAACGCGAAGAGGAGACAGGGAAAGAGCGACCAGAAGAGGCCCGCGGGACGCAGCCCGCGATAGAGCACCCAGATCCCCGCCCACCAGAGAGGGAAGAGGAATATGCCAAAGTACGTCGCAATATAGAGCCCCGTCCCCAGCTGATCACCGCCGAACAGGTTGTAGACGATGTCCGCGATCAGAATCAGAAGGGCGCCCAGTGTTCCCAGAACACCGCAGATGAGCAGCGATGCGCGTCCAGGAGGGTGGTCGCTCCCGAACTCAGTCATCGGCGGCGTCCACTCCCGACTTTCTGATCTCCGTGACCGCCTGCCATACTCCGTGCATCACGTTGTTCAATCCGGCGCCGCTCCGGCTCTGGGCGCCGACGAACCAGAGGCCGTTCACGGGCGTCTGGTAGGGTGCGCCGGGCCTTCCCATCACCGGGGCCGCCCCCCCGAATGAGTGGTGATTCAATCGGATTCTCTTCTTGAAGTCGTCGGGCGTGACGATGATCCTGGGACCGCCTGCCTCCTTCAACCCGGGCATGACCCTCTCGGCGTGATCCAGGAGCTTGTCGGCGTACTCCTCCTTCTTCTCCGCCCAGCTGCCGTCCGCCAGGGTATCCGGAGCGATCGTGTAGACCGTGACGGCATGGTGACCTTCCGGCGCCATCCCGGGCGAGTTGATCGAGGGGATGTAGATGAGGAAGCCGTCGCCACCTTCGGCGTACCTCCCGGACTGCACCTCCTCCACGCCCTTCTCGATGTCGTAGGTCCTGTAGTAGTAGCAGACCGGATTCTTCTGATACTGCCGAGGGTCGAAGTCGATCCCCAGATGGACCATGAACACCGACTCCATCAAGGGAACATCCTCGATCTTCTGCACGAAATCGTCCGGGAGAGCGGCCTTGCCGACCAGCTCGAAGAAGACCTCCCTTGCACCTCCGGATGCGATCACCAGGTCGGCGGGCTCGACCTTTCCATCCGCGAGCTCGACGCCGGTCGCCCGATTCTGCCGGATTCGAATCCTGGTGACCTCGGCACCGCAGGAGATCCGGCCGCCCTGCGCCTCGATCTCCCGGACCATCACACTCACCAGGGAGTCACAGCCACCGACGATGTTCCTGTAGCTCGGCTGCGGGATTCCCCGGGCCGTGAGATCGAGTCGTCTCTCGAAGGCCGATTCGGGGTTGATGGCGGGAATCCCCAGACCCTGGAACTGGCTGGGGCGAACCACGAAATCCGCCAGCAAGGCCAGGAAGACCGCCTTGAGCTTGTCGTCGTCGAACAGGTGGTCCGCCATCCGTTCGGCGCTCCAGTTGCGCTTGGACCACAGGGGCAACAAGGCGGCGTAGAGGCGAAGCTTCGAGAAGACCGCTGAAAGACCCCTGGAACGCTCCGCACTGAAGGCCAGGGCTCTGAGCTTCATGATGCGCCCGTAGAACCGGTAGTAGCGGTCCAGGTTTCCACTCTCGGCGGGAAAGATCTTCTTCAGGTGGTCGATTCGCCAGGCAGGCCCGGCGTATTGGTCGGGTCTGCAGATCTCGAAATCCGGAAAGGAATAGGCGCGATCATCGCGCACGGTCTCGATCTGGTCGAAGATGCCGAGCTCAAAGAGGATCGTGCCGACCACCTCCCCCGGCCCGAAGCCCTCCACCAGCATCTGGCCCTGCTCCCAGGTGTAGCCGTCCCGGCGAATCGCCGCGGTGACTCCCCCAGGAGTCTCGTACTGCTCGAGCACCACGACCTGATGCCCGTCCTGGAGCATGTACAGCGCGGCGGTCAGCCCGGAGATGCCGGAGCCGATGATCACGACCTTCATCTCGTCTCCCGCTCAGGCCCCTTCGATCCGGAACTCCCAGCCGCAGAAGTACTGGTCCGGATGATCGTCCGGCGGGCAGGCGATGCAGCGGGTCCGGATCCGCTCGTCGATCGCTGTGGCGAACTCGCCGTACTCCACCAGGCCCAGCTGCTTGCAGGGGAAATCGGGAAGTCCCCGGCGCTTCCGCGCGCTCTGCACCCGGCAGTCGTTCATGTAGAACCGCAGCACGCCGTCCTCCAGCTGGCTGCTCTGGCGGTTGAGCACCGCGTAGAACCGGTATTCGAGGGCCGCGCGAAGCCCCTTGAGGCCGGCCCGCTCCGGCAGCCCCAGGAACAACGTTTTGATCCGCCGGGCCTCGATCGGCGAGAAGCTCCGCCAGGCCTCTATGTCCAGCTCGATGGCGTGCTCCAGACCGTGGCTGCGCTCCACCGCCTGGAACCAGAGACCGTCGTGCGCGAGCCAGTTCTTGGCGAAATTGCGCACCACCTCGAGCAGCTCTTCGCGAGAGAGATCGTCGATCCCGGACAAACCCGCTCCTCTCGAAAATCGCTTTGTACCAGAAATCCCGCCGCGGAGCCCGTGTCCCGGACGGCCTTGAATCTGACCGTGACTGCCGCACCATTGGAGCGCCCAAGCCAGGAGAACCGGATGCAGATTCGCAAGGCCAGCATGGAAGACCGGGAAGGCGTCATCGAGCTGCTGAGAAAGCTGCTGATTCCCGGCGGGGAGGTACCCGAGAGCTGGAGAGACGAGGCCCAGATCTTCCGCCTGCTGGTGGAGAACCCCGAGCTCGGCACCATCCTGATCGCCGACGAGGACGGGGAGATCGCGGGCATCACCACGCTCTCCTACCCGACTGCCCTCCGCTGCTGCGGACTCTATTCCTGCATCGAAGAGAACATCGTCGATGAGCGATACCGAGGCAGGGGAATCGGCGGAGCGCTTCTGGAGGCGGCGATTGCCGAGGCCACCGCCCGGGGATGCGACGAGCTCCAGGTGAACGCTCCCAGCGAGAAGGGCTACCCTCTCTACCTTCGCCACGGCTTCCGGGACCACGGCAAGATCCAGGTGAAGGCCGACCTGCCGCTCTCCGGTCGGTAGAACATTCACAGCGGGAGGCGAGCCATGATGGATTGGAGCGAGATCCAGAAGCGACGCGAGCAACTCGCACAGGGCCCCGTCTTTGCCATTCCCGAGGAGAGGGTGGCGGATCTGGCCAAGCGGCTCGCCGAGCGCACCCCGAGATCGAAGCAGCTCTACGACGCTGCCAGCCGGTGCATACCGGGTGGCGCCCAGCACATGCTGGTCATCAAGAATCCCCATCCCCTCACCATCAAACGATCTCTCGGCGCCAGGGTCTGGGATGTCGATGACAACGAGTACATCGACTACCTGATGATGGCCGGCCCCATCATCCTCGGCCACAACTACCCCCCGCTGATCGAGAAGATCGTCGAGGTCATCCAGGGAGAAGGCATCGGGTCCGGATGGACCAGCGAGTGGGAGATCAAGAGCGCCGAGCTGATCATCCGGCACATGAAGAACGTCGAGATGGTCCGTTTCTTCCAGTCCGGCACCGAGGCGGACATGGCGGCGGCTCGCCTCGCCCGCGCCTTCACCGGAAAGACCAAGCTCATCCGCTTCGGCGGCTCCTACCATGGCTGGGCCGACGAATTCGTCTACGACATGCAGGTCCCCTACTCCGGAACCTTCCAGACCCAGGGAATTCCCGAGCAGCACTTCAGCAACGTCATCAGCGTCGGTCCCGGTGATGTCGACGCCCTGGAGCAGGCCTTCGCGCAGGGAGAAGGTCAAGGGGGGGTCGCCGCCTTGATCGTCGAGGGAGCGGGCTGCGAGGCCGGAGCCATCCCCTACCACCCCGGCTTCTACGGAACCTGCAGGGAGCTCTGCGACAGGCACGAATCCCTGCTGATCCTCGACGAGGTGGTGACCGGCTTCCGTCTCGCCCTGGGCGGTGCGCAGGAGTTCTACGGCGTCGATGCCGACCTCAGCGTCCTGGGGAAGATCATCACCCATGGATTTCCCTCCGCCGGGGCGCTGGGCGGCAGGAAGGAGATCATGGAGTGCCTGGCGGGCCTGAATCCCGACAAGCCAAAGCCCTTCGTCGCCGGAACCATGGCCGGCAATGCGATATCGACCGCGGCGACCTACTGGGCCCTCCGATACGTCGAAGAGCAGGACGCCATCTCCAAGGCCACGGCGGCGGGCGAGAAGCTGAGCGAGGGCTTGAACGATCTGTTCGAGAGCATGGCCCTGCCCTTCTTCTCCTACAACATCGCGTCGATCATCCACTACGAGACCGCGGGACCCCTGACAATCGACATCAGAAGAGAGGGTGGAATCGCCGATGCCCTGGCCCGCAAGAAGGCAGTCGATGATCTGGCGACTGCTCTCCTCGCCGAAGGCATCGTGAGCAAGTACGGCAACCGGGCCTTCACCTGCATGGCGCACACGGACGAAGATCTGGGAGCCACGCTTCGGGCCTTCGAGAAGTGCGTCGGCATGATGCAGGAGCAGAATTGACCGCGACCGCGGGAAAACTTTTCGAAGACGCCATCCACGGAGGCAACCATGGCCGAAGCTGAAGAGACACCCCTGCGTTCCCTGTTTGCGGACATCCTCGTCGAGGCGGGCATCGACCATGTCTTCGGCATGCCGGGCGGTTGCACCCCCTTCCTCTACGACGCCCTCTTCGACAAGAAGGACCAGATCCACACGGTCCTGGTGCGTCACGAGGGAGGCGCCGCCGTGATGGCCGACCTGCATGCCCGGCTCACCGGGAAGCCGGCCGTCGTGATGGGACAGGGACCCTGGATCGGGACCAGCGGCGGGATCGGGATCATCGAAGCACTCCACACCGGCCTGCCGATGTTGATCATCTGCGACACCAGCGACTACTTCTCGCTGCCGCAGCACGGGCCCTACCAGAGCGGGAGCGGCGAATACGGGTCCTTCGATCTGCCGGGCATGATGAGGGCGATGACGAAGTACACCACGGTAGCCTCGAACGCCTCCGAGTTCCTCCACGGCCTTCAGCTGGCGATCAAGCACGCGACGACGGGCCGACCCGGGCCGGCGGCCGTGCTGATCAAGTGGAACGTGGCCTTCGAGAGCGTCGACCCGACGAGCGTCAAGCCACCGGTCCATCCACTCTCGGGACACCTGAACGTCTCGGCGCCCTGCATATCGCCGGCGGATGCCGACCGGGTGGTGGAGATGCTGCTGGCGGCGCGAAGCCCGGTCATGATCACGGGACAGGGCGTCCGCGGCAGCCGCGCCTTCGACGAGGTCGAAGAGCTCGCCGAGCTGATTGGCATCCCGGTGGCCACGAGCTTCCTGGGGAAGAGCAGCATCCGCGAGACCCATGACTGCGCGGTGGGAACCATGGGAGCCATCGGACAGAAGGTGGCCAATCAGAAGATCACCAGCGCTGACGTGATCCTGGCAGTCGGGAGCTCACTCGCCCCGGACAACACCAAGTGGCTCTCACCGGAGTTCATCGATCCCGAGAGACAGAAGATCATCCAGATCGACGTCGAGTCGCTGAATGCGGGCTGGACCTTCCCGGTGGAGATGGGCATCACCTCGGATGCAAAGCTGGCTCTGCAGGCGATCATCCAGGGCATCAGGGCCAGGGGCGTCCGCTTCGACGCAGGAGAGAAGATCGAAGCTCTACGGCAGGCGAAGGCCGAGGCCCATTGCTTCGACGAGGAGATCATCAACTCGGACGAGACGCCGATCGCCCCGGAACGAGTCGTGAAGGAGGTGAACGCGGTCATCGACGAAGACGATCTGCTGGTGCTCGACGGTGGCAACAACCGGATGTGGTTCACCCACCATTTCCAGTGCAAGAAGGCGGGCCAGGTCCTGGCCGGCGGAGGCGTCGCGGCGATCGGATACGGCCCCCCCGCGGCGCTGGCGGCGCAGATCATCCATCCCGAGAGAAGAGTGATCTGCGCCTGTGGGGACGGGGGCATGATGATGCATCTCTACGCCCTGGAGATGGCCCGAGACCTCGAGCTTCCGGTCACCTTCGTCATACTGAACAACTCCTGCCTCGGAAACGTCAGGGATTTCCTGGCTCCGGATCGGAGGATGGCAACGGAGTACTCACAGCCGGACTTCGCAAGGATCGCCCAGGGGTTCAGCTTGAACAGCGTGCGCATCGAGAAGCCCGAAGAGCTGGGCAGCGCGCTGGCGAAGGCACACGGGAGCCGCGAGGCGTGGCTCATCGACGTGATCGTCGACGACCTTCCGCACTTCAAGCTGATGTCGCAGTAGGGGACCGGCTCAGCGCCAGTTGCCTACCTCGTCGAGGGGAAACACGGGGCGGGAGATCTTCGTGTAGGGAAGCGAGCGCACGTCCGCGTGCACCGGGCCCGGCGTGTTGACCCAGACGAAATGGCCGGCGACGCCGGTGAATCCCGCTACGTGGTGGAACATGCTCTTCGCGACGATTCCCCGCGCGGCGCTGGGGTCGAGGCCGACGCTCGCGAAGATCTGCCCGTCGAACTGTGCGCTGGGAAGCTCGCTCAGGACCAGCCGCAGCTCGCCCACGCCGAGGACGGCGGTGCGACCGCGGTCGAAGACGGTGCCCTCCGCTATGCCCGCTGTCATCCGCACGCGGCCGTCGTGCTTGCCGAGCAGGGTACCCGTCACCTCGACTGGCGTGAAGAAGTTCGTCGAGATGCAGGCGCCCACCGGCAGCGCAACCCGATCACCCACGTTGAGTAGGTACAGCCGGTCAACCGCCACCGGGTCGGTGATCGCAATGTAGATCGGAAGGTCCTCACAGCCACCTTCGAGGAAGACCCGCAGCAGCTCTGGCGAGTCACCGGCCGCACCGGCTCCGACCGAGTCGCCGATATCGCTGACCACCAGGGGCCCTGTCCTGGTCTCCCGCACTTCGCGCAGCAGGTCCTCGGGCGAGATGCTGAGGGCGCTCGGCTCGTCGCCCGTTCCGCGCATGGCCCACGCCCGCTCGGACAGCGCGTCACAGATTTCGCCCGCGAGCCCGGGGTCGTCATCCGTCACCACGACCTGCGCCCAGCCGAGCTCCGGCACGTCGATGAAGGGGTGCACGGCGAAGTTCGAGCAGGCGAGAACACCGGGGCTCCCCTCCTGCTCGGCACAGAAGGCGTAGAGATCCTGGTAATCGCCCGGCAGCAGAGTCGTCTGCGAGTTGCCCGGCGCGATGGTCGGGAGCTTGCGCCAGGCGAGCGTGGGACGGACGTCGCCGTCCATCGCGCGCAGCAGCAGGCCGGCAGCGCGCGCCCCGGTCTGGCGCATGTCGGTATGCGGGTTGTTGTGGTAGCCGACCAGCGCGCTGGCGTGCGCCGCCATGCGCTCCGTGATGTTCCCATGCAGATCCAGCGTCGCGACCACGGGGACCTCGGGCCCCACGATGGCGTGCACCCGCTCCAGCAGCTCACCCTCGGGATCGTCGCAGCCGTCGGCCACCATCGAACCGTGGAGTACGATGAATACACCGTCCACCGGCATCGCCTCGCGCACGCCCGCGACGATGCCGTCCCGCAGCTCTTCGTAGACCTCGCGCTCGACGGGGCCGCTGGGCCAGGCGGAGCCGGCGCGGGTGCCCACCAGCTCGAGGTCGTCCCGCGCGGCGCAGACGTCCAACAGGCCGCGGAGCTCCGAGCCCTCCGGGACGTTGCGAAGCACCTCGCCACCCGCCCGCCATGCCAGCGCCTCGAAGGCCCGCCGACCCGTCGGCAGCTGTGAGAACGACGCCGATTCCTGCCACATCATTCCGACTGCGATCTTCATGGCCTCAGTCTAGCATCAGATCCGACTCGGCGATCCGCCGGCGCGCGCGGAACGGGGGATGCGCTCCAATATGTCCCTGCGGTGTGATATTCTCGCGCAGTGATGGGCCGGCTCTCCGTCGACCCGAAGAGGAGCGGTGAGGGTTGGGTGATCGAGACGAGCTGATCGAAGGACTTCGAA
>Ga0307423_1001496_pt1 | contig 14029 bp, 13 predicted proteins | sample SalMarWE160310MG_FD_202154 | JGI IMG/M metagenome (GOLD analysis project Ga0307423, IMG submission 202154) | Salt marsh sediment microbial communities from the Plum Island Ecosystem LTER, Massachusetts, United States - WE1603-10 | ecosystem: Environmental > Aquatic > Marine > Intertidal zone >...
GTAATTATCACGAATTGGAATGTTTCTTAAGTCATCAAAGATATAAGAAATGGTATTATACCAATAGCAATTCTTTTCTGGAGCCAGAGTTAAAATATGAACCTTTTTTTCGCGAAACATGGGATGGTTCACAACGAAAGCATGATTCAGAGAGGAACCAGCATCCAAGAGGCGTTCCGGACTTTCTTGTAGTCTAGACAGTAACCAAGGATATTCTACACACCGTTCGTCGAAACCCACACCGAATTTCTTTGGCAATTCATTGTTCTTTCGAAACGCCTCAAGGACCTCCACATTTTCCAGGGCGTTGCTTATGAAACGTTTTCTTGCCTGCAAATATCCCGTACTCCACGGGATTTCCCCTTTTTTCACATATTCTATCTCAAAGTCGGAATCCGATCGGCTTACAATTCGCTTGACGCCGCAACAAACCTTTGTCAGGGCTGAATGCACAATGTCTTTCATGGGCGAAAATTCCGTGTATCCAACATCTTCTGAACCCTCGGATTAGCGATCATCCACAGAATATACATAAGTCGGCACCAACCTAAGCTTGCCTGAAATTGGATATCAATCGCATCTCTATCCCGACGCTGACGAACGAACAAATCACCGAGCCATTTTCGCCAATGCTCTACAATGATGACGACACTTTCTTTGGCCAGTTTAGGTAGTCGCCTTTCTCTATTCCGCCAACGCTCATACATCTTAGCCCCTCCTAAGTGCCAAGCCCACTGTCGGATATAGGATATCGTCATCCGAGAAGACGGAATATGGTGATATACAACGGCTTCCGGAACATAACCGATCAGGCCTCCTTGTTCTATTATCTCATTTCCTAAACCAGACTCGCCATTTCCAATCGTTCTTCTTCCAAACAGCTCCGGGTGGAAGCCCATTCTTTCAAATACGCTCCTTCGTACAGCCATGTTCACACCAAAAAATACATTATTTTTGCTTATGCGAAACTCGTCGAAAGGGTCCATCAAGCTGTAAATGGGAAATGACTTTGAGCCGTCCATATATTCAACAAGCCATTGTGGTGGTGGCTTCTCCCAAATCGGACGAACCGGCCCTCCCGCTGCCACCATCTCGGGATGACCGTAGAAAGCATCAAAATAAGCCTTGAGCCATTTCTTATCAAAAGTTGCATCATCGTCGGTAAAGACTATCAGGTTCGCTTTTGCAGCCTTCACCCCTGCATGGCGGGCATAGTGCAAGCCGAGCCGAGACTCATAAATATAGCGAACCGATGTTCTACTGTTTCGATTAAGTTCCCTGATTTGTTGCAGTGTATTATCACTCGAGCCGTTGTCCACCACGATGATCTCATAGCCGTCCGCCGGATAGACCTGATTTTGCAGCGAGACCACGGCATTACATAAAAAACTGCAACGATTGAGGGTGGGTATGACAACCGATATGTCAATCATAACCGCTTGCTTGCTTGCTGATGGATCACGAGACTCGTCCCCGCAACATGTTTTAAAGGAATGGTTTTACCAAGATCATTCAGGACCTTAACAACCCCCGGAGCATATGGCGCGTAATCATGCCAAACCACGATACCTTCGGGTGACATCATCCTAAGTGCGTTGTGGCTGTCACTCAAGACAAACTTATAATGGTGACAACCGTCAACAAAGACCAAGTCCACCTCGCCGTAGAATGGCGTAAAATCGTACGTTAGGGAATCGCCAAAAAGCTGCTGAATTCTGTCTGCATATGGTGTCTTATGAAACCGCTCACCAGGCTGGTCTGGATACACATCTGACTCTGGATCCTGCATTATTGGCACGGCATGATTCGGGCGACCACCACGAGGCAAGTCGAGAGTATAAACCTCGGCCCGGCTATTGGCGCCAAGTTGGAGGGTTGTTCCCCCACGGTATGTCCCGATTTCGAAGACAATACTCGGTTTTCTGTAACGAACAATCCTGCACAACATCATCAATTCGCCCAGCGGCAGATCTCCATAACTGTGTTGATAATCAATCAGACTGACCGGAATCGACTCAAAGGCAGGGACGATCTCACCAATCCTGCACTCTGGTAAGAAAAGCGACTCCTTCTTGGGCTCTCCGGGGGCCATAGGAATGTTGCGCCAGTATGGCGCCCATGCTTTGGAATTTCTAAAGAAGTCAGTCAGCCGTCGAAAAAGTCGAGAGCCTCTGGAGCCTCGGTCTTTTCTCAATGATCGTGCACCGGTCGTGTCGGAGTCGTTTTTTGTTAATCGCGTAACAAAGGAGTCCACTTTTAAAACCGTCGCACGTCGCAAGTCTTTATGCTATCAAGATTCCCATATCCAAGGCGAAACACTTTTGGGCCTCTTGTGCGCATCACCTTTCTTGCATCTCGTAGCCGAAGTCATGCATAACGCTCATAGTTCTCTCCTTAATGATATCAGCCTCCCACTCCGTAACTCTCGGCACCCGCAGTTCATCCATTCTTTTTTGGTGAGAGTGTCTCACCGCATACGTTTGATCAGCTATCACCTTTTCTATCTTCGTGCGAATAGGCAGGTTTAATGCCAAGAACTCAAACAACTCTATCACTTTTTCATATTGATTCATGTCTTCGATGCGAATCAGTTTACAAGAACCCAATGATAATCCTTCGATATATTCTAGCTCATATTGTATGAGTCTGTTTATGTTTGTCCAGATGTCCGAGCTTATCACGGCGGGTGCGGTAGACTTGCTCAGTCGTTTTGCTCTTAACCTGAAATCTCGCTCTTTCACTATTCCATTAGGACCTTCTGCTCGAAGGATAGAGCTACAACATGCGAAAGGATGCCGAACCAGATGGATAAATTTTACGTCTATTCCCATTTCTTCAAAAAAATGATAAAGTGGTATAGCAAACGGATAAATACTGTTGTAACAATCCCCAAATACCTCTGTACCGATGCTCTTGTATAGATTTGCATGCCTTTCAAGCACCTCAAAATGGGCAACCCTAACTTTCTTGAATTCTTCTTTGTCACTTTGGTACAGTTCATAGGCAATGGGGTTTATTGATTCACAGCCTGGCGGTGGCTCATGAAGAACGGTCGCGTTTTCCGCGAGATTTAGTAAGGTAGAAAGATATTTGGTGCCGCATCGGCCGGTGGAAAGAACGAAGAACGCCCGTTCAACCCTCGAGCGAATCAGGTTATGGGTAACAAACGGTAACAGACTTTTTCCTATTTTGACAGTGAGACTTCTTCCCATATCCACTCGTGATTCACCATAACAGGTCCTAATCTCAACCCACCTTTTACCGCCCCCTCGCCAAAATAATCGTCATCGTTGACAGCAAATCCAACCGCGTGTCTCTGGATAACTACCGGGAGCCCGTAACTATATGCCCCGAGGGTGATGACATACCTGCCTGCGGTAAATGGCAGCTTCTCGAATACACATTTTACTTGCCCCTTGACAGACGAATTGATCTCCATGTTACGATCCAGCATCGACACGTGTGTAACTCGACATCCATACAAATCAAATACACCCATGGCGATGGAAAGACTTTCTATTTTCGTTTCTGATTCATACTGAAGAACGAAGGATGTCTTCTTGCCCGTTGAAGTAGTTTTTATCACATTGCCTTGCTGGTCTTCCACCCAGAATTTAGTGAACCGGAATGGGCTTCCCGAATCATTGATTTTCTGGACTGCGTAGTCCGTTGAATCACTTTGCAGGTATCTTGCTATTATATCTTCAGGATCGCCCCGACTCTCAACCTTTCCAGCCTCAAGAAGGATCGCTTGATTACACAGGTGCCTAATAGCCGCCAAGTTATGACTTACGAAAAGTACAGTTCGCCCTTGAACCGATACTTCTCCCATTTTGCTAAGGCACTTTTTTTGGAAACTCGCGTCACCCACCGCCAATACCTCGTCCACCAATAAAATCTCAGGCTCAAGGTGAGCAGCCACCGAAAAAGCCAAGCGGACATACATGCCGCTGGAATATCGTTTGACCGGTGTGTCCAGGAATTTCTCTATTTCGGCGAAAGTCACGATATCATCAAATTTCCTTGAGACTTCCGTTTGCCTCATCCCCAGAATAGCGCCATTCAGATAGATGTTCTCGCGGCCTGTCAGTTCAGGATGAAAACCTGTGCCCACCTCAAGAAGACTCCCTACGCGACCGTTAATCTGGGCCGTCCCGTTGGTCGGCCTCGTGATTCGAGAAAGAATTTTAAGCAGCGTGCTTTTGCCCGCCCCATTGCGTCCGATGATCCCGAGCACCTCGCCCTGTTTGACCTCGAATGACACATCCCTCAAAGCCCATATCTTCCGCCTTTCCTTTTGAGATCGATCTTTTTTGAAAAGACATGAGACCCTGTCCCGGAATGAATTCGTGTGCAATTGTCCAAGGGTGTATCGTTTGCTCAAGTTCTCAACTCTAATGACTGTGTTGTCGTTCTTCATATTCTGACTGCCGGAGCTGAAATTGGTGTGGTTTATTCCGTGCTGGCGGCAAATGCCCCAAGATTGCTCTCAGATAAAATCAGCAAACTCACTCTCCATTTTCCGGAAATACAGAAGCCCGCCGGTCAGAACCAAGACAGAAAACAAACCTGAGATGAGTGTCTTTTCCCAGTTCATTTCACCCACACCTAAAAGGCACCAACGAAACCCCTGAACGATCCACGTCATTGGATTCAGATAGAAAACCCATGCGAACCTGTTAGGGATGTTCTCCAATCCATAAGCGACCGGCGTAACCCAGAACCACATCTGACTGAAAAATGGAATCGCGTGTTTCAAATCGTGATATCTCGCCGATAGTGCACTGCAGAAAAGCCCTATACCCAGGGTTAAGGCCAATCCCATGAAGAGAAAAACTGGAAGGAAGACGATCTCTTTGCCAGGAAGAGATCTGTATGCTCCCATTAAAATCAGGAGCATCACAAAAGACACGACAAAATCGATCGTGCCTCTTCCCAGGCTGGCTAACGGAATGACAAGCCTGGGGAAGTAGACCTTTGTTAAGAGGTTTGTATTGCCGAGGAGGCTCATCGTGGATTGACTTAGGGATGACGAAAAAAAGCTCCAAGCCACGACTCCACAAAGCGTAAACAGCGGGTAAGGAATACCACTCGAGCTGAGTTTGGCGACTTTTCCAAAAATGAGGGTGTACACGGCCACCGAGAATATCGGCCGAACGACTGCCCAGGCCAAGCCGAAGAAAGCCTGTTTATACTGCGCGGCAATATCTCGCCACCCCAGATAGAGAATAAGCTCTCTGTACTCAAAAAGCTCTCGAAAGTTGATTCTGAGCCAACCCTTCGAAGGCTCGATCAGAATTTGATTTGCCATCGATCCAAAATCCGATTTGCGATTTGAGCGAGTTCGACATAGCCAAAAGATGGCCAACCCATAAATGAAACAAGGTAGAAACTTTCAAAGCCAAAATAGATGCCGGCATAGGGCAGGAAGCTTTCTCTCTTCAATTTGCCGCGTCCCTCTTTTTCCTAACCGCCCCCCGTGGGCAAAGAAATCTTCTCAAATATATAAAAGTCCGACAGTGACGTCGTTTCAGGATCGTCCTGATCGTAAGCAAAGGCATTCTTGACTGTTTTTAGAAGTCGCCAATGAGGTCGATTTTTCCTAACCCAGGCGGTAAAGCATCTTCTTTTCTCATGACCACTTTGGGGTGCATCAAAATCGCTGGAGTAAACGATGACGAACCTGTCTGCAGCCTCAAAGAGATGGTGCATGTAGTTTTCGAAAATCTCTGTCTCAATGAGATGAAAAATAACGTCCATGGACAGGGCCAGATCAGCATGAAAAAGTCTCGCATGATCAATGAAGCACGTGGATTCATAAAGATAAAAACTTTTTGACCTGTCGTGGCAAAATTTGTGGCGGCACAACGCGATAGCCGATCTTGAAACGTCCAATCCTATATACTGGGGATAATTCGACAGGGAAAGTTGCTGCCCATCACCGCAACCGAACTCAATAACTGAGCTCACGTTATTATTTTTCACGAAACCGTTCACGAACTCCGCCTTGAATTTCGCCAGATGCTCTCGTGAACCTGAACCTGAATCTCTGCCTGCAGCGTATCTTGATTCCCAGTATGCCGATGTTCCAGGAAACGAGCTGGAATGTGGTCTTTGTCTGGGCTCATTCTGTATTCTTCCCAAAACCAACCCGATCAAGGGGACTGATTCGAGACGGGTTCTTAAACGGTTTATTAAAATACCCCCTAAAGTGTCCCTTTTTAACTTTACCATGAGAGAGGTTTGCCAAACTTTTTCGAGGTAATCATAACCAGATTCTTGTTGCACCCGGGCGGTCGAAGTTTGGTAGCAGGCAAATTATAAGAGATATAGGGCAAGCCCCACTTCGAGTACTACACATCACTCCGTGTCAGAATTTTCAGTGAGCGAGCACATTGTCGGATCAAAGAACTCATTCGCCCCAGCGGGAACGGATTGGTCCCAGCCCATACGAACGAACCTTCGAGAAAAAGTTGTGTAAGGATGTTGACATAGCTCCACTTCGTCAGTTACATAATACTTTCTTCAGTAACCTGTTGATATGCTTGCCTTATTTGTACTTCAGCGCCTTTTGGCGAGGACTTTGTGCCATGCGGGCGGCCCCTGCCCGGCCCCTTAGTCGACACAGGTGCAATGGGTTACAGATTAGTGCTGGCGTGACTCGCCCTTAGCCTTCCAGATCAAGGCGCGGGGACGTTTCTTCAGTTCGGGCAAAAGCTTTCTATATTCCTGCTGGTCTAACACCAGAGACCGGATTTTCCGCTTGATGTATCGTTCAGTTTTCCTGCTCAAATCATTGAGATGATATTGGTCAATCTTGCCCACAAGCAGCAGATCGATAATCCCCGTATCCTTGCCCTCCGCATAATCGTCGAGCAAATAGGCCAGCTCCAGTTCGCCCAGTCTGTTGACAATACCGTCAACAACCTGGTCAATGCCCATAACCTTGCCCACCATGGATTTGAGCTCGGGAAACAGGGGATGGTCCGCATTGGCCATATAATAGACCTGACGTCCATTTCTTTCAGATTTCAGCAACTTGGTGTTGGTCAGTTGATTGAGCTCCTCGCGGACGGCATTCGTCGAAACATCGAATTCATTAGCAAGTTCGCGGAGATACGCTCGGGTCTTCGGGTTGAAGAAAAGGCGGATCAGAAGCTTTACCCTCGTTTTGGAGGCAATGAGGCCTAAAAATAAGTTATCCACTTTCAACCTCCTCATGAGTAGGTATCCTACTCATAACATGACAGGTATTCTTGTCAAGATGTTTTGGGTACTGTTGCGAAATTTATGCCAACTCGCTGGCAATTTATGGGGTACTCTCTCGCCTTTCTTCGGCGGAAATCTCCTTGGCGTGGCACTTGCGGTCTGTTTATGGTAGGAGAGCTTGAGCTACGATGATCTTATATGAACCAGGGGCTGGAGAGTTTGTCGTCCAAAGCCACGAATTTAGCGGAATGGACGAACCGTCACTCGATCGCGCGCTGTCTGAATATGTTAGGGATCGTTGGAAGGAACAGCTTGCCCCTTTCATGATATTCGAGACAGGGTCGCAGGCGGTTTTTCCATCCCGTCAATTTCATAATGTTTACTGTTCCTTCTTTACGAGCCTTTACGTATGAGTTTGCACGATTGAGTGACGGATTGTCCATGGAGCATAAAGATGAGAAAAACTCTCTGAACCCTGATCTAAACGAACAGGTTCCGGCCGCCATGAATTCCGCCCGATCACACTGGTTTGATCTTGCCGCGAAACTCCTTGCCGTGAGTTCGGCGGTTTATTTCTTCTCCTATGTCAGCGCCGATCCCGACCTCTGGGGCCACATCAAGTTTGGGGCGGAGCTCTGGAAAGAAAAGGCCCTGCCGGCAATGGACCCATACTCCTTCACCGCTTACGGCCATCCATGGATTAACCACGAATGGCTCACCGAGCTCATTTTCTATTTCACCTATCGCACCCTCGGCGATGCCGGTCTATTGCTCGGCAAGCTCGGCATCGGGCTTCTCATCGTCGCCTTGCTGTGGAAGATGTGCAACCTGAGAAAAGGACACCCCCTTGTCTTCGGCGCTGTGATGGTCCTTGCCATTGCGGTCGTCTCCCCGGGGTTCATGATCCGTCCCCAGGTTTTCTCATTCTTTTTCTTCACCCTGTTTCTTTACATCCTCCATCGTTACCTGCAAAAAGGGGAAAATCGTCTTTTCCTCCTCCCTTTCGTGATGGTTCTCTGGGTGAATATGCACGGGGGATTCCTGATGGGCGGCGTGCTGCTGGCGACCGTCGCAGGCTGGGAGACTCTGGCGAGGCTGATCCGGAGGAAAGATCATGTTGAACCGGGAACCTTGTGGCTATGGCTGCTCGTGACCGGCGGGGCTGCCCTGCTCAATCCGTACGGATACAAATTGTTGGTTTTTCTTTACAAGAGCCTTTCAGTGCATCGTGATATCAGCGAGTGGAAACCGGTCTGCCTGTGGAATGGCTCGTTCCTCCATTTGAAGATTCTCATGCTGTTGTTTCTGGCAAGCCTGTGGCGAAAACCGAAAACGTGGGAAGGATGGGAAGTGGCGGGATGCGCGGTGATGCTGGTAGCCAGCCTGGTTCAGCAGCGCCACATGCCGTTTTTCGGCATCATGGTCGCCCCGTATCTTGTGTATCGTCTGACCGGTCCCGTCTCAAACATCCACACCCGATATCCACAGCTGAGACTGACCCGGACTTCAAGGCACCTGATCGGCATCTGTCTGAGTATTCTGATTGCCGTGCAAATGTATCACGGCATGCGTCGTTATGTCATGACCCAATGCCGCATCATCGTCGACCCGGGCACTTATCCGGTGTCCGCGGTGGCGTTTTTGAAGATCAATCGCCTTGAGGGAAACTTGCTCCTTCCCTTTGACTGGGGAGAATACGCCATCTGGAAACTCTATCCCGGCTGCAAGGTGTCTGTTGATGGACGCTTCCGAACGGTCTACCCGGAATCCGTGATTCAAGACCATTTCATTGCAAGTCATGATTCCAGCCGGTGGAGGGTTTTGATCGAGAAGTACCCTGCCGATCTCCTTCTGGTCAGGCAGATTCCTTTCTTCCAGTCCCTGATTAACGCGGATACCCCCTGGGTCTATGTCTACTCGGACCCGACGGCTATCGTGTTCTTGCGCAACAGTGAGAAAAACCAGGAGGCCCTTGCACGATTCAGAGCCGGCCAACGCCTGCGACCCACCACATCGCCATCCCCCTATTTCCCCTGAATGAACTGACACGACCCTCCGGAACCCCCGGACCAAAATGCTCCCTAAACAAAAAAACATCCGGATGCGGCTCGAAAGCAACCCCGAAGGAACCTCCGTTGAGACCGGATCACAACTCTCACCTCTGGGCACGAAACGCCGCCACTGACGCGGCGCAAAGCAATCTTCAACGACACACGTCTTATTCACTAATTCGCCAAGCGGTCCTTTTGATAAAATCCTCGATGTCCTTTACAGCAAAGGCATTTCTCCGGTTAGTAACCAATCTATAGTCACTGTCTATACGCTTGATCTTTTCCGGCTCAGCTCCAACAAAAAGGCAAAGATTCATTTCCTCCAATAAAACCAGCAAATCTTTCAACGAATACCCGAATGTGCGAAAATGCTCTTCACTCATTTCAAAATAGACGCAATCCGTTTTGTCCAATGTCTTGATCCCTCCCTCAACAACAAATTTCTCATATCCTTCAACGTCTATTTTGAGCAAATTGATTTTCTCCATATCTATGGTAAAATCATCCAAGAATGCGATTGGTACCTTAATGACCTTACCTTCAAAACAGATTCTGTTGATGTCGTCATCCCTCCTATCAGAAAATGTTACATACCCACGACGGTTTCCAAGCGCAACGTTATGGACCTTAACATTATTGCCCAGACTGTTGAGTAAAACGTTCTCTCTCAGGTATGAACAAATTTTTGGGTGCGCCTCAAAGGCCATGGCCTCACCACAGCCTATCGTTTTTGCAGCGGGAATCAAGGTCGTTCCGATGTTGGCCCCGACATCCACATAGGTGTCACCTTCTTTTAAATAACTTGTCATAAAGTTGTAGTCAAACAATCTATCATTGGGGTTATGCCAAAATGCCAATGACAAGGTACTACAATGAAAGCGGATGAAATAATTTTGAATGCCAATTTTTTTGAAAACGAACCTTCCGATGTCAAGGGGCATTCTTAACAGAACCATACCTACGAGACGTCTCAATGGACGCTCGTCATAACGTAATATATTCAACACTTTTTTAGCCTTGCCAATCATATTCTATGATTTGGAATTCGCCTAATGCTGCATCAAACCCCACCCACCGGCAGGATACACCAAGCAGCCACAGGGAACAGACCCGACTATCCTCTAACAATCCGAATAAAACGACTGCAAAAGGCCTCCATTGATTTTTTATTCCACAGATTGGCGTATAGCTCCTGCCCTCTCTGTGCGATGACCTTGAGTACTTTGTCATCTCCAACCAAATCGCATATTCGTTCAATTGCATCCTCTATTTTCCAGGGAATTGGCAGGTAGGAAACCTCTTTCAGGTACAGATTTGGCCAAGTATTGATATGGTCCATAGAGGGTTTTATTAATGCTGCCCCTGCAGCGAAAGCCTCAAAATCACGATAACAAATTTCACCCCATCCAAAAGGGCTCAAAACCGATGCTGAAGAAATTAGGTTTTCTATATAGTCTTTCTTCGACACAACGCCATAAGATACACGCTTGTCATCCCAGAATCTTTCTTTCAGGCCAGAGAGAATTTGTTTTCTCTGAAAACCAATCAAATCGGATTCGTACCCTGCCTTGAAATTGGCAGACAACCGCAAATTCCGACTTTCCTCTGGCCCATACAACACCGGCTGTCTCCGTTTCAACAAAAAGAACAGTCCTTCCAATATGTTGTGCGACATACTGTAATGACACAAGGCTATGTTCCAAGCTAAGGAAATCTTGTGCTTGTGGCGTAAATAGACATCCAGCCCTTCGACGAAATCGCCTGGCCCCTTGTCTAAATAACCATAGAAATTGTCTTCTTTCACATCATAATTCTCTGAATAGAAATGAGTGTATAGTCTATGCCCATGTAATTTTGTTTCGTACAATTTCATGTCCATCAATAGCTGCTTTTTCAGGTACAGATCAACGTATGGAAGAAGTTCATTGTGAATATTTGTGCTATCCTTTGTTTCAAACAGAATCAATCTGCTTGTACACGTCCTCAATTTTTCCAGGAATTCAATTAACAAGTCATGACGACTCATGTCTTGGGGCTTGTGAAAATTGTAAAGATCAGATGCGATTCTATAATCAACAATCACCGTGTCGGACAAGCGGCTGTAATCAATTTGAAATGAATTCAAGAGTCGTATTCTTATGCCTCTTTTCCTGAAATCCTTCAAATTGTACCAGACAGGAAACCAGTCGAAGCCTCTTTGGTGAGAAAAGCAGGGAACCCTGCGGAATCTCAACGATTCAAAGTATGTTCGAAGAATTACGTCGACGCTAAACATGATTTTGAAAGGTGACAATAACTTGCTTATTTTTGACCGCACCAGGCCAAGGACCGCTTACCTCCTCACGGCTGTTCCATTTCGCGTGCTCTCTCCCAAATATCCATCCGGGTTCAGGCTGGTCGCCAGCATCACCATATTGATATCGCGATGCTCCATCCAGGTGCTGGTTTGTCTATTTCCGGATTCAAGCCAAAATGCTTCAATGGTCTCAGCCCACGGTGCATATCGCCTCAAGGCGCTAATCCTTGCATGGAGTGCATCTATCTTATTGAAGATGCCCGCGTTTTCCTCAACCAATCTGCGCAACCTTTCAACCGCTCGCAGCCCGATCGACAATCCCAGCTCCCTGAATGCCAGACGGTATTCGGCAGGAAGCTTCAATGGGTTGTTTCTGGCGTAGGATTCCTGACCCAGCAGCGAATCCTTCAGCAGAATCTCCATCAGGTTCATGAGCTCACAATCTTCGTTAAGGATCAACTGTGCCACTCTGAAGGCATCACATAGAAGACCGCCGATACCCAGCGGATCGTCGGTGCCCCAGCGTTTTCCTTCACAAATACCGGCCATCTCTGCAATCTCAACGGTAAGATCCGGCCCCGTTGATTCTTCAGAGTCCTCAGGCCGGGCCGCCTGCAGCTGCTTGTAGGTAATGAATCCATCCAGAGGATCGTGATGTCCCATAGATGCTACAAGAGGATATGAGAGGTCTATGCTCATCTTCCAGGACATGCGTCTCCGTCCTCGGGACAGATGGGTAAACCCGGCATACGCCGTCTTCGCAAGCTCCATGGCCCATTGGTTATACGTGGGGTCTTCCGTGACCCGGCTTACGCGATTGAGTGCGTGCATCCATTTAGTCAGGTAATGGTAGTACTGCCCATCCCGATCCCATTCCAGACGTTCGTCAAAAGGATCAGCATGCCCTCGTTCGTTCATTTTCTTGCCGATTCTCAGGCCTCCTCTTGTCGGGTGCTTTTGGCCTTCCTCCTCATCGAGGCCGCTGATCCAGCCGGTCCGCGGGTCATCTTTCCGATGTCGGCCAAGTATGTTGTGAACTTGATCCACAAGGTCCAATGCCAGCTGCTTATATTTTTCATCACCCGTCTGACGGTAAAGCCCCAGGAAGTTGCAGACCGCAAAGGCGTCGGTCCACAGGTAGCGCCGTGGAGCCTTTCCAACCGGTGAAAGCCCGGTCAGTTCGGCAAATTCGGTCATTATTTCCCGGATCTCAGCCCTGTGCAAAATAGGTGTCCCCATTGTTTACCCTCCGGGAAAGCCGATGACACCGCATCTGCGGCACCCTCGACTTTTGCAACGTCAGGCTTTTACGAAGCCATTCCATCATCCGAATCGTGATCAAAGATATATCCCACCGATCGGAGGCTCTTAAAATAAACGGGTTTTTGGGGATTGTTCTCAAAATACTTCCGAAATCGGACAATGAAATTGTCCACTGTGCGCGTTGTGGTTCCCCTGGCATATCCCCAGCCGACTTGCAGGAGCTTGCTTCTGGAAAGCGGCTTACCCCGATGGGCAACAAAAAGCTTCAGAAGCTTGGCTTCCTGCTCGGTCAGATCGATCTGACCGGCGGGGCCATTCGCGGTCAGGGTCTCAAAATCGATGATGTTCTCGCCAAACCTGTAAATTTGAGGTGACGATGACAGGCCGTCTCCATGTGCATCGGTTTCCCCTTGGTGCCAGGACACCCGGGTCAACAGCCGCTTCACCCGAAGTAGAAACTCCTCAAGATTGAAGGGCTTGGCAAGATAATCGTCCACGCCGTAGGAAAACCCTTTTACCTTGTCATCCGAATCACCCTTGGCCGAAAGGATCAGAACAGGAATGCGCTCGTCTGCAAGGCGGACGCTTTGAAGTACAGACCATCCGTCAATACCGGGCAGCATGATGTCCAGCACGATCAGATCCGGCCGCCACACCTTCCACTTTTGAAGGGCCGAGATTCCGTCCTCGGCGATCATCACGTCATACCCTTTGATGGACAGGTTCAATTTCAGACCCTCAGCCAGGTGTGACTCGTCTTCCACGACCAGGATCCGTTTTTTAGTCAAATCACCCTTAGAGGCTCTCATCGCAGGTCGGCTCGAGCGGGTTTGAACGGCAAAAGCAGGGAAAAAACAGAGCCCCCGCCACCCTCTTTTGGTTCGGCAACAATCTTTCCTTTATGAATCCGGGCGATGTTCTCAGCCAGATGGAGGCCGAGCCCGGTGCCTTTCGCTGACATATCGTCGGAGCGCCCAATCTGGTAAAACTTTCTGAAAATCTTTTTGATCTCCGACTGTGGCAGTCCCATGCCGTTATCCTCGAAATGGATGGCCAGCGCCCTGTCCCTGCGTTCAAAGATGATATTCAACCGGGGAACTTCTGATTCGTTGTACTTGACTGCATTGGTAAACAGATTCATCAAAAGCATCTCAAACAGGGAGACACTGATGGGATATGAAAAGGACTGCCCGGAAGGATTATGAATATT
>Ga0307423_1001497_pt1 | contig 14026 bp, 13 predicted proteins | sample SalMarWE160310MG_FD_202154 | JGI IMG/M metagenome (GOLD analysis project Ga0307423, IMG submission 202154) | Salt marsh sediment microbial communities from the Plum Island Ecosystem LTER, Massachusetts, United States - WE1603-10 | ecosystem: Environmental > Aquatic > Marine > Intertidal zone >...
CCCGCCAGAACATATTGACCTTTTTCAATCGTGATAGGGAGAACGCCAAGGTAAACGTTGTGTGACAGACGCCGATTAAGAATCACCTCCCGGTGACAAAAATGTCGCCGCTTTTCCAACGAGGTGAAGTCCAGAAATTCCAGATTCACCGGTTTTTTTATCTTGTAGACGTAACTTCCGGTAAGGAAAACCCTAGAAATATGTGTCTCCCGCTGTTCAAGGGTCTGCACGGGGTGGGGATAGAAGTCAGGGCTCTCCATGGCCCTGAAGATTTCCGCTTGATGCTTTGCAGACATTTTTCCCACCTTCCCACCGGCGAGAAAGGGTTATGCAGACGACTCTCCACGACGGTCATGCCATGCCAACAGCCCGCTATTGACTTCTAAATGCTTTAAGTCTATTTTTTTTCTGATCTATCCGACATAAGAGAGGGTGCTGGTATGCAAATCTTCGTCTCCGGATCTCTGGCGTACGATCGAATTATGGATTTTCCAGGCAGATTTGCGGACCATATTCTGCCTGACAAAATTCATATTCTGAACGTTTGTTTCACGGTTAACGGTCTCAGAGAGCAGTTTGGCGGCACCGCCGGGAACATCGCCTATAACCTTGGGCTGTTGGGGGAGCGGCCTCAGATCCTTGCAGCGGTGGGCAAGGACTTTGACAGGTATGAAGCCTGGCTGCGACAGCATCAGCTTCCCCTGAAAGGGATCCGCCGAATTCCAGAGGAACTGACGGCGGGCGCCTATATTACCACCGATAAAGCCGATAATCAAATCACCGGATTCAATCCAGGAGCCATGAAATATCCTTCCCGGTTCAGGTTTGACGGTGTCGACCCGCAACATGCCCTGGCTATTGTTGCGCCAGGTTGCCTCGAAGACATGCTCACCTATGCTGCAACCTGCAGAGAGAAGCAGCTCCCTTATATTTTTGACCCCGGTCAGTCCATGACGTCCTTCTCCGGAGAGCAGTTAATGAACATGCTCGAGGGTTCGCGTCTCTTGATCTCCAATGACTACGAGCTGGAATTGCTCGCACGCTCTGCGGGCGTAGCAAAACCGAACCTCCTGAAACACACCGGCGGGATTATTACCACACTGGGCGAGGATGGCTCGATCATTTGCACGTCCCAGGGGGAGCTCAGGGTTCCCGCGGCAAAAGCTTCCCGAGTCGCGGATCCGACAGGGGCGGGAGACGCGTATCGGGCAGGACTGATCAAGGGGCTGGTCATGGGGACGACGCTGCCGGAAGCCGCCCGCATTGGCGCGACCTGTGCGAGTTACGCCGTAGAATGCCACGGCACCCAGACACACCACTTCACGCCGGAAGACTTTTGGGACCGTTATGAAAAGAATTTCGGCCGGCCTCCGGCGTTCAGGATTGCCTCCCGAGGTGAGCAGGGATAGTTCCGGCCTATCTTGGAATACGGACGCGACGCTTCTCAACCTCCTCCAGCAAATCTCGAACCGTGTAAAGGACCACGAATCTCTCTTCCAAGTCTCTCACTAAAGCTTTGATCTTGGATTCCGGCAACATGCTTGTCCGGACATAAACATTGCGGCGGCCTTCTTCAGCGATTTCCTGAGTCGACAAGATACTCACGATGCGCCCGCCATAGGAACGGATGACGTCCGTGGCCTCTTTGATTGAGCCCGGACGGTCTTCCAGACTGAACGCGATTTGAATCCCCCCCGTGTAAACGCCCATAATGTTGATGAGCACTTTGAAAACATCGGTTTGGGTGATGATCCCGATTAAGAGGTCTCTGTCGTTGATCACCGGCAGTGCTGAGATCTTGTTCTCAAGCATGAGGATCGCCGCGAATTCAACGGTTTCGTCGGGCTTCACATAAACCGGATTTTTAGTCATGATGTCCTTGACGCCGATTGTAGAGATCAAATAGTTCAGTTCGTGTAGGTCCAGGCTTGTTGCCTTGGACGGCGAGGCGTCCCTTAAGTCCCTGTCGCTGACGATGCCGACCAGTTTGCCTTTCTTGTTCAAGACGGGCAGGGAACGAATGTTTTTCTCCTTCATGATGATCGAGGCTTTCATCATGGGTGTGTCCTCGCCCACAATGACAACGTCGGTACTCATCCAGCCTTTGACTAACATGAGACTCCCCCTTGGTTTTAAGTTCGAACGTATTTGACCCTGGGCCTGAAGGGGTTTATCGTCAAAACCGGTGTCCCCGCGTGCTTGATCACATAGTCAGCAACGCTGCCCATTAAAGTTCGGTCCAGGCCCTTTCGGCCGTGCGTGCCCATGACAATCAAGTCGATGCCTTCTGAATCTGCATACTTCACAATCTCCTCCGCAGGACTTCCAACAACCACCTTCGTCTCATACTTTGAGAATCCACTCAACGACTTGTCGCAAAACGCCTCCATCCGGTTTTCCCCCGCCCTGGCCACCTCGGCCATGGTATTCATCAACAGGTCTCGAGATACATCGATGGTTGTGAGATAAGATAGGTCTGTCACCACAAACAGAAGATGAAGTCTTCCGTCAAACTTTTTGACCATTTCCAGAGCCTGGGGAAAAACCTTTTCCGAGCACTCTGAAAAGTCGATAGGGAACAGGATATTTCTGAAACTTTTCATAGCGACCTCCTCAAAGAACCTTGATTTTCAATTGGCGTCAACTGGATCAATCACCTTTGCTTGTCTCGTGACACCTCGAACCGGTTCTCACTTGAGCCTGTAGGGATTGATCGTCATCACCGGTACGCCGGAATTCTTCACCACCTGATCAGCCACACTCCCCATAAGGATATGCTCCAATCCTTTTCGGCCATGGGTGCCCATAATGACCATGTCGATATCTTCCGACCCAATGGTCTTGAGGATCTCCGCGGCCGGATCTCCGGACACCACTTTCTTACCCAAGATCTCATATCCCTGTAGCTTCTCCTCGCAGAGGCCCGCCATGGCCTTTTCGGCCGCTTGGGTTGCTTCCTCGGCAAAAGTATCCATGGATGCGTGGGGGATATACACATTGCCCCACTTCTGGAGGTCCTGAACCACATGGAGCAGGTAGATGCCACTTTTGTAAGCATCGGCAACCGAGGTCAGATACGGAATAATCCGCGGTGCGTTCTGGGACAAATCATAAGGGAAGAGAATTTTCTTTATGTTTCCCATCGCTTTCACCTCCTTGGTCAGCCTTTTCCGGCTTGCTTCCTTCTTATTAAGGAAGCCGTCACTCTGCGGAAAAGCCTGTAACTGGCTCCGCCAGCTTAATGTTTCAGCTGCATGCCCCACCCTTTCTGGCCCTGAGGTAGTCGGTCATCGCATAAAGCCCCAGAAATCCGAGCATACCGGAGTACACGGTCGTAATGAAGGCGTCGCTCAGCACCGGGTTGATATTGTAGAGCACCCGGTTGATCACCCCCCCGACGGTTGCCCCGATAATGGCACCGATCAGGAAGACCGCGGCCAGGGGCACAGAGACATTCCCCAGTTTTCTGTGTATCACGCTCCCCATGATCGCCTTGGCAAAGATGTGGAACAGGTCCGTTCCAACTGCCAGGATCCCCTTGACGCCCGCGCTCATCAGGCCGGGAGCGATGATAAACCCGCCCCACGCGCCGATACAGCCTGTGATCAGGCCGGCGCCCATACCGATGGCGATCGATACGGCAAAGATAAACGTACTGTAAAAGGCCGGACTGTAGGCCTTCTTACCGCCCAAAAAATGCGGCAGGACGCCGCTGATCGGCTCGGCAAAGGCAATCCCCCCGATAATGATCGGGACCAGCAACAAGATGAGCGCAATAAGCCGCTTCCGATCCCGCAGAATGGTGGTGGCGTTATCAACCTCCCACTTCGCGAGGATCCTTGACCCCGTTATCATGAATTCTCCCCACTGTCTAAAGAAACTCATGGCAAATCTCCCCTTTCCCATGTGGTTTTGCGTTTCGATCTGATATCCCTTACAAAAAACCTGCACCTTCCCGGTCAGCTTCTGTTCTTTTCACTCCCTCCCCGGAATTTTTCCCGTAAGGTTCGTGACAACGGCTATTCATCCAGAATGTTCTTTTTGCTTCTCTCCCGGCCGAAAGGCGTTTGAAAATCTTTGCGGATACCACTTTTGAAGCACCTCTTCGACGGTTGCCTTCAATCCGTCGACGTTATTACCCTTTTTCTCGCAAAAACCGGCTGCCCGCATGACCACGGGTTGCCGCGCGTCGTCTGTCAGAAACGTATGAACCACGACCGGTATGGGAGGCACTCGATTCAGCAATTTTTCTAGTATGCTCAGGCCGCTTACATACGGCATGTCGAGGTCCAGGATCAGGAGTTCTGGACAGCTGTCGCCCTCACTCATACTCAAAACCTGCCGGCCATCCCTGGCGACCTCCGCGGCGTAGCCCGCGTTTTTGAATTCTCGCTGCAGAAATTCCCCAACATGGGGATTTCGGTCCGCGATCAGGATTTTGAATGGATGGGTTCCCATATCCGGCGTCCTTTGCAGTAACGGTGAGCAATGGATATGCCAAGGTGCGGGGCGCCGAATATTTGGGCCAACTAGCTGATAACGTGAAGAATTATAACGGACTCCGGCGGGATTTGCTCAACGATGGAGAGGGTCGGGCGTCAGAATTTTTTACAGATTGTAAAAGAGGGTGAAATCGGAATGTGATTCGTGGAAAGGGCCATAGCTATTTAGAGTCATTCTCATAATAATGTTCCATTACGTGAGAGGTGTTGGGCCAAAAGTGCAAGGGGGTCAGGCGGGTGAAACGGCTTCTAATGTCCCGGGCTGGCGGTGGACTGTTCCACCTTGAAACCGAGCCTCTTACTTCTTGCCCATTTGCTTATCTCAAGATAGACAAAGCCTGTGCTGCCAAGAAGTAGAACCATCATAAATTCCGAGACCTTCAGAGGTGCAGTCCCAAAGAGCGCTCGCATTTGAGGGAGATAGACGACACCGACTGCGGCAATGAATGATGAGAGCGTCGCCGCGATCAGCGCTTTGTTCTTGAACAAACCTACGCTCAGCGAGGGGAAGATCGTCGATCTTGAGGCAAAGGACTGATACAGCTCAAAAAACACAATTGTCAGGAATGCAAAAGTTCTTGCTCTTTCAAGGCTGCCGTCACGATTGAATTCAACAAGGAACAAGGTGACGGCCACAGCCGTCATCAACAATGGATAACCGACGAGAAAATTGTTAAGGCCTTTCTGTATTTTCTCATCTCTCCTTCTGGGTTTTCTTTTCATTGCCCCGGGTTCGAAAGGATCGATGCTGAGTGCCGTAGCCGGTAACCCGTCGGTTACAAGGTTGATCAAAAGAATTTGTGTCGCGGTCAGCGGGGCCGGAAACCCCAGCATGATCAGAATGAATATAATGGCAACCTCGGCAATGTTTCCTGAAAGAAGAAAAACGAAGAACTTTCGTATGTTGTCAAAAACACCTCGCCCTTCCTCGACAGCATTGACGATGCTTGTGAAGTTGTCGTCTGTCAATACCATGTCAGAAGCTTCCTTGCTGACGTCTGTGCCCGTGATCCCCATTGCGATGCCTATGTCTGCTTCCTTGAGCGCCGGGGCGTCGTTGACGCCGTCACCTGTCATGGCAACGACGTGGCCCCGCCTTTGCAGGGCCTCCACGATTTTTTGTTTGTGTTCGGGATTCACCCTGGCATAGATGGCTATCTCCTGGACGGTGTCGGCAAAATCCCGAGCGGTTAACGGTTCCAGGTCTTTCCCCGTCACACTCTTCCCGAATATCCCGATTTCGTTCGCGACAGCGACAGCCGTTGCTTGATGATCCCCCGTGATCATCACAACCTTTATACCAGCCTCATGACACTTCTTGATGGCAGCCTTTACCTCGTCCCTGGGAGGATCGATCATCGCCTGGAGTCCGACAAAGGTAAAACCTTGCTCATCATCCTCTTGAAAGTCGTCCGGGTTACTGATTTCCTTGAACGCAAAGCCGAGGACTCTCAACGCGTTCTCGGCAAACTGCGTGGTTGCCTCCAGAATGAGGTCTTTTCCCTTTTGTGTAAGTGGGCGTTCGCCGCCGTTGAAGTCATAGCGGTCACAAAGGCGCAGGACGACGTCAGGCGCCCCTTTCATGTATGCCACGTTCTGGCCCCCAGACCTATGCACGGTGGTCATACGCTTTCTTTCGCTGCTGAACGGGATCTCATTGATCCGGGGCGAATCCTCATTCAACTTTTCGGTATCTATACCGGCCTTGAGGGCTGAAACGATCAGGCAACCCTCTGTCGGGTCTCCAACGCACTTCTCGTTCTCAATTCGCGCATCGTTACACATGGCGCCTATCTTCAGAAGAAGAGAAAAAGTTCGGGGATCTGCTGAAAATGCACCTCTCGATCCGTAACCGGATCCTGCGACCTCGATAATCTGATCGTTTGCAAATATTTTCCTGACGGTCATCTCATTATGTGTCAGCGTTCCTGTTTTGTCTGAACAGATGACCGTTGTACTACCGAGCGTCTCGACACTCGGCAGCTTTCTGATCAGAACATTTCTCTTCAACATTTTTCTAACGCCCACCGCGAGGCTGATGGTGACCACGGCGGGGAGTCCCTCCGGGATGGCGGCAACGGCCAGGGCCACCGATATGGTGAATATTTCGAGGACGTTTCCTCCTGAAAAGAGACCCGTGATGAATACGAGCGCGCAAGTAAAAACCGTTATCAGGCTGATCATGCCGCCCAGCTTCGCCAGTTTTTCCTGCAAAGGCGTCTTCTCCTTCTTGGTCTCCTGGATGAGTCTGGCGATCCTGCCCATCTCCGAACGCATACCTGTTCTGACGACAATCGCTTTCCCCTTGCCTCTCGTGACGATCGTTCCCGAGAAAACCATGTTTGTCTGGTCCGCTGTTTCCCTGGTACCGGGAAGGTTTTCACAGGTTTTTCGCACCGGAACGCTTTCACCGGTGAGTATCGATTCTTGAACCTGGAGCTGAAAGGTCTGAATGATTCTGCCGTCCGCGGGAATCTTGTCCCCTTCTCTTATGATCAGGAGATCTCCCGGAACCACTTCGGCAGCATCGATATGCTGCTCCCGACCGTCTCTGATAACCGATGCCTTTTGACTTCCAAGATGTTTTAGTGCCTCGATTGCCTTTTCTGCACGAAATTCCTGGAAGAACCCGATCATGGCGTTGATAACCAAAATTGCAAGAATCACCACGGCATCAATCTGTTCGCCAACAAACAGGGAAACAATTAATGCCCCGATAAGAATCCAAACAACAGGGGCGTTGAACTGCTCCATGAAAATCCTGAGGGGAGAAATCTGTTCCTTTTCTTCAAGGACGTTCCTGCCGTGTTGGATTAATCTGGTTTCTGCTTCAAGAGACGTTAGGCCCTGTTCGGTTGTGTTCAGCCCGTCGAGGAGCTCGTGGATGCCTTGATTGTAATAGTCCATTTTCCTGATTCCCCTGTCCGCTTATTTCCTCGACCTGCGACAGCGAGTACTGACCCCTGCAGATTTGCCCCCACTTGTCGGGGGAACATAGGCATTGACCGGAGCAATAACCCACATCCGCCGGAAAAACATTAATAGTGATGAACTCGCAAAAAGTCGGAAAATCGACTTTTCCGTCATACCGGCCCCGCATCAAGTGCGGGATAAACTGCAGTCGGTATCCAGTAAAATAAATAAGTTAAAACCCATCTGGACCCTGGTTTCACCGGGGTGACGACTTTTTGCGAGTTCATCAATAGTGGTTCTCATGAATACGTTCCGGTTGGCACAACCTTGAACCCATGGAACTTTTGGCAAAACACCCATCATGCAGGGCAACTTACCTGTTACTGCTACAGAAACCATTTCAACGAGTGGCGGCATGGGGATTCGCTGAAAGCAGGCCTACGGCCATTTCCTGCAGCACGACCCGCAAGGCACCTAAAGGCATTGTAGGCCGAAGTGAAGCGAGTCGCCTTGCCGCCTCACGCTCTTACACTTCTTGCCCAACGCCTCTCACGTCATGGAACCTTATGATGGGAACGACTCTAGCATATTCACCGGGGACTTACCAATGATACCGGGACCGTTCCGTGAGTGGACATCTCCCAAAGATTTCAGGCGGGCTCATTGCCGGGCTTCCTTCTGTTCTCTTCTTTTCCCCTGAACACGATCTTCCGGCGTTCCCCTGTTGAAACAGGGGATTCCTCTTTCTGCTTCAAGCATTTTTCAGGACAGACACCCTCACAGATGCCGCAATAGACGCAGGCAAAGGGGTCACACGTCCATATGAGACGCTGTCTGTCCACCGTGATGCACTGAGAAGGGCACTTGACGGCGCACACACCGCAGAAAGTGCATTGCTCGATGTCGTTATGTATGGCCCCCCGGGTTCTTTCAAAAGGGGTTCTCACCTTGCAGGGATAAGGCCTTGTGGCTCTTTTTGTCACGAAGTTTCTGACAATGTTCCGGGTCATTTTAAACATGGGTGGTTCCCCCAACTACCGCTCCGTGCAACTGATGCACGGGTCAATCGACAGGACAACAACCGGTACATCAGAAAGCCACATGCCGGGCAGCATGGCGATAAGTGCGGGAAGATTGGCAAAGGTGGGGGTTCTGATCCGAAGCCTCTCCAGTCTCTTCTGCCCGCTGGCCTTAATGTAATAGAAGACTTCGCCCCTGGGCTGTTCCACCCGGCAAACGGTCTCTCCATCGGGCCTTCCTTTGACCTTCGTCGCCAAAGGGCCGTCGGGTATCTTTGAAACCGCCTGTCTGACCAAATCGATACTCTGAAAAATCTCGCGAAAGCGGACCCGGGAACGAGCGAAGCAATCCCCGTCTTTTTCGATCACAGGCTCAAAGTCGAGCTCCTTGTATGCTGCGTACCCAAGTTGTCGCACGTCCTGGGCCACACTGCTGGCCCGCAGCGTCGGCCCGACCACGCCTAAATCTCGCGCCTGACTCTGCGCCAAGACGCCCTTTCCCACAATTCGCTTTCTTATGGTGTAGTCATCCATCAAGGTCGTTTCCAAACGTTTCATGTGCCTCTCTATCCCCGTGAGTTCTGACAAGATCCATCCCATCTGTTGTTGCGTCAAATCCCGCCGGACCCCTCCAATGACATTCACTGAAACGATAATCCTGTTGCCGGCAGTCGCCTCGTTGATATCCAAAATCTTTTCACGGATTTTCCAGATTTCCATGAACAGACTCTCAAAGCCGAAGCTGTCAGCAAACAAACCAAGCCACAAAAGATGACTTTGCATTCTGTGGAGCTCCGCCCAGATAACACGGAGAAATCTCGCTCTCCCGGGCACCTCGATACGCATCGTCTCCTCAATGCCCTGGGCGTAACACATGCCGTGCATGACGGAGCAGATGCCACAGATGCGCTCCACCACCTGAACCATCTGATGGAAGTCACGAAAGTCTATAAGCTTTTCAAGTCCCCGATGGACAAACCCAAGCGCCGGTACGGCCTCCGTAATCATCTCATCTTCCACGCTCAGTTTCAGATGGATCGGTTCAGGTAATACGGGGTGCTGGGGACCGAACGGTATCACAGTCTGCGCCATGGCCCATCTCCCAATACGCACTCTACCCTTCAGAAGGCTTACCGTTGAAATGTTGTCCCTTCGCTGATTTCCGCGCCGTGAATCCACAAAAAGGCGGCGCTTTTACTTCCTCATCCAGATAGAGTGTCCGTTCATAGTCGACGGTTATCCCCTGAAAGTGGACCCCGAACAGGTCCTGTATCTCATTCTCAACGAGAAAGGCCGATGAATACACTCTGGAAATACTTGGTATGAGCGTTTCCAGGGTCACGCTGAACCGCAAATGTCTTAACTCAAGGTTCTTGTCGAAGTGGTACAGGAGCTGGACTGTCGTCTCGTCCAGCATAAAGCAAGACATCGTCACAAACCTGTACCCCTCAAACTTCATTTTTGCGGTCTCGTCCACGACCGTCTCGTTGCTGACAGATATCACCTGGTCGATCATGATAAACCTTCCTATCTATGCGAGCTTGAATCTCTCCAGACCGGCAAGAACGCCGTCGATGATAGCCTCGGGCTTGGCCGGACAACCAGGGACATAGACGTCCACGGGAATAACCTTGTCAATGCCTCCGACCACATTGTACGCCTCCCGGAAGATACCCCCCGACAAACCGCAAGATCCGATGGCCACGACCACTTTCGGGGCAGGCATCTGATCGTACAAATTGAGGAGCACCTTCCTGTTCCTGTGGTTGACCGCACCGGTAACCAGCAGGATGTCTGCGTGCATGGGATTGCCCACGTTGATGATACCGAATCGCTCAATGTCGTACACGGGGGTGAGACAAGCCAGAACCTCAATGTCGCAGCCGTTGCAACTCCCGCAATCAAAATGAAGTGACCACGGCGACTTGACCCGAGATCTCGCGACGATTTTCCCTAACATGCTTTGAGGTCCTTATCCGTGACAGACCCAAACAAGATTCACTGCAGATAAGATCAGGCCCGTAGTCCAGGCGTAGCCCAGCATCCAGCGCCAATTCATTCGGGCCGAAACATTGTCAATCACGATCTGGAGCAGGTACACGGCGGCCACAATCACCACCATAGCGATCCAGCTTGTGGCCCAAAACAGGGCACAAATGCCAAGGAACAATACCATCTCGAACCAATGGCCGATCTCGGTAAGGGCCAACAAAGGCCCGGAATAGTCTGTGAGCAATCCCTTGACCAGTTCCTGGTGCCCATGATGGGACGTAGACAAATCGAAGGGCGACTTGCGAAACTTTACCGTCAAGGCATATCCAAGGACAACAAACAGAAAAGGGAGCTTCAGAAGAAGGGGCTGTTCCCAGGCCAACACGTCACTGACTTTGAAACTGCCCGTTTCAAGGTAGATTCCCACGGTCACAAGAACAAGAAATGGTTCGTAAGACAGAATCTGCAAGAGCTCCCGGTGGGCGCCGACTTGACTGTAGGGCGAGGTGGAGGAAAGAGCGCCACCAACCAGGAAAACTGAACCTACAGCCTGAACAAACACAATGAGTAAGAGGTCGGATCGGAATAAGAAAAGCACCACGGCGATGGCCGCAGCAGCAAGATACCCATACGCACAAAAAGCTTGCCACACGTTTACGACGGTCTGTTCTTTTGCCAGAAGCTTGATCACATCATAGACTGGTTGCACGATAGGCGGCCCCATCCGGGCCTGAAAGCGGGCAGTGATGATTCTATCCATACCGCTTAAAAGAGCGCCCGCTATAGGAGCAACCACCATGCCGGCAATAACATACGCATAGGAACTCGTCATAGGGCTACTCCTAAAAGCAGCGTGAGCAACACACCCGCACCAAGGTTGATCCAACCTGTCAGCTTTTGTTCTCCAAAAATGGAAGAAAGGTAGTAATTGTGGGCTTCCGCTCTTGTCATCCGGTTCATGGGTCCCCTGAAGACACCGGGCACGTCAGACTGAATCCCGCTCAAGTATGGCAGAACAATACGAGCATGGGACGCCCTTTTGACGGCCCAAATAGAGATGATGAATCCGATAGCGGCAACCAGGCACAAAGGCAGAAGGGCAAAGACACCAACAGTGTTTTCCAGGATGCCGTCACGGACAACAAAAGGGGGGACGTAGCCGGGGTTAAGATCAGAAGTGAAAAGGCCTTTATATATCCATGGCGCAGCAAGGCTCAAAAGACCGCCACCCAAGCAAAGAGAGATCAGAGCGCCCCACGTCAAAAGGGGTTGCCTTTCCGGCCTGAATTTGCCCGCAAAGGGGTCGCTCATCAGGATGCCGGCCCATCGGGCCCAGTAAACCACGGTTAGCGTACTGCCCAGTGCGATCATCATGACGACATGGATGTTTCTGGCTGCTGCTTCTATGGCCATCCATTTGCTCAGGATCACCCCGAAGGGCGGCATGATCATCATAATGACCCCCGCAACGGTGAGTAACGCGGTCACCGGCATACGCGCATACAGTCCTTTCATGTCCTCGATATCGCGGCTTGCAAGGCGCTGCTCAATGGCTCCGACACACAAAAAGAGAAGTGCCTTAACGACAGCATGGAAGATGATGAGCAAAACCGCGGCGGTGAATGCCTGAGCGGTGTTCAGTCCCGCACAGGCAAATATGAGGCCCAAATTGCTGATCGTGGAATAAGCCAGGACCTTCTTGCCATTACGCTGGCCAACCGCCAAAGCCGCAGCGGCCAGAAAAGTGAAAGCACCGAAAAGGGCCACGCACTCACTCACCAACGTCCCTTTTATGGCCGGCGTCCATCGCAGAACCAAGTATACGCCCACCTTGACCATGGTGCTGGAGTGCAGGAGGGCCGAGACAGGCGTCGGGGCGACCATGGCCCCCAGGAGCCAGCTCTGAAAAGGAAACTGGGCGGCTTTGGTGAAGGCAGATAAACAAATGAGTGCGAGGGGTAAAAGAGATAGCCCGCCCTTTGAATACATCTGAATGGCCTGTTGGAAATGGAGTGTGCCCGCTTGCTTATAAATACCGATCAGCGCCACAAGGAATACGGCGCCGCCCAGACTGTTCATCCACAGGGCACGGACACCGTTTCTGATGGCCCTTTCAGTGCCGTCGTGCCTGATGAGCAGGAATGAGCAGAGTGTGGTTACTTCGAAAAAGAAGTAGAAGAAGACCATGTCGTTGGCAAGTACGAGGCCGTTCATGGCACCCAGGAAGAGAAGCATGACGAAGAAAAACCCGTGCTGTCTTGATGCCGATGGATGCCTGTGCGACTCATGGTCCTTCATATACGGGATAGCCTGGAAGCAAATTGTTGAGCCGACCACGGAGACGATCAGCACCATGATGAGGGATAGGTTGTCACAGTATATGGCCGGGCCGATCGTTTCAGCCCGGATTAAGAAGACTTCAAGGTAACCTAGGAGCAAGATCTGAATCAGGGCCAATAATGCGATGAGGATGCTATGGTGCTTGAGCCCGAAGTAGAGAATGACGAATAGCAGCAGAAAATCCGCGGCCTGGATGGTGCCATGCAAACTTACCCCGAAAACGGTTCCGGGCGAATAGATGAATGGAACACGCGGGATCAGGAACAGGGCACTGGTGATCAAGAGAGCGCCTGTGACCAAGACGATCAGAGAGCGAAATGCGCCGGACCGGAAGAAATAGCAGAACAGCGCCGCCAGGAAAGGCAGAATGACCAGCGTGAAAACAAGGGTGTCCATTTCAACTCATCAGAAATTGAAGGTTTGACCCAAACGCTTGAATGGATACTTGCCGGGGAATGAACGGAAGGCCCCGTGTCCACCGATTCTGCTCACGACCATGAGTCTTTTTTCATGATCAGACAACCGCTAAGGAAGAACCCACAGCGTCTGATCCATCACCTTCTGGACCAGGCGCATGGCGATCCGTCCGGTAAAGAAAGCATCCCTTTCACCGCGTCGGCCCACGACGATTGTGCTGTATCCGCCCCTTCTGGCTTCCTCAAGAACGGCTGTGGAAATATCATAACTCCGACGGTTGGTCTTGATCTCGATCTGACTCTTTTTCAGTCCTGCCGCTTTGAGTCTCGAGTAAGCCGCTTCATAGAACGCTTCCATGCGTTTTTCATCTTCACCATGCAGTATCTCCTGAAGGTTTGGATATTCCTTTTCGACGTCAAGGGAATAGTAATGTCGTAGATAGGGCAGCACGTGGAACAAAGTCAGCCTGAGCTCACGGTTGGGTCCGATCACGTTGCCGATGTGCTCAACATCGCGCAAGGAGTTTTCCGAGCCGTCCACGGCCAGCATGAATGACATGGAGGTATCTTGTCCGCCAACGACCCAGACCGGTGTTATGAGTGCATGTTCAACGACCTTGGCGGCCGTGGTACCGATAAAGAAATCCCTGGTGGGTGTCAGTGCCCGGCGCGCGATCACAATCGCATCATACTGTCCCCGTTCGGCCCTGTTCAGGATGTCCTTTGCCATGCCGACTTTCATGGGCTCTGCCACGACTTCTATGCGGTCTTCGGGTATCCCTTCCTCCATCATCAGACGCTTGAATCCCGGCACGCAGGCGGCCGTCTCACTATGCTTCTCAAC
>Ga0307423_1001499_pt1 | contig 14004 bp, 8 predicted proteins | sample SalMarWE160310MG_FD_202154 | JGI IMG/M metagenome (GOLD analysis project Ga0307423, IMG submission 202154) | Salt marsh sediment microbial communities from the Plum Island Ecosystem LTER, Massachusetts, United States - WE1603-10 | ecosystem: Environmental > Aquatic > Marine > Intertidal zone >...
ATAATCCTTGCATAAACCCATTACCCTATAAATAGACGATGTATCGTATGTTTGTCAGGGAAGATTGGTTGCACCCTTTTTGAGGGGGGGTGCGAAAAAATGCGTTATCCTGCCCAATGCATATGTTCCCTTGGCCTATGGGGCTGGCTTTGTTTCAGCCCTTTTCAAGCGAATACTTGTTGGGCCATGGGGCAAAGCGCCAACGAGGGCTCTGGGCCGTACAGGATCGTCATTGAGACAGACGCTCTATAGCCGCCGGCGGCGGGCCGCATACAGGCGGCAGGTGAAAAGCACAGCGCCTTGACCCGCAATTGCCGGGCAAGACGCTGTTAGGTTTTACCTGGGTTTGATTGTTTTCAAGGTGTCGTCCAGCCAATCGAACAGCACCTGGCTCATCACGCTGCGGTTTTCCAAGAGGCAATGATTGGAAGCCCCCTCGTCGGCCGGGGTGACCACCATCTTTTTGAGAGGGTTGGGCAGGCCATCCATGCACTCCTGTTGCTGGCGCGCGACTTCCTTGTCTTTGTATTCGCCCTCGCCCAAAATGATCAGGGCGGGGCAGGTGACCTTGGCCGGGTCGAAACTGAAGCCCCGGTTGGCCTCCACCAGGCCGGGAATGTTGTCCATGGCCACGCCCCAACGCCAGGCGATTACCTTGATGGTGTTTTGTTTGAATGATGACCAAGTGGCCACCACATCCTGGGTGGCCGTGGCGATGGGCATGGTGGCCCATAGCTTTTCAGCATCCACCACCGCGCTGGTCATGGCAATGGCCTTTAGGCGCTTGTCAAACTGAGCAGCTTGGGGAACAAAACCGCCGCCGCCGCTCATGCCGAATGCGGCCAGGCGTTTGGGGTCCACCTCGGGCCGGCTCAAGGCGTAGTCCACCACTGCTTTCATGGGGACATTCATGTCCGGCCGGAACGGCAAGCCCTCCAAGGGAAGCAGCCCCTGTCCCGGCATATCCACGGTGAGGAAGTTATAGCCCCGTTCGAAAGCCTGGCTGGAAATGTAGAAAACCAGGTCCTCGGCAAAGGTCTCGCCCCCTCCAATCATAATCAAGGTTTTGGTTGGAGTCCGGCTGCCGGAGGCGGCGCGGAAGTAGCCGGGCATCACCGTGCCCTCAAAGGGAATCTCGAAATACTCCAGGGGCGGGTCCATGAGCTGTCCCGCCCGTTTCATCAGGTTTCTGGCTTTGCTGGCGGTATCCTTGAAGCGGGAGTCGCCGGGCAGCATGGAAACCAGAGCCCCCCGGTAGTAGCCGCAAGCGCGTATAAACTGCTCCCGGGCGCTCACGCTGTGCCCTCCGGTCAGAGACTCCTCGCCCCTGGCCTGGACCCGCTCGGCCATCTTGATCCATTCCGCCTGCCAACTGGCGGCATCGCCCTCCTTGATTTGACCGGCGGTGTAAAAGGCCTCGCCTATTTCGCAGCCGTGGTTCATGGTGGCGCCCACGATGAGCACCAAGGCGAAATCCATCTCCGTGTCTGTAAAGTGAAGCTGAGTGGAAGGCTTGTGCGCGTCGAAATCATCCGCGGAGGTGATTGCGCATCCTCCCGAGGCGTTGAATATAAGCAAAACGGCAAAAAATATGCTTGTTAGACGCAGGCTTTTCATCGGCATTGCCGACCTTTCAGGTATGTGATAGCAGAGTTGTTATGAGCTGACTTACATGGAAGGTGGCGGTATTGCAATTTTAAATTTGCCGCCATGCCCGCCAACCAATCAGCTTACTTGGCTGGCCTTTCCAATCGGCTGATGCGGCGGGCCAGGCCCAGCGGCGGCTCGGCGTGCTTGGCGCCTTTGGCCTTTTGCCGCCAGAGGTCCATTGCCTTCTTATAGCTCCCCAAAGCGGCCGCCTTGTCGCCCATGCGCTCCTGGGCCAATCCCTGGTACCAGGGACCGGCCGCTGAAGCGGGATCGCTGGCGCTTAGCTCCTGGCCGGCTTGCAGCATGGCTCGCGCGTCATCCGACCAGCGGGCTACGCGGGCTTTTTGCAGGGAGGCCTGGACGGGGTTTGCCGGCGGCGGCGCTATGTTGCGGTAGGGCGAGGCGATCTCCTTGCCATCCACCTTGAGCAAGGCCCGGAGTTTGCCGCCCGCCTCGAGTTCGCCGGGGGCTGTTAGGAGATACACGGCTTGGGCCATTGTGGCCGGGCCCAGGATCAGCTCCTTGGCGCTTGGCTGGCGCAGGACTTTCACCTTATCGCCCTGGCCTGGTTTGAGTTGTAAAGCCTTGCCCTGCGGGGTGAGCACCTCGAAGCTCATGGACTCGACCCATAGCTTGCTGCCGGCGGCGACCTTGAACGGTTCTATTTTCCGCCGTTGGTCCGCGGGCAGAAGGCGCTGGTCCAAGTCTCTTTGGGTTAGCGCCCGGGAGAAAAAACGCACTGCGGCCACCGCCCGGCCCGGCTCGGCGCCGGGCATGAGCATAAGCTCCAAGTTGAAAGGCTGCGGCGCGGCGGTCTTGGCCTGCTGGTCCGAATCACCACAAGAAGCTAAAAACAGGGCGGCCAGCGCGGCTAAAAGCAGGCAGGCGGCCGCTGTGGCCGGACGATATTTGATGCGATTAGTTGCCAAGCTGATGCCATCCCTTCAGGGTCACTTTTTTACGGCAGGCCCCCTCCTGCGCGTCGCCCGACACCGGGCGCGGCCGTCCCTGGGAATCGGCGGGCCCTGGCGCGTTGATCCCGGTGCCGGCGGGGCTATCGCAGAAACGGTTCTTTTCCACTTCCTCCAATGGGTAGGTCCACTGAGTGCCGCCGCCGTGGGTGTAATAGTCGGGCGCGCTGTAGCGCATCACGCAGGAGAGGTCGCCCGACCAAAGCCCGCCCATATGGGCCACGTCGCAGTCGGACTCGAACTCGGCCCAAATGAAGCCGTGGTGAAGGATGTTCAAGGCGTGGCCCAGTTCATGGGCGATGGTGGCGGCCAAATGCACATCAGAGTAGGTGAACAATCCCTCGGCGTAGCGCTGGCGCTCCTCGGCCTCGTCTATGGGCAGATTGCCCAGCTTGGTCTCAAAGGTGTCGATCAAGACTTCTTTGACCGCATTGGGGCAGCCCGGCATGGGGCGACACTCTCCGGCGGTGCCTGGCTCCAGGTTCTCCATGCGGAGCAATATCCCCTTCTGGCCGTCCTGGCCCGCCACCTTGGCGTAGCCCCGGTTGAAGGTCACCATGTTGTGGGAGTCCATCTCGCCCTCGTCCACTAGATGCACCGCCAAAATCAGGTCCGAGAGCCAGCCGATGCCCAGGCCGATTTCATCGCGGATGAAAAGGTCCTTGTAGGTGGGGTTGGTGGACTGCCACTGGCCGTTGATGCGAAAGCCCCGGTACTCCTCGTAATTGGAAAAGCCGTCGCCCGGCTCGCGGCCCACCCCCTCGGGGCGGTCGTCCTCATCCGAGGCGGCCGCCTGGCCAAAGACGTTGTTTTGCTTTTCCCACCAGTCGCTGATGTGGTTTTCATCCTGGTCAAGGGGGATGGTAATGTAGTCCTTGCCGTCCTCGCTTTTGGCCTGATACCAGACGCCGTCCACGTTTATCTCGGCCTTGAGCTTGGCCCAGGCGCCGTAGTCCTTGCTCTTGATGCGCACCGTCACTTCATTGGTGGTCTCGGTGCCCTCGATCTCTTCCTGGCCGCCGGCCTCGCCGGAGCCGCCTCCGGAGGAGGCCGCGCCGCCGGAGCCGGCTGAGGAGCCGCCGCCGTAGCTTGCTGGGATGGACGAGTCTTGGCTGCCCGCACCCTCGGCCCAGTACTGTTGCCATTGGGGGCCGCTGCCCGGCTCGTTGGTGGCCCGGCTGGTGTGGGCCGTCAGACAGGTGTAGGCCGCGCCGTTGTTCTGTACCGCCTCGCCCTTGGCGTATGCCTTGCCCTTCTCCCATTGGGTCAGGTTGCCGGTGCCGCCGGAGCCGGAGCTGGTCGTTTTCTCCGCGCTGGCGCCGCTGGAGTCGCTGCCGCCGGAGTCCCCGCCGCCGCTGCTGCTGGTTATGGAAGAGCCGCCGGCGCCGGTGGTCTTGGGCTCCTCGAAACCAGCCTGGCCCCGGGTAAACTCCAAATCCAGGCCGCTGTCGTCGCCGGCGTTGAGGCAATAGCCCTTTTCCTTGCTGACCTCGCTCAGGGTGAAGCGCCACTTGCCTTTTACGTCCGGCTGGTCCGGCACCGAGGCCGTGATGCTGATCTCATTGCTGCCCTGGGTGGCGCCCTCGGCTACCGGCCGCCAGGTCTCCTGGCACTTCTTAACGATGGGCTTGATATCCAGCACCCGGGCGATGTTCCAGGAAAGGGTGTTCCTGAAGGCGTTATGAAAATTATTCTGGGCGCTGCCCTGCATGCGGCTTTCTGAGATCTTGCGGCCCTCGCTGTCCCAGGGAGCGGTGGCCGGCACCCTAAGGCGCTGGCTGGCCATGGCCTTCACCGTCTCCAGGGGCAGGAACTTGGCGTTGAAGCCGCCCGGCGCGGCAAAGGGCTCGAACAAATAGCGCCCTCCTATCTTGTAGTGCAGATAGGCCGGGCGGGTGGATTCGGTGACATCGATGTGGCCCATGCTGTCAGGGCAGCCGTGGCGTAGCCAGTTCACGGTGAAGCTTTGGGTGCTGGTGGTGTTGCTGGAAAATGAGTAGGAGCCGCCCGGCAGCACCTCGGCCAAGGGGTCGTCGTCCGCGGCGCTGTAGTAGATCCAGCCCCAGCCGGGGGTGAGGACATGGCCCGGGCCACTGTCGCCGCCCCACTCTTCCCGGGTCTCTATACCGCCCCGCATGCAGGGAGTCTGAAAGCCGCCGGTGGTGTCGCCCTGCCAGCGGCTGCCCGCGTCCTCCAATTTCACGAACCAGCCCACCAATCGGCCGCGGGAATCCTTGACCTCGATACGCTGGCCTTCTTTCCAGCGCACGGAAAGCACCCAGCGATCGGTCACCGCCCCGGCGCCCGGCGGCGGGGCCAGCCGGCTCTGGGAGGAGGTTATAGTGCCTTGCCAGACAAAGGGGATGCCTTCGGTGCCGGCGGCGGCCGGGTTGCCAAAGACGGCCAGAAACGCCAAGCAGGCAGTCAGCGCTGTCAGGCAGGAAACGAGTTTTAAGTTTTGGCTCATGCGCCGCCCCCTGAAGGCCCGCCCCCTAAACCGCCAAGGATCTTGGCTTAGGCTTGGGGCTCCATTTTTGATTGAACTGCGGTTGCATCCATATCCCAAACCATTTTCGATGTGGGATCAGTCTGATTCCAGCACCTCCCTGATGGCCAGGGCTATGTCGCGGGCCACCATGGGCTTCATGATAGTTTTCCGGATTCCCAGAGTCTTTGATTGGCTGGCCGATATCCTCTCGCTAAAGCCCGTGCAAAGCACGATGGGCATGTCCGGGCGGATGCCGGTCAGCTCCTTGGCCAAATCCAGGCCGGTCATTTTCGGCATGTTCATATCGGTAAGCACCACGTCGAACTCTTGGGGGGTTTGCTTGAACGCCTCCAAGGCCTTTTGACTGGAGGTGAAGCTGGTGACTTGGTAGCCAAGGGACGCCAAGACCTGAGTGCCCACCTCCACAAGCAATTCATCGTCGTCAACGTAGAGGATGCGTTCGCTGCCTCTCGTGTTTTCCAGGGACGCTTCAGTTTGCCGCGCAGCGTCGGGGCCTGCATCCAATATTGGAAGATAGATGCAGAAGGTGGAACCCTTGCCCGGTTCGCTATAGGCGGTGGTTTTGCCGCCAAGTTTTTTGACTATGCCATGGGCCACCGAGAGCCCCAGGCCGGTGCCTTGCCCTTTCTCCTTGGTGGTGAAGAAAGGCTCGAATATGCGGTCTATGACTTGCTTGGTCATGCCGTGGCCGGTGTCTGAAACAGCTATTCTCTGATAGGTCCCCGGAGCCAGCTCGGGCACCAATCTTGCTGACTTGGCGTCCATGTCGATGGTATCGAGTTTTATCTCCAGCAACCCGCCATCAGCCTGCATCGCTTGCACCGAGTTGGTGCACATGTTCATCAATACCTGGTGCAGCTGGGTGGGATCTCCCATGACCACGCCGTCCGCCTCAATTTGATGCACGATTTCTATGTTGGAAGGTATGGTCGCCCGCAAAAGATTAACCACTTCCTCCACGATATTGCCTATCTTGATCGGCTTGATCTCCTGCTCGGTTTGGCGGCTGAAGGTGAGTATCTGCTTGACCAAGTTCTTGGCGCGCAGCCCGGCGTCCAGGACCTTTTGAATGTTGCCGCGCAGCGGTGAATCGGGAGGTATGGAGAGCAGAGAGAGGTCCGCGAACCCGATGATGGCCCCCAGAATATTGTTGAAGTCATGGGCGATGCCGCCGGCCAAGGTGCCGATGGCCTCCATTTTCTGGGACTGGCGCAGTTGGGCCTCCAGCTTATTGGCTTCCTCCTCGGCCAGCTTCCTTTGGGTAATGTCCTGCAGGCTGACCACGATGCCTTGATGCCCGCCATTATCATCGCGGTAGCTGGCGGCGCTGATGCTGACATCAACCACCCTGCCGTCCTTGGCAAGCCGGCGGGTTTCGAAACCATAACAAGGTTTGCCTTGCATCACCTCGCTCAGCTTGGCCATGGTCTGCGGGATATCATGCTCGGGAATGAAGTCCAAGCGCTTGCCCGTCACCTCCCGGCTGGTCCAGCCGAACACCTTGCTGAAGGCTTGGTTGACATAGACCACCTGCCCGCCCTGGTCATAGACGATCACCGGGTCGGCCACGGTCTCGATCAGGCTGCGGTATTTCTCCTCGCTCTCGCGCAGGGCCTGCTCCGCCGTCTTCATGTCGGTTACGTCGGTCAGCACGGAAATGAGGCAATCTTTTCCCTCAAGCGCCACCGGCTCGGCCGACCATAGGGCCTGCCTGAGATCGCCGGCTGCGTTGCGGAAGTGAATCAGGTAATCCCGCAGGCAGCCTTCGCGCTCGGCGATTTCTCGGGCGAGCCGGCCTTCTTCCGAATAGGCCCACACGCCGATGCCGAGTGATGATTTGCCAATCACCTCATCCCGTTTAAGGCCGGTAATGCGGCAGAAGGTGTCGTTGACGTCGATGTAGAGCCAATCGGAAAGGGTGGTGATGGTGACCCAGTGGGGACTGTGCTTGAAAATCTTGGTGAAGCGTTCTTCGCTGCGGACCAGCTCCGACTGAGCTCTTTTTCGTTCCTCCGCTTCTTGGATAAGCGTTTTATTGGCCTGCTCCAATTGCAGGATCTTATCTTCCAGTTTCTTTATCAGCGTTTGATTGTATTCCTTTAGGTAGACCTCCTCTTGGTCAAAGGAATCCGAGGCCGGGGTCAGCTTGCCGGCTTGGTGCTCGGTCAGCACTTCCTCCACCATCTGTATAAGCCGTTCCGGTTCCGTGGGTTTGATAATAAAGCGTGCGGCACCCAGATTGAGGGCGAGCTTTTCATCCTTGGGGTCGGTATAGGTGGCTGTATAAAAAACCAGCGGAATGCGGCTGAGCTTCGGGTCTTTTTTCCAATTGCGGCAAAGAGTGAATCCATCCATCACCGGCATCAGGATGTCGGTGATGATCAGGTCGGGAGGCTCTTCATGGGCCAGTTCCAGGGCCTCCGCCCCGTGGGTGGCAAGCGTCACCTGATGGCCGTGACCCCTCAGCAAGACGTCGAGCAGGTAACGGTTGGTTTCCTGGTCGTCCACCACTAAGAGTTTGGCCATGTCATGCTCCTCCCTCTTCGGGCGGGTCCAAAAATTTCGCCAGTTCCGTCGTAAATGTCTCGGGGTTGATGGGTTTCTCGATATAGCCGTTGCAGCCGGCCGCCAAGATGCGCTCTTTATCGCCGGCCATGGCGTAGGAGGTGACGGCCACGATGGGCACCTTGGCTAGGTCGGGGTTGGCCTTAAGGGAACTGGCCACGGCGTAACCATCCATCTCCGGCAGCTGGATATCCAAAAGAATCAAGTCCGGCGTCTTTTGCGTGGCGGCTTCGATGCCCTGGCGCCCGTCCCAGGCCTGGAGCACTTCATGGCCGTGTTTCTCGAGAATGAAAGTGGTCAGGTACATGTTCTGTGGGTTGTCTTCGATAACCAGGATGGTCTTACTCATCTCCGCCTCCTCTGGCCAGGGGCAGGGTGAAGCTGAAGACGCTGCCCTTGCCCTGGCCGTCGCTTTCCACCCAAATTTCTCCACCCAAGAGCTCCACCAGCCGCTTGCATATGTTCAGCCCCAAGCCGGTGCCTTCGTAGCGCCGGGCCAGACCGGTGTCGATCTGGCGGAAAGGCTTGAATAGGTTGCGTTGGTCTTCGGGTTTGATGCCGATGCCGGTATCGCGAATCTTGGTGTACAAAAGGCCGTTGCTGGGCTCGCAATCGAGATAGACGCCGCCTTGGTCAGTGAACTTGATGGCGTTATTCAATAGATTGATCAGGATTTGCTCGACCCGGCGCCGGTCGCTGGTTATGGTCCCCACCTCCGGCGCCAGATTGCATTGCAACTCGAGCCCTTTTTGTTTAGCCAGGTGACTGAGGTTGAACTTAACCTCTGTCATCAATTGCGGCATGTCGAATTCCTCGGCTTCGACCTTCAACTGCCCGGCCTCGATCTTGGAAATGTCCAGCACGTCATTTATTAGGCTCAGCAGATGCTGGGCGCTGTGCTGCACCATGCCCATCTGCTTGGTCTGCTCCTGGTTGAGCGGCCCCACCAGGCCCTGCAGGATGATGCCGGTGAAACCGATTATGGAATTGAGTGGCGTGCGCAATTCATGGGACATGGAAGCCAGGAAAGCCGACTTGAGGCGGTCGGCCTCTTGGGCCTTTTCCATGGCCACCGCCAGTTCGGCGGTCCTTTCCTCCACCAGCTGCTCCAGCTTATGCCGGTACTGACGCAGCTCTTCCTCGGTGCGCTTGCGTTCGCTGATATCGGCCAGGTTGACTAACATGCCTATGGGAGAGCCCTTGGCGTCAAGAAAGACCGCGGCGTTAATGCTTACGTCTATGATCTCGCCGCTCTTGGTGAAGCGCCGCGATTCAAAGGAGTACACCCCGCCTTCAATGCCGTAGATTTCCTTGATGGCCTTAAACGTTTCCGGCTTGTTTTCTTCGGGCACGAAATCTATGCGCTTGCCGATCACCTCTTCCTCGGTCCATCCGAAAATCCTGGTGAAGGCCGGATTGACATATACGGCTCTGCCTTCGGCGTCATAGGCGATTATGCAGTTGGGCGAGGCGTCCAACACCGCCCGGTGCTCTTCCTCGCTCTTGCGCAGGCTGGCCTCTATCTGTTGGCGCTCGCTGACCTCCTCCCGCAAGGCCTCCACCGCTGTCTCCAGATCGGCCGTGCGTTCGGCCACCCGTTTTTCCAATTCCTGGCGCGCCCTTTCCAGGGCGAGTTGCACGTTCTTCAGCTCGTTGATGTCGCGGGAGGTCTCGATGGCGCCGGCGACCGCGCCGGAAGAGTCATAGAGCACCCCCGCGATTCCTGAAAGATATAGGCCATTGTCGCCCCAGTGGGGATGGAATGATTCGGAGACCAGACACTCGCCCACCTTCCTGACGGAGAGGTATTTCTGGCGAAAGCTTTCATCCCAATCGCAGACCAGATCGATGAGAATGGGCCTTCTTTCGCCGTAGAAAGGCACGGCGTAGGCGTAATCGCCCTGGCCCACCATGTCGGCGGCGGGGATGCCGGTGAGCTCCTCCATGGCCCGGTTCCAGGACACCACCACGCCTTGGTTGTCTATCACAAAGGTGGGGTCGGGCAGGAAGGCGATGATCTCGGCCAGGCGTTGCTTGGAATCGCGCGCCTCTTGCTCGGCCCGCCTGCGTTCGGTAATGTCCCGGTTCACCGCCGCATAGCCCTCTATGGCGCCGTCCTTACCCCGCCAGGCTGAAAGCACGGTTTCCATGGGAAGGTCGCTGCCGTCCTTGCGCCGGTATAGCCACTCCCCGCGCCAGAACCCGGCCTTTTTTATCTGGGGGTATACTTCGCGGCCGAAACGGTCGTAGGACTCGTCATCAAGATGGATCAGTCGGACCGAGCGGCCTATGGCCTCCTCCCGGGAAAAGCCCATCTGCTCGCTGAAGGCTTGGTTGCAATCAATTATGCGGCGCTGGGGATCCACCGCGATGATGGTGTCGGCCGAGCTGTCTATCAAGGCCCTTAGCTGGGCCTCGCTCTTGCCCAAGGCTTCCTCGACCAAGCGCCGTTCCCGCACCGCCTTTTGCAGGCGGGTGTTCCAATAGAGGATCAAAAATATGATGAGCAGGCACACCGCCACGATGGCGGCAACCATCCGCCATACGTATTCCCAGTCGACCCCGTGCTCGAAACGCATGGAAATCCAGGCGTTGTGTATCTCGGCTTTCTGGCTGGGGCTGATGTTTGCCAGGCATTTATCCAGGATGCCCAGCAATTCGGGCCAGTCCTTGCGCACCCCGAAGGAAAGCTTGAAAGAGTATGGTGTGGTGCCAGCTATCTTGAGGTTGGTCAGCCCCAGTTTCCTCGTGAAATAAGTGACCGTAGCCAGGTTGCCCACCAAGGAGTCAATCTTGCCCTGGCTCACCTGGGCGAGTCCCTGCTTGATGTCGCTCACGGGTTTGAGGGTTAGGCCTGGATGGTTTTTGGCCAGCAGTTCATGGGAGGCATATCCCCGGCCCACGGCCACGGTCTTGCCCCTGAGATCCTTGAGGCCCGATATGAACGGGGCGTCAATGCTGGTGACAATGACCATGGGGAAGATGAGGTAGGGCTTGGTGAAGTTGAGGAACTTTCTGCGCTCGGGTGTCTGGCTGATGCAAGGGAATACATCCACCTCTCCCGCCTTGACCTTGGCGATGGCCTGATCCCAGGTAAGGCCGGCAAGCGGCTTCATGGATATCTCCAGCTTCTTCTCTATGATGCCCACGTAATCGGAAGCCATGCCCGCATAGGCCTGGTCCTGGCCGATGAACTCGAAGGGCGGCCAGCCGGGATCAATCCCCAGCCGGATTCGCCGGTGTTTTGCCAGCCAGGCCCGCTCCTTGGAGGTCAGGCCCAATCCCCCCGATTCCGCGGAGCTGGTTTCCTGGGGCGCCAGCCATTTGCTGTTGATCGCGATCTGCTCTTGGCTGGTGATGCTGTCCAGGGCTTTATCCAATATTGACACCAGCTGGGGCCAGTCCCGGCGGATGCCTATGCGCAATTGGGATCCCGGCCAAGGGGGAGGGCAGGCTATCTTAAGCTCGCCAAGGGCGTAGCGCTTGATCAAATGCTCGGCCACCATCAGGTTGCCCACATAGGCCTGCGCCTTGCCTTCGGCCACCGCCCTTAAGGCGGATAAGGTGTCAGTTACCGCCAAGAGCCTTATTTTCGGATATTGTTCTTGCAGCTTGCCCTGCAGTAAAAAGCCGTCTTCCACCGCGATGGTTTTCCCGGCCAGTTCCTTGATGTCCTTGATCGGGGGGTGGTTCCGTCTGGTGAACACCATGTAAGGGCAATAAAAATAGGGCTTGGTGAAGCTTAAGTAGCGTTCGCGCTCTTGGCTGCGGGCAATGCAGGTCATGCCAGCAAGCTGCTTGTTTTTCACCTTTTCCAGCATGTCGGCCCAGGAAAAGGCACTGACCACTTTTATGCGGATGCCCAGGCGCTTTTCCAAAAGCCGCATGTATTCCGCGGCCAGGCCCTGGTGGACGCCCTGCGCGGACATGAACTCCAAGGGCGGCCAGTTGGCTTCGCCGCCCAGCACGATGACCTTGTGCTCCTTGAGCCAGGCCTTTTCCCCTTCGGTCAGCTGGAGGGCTGCCGCGGTCCGGGCGCTGGATTGCGGTTCCGGGCCTTTGCTGCCGAGCTTATCCGTTACCGCGGGGCCGGCGGCAACGAACTCAAGCGGAGCACTCTCTGAGCTAAAGGCTATGGTTAGTTCTTTGGGTTGAGCGATAGCCGGCAGGCTGATGAGCCCCAAAAGAGCCATCACGGGCAGGAAGGCTTTTAAGCGCTTGACCATATAAGGAGAACTCTTGGGGGGCGGCACATTATTAATCAAGGTCTACCAATACACTGGCATGTAGTTATTTTCTGCCATTTGATGCGCCGGAAGCAACACTCAAGTCATTTTGCAGCTTTAATGATGCCGACTGGCGGTTTTTAAATTTCCGGGTTGTATCGTAGCGCTTGTCCTGGGATGAAGTGAGGAAACCGAGTGAACGCCTCGCGCGGCTTGTCGATGGAGGTTAGGTTCAGAGGGCTACCCTTTTGCAGCACTCTAAACATTGCAGCGGTGGTTTTATAAGGCATGGCAACTCGTTTTTTAAGGCCTGTTGCGAGGGGGCGTCAAGCTTGCAAGCGGTCTCGTTCAGCTCCGGCGCAAAAGCCTTAAGCCGGATAGGCACAAGATATCCCGGCAGGGTCAGGCCGGTCAATTCCTGGCGCGATTCACAAACTCGCAATCAGTTGGCTCGACCTCGGATTTAATGGTTGACAACCTGCGCGGATTGCATGTAACGTTGTTTCTGCAATAACTATTATCAAATCACGCGATAGATATATACTTAATAAATGACAAATATATCAATATATTAAAAGATTAATCCCATGGATAACGTTGTTACAAGCTGTGGCAAATTGTGCATAAATTTCGAGATTAACTCGTGTTTTTCGCAATTGGCCTTTCAGGCGGGCTGGCAAGGCTAAACATGAGCGTCATCCCCCAAAGCCTTGAGCAATTTCCCGAGACCCTGGAGCCCGAGAGCCGCGAGCGCCTGGAAAAGGTGGTCATGGAAGTCTTTTCCAAAGAGGACTTCCACAAGGCCAACATCCGGACCGTGGCCAAGATGGCCGGCGTCAGTTTCAGCACCATCTATAAATACTATGGCTCCAAGGAAGGCCTTTTGTTCGCCTTTGTCAATAAAAGGCTGGGCGTTTTGACCGAGCGCATAGTCGACCATCTGCAAGGCATTGAAAATCTAAAAGAAAAGATGCGCAAAGTCTTTTGGGTGCAGTTGGATTACTATGAAAGGGACCCTGAACTGGGGCGCATCATCTTCATGACCGTGCCCTTGGCCACCTGGATGAAGGACAGGACCTTTGTCCAGAAAAAGATGATCCATCTCTACCTGGACACTCTGCGCCAAGGCCAGGAACAAGGCATTTTAAACCCCCACGTTAGAACCGGTGTTTTGTTGGACATGATGCATGGTCTGGTGCAGCGTTCGTTTTTCATGTGGATTTATCGCGGCCAACAGACCAGCTTGTCCGGCCAGGCCAACCGGCTGTTTGAAATGTGCTGGCGCGGCATAACCAATCCTGATTTGGACCGCATACCTTCTTGATGCGGGCCGGCGGAAAGGTGCCTTTAAGTTATTTATCTCATTAATGAATAACAGCGTTATCGTAAAATTCATAAACACGAGGCACACTGAGCAACAATAGGTACAAGTAATCAATTTATATATTTAAATAGCAATGCTAACAAGTGGTTGCGTGGTTGCTGGGGCTGGCGGTGAGCTTCACCTTATATATTTAAATAGCAATGCTAACAAGTGGTTGCGTGGTTGCTGGGGCTGGCGGTGAGCTTCACCTAAATGCCCGGCCGCGTAAGACAAGACAACCCAAAATAAATTTTGGGGAGAACTTAAGTCATGGAAATCAAAGCGCCGATGGGCGGTAAGGTCATCAAGATCTCCGTTAGCGTGGGCGATAAAATCGCCGAGGATGACGAGGTGGCCGTGCTGGAGGCCATGAAGATGGAGATGCCGATCCTTTCCGAAGAAGACGGCACCGTGGCCGAGGTTAAAGTAACGGCCGGCCAGACCGTGGAGGCCGAGCAGGTTCTCTGCGTGCTCAATTAAAAGTATTTTAGGAGGTCTGCGATGAAAGACCTTGGCGAACAAGTAAAGGTCCTGGAAACCACCAAGGAAAAAATCGAGGAACTGAAGAGGCGCGACGCCCAGGCTTCGCTGGCCGGTGGCCAGAAGCGGATCGATGCGCAGCATGCCAAGGGCAAGATGACGGCTCGGGAGCGGGTGGAGGCTTTGTTGGACGAGGGATCGTTCGAGGAGTTCGACCGCTTCGTGGTTCACCGCTGCAAC
>Ga0307423_1001500_pt1 | contig 13992 bp, 8 predicted proteins | sample SalMarWE160310MG_FD_202154 | JGI IMG/M metagenome (GOLD analysis project Ga0307423, IMG submission 202154) | Salt marsh sediment microbial communities from the Plum Island Ecosystem LTER, Massachusetts, United States - WE1603-10 | ecosystem: Environmental > Aquatic > Marine > Intertidal zone >...
AAACCGGGAAATTCATTTAAAGAAAAAAGTGATGAGGAAACATTACTCATCATTAAAAAAGGTAAAGTGAAAGTTTCTTTAAGAAATGATAATAAAATTTTATCTCCCGGAAGCACAGTTTTGATTATGTCCGGAGATAGCTATGAAATTGAAAACATCGGTGATTCGTATGCAACTTTTTATGTATTTCTTTATAAATCAAAATATCCTGTAGATATCAAAAGAGGAATTGAAACCGGCGGATCTTTTATAACAGACTGGAATGATCTGGAATTTCATCCCCATGCTAAAGGAGGAATAAGACAATATTTCAGCCGACCAACCTCGATGGCAAAAAGATTTGATATACATGTAACCACTCTTAATCCTGAGATAAAAAGCCATGAACCCCATACTCACAGAGCTGCAGAAATTGTTTTGATGATAAAAGGAAATACTGAAATGGAAATTGATCACGGTTTCTATAAAGGTACGGATGGAGACTTATATTTTCTCGGTTCAAATGTTCCTCATGCTATTAAAAATATTGGAACCAAGCCCTGCATTTATTTTGCTATCCAATGGGAATAATAAGCATACTGTAGAATAAACAATCAGCACAGACTAATAGTGAATTTTCATAAAATAGGAAATTAAATGCGATCTCTAATTTTTTCTCTATTAATAATAGTGAACGTACAGGTATTTGCACAGGAAATGGACGATTTCCCGTTTTTAAATACTGAGCTGAGTATTGAAGAACGTGTAAACGATCTGGTAGGAAGAATGACTCTGGAGGAAAAAATAAGTCAGATGATGAATGCAGCACCACCTATTGATAGACTTGGAATACCTGCATATAATTGGTGGAATGAGTGTCTTCATGGTGTTGCTCGCGCGGGACTGGCTACTGTATTTCCACAGGCTATAGGACTTGGAGCTACCTGGGATGAGGAACTTATGTTGCGTGTTGCTACTACTATTTCAGATGAAGCAAGAGCTAAACATCATAACTTTGTTAAAGAAAATAAAAGATTTATTTACCAGGGTCTCACATTCTGGTCGCCAAATATTAATATCTTCAGGGATCCACGATGGGGACGAGGACAGGAGACTTATGGAGAAGATCCATTTTTAACCGGAAGATTAGCAGTGCAATTCATCAGGGGTTTACAGGGAAATGATCCTAAATATTTCAAAACAATAGCTACAGTTAAACATTTTGCCGTTCACAGTGGACCCGAACCGGAACGCCACTATTTCGATGCAACTACAGATGAAAGAGATTTTCGTGAGATTTATCTTCCCCAATTTAAAATGGGAATTATGGAAGGCAAAGCTTATTCAGTAATGTGTGCTTATAACAGATATGAAGGAGAAGCTTGTTGCGGAAGCAGAAGATTATTAATCGATATTTTGAGAAACGAGTGGAACTTTGATGGTTATGTTGTATCCGATTGCGGTGCTATAGGAGATATTTACCGTCATCATAAAATTGTGCAGACGCCTGAAGAAGCTGCTGCATTAGCTGTAATATCCGGTTGTGATCTGGAATGCTCAAATACCTATGAACATTTGAATGAAGCAGTTAAAGAAAATTTGATAACCGAAAATGAGATAAATGTTGCAGTTAAACGCCTCTTTACCGCCAGGTTCAAACTTGGAATGTTTGATCCACCTGAAATGGTAAAGTACACTAAAATTCCTTATTCTATAGTAGATAGTAAGCAACACAAAAAACTCGCTCTTGAAACCGCGAGAGAGTCAATCGTTTTATTAAAGAATGAAAATAATCTTTTACCTTTGAAAAAAGATATTGGAACCGTTGCTGTTATCGGTCCAAACTCAAATGAATGGCTAATGCTTCTTGGTAATTATAACGGTATACCTTCTGATCCGATAACACCTTTACGCGGAATTAAAGAAAAACTATCGGGTCATTCAAAAGTTTTGTATGCAAGGGGATGCGAACTCGTGGAAGGACTCCCCTATTTTGAAGTTGTTCCTTCAGATGTTTTATTTCACGATAATGAAAATGGACTTAACGTTGAATATTTTAATAATAAAGATTTGAATGGAGGAGCTCTTTTTTCCGAAATCGATAATAATCTGAATGCTGATTGGAAAGAAGGCGCTCCAAGAAATGATATGGATGATGATAATTTTAGCGTGAGATGGAGCGGAGAACTTATTCCTCTAAAATCAGGTCAATACCAATTAGGAATTATTTCAACCTGTAACACCAATTTATATCTCAACGATTCTGTTATAGCAAATACTTCATACCATTTCAGAAATGAATATGGTGACCCACGATTGAGAAAAACAAATCCTATTTATCTTGAAGCTGGTAAAAAATATAAAATAAAAGTGGAAGCAAAAGAAACTTACGGTGATGCACAGGTTCAATTAGTTTGGTCATCACCAAGTGATAATTTAAATAATGAACTAGAAAAGGAAGCTCTGGAAATTGCAAAACAGTCTGATGTAATCATTATGTGTATGGGATTGACTGCAAGATTAGAAGGTGAAGAAATGAATATTAAATTGGATGGTTTTGATCGCGGGGACAGAACACGTCTGGATTTACCGGATGTTCAACAGGAATTAATAAAAGAAATTTATGGTTTGGGAAAACCTGTTGTGCTGGTTCTGTTAAATGGAAGTGCCTTGGCAGTAAACTGGGCAGACGAAAATATTCCAGCAATAATTGAAGCCTGGTATCCCGGACAGGCTGGAGGCACGGCAATTGCAGATGTTCTTTTTGGCGATTATAATCCAGGCGGAAGACTGCCCGTTACTTTTTACAAGTCTGTTGATGATCTTCCCTCCTTCGAAGATTACAATTTGACAACTCAAACATACCGATATTTTAAGGGTGAACCTCTTTATCCCTTCGGTTACGGATTGAGTTACACTTCCTTTAGCTACGATAATTTGAAAATAAATGATAATTATATGGCAGGAGATACAGTAATACTTTCAGTAGATGTTAGAAACACTGGTAAGATTGCTGGTGATGAAGTTGTTCAGGTTTATATTTCAGATCTGAATGCGCCCGTCCGCGTTCCAATTCGTTCATTAAAAGGATTTAAGAGAATTCATTTAAAACCCGGAGAAGTTCAAACTGTTGATTTCGCCATCTCACCAGATGCATTTTCCATTATTAATGATTATAATGAAAGAGTAATTCTCCCCGGTAAATTTGAACTTTATGTCGGTGGAGGACAGCCGGAAAGCAAAGGCACTGAAGACGGTATTAATATTCTTAAATCAAATTTGATATTGCAGTAGTATTCAACACAGAAATGCAAATTGGTGATGGTTTTTATAAAGGTACGGATGGTGATTTATATTTTCTCGATTCGAGTGTTCCGCATAGAATAAAAAATATCGGAACAGAACCGAGCATGTATTTTGCAATTCAATGGGAATAATAATTTCTAGATAAAATAAATAAAATTTTTAGTGGAGGAGTAAAAACTATGGATAGGTTAGAATCCCAAAAAAAACTGAATGCTCATTTAGAAATTCTTAAAAATGCGTTGGTAGAAAATTTATATTGCAGTGATAAAGATATTGAAATCGATACTCAATATTTTGAAGTAGATTATATTACTACCATCACAATCACTTGGCTTGATAAACAACTCGAGCTAACTCTGAAAGGTACATACTTCCCAGAGTTAAGCAATTTTGAATATAACGGTAAATCACTTTCTTTCATCAAGCAAAATAAAGTGATTGAAGATGCAAAAAAATACTTTGATATAAACACACATTAAATCAATTTAAATTGTTAAATGAAAACAAATTATAAATTAAGAAGTCAGGAATGGTTTGGGGGCTTGGATAAAATGGGATTCGTTCACCGTTCGTGGCTGAGAAACCAGGGTTATCCCGATGATCATTTTCGCGGCAAACCAGTAATTGGAATTTGCAATACCTGGTCTGAATTAACTCCTTGTAACGGGCATTTAAGAGATTTTGCAGAAATAGTAAAACGTGGAGTTCTGGAAGCCGGCGGCTTTCCTCTTGAATTTCCTGTGATGTCTTTGGGCGAAACTATTATGCGTCCCACAACAATGTTGTTTCGAAATCTTGCAAGCATGGATGTTGAAGAATCGATTCGTGCAAACCCGATTGATGGTGTTGTTCTTTTGACGGGATGTGATAAAACAACTCCCTCTACTTTAATGGGAGCTTGCAGTGTCGATCTTCCAACAATTGTTGTTCCCGGCGGACCAATGCTTAACGGAAGATTCAGAGGCGGATTTATTGGTTCCGGTTCTTTTAACTGGACAATAAAAGAAAAAGTAAAATCCAATGAGTTTTCTGAAGAAGACATGCTCGAGGCGGAAGTTTGTGCGGCAAGAAGCCAGGGGCATTGTAATACAATGGGAACAGCTTCCACAATGGCAACTATGGTTGAAACTCTGGGATTAACATTACCGGGAATGTCATCCATTCCTGCTGTCGATGCACGTAAAAAAGTTTTAACTCAATTATCTGGTCGCCGTATTGTTGAAATGGTAAAAGAAGATTTAACTCTTTCCAAAATTCTTACAAGAAAAGCATTTGAGAATTCAATTTTTGTAAATGCTGCTGTTGGCGGCTCTACAAATCTCATTATTCATTTGCTTGCAATTGCCGGAAGAATTGGCGTTGAATTAGATCTTGAAGACTTTGACAAGCTTGGAAGGAAAATTCCTTTGCTTGTAAACTTAATGCCTTCCGGCAAATATTTGATGGAAGATTTCTTTTATGCCGGCGGCTTGCCTGTAGTTTTAAAAGAGCTTGAAAATATTCTTCACCAGGATATTATTACTGTTAATGGAAAACCGCACAAAGAAAATTGTACAAAAGCTAAATGTTATAACGAAGATGTGATTGCAACTCTCGATAAACCTTTTCAGCAAAATGCAGGCATTGCAGTGTTGAAAGGAAATCTATGTGAGAATGGTGCGGTGGTAAAACCATCTGCTGCTACTCCAAAATTAATGAAGCACAAAGGCAAAGCAGTGGTTTTTGAAAGTATGGAAGATTATCATGCAAGAATCGATGATCCTGATCTCGACATAGATGAAAACAGTGTAATTGTCCTTAAAAGTGTCGGCCCAAAAGGTTATCCCGGTATGCCTGAAGTCGGCAATGTTGATCTTCCAGAAAAATTAATTCAAAAAGGTGTAAAAGATATTGTAAGAATTTCAGATGGAAGAATGAGCGGAACTGCTTACGGAACAGTTGTACTTCATATTTCTCCTGAGTCTGCAATTGGTGGAACACTTGCTTTAGTTAAAGACGGCGATATGATTGAACTCGATGTAGAAAACAGAAAATTACATCTTGATATATCTGATGAAGAGCTAAAGAAACGAAAAGCATTATGGATTCAACCGCAACCACATACAGACAGAGGCTATGTAAAACTATTTCTCGATCATATTCAGCAGGCAGATAAAGGCTGCGACTTCGATGTTTTAGTTGGAAAATCCGGCTCCGTTGTTAAAGGAGATTTGCATTAGATAATATTGTCAGACCGAGCTTGTAGAAGTCTGACAATGTCATCCCTCGACCAGCTCAGGGTGACATTCAGCAAAGTAAATACATAAATTAAAGGATTAAATGGTTGTTATATATCTACTACTAAGCGTCGTTCTCATTATTCTCCTCACAGCAAAATTAAAAATCCATCCCTTCATTGCACTTTTTCTTGTTGCATTACTATATGGTTTGTTCGCGGGCATGCCACTGAAAGATATTGTCAACTCTGTTAACCAGGGATTTGGAGATACCTTAGGAAAGATCGGTTTGTTGATCGTGCTTGGGGTGATCATCGGATCTTTCCTGGAAAACTCCGGCGGGGCTTATGCAATGGCAGAAAAAGTCTTGAAGATTATCGGGAAGAAAAGAGTCCCAACAGCGATGGGAATTATCGGCTACATTGTTTCAATTCCTGTTTTTGCAGACAGCGGTTTTTTACTTTTATCTCCTTTAAATAAAAGCTTATCTAAGAAAGCCAAAATTTCTTTAGCCGGCTCAGCCGTCGCATTGGGTTTGGGATTAACCGCAACACATACGCTTGTTCCCCCGACACCGGGACCAATTGCTGCTTCGGGAATTCTTAATGCAGATCTCGGTCTTGTTCTTCTCTGGGGAATTTTAATTAGCGCACTTGCTTTAATTGTAGGGTTGATCTTCGCAACAAAATATGTTTCCAAAACTTATATCGATCCGAATCCCGATGTAAGTGATGCAGAAATCGAAGCAAAGCTAAAAGATGCGCCGGGAGCCTTCAAATCTTCCGTCCCGATTATAGTTCCTATAGTTTTAATTGTAGTACGATCCCTTGTAAATGCTTTCGGGAAAGATCTCGACGGTACCTTAGTACAATTAATTTCATTTATCGGCGAGCCCGTAATAGCTCTTTTAATCGGAATGTTTCTTTCATTTCTTCTTCCTAAAAAATTAAACAAAGAAATGCTTTCAACAACCGGCTGGGTTGGAAAATCATTAACCGGTGCTGCATCGATAATTTTAATTACCGGTGCAGGAGGAATTTTCGGAAGAGTTTTACAGAACTCAGGCATTGCAGATGTAATCGGTTCAACTTTAGCCGATGTTCATTTAAGCATCTGGCTTCCGTTTCTTTTAGCCGCTGCAATCAAAACTGCGCAAGGCTCATCAACTGTTGCGCTTATAACAACCGCTTCTATTATGATGCCTATGATGAACACTTTAGGTTTTGTAGGTGAAATGGAAAAAGCAATGGTCGTTATTGCTATCGGTGCTGGTTCAGCAGTTTTCTCTCACGCAAACGACAGTTTCTTCTGGGTAGTTACACAGCTTTCAGGCATGGATGTTAAATCCGGCTACAGGTTATTCAGTTTAGGGACTTTTATTCTTGGAACATCAGCAGCAATGTTCTTATTCATATTTTATTTGATACTTGTTTAGGTTTAACACAAAGAGCTTTTATTTATTTAGCACTCGTGCTAAAAACTCTTTTACAATCTGAATATACTTTTCTGAGAAAAAAAGAGGATCAGAGTGACCTGCACCTTTTACGAAAACAAGTTGTGCATCGAGACCATTTTCATCATAAGCTTCTTTCAGTTCTATCGATTGGTTTACCGGAACCTGGTTATCCTGATCACCATGCATAATTAAAATCGGAGGATCGGATTTATCTACCTGGTAAACCGGGCTTGCAAGTTTAGCGAGATCCTCTACCTGTTCAACCGGTTTTCCTAAAAGTAAAGCAAGTGCAGGCGCCCTTACATTTATACCGTGAGAAGTTGATTGAGAAAGTATTGTAAGAAAATTTGTAGGACCGAAGAAATCAATGGCTGCCTGAACAGATGAGCTTTCATCTTTGTAATCGCCCAAATCCCCTTCAAGCTCCCGGTTGTTATTTGTTGTTCCTATCAAGGCTGCAAGATGACCTCCTGCAGAAGATCCCCAGATCGTAATCTTATCTGGATGATAGCCATACTTTTCTGCATTACCTCTTAAGAAACGGATTGCAGCTTTTATATCATAAACTATTGCCGGGAAGCGTGCTTCAGTTGAAAGGCGATATTCAACACTCGCTAAAGCGTAACCCGATTTTAATAAATTATCAGGCGGATTCTCTTTTGTTCCGCTGTGCCAGGCACCGCCATGAATCCAAACCATTAAAAATGGATTATCCACACCTCCGGGTAAATATAAATCAAGTTTAAGATCTCTACCACTAACAGAAGCATAAATGATATCTTTAATGGTTGAATTATTTTGTGCAATCGCAGTTTCGAATAAAAGAAAAACAATAAACAAAATTTTTAATCTTATGCTCATCTTCGTTTTCCTATTTATTAATAATTCCGATTATTTATGATTAACAATTACTTTCGGATTTTTGGCAAAGTCCTGCCAGGCACTTTCAGCTTCTTCTTTTGTTAAATAATTATTAAAAACAATGAATCTGTATTTAAGAACAAACCTTTTCCCGGGTTTCAACAACCAGTTTTTATCCTTCGTGGGGGAAAAATTAGCAAACATATCTCCCCTGCCATTTTGGTTCTCCGGCCAGATGCGAAGTGGTTCAGGATAATTGTAATTGGTCGGATAAGACATTATAACCATACCGGCGTAATCATCATCAACGTCGCCCTGAACGATACACCATCTTGCTTTTGTTCCATCGGCATCTTTTCTTGTTTTTCCTTCTGAAGTTAATACTTCGCTGTTATTCTTATTCCATTGCTCAGTAGTGCGCCAACCCAATCCACCGTAACGGTATTTAAGCAGCAACACAGGACTTTTAGTTGCGCAGCTTAATTCAATATTAACATCAACTAAATAATAATCCTGATCTTCTTCAGGTTTGTATATTCTGACAGATTGCAATTCATTTAGAGCAACTTTTTCGATTTCGTCTTTTTTAAAAACAAAATGTTTATGAAGCGCTTCATATTCGGCAAAAACAGGTCCATTCGTAATGGAAATAAAACTCGAAAAACGAACTGTACCCTCTTTATCTCCAAGATTCCAGAAGTCAACCGTATCACCTTCAAACAAAACATGTGTCCATGGATTCCAGATACCATAATGATGATAATGATCGGGTGGTTGAATACGAGTTAAAACCTGGCTGTGTGGAGACCAGAGTGGGTGAATAAACCCGCTTCTTTTATATGCAGTATCTATTCCTTCAGGCGGATACACAGTTTTAAAGTTATAACACAATAAATTTTTATTATTCGAATGAATTATCAATTTTCCATTGTTCTTTATGGCTTTTATTTCTTCCGATTTTTCAGGGAAACCTTTTACCAGTTCGAAAACATATTTGGCTAGTTGATTCCTTCCCTTTTTAATAATCCAGTTTAGAGTTCTATGTTCTCCATTTTCGATTTGAAATGGAATGGGAGACTTATAATTATCTTGAACTTTGAACAAATTAATAGCTGTATCAGGAAGAAATGTTACTTCATCAAGATTGATGCTAACGGGAACATCGAACTTATTTATTCCCTTTTGAAATTCTACTTTAAAAGTTGCAATGGTTTGTGCATAACTACAGAATAACGTTGTATAAAAAACAGATGCAAAAATTAGTTTACGAATCATTGTGATATATTTTCTTTATTTTTGTACATAATAGTTTCAATTTAAGAAGTAAATCCACTAAAATCTAAAGTATTTATTTCTGGCATTCGAGATGCATAATTTTTTAGTATTTTTGAAAAAGCATGCAATTATTAAACAGGGAAGTTGAAAATATACCGAAGATTATGAGCAGAATTTCAAAACTGCCGGCGATAAAATTACTGTTTACAAATCCAATTAAATTATTCTTATTAATATCTCTTTTCAGTATTAATATTCTTCCTCAGTCCGTTTTGATAAACGAGTTTATGGCTTCCAACTCTACAGTTCTAACTGATAAAGATGGTGATTTTTCCGACTGGATAGAAATTTATAATCCCACATCTAATAATGTGAATTTATCGGGTTGGTCATTAACAGATGATATAAGTGATACTTTAAAATGGATTTTCCCTTCTATCGTAATTAATTCTAATGAATATTTAATCGTGTTTGCATCAGGGAAAAATCATACTAATCCACAGACAGAATTACACACAAACTTTAAATTAGCTGCAGAAGGTGAATATCTCGCTTTGTCTGATCCGGAAGGAAACCCGGTTTCCGAATTTAATCCTTATCCTGAACAGCAAACCGATGTTTCTTATGGATATATTGATGGATATTATTTGTCGTTCACAACACCAACACCAGGTGCAGAGAATCAAATTAATGAAGGAGACATTTTACCAAAACCTATATTTAATCATTCGGGAGGATTTTATAATACTCCTTTTAGTTTAGAAATGAATGTTGATAACTCGATTTATGGAATGAATAACATCAAAATTTTCTATACAACTGACGGTAGTGAACCGAATATAAATAATGGTTCAGAATACACAATTTCAATTTTAATTGATAAAACAACCATCGTAAGAGCAGTTACAGTCGAGGGAAATAATTCTAGCAAGATTGCGACTGAAAGTTTTCTATTCCTGGGTGATATTATAATCCAGTCCAATAATCCTCCAGGTTATCCTTCTGAGTGGGGAAATTACACAGCAATAGCAGGTACATCTATTGCCGATTACGAAATGGATCCTGACGTAACCCAGAGTACATTATATTTTAATCAAATAAAAGATGCTCTGCTTTCATTACCAATTATTTCAATTGTCACTGATAAAAATAATTTATTCTCTCATAGTTCAGATCCGGATTCCGGTGGTATTTATATTTATACCGGCGCCCCTGCAAATGATGGAGGTTATGAAATTGGAAATGGCTGGGAACGTCCCGCTTCGGTAGAATATTTTAATGCTGATGGTTCAGAAGAATTTCAGATAGATTGTGGTTTAAGAATTCATGGTGGGCATAGCAGACGATCAGAAAAAACTCCTAAACATTCATTTCGGATTGTCTTCAGAAGTGAATACGGAGCATCAAAATTAAATTACCCTCTCTTTGGTGATGAAAATCCGTCTTCATTTAATTCACTTGTTCTACGTGCAACTTACGGAAATACCTGGCTTCACATGAGTTCAGGTGAAAGAAATCATGCTCAACTCATTCGTGATTTATGGGCCAAAGACACCCAGCTTGAAATGGGATATCCTTCCGGGCATGGGATTTTCGTCAACCTCTATATAAATGGAATATACTGGGGAGTATATAATCCTACCGAGAGAATAGATAAAGATTTTGCCGAAACTTATTTTGGAGGCAATGAAGAAGATTACGATGTTATTAAAGATTATGTTGAAGTTGTAGACGGGAATACTAACGCATGGAACGAAATGATGAATATTGCAGCAAATGGTTTAGCCGACAATACTAATTATCAATTTATTCAGGGTAAAAATCCTGATGGCTCCTACAATCCAGATTATGAAGCATATTTGGATGTCGTTAACTTTATTGATTATATGATAATAAACTTTTACGGAACCAACTGGGATTGGGATCATCATAACTGGATAGCGGTCAGAAACAGGAACAATCCCGGTAAAGGATTTAAATTTTTCAGCTGGGATGCAGAGCATATCCTGGAGAATGTTTCATCTAATATTTTGAATTTAAATAATGATAATCGTCCAAGCGGGTTATTCCAAAAATTACGTGAAAATGAAGATTTCCGCCGGTTGTTTGCCGATCGTGTTCAGTTACACTGTTTTAATGGCGGAGTCTTAACCCCTGAAGCATCAATAAAAAGATGGATGAAGCGAGCAAACGAAATTGATCTTGCGATTATTGCTGAATCAGCAAGGTGGGGAGATTACAGAAGGGATGTTCACCAATATTATGAAAGCGGACCATTCGATCTTTATACAAAACAACACTGGTTGACTGAACAAGCTTTTCTTATCCGGGATTATTTTCCAGATAGAACTAACGAGTTTATTAAACAATTAAGAGAAGCTGGTTTATTTCCAGATATAGACGCACCCCAATTTTTAATTAATGGGCAACCAAAAATTGATAACTATGTTGATTCGGGTGATGTACTATCAATGTCTTCCACTTCAGGAACAATTTATTATACAACTGATTACACAGATCCATTAATTAATGGAACAGTATCTCCCAATGCTCTGGTATATTATGAACCGATTGAAATAACACACAGTATCCAAATTAAAGCAAGAATTAAACAGGAAAATACATGGAGTGCATTAAATGAAAAAATATTCGTTTTATCATCTGACCTGAATAACCTGAAGATAACAGAAATACATTATAATCCTTTAGCGCAAGATACAATCGACGGTGACAATTTCGAATTTATTGAATTAAAGAACATCGGCTCTTCTCCAATCGATTTAACCGGTGTTCAATTTATCGAAGGGATTTCTTTTTCATTTCCTCAGGGAAGTATTATAGATACTAATAGATTTATTGTGCTTGCATCGAATCAATATTATTTCACTATGCGGTATAATTTTATCCCTTTTGGTGAATACCAGGGTTCACTTGATAATTCAGGTGAACGAATTGTTTTGACAAATATACTGCAGGACACAGTCATTTCAGTTCGGTATAATGACAAAGCACCCTGGCCGAAATCAGCTGATGGTTTGGGGTTTTCACTTGTAACGAAAGATTTTAATCCAACCGGCGATGAAAATGATCCGGAAAACTGGCGTTCATCAACAAACATACACGGTTCACCCGGTAAAGATGATGAAGTAGCGACTTTAGTTGAAGAAAATAATAAAACAATACCGGACAATTTTATACTATCACAGAATTACCCGAATCCTTTTAATCCAAGGACACGAATTTCTTATGCAATTCCGGAAGGAAATCATGTTACACTTAAGATTTACAATACCTTAGGACAAGAAATTAAAACACTTGTAAATAATTACCAGGAAGCTAATTGGTATTCGGTTTATTTTAATGCTAACAATCTTGCCACAGGAGTTTATTTCTATTCTCTGCAAGCAGGAGATAATTTCCATGCAGTTAAAAAAATGTTGTTGATACGCTAAGCAATTTTATTGTTTTCCTTGAAATGATTCTCTTTTTAATTTGTTAAATGGTGAGGAAAACTGATTTAGAAACAAAGAGATTAAAGCTGCTTCTTTTTAAGACACGAACTCTAATAACAAAGAAATTAGTTTATAAAAATAATCAATAATTGGATTAAAATAAGAGTTTTTAGTTATGATTTTTAACATAATTATGGTATAATTGATGAGGCTTGAACTATTGCAAAATACTCAAATTCTAAAATGAAACTCTCTTATATAAAACTATTCTGTCTTACTTTTCTATTTAACACATTCCTTTTTTCTCAATCAGTTGTGATAAACGAATTTATGTCTTCTAATAACACTGTTTTCCCGGATATAGATGGAGAATATTATGACTGGATTGAGATTTATAACTCCAGTGATTCAATATTGAATTTAAATGGATACTATTTATCCGATGACACATCAAACATATATAAATGGCGTTTTCCTGATGTAACAATTGAACCCGATTCTTTTTTAATTGTACTAGCCTCAGGAAACGATAATAGTCAGGTGATAAGACATTGGGAGACAATTATTAATTGGGGTGATAGCTGGAATTACTTCAACGGATTATCCGGTCCACCTCCCGCTAACTGGAACTCAATCGATTTTGATGCCTCATCCTGGTCTGAAGGTCCCAGTGGATTTGGTTATGGAGATTCAGATGATGCAACAATAGTTGAACAAACTGTTTCGCTTTATATAAGAAAAACTTTTTCATTAGATGATCTTGAAAATATTAATATGGCGCTGCTTCATATAGATTATGACGATGCCTTTGTAGCGTATTTAAATGGAAAAGAAATTGCCCGCGCAAACATTGGAACAGCAGGTGTAGCACCGACTTACGATGAAACTTCTACCGGTTATCGTGAAGCGACAATGTACAATGGTGGAATCCCTGAAGAATATATCATCAATGATCTGGATTCAATACTTACTCCCGGCGAAAATGTTCTTGCTATTGAAATTCACAATTCAGATATAGCTTCATCAGATATGACAGCTATTCCCTTTTTGACACTGGGAATGAAAAGTACACCGGAGAATGCAAATGGTTCACCGGAAATTTTAAACCTGCAAATTCCTAATCTTCATACAAATTTTAAATTAGACTCGGATGGTGAATACCTGATATTTTCAAATGCAGAAGGAAATGAGATTGATAAAATCTTTACTGATTCGATACCTGCAAATATTTCAAAAGGCAGATTCCCAGATGGAGCAAATGATTGGTTTTATTTTAATGAACCAACTCCCGGATTTGAAAACGCAACTGATCATTATGCCCTAGTCGAAAATCCACCATCATTCTCTCCGGCAGGAGGATTTTATTCATCTCAAATTTATTTAGAACTGGGAGATAACAATCCAAATACTGATATATATTTTACATTAGACGGTTCTGTTCCCGATA
>Ga0307423_1001501_pt1 | contig 13989 bp, 14 predicted proteins | sample SalMarWE160310MG_FD_202154 | JGI IMG/M metagenome (GOLD analysis project Ga0307423, IMG submission 202154) | Salt marsh sediment microbial communities from the Plum Island Ecosystem LTER, Massachusetts, United States - WE1603-10 | ecosystem: Environmental > Aquatic > Marine > Intertidal zone >...
CTCGAGACGGCGTCTGGGGCATTCGGGGCCATCACCTACGACTACGACCCGATCAGCAACCTCCTCTCCCGTGACGCGGTCGGCGGACCCGATCCGGGACAGATGGACCTCTTCTACGAGGGCGGGACCTCGCCTCTGGTGGAGCGCGAGGAGACCACCCCAGAGGGGCAGGGCACGATCGTCCACGACATCGTCCACGACGCCATGGGCAACATCCTCGACGACGGGGTGTCGCGCTACTTCTGGGACCCGCGCCCCATCATGCGCTTCCACAAGAAGGGCGGGACATCCGGTTACTACCGGTACTCCGACTACACGGCCGACGGGCTCATGATGGCGAGGCGCGGCTACACGGTCGATCCGGTGGCCTACTACGCGCAGATGGTGATCGGCGCCTCGCCGTCGTATATCGGTGCCAGGCTTTAGGATCTTAGGAAGTTCAATACCCCACATCGACCCATCAACTTCCTAAGTTTCTAAAGCCTGGCACCCAAAGGCACCCAAACCGACGCCTTCGAGGTCTTTGCGAAACTCCTCGAGGATCTGCTGTGCGCAGGCGGCGCCGAGGGCGGCGGCAGAGGGCGCGAAGCGCGGGATCGCCTGCGTCCCAGGCGGAACGTCAGCCGGCTTTTTCATAGGCGTCAAAGAAGTCGTTTCTGGGGATCCCGGCCTGATTGCACATGGTGCGGAGGGTGGAGCTCTTGAGCTTCTTGTGGTTTGGCATGGTCAGCGGTGTGCGGGAGCCGTCGGGGTTTTGCCGAACCATGGCGATGTGGTTTCCTTCGCGGACCACCTCAAACCCGAGGGATTGAAGCGCCTTGATGACGCGCTTCTTCGGCGCGTCAATCGGAAACTTCGGCATCAGATGGCGACGCCTGATTCGGCGATAAATGCCTCGAGGACGGGAGGCTCGCCCTGGAGGACCTCGTCGCCGAAGGTCTCGATATGGAACCGGATGGCCGAGCGGACGTCGGCGAGCGCCTCCTCGTAGGTGTTCCCCTCACCGACCACGACGCCTTTGAGCCCCAAGGGATAGGCGACATAGCCGTCCGAGTGCTTCTCCACGATGACCTTGATGTTTGTCATGTCGCTCATCCTCCCGGGCTGGCCTGCTCTGGCGATGTTCGGGCCCCTGCTTCCCCAGGCCAGTTGGTCTTGACTCGGCGGTGCGGCGTCTTCTGACTTGACCGGAACCGCCACGGCAACCACTATAGTCGTAGGAAAACAAGTGAAGCAAGCGGGTACGCCTTATCGGTACCTATCGGTACCAGGTCAGACAAAGATGACAAAGTTGTGAGAGAGGCCGGCTGACACCGGCCTTTTCTCTTGATCCGTCGCCGGAGGATCTACGGAAGCGCTTTTTGTTTTCGAGCTTTGCGAGGCGGCCGTCGCGGTAGATCTTGGCGATGAATGGGCGGCGGTGGGAGGCGATGAAGCCTCGGATGCGGCCGAGGGCCTTGAGGACGGCCTTGCTGAGGGCGCCGCCGATCTTCTTTCCGACGGAGCGGTCGATGAAGAAGACGGCCGACTCGAGAGGGTCTTTCTCTACGCGGGGGCGAGCTCGCACCGGATGGCTTCCTCGATCAGGTCGCGTCCGCACTCGTAGTCAGAGGCGAGGTCCTGCATGGACTCACCGGCCTTGTAGCGGTCAGCCAGCACGGCGGTGGGGATGCCGGTGCCGGTCAGCACCGGCCGGCCGAAGGCGATGCGGGGGTCGATCATGACGGTGCGAGGCTGCTCGATCTTGGTGGCGCCGTAGCGGGTGAAGGGGAAGAGCCTGGAAGCCAGCCCCGTTTCGTCGTGCTCGACCCGCTCGAGATGCGCCTCCATGACCTCGCGGATGGCAGTCTGGCCGCGCAGCGAGACATTGACGAGATCACCGAGGATCTCGATGAAAAGGCTGAGGCCGTCGGTCTTGAAGCGAGCATCGGCCAGCGGGTGGTCGATGCCGCACTGAGAGCGCAGGTGGTCGATGGCTGACCGCACGTTGGCCAGCGCGACCCGGTGCTTGCGCCGGATGGCCGCGAGCACGTGGCCTCGACGAGATTTGTGAAGGAGAGCATGCGAGGCGTACCCTCGGGCACCGTGACGAGAGGCTCGAAGTAACGCTCGCCGACAGACACCGGGTACATCCTGCCCATCACCCAGGAGCGCAGCGTCGCGACCGGCACATACAGGTAGTGGGCCGCCTCACTGACCGTGTAGGCCGGCAGATCTCTGGGGTCCTTGCCCTTGTACAGATCAGCCATGACGCACCTCCTCATCGCTACGCCGAAAGGGTAACATCATCCGTGCCGGGTGAGACGATCCCGACAACGATGAAGTGGCCGCCCAGGGGCTTCAGCCCCTTGGCAGGTCAGTTTCACAGCTCTTCTTCCGTTTTTCTTCTGCGGGAACTCGGCCTTCTTTGCCTTGAGATCCACACCCTTGAGCCCCTTGCGAAAATCCTCGAGGATCTGCTGATACCACCGTGTCTGACACCAATTTGGGCACCTTTTTGCAGCTACCAGGTTTCGCGCCGTTTGGCGTCGGAGTCGAGCTGCGGTGGGCGGCGGTAGGAACCGGTGAGCTTCACCAGCATGGTATGGGCGGCACATGCCGTCGGCTTGTCGGCCAGGTAGTAGACCGGGCACCGGCCGATCTCCACGACCTCCATCTCCAGCTCTCTGGCCCTGGCGACAGCGTCGCGGTGGCCGGTACCAAAGCTGAACCACACCCGTTTGCAACCGGCGGAGTGGGCGACCTCGACCGCCCGCGCCGCCGATCTCGGTTTGACCCAGATGATGGCGAGGTCGTCACGGTCCTCGGGGAGTTCGTCGACCGAGGTGTAGACCTTGCCGCCGGTGGTCGGCCCGCGCGATGTGGTGAGTCCGCCGAGATCGAAGCAGTAGAAGCGTTTCCCGATCTTCGTGTAGGCGTTGTACGAATACCCGGGGAAGCGATCTTCGGAAGAATCTCCAATGAGGACGAAGCCCTCTGCGTCACGGATCGTCTTTTCGAGTGGATGCATGAGAGGGAGCATACCAGCTCGCGAATCCGGATCTTCTCAGCGTGATGTGTGCGGTGCGTGTAGTATGCATTCCCGATGGAGGGGCGCTCATTCTGCCGATGGACTTTCGCAACCGTTCTGCTCGGAGTCGTGACTCCCTGTGTGCCGGGGGCGTTCGCTCAGGATCCTGCGACTTTCGAGCGGCCTGCTGCGGTGGCGGCACCTCTCTCCCAGGCGCCGACGATCGACGGTGATGTCCTCAACGACCCTGCCTGGAACGGTGCCACGCCTATCTCCGGTTTTATCCAGAAGACGCCGGACACCGGTCGGCCCGTCTCGGAGAGGACCGAGGTCTACATCGCCTACACCGGTGACGCAATCTACTTCGGTGTCGTCTGCTGGGACAGCGAGCCGGACAAAATCGTCGTTGCGGACAGCCGTCGTGACTCCGAGCTGGTAGAGACCGATAGCTTCCAGATCATCCTCGACACCTATCGCGACGAACAGACCGGCTTCGTCTTCGGCACGAACCCGGTTGGCATCGAGTACGACGGACAGGTGACGCGGGAGGGAGAAGGGGGAAATGCCTTTTCCGCCGGCGGCTTCAACAAGAACTGGGACGGGGTGTGGGAGGTCAGTGCTCAGATCTCCAATATCGGCTGGAGCGCCGAGTTCGCCATCCCCTTCACGACTCTACGTTATCCACGGGGAGAGGAGCAGGCGTGGACACTCAACATGCAGCGCAACATCCGGCGCCGCAACGAGCAGAGCTTCTGGTCGCCGATTCCCGTCCAGTTCGAGATCTACCGCCTGGCTCTGGCAGGGTCCGTCGCCGGTCTTCAGGTGCCGAGCCAGCGCAACCTCACGCTGCAGCCGTACGTGCTCGGTGGGGTCCAGGAAGAGAGCCGCCAAACCTCGACCAGGGACCACAACTTCGAGTTCGGGATCGACCTCAAGTACAGCATCACTCCCAGCCTCACCATGGACGCCACCTACAACACAGATTTTGCCCAGGTGGAGTCCGACGAGTTCCAGATCAACCTCGACCGATTCAACATCTTCTTTCCCGAAAAACGGCCGTTCTTTCTTGAAAACGCAGGTTATTTCTCGGTCGGAGTGCCGGAGGAGGTTGAGCTCTTCTTCAGCCGGCGTATCGGCATCGGTCCGGATGGCGAGGTCGTCCCCATCATCGCCGGCGCCCGAATGTCGGGAAAGCTGGCCCAGCGCTACAACCTGGGAGTGCTCTACATGAGGACCGAGGCGGTGCCGGGTGTGGCCCCGGAAAACGGATTTGCGGTCGCGCGTTTGAGCAGAGATTTTCCGAACCGGTCCTCCCTCGGTGGAATCGTCGTCAGCCGCCAGGGTTATGGCGAGCCCAACGCGGAGGATGATTCCAACCAGACGTTTTCTGTTGACGGACGCCTGGGGATCGGCGAGTACGGCCTCATACAGGGTTTCGTCGCCAAGACCGAGACTCCGGGCGCCGAGGAGGGAGAGTACGCTTTCCGGCTCGGTGGGAGCTACGACTCCGAGCGGTGGTCGTACTCCGCCAGCTACACCGAGGTGGCCGACGATTTCAACCCGGAGGTTGGTTTCCTGACCCGGAGGGGCTACCGCAAGCCTTCGTTGTTCCTCATGCGCCGCATCCGGCCGCAGGATCTCTGGGGGCTGCTCGAGATCCGACCACACGTCTCGTACAACGGGTATTGGGACGATGAAGGGTTCCAGGAGACCGGCTTTCTTCACGTCGATTGCCACTGGGAGTGGCGATCCTCGTACGAGCTCCACACCGGCATCAATTTCACCCGCGAGGGGGTGAAGGAGGCGTTCGAAATCTACCCGGACATCTGGGTGTCTCCTGGCACCTATGACAACGCAGAGGCACAGATCGTCTTCTACACCAACCAGGGTGCACCAGTCGCTTTCGAATTGGAGACCAAGGTTGGCGGTTTCTTTGGCGGCGATCGTCTGTCGTTGACGCCCAACCTGCGTTTCCGCATCAGTGATGCCTTTAACGCCGAGATGGGGTGGAGCTCCAACAACATCGATCTGCCGGAAGGCGAATTCACGACCAACCTCGGCCGGTTGCGTCTGAGCTACAGCTTCTCGACCCTGATCAATCTCCAGGCGTTGATCCAGTACAACGATCGTGACGATATCTGGGCCGCCAATCTCCGTTTCGCCTGGCTGCGCACCGCGAACAGCGGCCTCCACGTTGTCTACAACCAGAACCAGGATGTCCACGGCCGCGGTCTGGGATGGATACGGAAAGACCGCAGCCTGATCGTCAAGTACTCGTATCTCTTCGATGTGCTGAAATAGTTCTGCACATTAGCCCCAGAGGGGCGACAGACGGATAGCCCGGGGCGTGAGCCCCGGATCTGGCGATGCACGGGCCGGTTTTCCTCTCCGCCCAAAAGCCACCATCGCCATCCATCGTGTACAGTACGCGAGACTTTTCGGAGTGTGAGGATGAGAATCGACCAGGCCATCGAGGATTGCCACCGCTGGGCGCGCGAGCACGCCGCTCAGGGACAGGTCATTCTCGACGATCTCTACCGGCGGCAGCTCGAGGCGGACATCAGGTTTCGCGGCCAGCCGATCGCGAGCTTTCTTCGCCCGGTTTTCATCTCTGAGCGGCAGCGAGACCTGGTGAGGAGGGCGTCCCAGGTCCTGCTCGACTGCGCGGAGCGGCTGATCGAACAGTACATGGTGGACCCGGAGGTGCGCGAAACCATCGGGCTGCCTGCGGACGAAGAAGAGTTCGCGTTGCTGGATACGGGTCTCAAGCGACAGGTGGTCGTCGCCCGTCCCGACTCGTTTCTCAACGGCGACGACCTCAAATTTCTGGAGTTCAATTCCGACAGCCCGGCCGGAGTGGTATGGACCGATCTCCACGAGGAGGTCTTCCTCGCCTCGCCGATCCTGAGCGAGCACCCGTGGTCGGCAGACCTGGGAAAGTGCAGCTGCCGAAAGCTGCTGATCGACGGCCTGTTGGATGCATTCGCAGAGTTCGGGCTTGCCGAGGAGCCGGTCGCGGCGATCGTCGATTGGTGCGATGCCGGCGCGTGGCCCGAGTTTCTGGTCGTGCAGCGCTGCTTCGAGGACAGAGGGGTCGAGGCGGTGGTTGCCGATCCGCGCACCTTCGAGCTCCGCGGAGAAACACTCTTCGCCGATGGAACCGCGGTCAACCTGGTCTACCGGCGGGCGATCGTCCGTGAGCTGCACGAAAAGCGGGAGGATCCTGGCGTGCGCGACTTCCTCGAAGCGTATCGGCGCGGGCTCGTCTGCGTCGTCAATCCTTTCCGGGCGAAGGTCTCCGGTTCCAAAGCGTGTCTCGCACTGCTGTCGGACGCCCGCTTCGACCGCCTGTTTGACGCCGAGCAGAATGCGGTACGGCGCGCCCACGTTCCGTGGACCCGAGTTCTGCGTGACGGCACGGTCGACTTCGAGAACCGAGGGCATGATCTCTTCGAACTGGCGCGAAACGGCAGGGAGCTCTTCGTGATCAAACCCACCAACGGATACGGCGGTCGCGACGTCATGATCGGCAACGAGACCGAACCTGGTGCCTGGGACGAGCGACTCGACCATGCGGCGATGAACCCCGGTGAATGGACTATCCAGCGGTTCGTGGACATTCCCGAGGAGCTCTTCCCGGTGATGGAACCCGACCTCGGTTTCGAGCCCCGCAAAGTCAACCTCAACCCTTATCTCTTCGGCGGCCGCTACGCCGGTTCCTTTGTCCGCCTGTCAACCAACTCGGTGATCAACGTCTCGATCGGCGGCGGGATGGCTCCCGCCTTTGTTCTCCCCGATTAAATCAGACGCCACCTCCCGGCCACGCCTGTCCTCGACAGGAGACGGACGGTTTTCGTCGATATGAGAGAAACGAGCCCGGATTGGTCGATCATGTGGGTATCTTCCACGGTAAAGAGGCGGGTCTCAGGAGTTGGCACAAACACTGCTATGAGGATGGTTGGAGAATCGATCGCAAGCGATCGGGAAAGGATGTCGTGATGAAACGATCAGTGATCCTGTTAGCGTGTGCTCTGCTCCTCATTTCCGTGTCGGGCTGTTCCTACCACCGGGCCTATGTCTCGTACTCCAAGTACGACGAAGATGTCCAGGTTGCGGCAGCCGGCTGGGACGGCCGACGACTCGGGCCAGTTTCCGCGCACGAAGGCGGCGCACTGTGGGAAACGTGCACCGATGTTGCCGAGGGCTCGTTGTGGGTCCTGATGGAGGACACCCGCAAGATGGGTGGCAACGCGATTGGCGAGATCAGGTGGATTCCCATGAACCCGAAACGGACCACCGAGGATCCGACGTGTCGGAAGAAGTGGGGATGGATTCTGATTTGGCCGGTGTTGGCGACCCCGGCGTTCCAGTCGGCGAGGGTCGAGGCCATCGCGTATGACGTGCCCGACACCAGCGCCGCGGAGGCGGGACTCTACCTCATCCCCGAGGACCCGCAAGAACGCGCCGCTCTGGCGCGGCGGATCGTGGTCGACACCGTCAGCCGATGATGTGACGTGTTAGCATCTCATCAAATCCCCTGGAGGTGGCAGCGATGAGAACGCCCACTCGGGTCGTGTTCGCTGTGATGAGCACGGTTGTTCTTGGAACAGTGTTGGTGGGGTGCGCGGGCGAAACCGAAAAGGAGGGTGCCATGGAGCTGATGATCCGCTCAGCGGCGTTTGACCACGAGGGCAAGATTCCTCGTCACTACACCTGCGAAGGCGAAGACGTGTCGCCACCGCTGGCCTGGTCAGGGGTGCCGGATGGCGCGCGTTCCCTGGTCCTGATCGTCGACGATCCGGACGCGCCCGATCCGGCCAAACCGCGCATGACCTGGGTCCACTGGGTGCTCTACGACATCCCGGCGACGGCCGACGGGCTCGACGAGGGCGTCGCGCCGGCGGCGCTGCCGGCCGGTACCCGCGAGGGTCTCAACGACTGGAAACGGACCGGTTACGGCGGGCCCTGCCCGCCGATCGGACGCCATCGCTACTTCCACAAGCTCTACGCCCTCGACGCCGAGCTCGGCGACCTCGGCAGCCCGACCAAAACTGAGGTCGAGCACGCAATGAAGGGCCACGTGCTCGCGGAAGGGGTGCTCGTGGGCACCTACCAGAAGGGCGACTGAGCGCCGCGGATTAGCATGAATATCTCACCAGATTTCCGGCCGCGGCAGATGGTTGGTGAGCTATGCAGGTCAGCTTCGGCGGCTGATCATCAACAGCGGGCAGGTGGTCTTCTGTGCGATCTCGAGGACTGTCTTGCCAAAAACCTTGCGCCGCCTTCCGAGCCGTTGCACGCCGAGGATGAGGAGATCGGTTTCGGCGGCCCGCTCGACGACCTCGGCGATCATGTCGTCCCGCAGGGTGACCGAGGCGGTGTTGACGCGAGGCGCCTCGTCCCTCGCGAGCTTTCGAAGCTCTCGCTTGACGTGACGCTCGGTGGTTGACTCGGTGGTGGCGGGCAAGACCCGCAGATAGGTGACCTCGCGCACGCCGGCGCGACAGAGATTGCCGATCAGGCGGGCGCGGACCGCACTCTGGTCGCGACGCCCGCCCGCAGGGACGAGGACCTTTCGTACATGGTCGAGCTTCCAGTCGCCGGGAGCGCGGAGGATCACGACTTCACCCTCGACGCGACTCATGAGCTTTTCGAGCGGTCCGGTCATCAGTGACTCGCCGAGGTGGCCGACCCCGAGGACCAGGCTGTCGCATCGGTAACGCTCGGCGACCCTCGTGATCTCGCCCCACGGGTCGTCGCTCACTGTGATCAATGCCTCCGGTCTGAGGTCGGCCTCGAGAGCGGTCGCCAACGCCCCACCGAGAATCGACTGCGCGTCCAACAGCTGGGGCGGCAAATCACCGCCGGCCCACTCTGCGGGTGGGCGGAGGACCGACAGAAGCAGGACCCGGGCCACCGAGTGCGGTGCGAGTGCGTTTGCCATCGTCATCAAAGTCGGGGCGCTTGCCGGGTTCGCGATCGGCACCAGCACCAGCGGGCTGCGGCCGCGTAGACGTATGAGTTGGGGGTCGAGGGCCTCGGCGGAGGCGTCCACGACCCTGGCACCCGGCGCGAGCTGGGTCATGTACAAAATGGCTCCGAGGCCCAGCCACATCGCGGCCAGCGCGCCTGCCGAGGGCACCGCGACCGACTGGAACATCGCCAAAGCCAGGCAGGAAAAGCCGCCGACCGCCGGTACCAGAGGAAACGCGGGTGTCCGAAAGGCGCTGCCCTCTCCGCCGCGTCTACGGACCAGATAGGCGATGCCGTGGGCGAGGGCGAAGCTTGACAAGAAGATGAGGCTCGCCATGGCGCCGGCCGCGGCGACATTGGGAACCGCAACCAGCACGAAGGCGACGGTGGCCGCCGTCAGGTAGATCGCCTGGATCGGCGTGCCGCTGCCCGTGGCGAGTCGGTCGAAGCGGCGGGGCAGGGTGCGGTCCGACGCCATCGTTCTGGCGAATCGAGAGGCCGCCAGCAGATTGGCCTGCAGGGCGGACAGCATCGACAGCACACCGGCGACGATGACCAGCCAGTAGCCGGTAGGCCCGAGGAAGTTGCGCGCCGCGACCGCGATCAGGATCTCGGGGTTCTGCTCCGCGGCAGCGGCGATCGGCTGGCCGGGCGTACCGACAGCGACGATCACGAAAAGCAGCGGCAGGTAGATGACGAGCGCGGTGCCGAGCGACAGCAGCATGGCGCGCGGAATCGTGCGTTCCGGCCGCTTGACCTCGCCGCCGACCGCGGCGATCAGGTCGAAGCCCTGGAGGGCAATGAAGGTGTAGCCCATCGCCTGCACCAGGCCCTGTCCCCCTTTCTCGAGGAAGGGTCGGAACCGGGCCGAGAGTTCGTCGATGCCAGGTGGGTGGAAGATGAGCACCCAGAACCCACCGGCGATCACGACCACGAAGACGATGACCTTGCCGATGGTCGCCCACTGGCCGCCCCCGGCCGCCGACCGCATCAACCCCCAGGTGTAGAAGGCAACCGCCGCCAGCGCGTACAGCAGGAGGGCGAAACGAGCGCCCAGCCACGCGGGCGGTGTGCCGCCGCCGGCGAGGACCACCTGTTCGAGGACCGGGACCAGAAAGACGGCGAATCCGAGGGCGTAGAGCACCGCCGCCACGACCGAGGCGAACCACACGACCCAACCGACGGCAAACGCCGCCTCGACGGTCAGAACCTTGCGGGCGTAGGTGTACGTTCCCCCGGATTCCGGAAAGCGGGAGGCGAGCTCGGAAAAGGACAGCGCGGTGAGGACGGCGATGCCGCCGTTGAGGGTGAAGGCGACGATGGCGCCGGGGCCGGTGGTGGCGAAGGCGACGCCGGCGAGCGCCAGCACGCCGCCGCCGACGATCGCGCCGACGCCGACCAGGGTCGCGCCGGCGAGCCCCAGAGTCCGCTGATCGTCACCGTTCACGTTGCGCATGGTCTATTGTGGCATCGACTATTGCCGGGAGCGAGATTCCGGCACTGTTGTGAGCCCTGCCCGGCGGCTGCGGACATCCCAGTAGCGACGCGCCCAGCGCGGCCTCGTGTCACGATGTGCCTCCGCGCTCACGTGTTCGCTCCACCGCGCGAGGCGGCGATCTCCTTCGGCAAACGCTTCGGCGGGATCGGGACCGCATTCGAGCCACCTCGCCTCGAGCTCGTCCCGCTCGGCGGCGAAAAGGGGCAGTAGTGTGGAGGGGTCACGCAAGACCGCGCGGTGGAGCCGCTCATGGCGCCACCAAAGGGACTCGGGGTCCGCGGTGTCGGTGGGCGCGGGACCGAGGTCCAACGGTTCGTCGACGCGAATCGGTTTGAAGATCGCCGTACACGGTGCGGCGGTGCCCGTGGCCCAAAGCCGAATGGAGCCGGGTGACAACTCCGACACCCACGATGCAGTGCTGACCGAACCGTGGACCGCGCCGCCGCCACCGTGCATGCAGACGGTGTCCAGAGTACCGTTGAACCATCGGAAACGGGGGGCGTCACGATCCACTCCGTGGTCGCGCAGGAGGCGCATGAGGTCGGCCGGACCGGACGCGTCACCGGCCAGGGCCGCGGTTCGCATCTGGCGAGTCCGACCGCAGGCGACCCGGGTGATCAGCCAGTCGCTGTGCCGGGCTGCGAACTCCGGAATCGTGAGGGCGTTGGAGATGGTGCGTACGCCGTGGACTTCCTCCACGGCCCACTCGCGGCCGGCGGTTTCGAGGACGAGGGCGGTGGTCGGGTCGGCGACCAGGTAGCTGTTGTGGTAGCGAAGCCGGCGGGTCTCGTGGTCGCAACCACCGCCCTGGCCGTGGCGCTCGAGGAGCTCCGTGATGACTTCGACTGCCCGCGCCGCGCTGTCGGCACGCTCGAGGGCGAGGCGTACGAGATCCATGCCGGTGAGACCAGTTCGTGCGACGCGACCCCGGGTGAAGACGGCCTCGTTGCCGATGACCACCCCGTGCTCGTTGGCGCCCATCTCCGCTCCCCACATCCAGAAGGGGCGGCTCAGGAGGACGGCGGCGGTCTCTTCGACCTGCGGAATTGTCACGTAGGTGCATTGAAGCAGGGAGCCGGGCTCGTGACGGGCCCGAGGATGCCACTCGAGCAGCTGGGCTTCGTTGGCGTCGCGGTCGGAGTTCTTGGCGAAGAGCACCCGCCCGCCATCGACGACAGCGACGGTGTCACACACGGCGTTCCACCTTCCCGGGTAACAGGAAGGTGTAGGGACGTCTCCGCACCTTCCGCTGCCAGGCCCGATCGATCCGGCGGAGGCGTTGAAGAACTGCATACATCCTGGCGTCCTGCCGGTAGTAGCTTCGCACCTCCGTCTCGTCAATCGCGGGCTCTGCGATTTCGTTGACAACCTCGAGGCCAGCGGGGAGCCAAGCTGAGACGCCCTCCTTGATGAAGTTGCCGAGCAGATCGACCAAAACTTGCCGTGGACGGTAGTAGGTGTCGAGAATGGCTCGTAGCGCGAATCGACGCACCAGGCCGCGCAGCGCCCACGGCATCGAGGCAACAAAGAGATCGATGTCCAAGACATCGCGACCCACCTCGTCGCGCATCATCGGCGTGGTGACGTCGAAGTATGACAGTCCGCCGTCCACAACGGCCCAGTTGGAAAGCTGCCCGTCAAGCCCGAGGTGGGGCCCGACCGTGGCGAGGATCTGTTCGGCGATGCCTTCGAAGAGCCAACGCGCTCTCTCCTTGTTTGCGTTCCCCAGCCAGGTCGGCGCGAGGGTTCCGAGTTCGAGCAGCGGTTGCCTGCACCAGCCGGCGACGCGTCCGTCGGCGGCGGGAGTGGACTCGAGGGAGCTGGGGAGAACTCGCACACCGGTCGCGCTCAATTCCTCGATGTAGGATTCGAACGCCTCTCGGTAGGCTTCGAAGCGGGCGCTTGTGTCGAAAAGCGGTAACCTTTTGGCGGCGAGCGCCTGGTCGCCGTCGTGCGACGCCAGCACGCACGAAATCTCGCCGTAGCCGAGGACGTCGAGCTCGCTCTCGTCGCCGCTGACGAGCGCGCGCTCGACCCGCGCCTCCAGTTCGGCGAGCCTCGTCGAAGCGCTCACGACAACCGCTCGAAGACCCCTCGAAGGCGGGCGATGAGGTCATCGGCCTCGGCGTCGGAGAGCACCAACGGCGGCAGGAACTGAAGGACCTTTGGATCGTTGTTGGCCCACACCGCGAAGACGCCGGCCTCATAAAGCGCAGCAGCGGCCATCATCCCGGCGCGCTCTTCGGTGAAGGCGAGGCCCATCATGAGGCCGCGCTGGCGGAGGTCGAAGGGGAGCCCGCCGAGGCCCCGTCGGAAGCGGTCTGCAAGCTCATCCACCCGGGTGAGAAATTCCTGCCCCTCGACGATGTCGAGCACCTCGAGCGCGACCGCGCAACCGAGCTCGGCGCCGCCGAAGGTGGAGATGTGGATGTGGGGGTGGGTGTCGAAGAAGGAGTGGAGCTCGCGCGTCATGAGGGTGGCGGCGATGGGGTAGAGACCGCCGCTGAGGCCCTTGCCGGTGACGACCACGTCCGGCTCGAGGTCGTGGTGCTGGTAGGCCCACATCTTGCCGGTGCGTCCGAGCCCCGTCTGGACCTCGTCGATGACCAGCATCGCGCCGCGATCCCGGCAGATGGTCTGCACGCCCTCGAAGTAGCCCGGGCCGGCGATGGGCATGCCGAGGGTCGCCGGAATCGGTTCGAGGAGGACCGCCGCACAGGTGTCATCAACGACATCCTCGAGGGCCTCGAGATCGTCGAAAGGAATCTGGCTGAAGTTGGGGAGATTTGGCCCGAATGGATCGCGGAACTCCGGGTCGCCGGCCGCCATCGCGAGGCCGGTGTGGCCGTGGTAACCGCCGCTGGCCGAGACGACGGCCTGGCGCGAGGTGCCGGCGCGCGCGACCTTGATAGCAAGATCGATGGCCTCCCCTCCGCCGACACCGAAGACCACCCCGGGCAGGTGGCCGCCGGTGGTATCGGCGAGGCGTTCGGCGAGCTTTGCCCGCCAGCCGGAGACCAGGTGGTGGTTGCCGATGTCGAGCGAATCGAGGGCATCCCGCAGCGCGGCCACGACCCTGGGATGACGGTGGCCGAGGTTGAAGACGCCGCCGTTGCAGTGGCAGTTGATAAAGCGTTGATCGGCCCACGCATCGTCAAAGGTCGAGCCGCTTCGAACGCCCATCACCGCGTCGAGGCCGAGCTGCCGGTACATCGCCACCTTGCCGGCGTTGACGTGAAGTCCGTACGCGTCGAAGGTCGCCTCGCGATCGTCGTAGGGTTGGGGGGGCACAGTCATTCGAGGACTCCCATCGATTGAGATGATTTGAACTTAGCCCGCATTACTCATGAGGTCTCTACTGCGGACGACGATGCACCGCACCCAGCGGTGTTTGCTCGCCTCGGGGTGCTCCACGTACCGTCAAGCACGCGTCCGCGCCCTGCGAGGTCCGGCCGGGGTCCCCAGCACCGTCCGTTGCGTGCGCCATGGGTCCGGATTCTAGGCGCCG
>Ga0307423_1001503_pt1 | contig 13986 bp, 13 predicted proteins | sample SalMarWE160310MG_FD_202154 | JGI IMG/M metagenome (GOLD analysis project Ga0307423, IMG submission 202154) | Salt marsh sediment microbial communities from the Plum Island Ecosystem LTER, Massachusetts, United States - WE1603-10 | ecosystem: Environmental > Aquatic > Marine > Intertidal zone >...
GAGCAGGCTTTCCAGCCGTTGAAGATCTTGTGCTGCGTAACCGGAGGAATAGTTCGGCAGGTTCTCGTGTTTCACCCTTTGCAGGCCCTGAACCGGCGGTGCGGGTCGGAACCAGGATGGGTGAAAGGGAACCTCGGTGAGTGCGGAAACGGCGGCTCTTTGCCCATCCAGATGGGCTGCACATCCTTTTAGAATCTCTCCGTCCGGGCCCCGGATAAAAGCTTTGTAGCATGGAACGCCAAGTTCCGATGTGATGTCAAGGAAGACCACTTCCACCCCCTGGTCTCTGGAGCGCTCTTGAACGGCTTTAACCGCGGGAAGGTGGGATTCAAGCAGGAAACACCGTTGGGGAGCAAAAGGCATGATTCTTTCGCAGTCCCTTTCTATGACCTCGAGCAGGGCATGGAGCTTGGCCTCCTCCAGGGTATTTCCGGAGGCCAGACCGGTCGAAGGAAGCCCGCTGGTCAAGCTTACCTCATCGAGATTGCAAAAAAGAAACACGAACTGGACCGGCACCACAATCGGATGAGCGCCGTCTTCATCGATCCGTTCAGCGCCGATCCAGTAGAGAGGCTGATTTTCATAGGGCACCTCAAGGCGCATCTCATTTGGATCCAATGCCGCGCGGGATCGGTCCGGCAGGTCTTCATAACAGGCCCGGACCAGGACATGATCCTCCTTGTAACCGAGCACACGCCGGGAATCAAAGCTGGCAAAGGATGAAATTCTTTCAACGACCTCCATGGTGCAAGAAGCCCTCGCGTCATCGCCGGTCGGGCCCTTGCCGTAACTGGTCTGGAAGCCCGCGAGTTCCCAGTGGTCTCGCCCCGTTGAGACCCGAATTTCCAGAATCCATGACATTTGAATGGCATGGGGGCTCAGGCTGGCCGGATTCTCTTCAACCGGCCCGCTTCTGAAGTCTATGGCCCTGAGTCTTTCCATGGCTCTTGCCGCTGTTTCCGCGGCACCGGGCCTTTGACCGGTTTCCCGGGGCAATCCGCCCGGCCCACTTCGATGGACCACGTTGCCGAGGGACACGACCCGCCGGGCCCAGGCGTCTACGGCCTGCCGGTTACAGGCCCCGGAAAAGGTCCGTGCATTGTCGCCCGATGGCGGGGTGAGCCCGCAAATGTTTTCGGAAAAGAGCCGGATCCAGTGCTCGTTCTCGCCAAGGTCTTCTCTGAGAGACCAGTTCACGGTGATTAAAGGGGTGTACTGGGCCAATGCCTTCAGGTCCATCCCCCTGAATTCCGATTTCAGGTCATGTAATCGTTCGTTCAGGATGCACGATTCATACATCAGTGTCAGGAGGCAGGGATTTTCTTCGTCTTTGGCTCTCCGAATCAATTCGCGGCTTAAATTTGGCCCAAATTGCCCAACCAGATGAAGGAGATGCCTGTGCATGAAATCATCATTGGGATGGTTTTGAACATATTGCAGGGCATCCTCGAAGTCGACAGGCTCCCGGGGTGTGCACGCGAATTGCCCGGTTCCCGACTCGGTGCCCTGGTGTTCAAGCGTGTAGTGCATCATCAAATATTCATACCACAGATGATGGTTTGTGTTCAAACGCCGAGCCCGACTTGGCTGATTGGTCGTTGACAGCCATGAGCGGGCTCTGTTATCAAATAACTTTTGGCGTGGAGTCTCTGACCACGCTCTTCGGACGTGGCTTCTACACACAGTCAACAGCTGATCATTTTGCGAGGATTCCCTATGCCCGATTTTTCACGGACCTTTGACAAGTACGAGACCCTGGTTGCCGAAGTCGACAAGATTTTCCGGGCCATGCAGGAAGCCCACACCGATTGCATTCGTTGTGAGGTCCATTGCTGTGACTGCTGTCATGCCGTTTTTGATGTCACCCTGATTGAGGCGGTCTACATCAACTATCATTTCAATAAATCACTCACGAGGAAGGAACGTCGTCCAATCCTTAGGCGAGCGGAAAAGGCAGATCGACGGTATTATCAGATCAAGCAGAAGCTTCAGAAAATGTACATAGACCAAGGAAAGCCTCCTGATGAGGTATTCCAACACTTGGCCCAAGAACGTGTGCCATGTCCACTCCTCAATGATGAGGAGCTGTGCGATCTGTATGTCCGGAGACCCATTACGTGTAGAGTCTACGGTATCCCGACTTCGATCGGGGGAACTGCCCACATCTGCGGAAAATCCGCCTTCAAAGAGGGAACAAACTATCCAACGGTGAACCTGGACAAGATGAATGACCACCTCTTTGAACTTTCCAAGGACCTCCTTAAAGACATGGGGTCAATGCGCTCAAGGATCCATATGAGCCTTGTGCCCGTTTCAGCGGCCTTGCTGACCGATTATGACGAAAAATATTTCCTGGTTTGATGGGAGGAGGCACTTAAATGCGCAAACTATCGCCTGAAGAGGCAGAGAGAAAGAAAGCCATCTTTGATGGCATGGCCCCTAGGCGGCAGAACCACATACTCAAGAAAGAAGGCTACGACAAGTGGGACCCCTTTATTGAGCCAAAAGACCCCATCAATTTGCGCAGGGATAAGTCAAGGCGCACAGCTCAACAGTTGGCTCGGGATTTCCTCCAATCTTGTGGCATTGAGTCGTATAGTAACACGTTTGGCCAAGGGGTCTGGGACATGTGCCTGGGAATCGTGAACGACGACGATAGATATAAAGGGATGTACGAGTTCGCATGCTGGTATCGGGATCTGCTCAATCGAGAACGGACAGATATGGCGGAAGAATAGCCCGTAAGACACGTGTGCTCGCTTTTGTTCCCGAGTCCGAGAGCGCCTTTGGCGCTTTATTTTTTATAGGGTAACCATTCATGGCGGGTCGCTGCCTGTTCATTCATGTCAATTTACTATCCCCGTTGGCGTCACCCGACACGATCTCCATCTCCGAAGCCACGATTCTCGCTTAAAAAAAGAATCACGGATTCAGCGGGCAGATCCTGGGAGATTTTGCCGACCGCCCCCTTAAACCTCAAGTATTGGCCGAGGCCATTAGAAGGGACCCACCCCTGGCCATAGGCTTCACGGCATACCAGGAAAACATTGAGCAGATCAGGCTCTGGGCCCGCTTTTCCAAGAAGGTATCCCCGGACACCAAAGTGATTATCGGGGGTCCGCAGGTGACTTTCATGCCCGCCGAAGGGCTCAGACATATGCCCGAGGTCGACTTTCTTTGCAGGGGAGAGGGAGAGATCGTGATGCTGGGCCTCCTTGAAGCCCTGATGAAGGAGAAAGAACCCGCCGAGATTCCCGGCCTTTGTTTCTTACAAGATGGTGAGGCCTTCGAAACGGGACCTGCGTATGGTGCAAAAGATCTTGATGACTATCCTTCACCTTATTTGACGGATCTGATTGATTTGCAGCACAAGGAACGGGTGATCATGCTGACATCGCGGGGATGTTCCTACCGTTGTGCCTTCTGTTACACGCCAAGGGCGAGTCATAAAAAGGTGCGTTTCTATTCGGTGGAGCGAATCATCCGGGAGATGAAATATCTCAAGTCCAAAGGGATCAAGGCCTTCTGGTTTGCTGACCCTAATTTCTCGTTTTCTCGCAAACGTCTGGTCACGCTGCTTGAAGCCATGATTCGTGATGTCCCCGATATTACATTCTGGTGTCAGACGCGGTATGATCTCATGGATCAGGACCTGCTGTCCCTGCTCAAAGCAGCCGGAGCCGACAACGTGGCTTACGGGTTGGAGTCGGCAAACCCGGAAGTGCTCAACAGGATTGATAAGCCTATTGACCTGGACCGCCTTTCTGAAGTGATCCGCCTGACTCAGGAAGCAGGCATCCATGTGGAGCTGTTCAGCATGTTCGCCCTTCCAGGTGAAACATTCGATCAAGCGCTCAATACGCTGAATTTTATTAAAAAAAACCAGGTCGCCATTGATGGTAATTCCATCTCGCAGCAGGCCCACCAGTTTTTCGGCACCCCCATGAACCACAACCCGTCAGCGTACGGTATCCGGCCATTTAGACGTACACGACCCGCTTACCTCAGCGTATGCAGGGATTATGAAACCGATGCCATGTCGGCCGATGAGATTCGACGGATGAGTCTCATCTGGCGACTGAACCGTCATGACTTTGCCGAAGACGTAACAAGGGAAAGAAACCTCTTCCACAGGGCCTCATTGATTACCCGGAATCGTAACGCCCTGAGGGACCGGCCTGAAGGGCGCTGTTTTTTGGCTCGCATCTATCTTGCTTTAGAGGAATACGGGGCCGCTTCAGATTGCATGGCGGCAACCATCAAAGCATTTCCCCGGGACCCGGAGGCTTGTCGGTTGGTGGCGGGACCCTTTTTGTGCTTCAGGCTGACCCGGGAAAAAGCACAGCCCGGCTGTAAGGTCATCTTTGACTGTCAGGGTTCTGTGAATGGGCGACTGGTCCCGGCCACATGCGGCAGGTTTCAGGAGGCGATTATCGGCAAAGGGGTTCTTCTACCAGAATTCGAAAAGCAATTTTGCGGCATGGCTCAAGAAGACTACGGACGTTTTGAGATGACCTTCCCAAGGCCATACGGGCAGCCGGATCTTGCCGGCAAAGTCGCGACATTTCGGGTCCATTTACACTGTGTGTTAAAACCGTTGACCCTTGGAAAATGGGAGGATTTGGATGAACGGAGGCTGCGAAACAACTACCCGTTGGACGATATGGAATCTTTACGGCAGCACAATATCAACCTCTACTACAAGGTCCTCGGCGGACACATGATGCATGGACAGCCAACAGACATGGACGATGCCCTGATGATGACGAATCTTTGCCTCAAGCTCGGCTTTGTGGACCGGGCAACGGCAATCGCTGAACAGTTTGCGGAAAACCCGGTCACCTTCACCCACGCAGCCCATATATTTCGAATAAACGGCCAACCGGAAAAAGCGCTGGACCTTCTGCGCCGGGCGCCACAGGACGGACCCCGGGAGCGTTCGATCCGGGCTCAGGCCTTGTTTGAGCTGGAAAGGTTTGATGAGGCAGAGGAAATCGTTACGAACCTGATGGTGCCCAACAACGTCCAGGTGGCAGAGCTTCGGGTTGAGCTTGCCGGTCGGCTGTGTCTACCCATGGACGTCTACCTTGAAAGGGAGGAGGCCCTGCTGGATGAGAGATTGAAGAGAATACTGTGAGACAGAAGCTGCGAGGCCTGGGAGATTGTGAGGCAGTTCCTGAACCGCAACAGCCAGTGCATCCCCCGCCCGCGATTGCGGGAAATGGTCCTTTGTGGATGGAAACTGGAGGAGGTGTTTGAGGCTCTTCACCTTTACAAAGACGAAGGCAGCCAAGCCGGTCCCGTACGTCCTGCCGCCGCCTAAGACCCTGTGATCCCCACGGTGGTAGCAGTCGAGATATCTGATTTCAAAGTCTTCGTCCTCTTCCATGGCCAGGGCGGTTTCCCAGTCGTCCCCGTATGCAAAGGCGGTGGCTTCCATCAAGGCGTCTCCGAGATTGTGTCCTGTAGCGTCATCGGCTGCAACGGCCCCGCAGGGCAGGGGCACAGCCATTTGCAGAAGTCTCCGTCCCGTCTTGAGTCTGTCTCACGGGGTCTGCCAAAAGGTTCTTCGCAAAAAGGACAGCGCGGTCTTTCCGATTCTCTATATTTTGGAAACAAGCTTGGCCTCCTTCACGAAAACATGTCAGAATTTTTCACCACGCACCGTCGCCAAAGCTATGACGCATCAGCAAGTGGTGGCAGTGATGAATAACATTCACTGTTCCAAATCGTGTTCCTTGTTGTTGGAATATAAGGTCGTCCATGGTCGGGTGCAACCTTATGATTGAAAAACTGAAACGCGTGATATGGGATACGGTGATTGAGGCGAACAGGAAACTGACCCCCTCTGAGGTAGAAAAGGTTGTGGCCAGGGCTGCTGCTGTTCACAGACAGACCGTAAAGGTGGCGATCAAAGAGCTAATCAGCCGGGGAGAACTGACGTACACCTATCTTTTTGGCACCAGCTACTTGGAAAGGTCCTTTGACAGACCGGTTCGCATTTCCAAAAGGATTGTGATTAAGCCGCCGGAAAAGGCTTACCGGCCCGAAGAGGGAGACCTGGTGATTGACCTGGCAAAGGGTGCCGCCTTCGGGGACGGTGCCCATCCAACCACCTCTCTGGTGTTAAGGGCCCTGGATGCCATTTTCGGTGATCATCATGGGAAGGGGTTCAGGGGGGCCTCAAGGGCACTGGATGTCGGGACCGGGACAGGCGTCCTGGCCATAGCCTTGGCAAAGTTGGGTGTTCAAGAAGTCATCGGTGTTGACATCGACTCCTGCGCCGTATCCGAGGCCAGCCACAATGTTGCACTGAACAGGCTTGCAGAAAAGGTCAAGATTATGAATACCCCCTTTGGGGAGCTGGATACCCTTTTTCCCGTCGTCGTCGCCAACCTCGCTTACCCAACGCTCAGAAGGCTATCACCCCACTTATCAAAAAAGATGGAACCGGAGGGTGTTCTCATTCTTTCAGGTTTCAAGGAAGCCCCATCGAAAGATCTCGGGGAAACCTATGCCGAACAGGGCCTCTGTTTGATCCGGAAAGAAACAGACCGGGAATGGGTTTGTCTTGTGTTCCGCAAACCAGCCCATCCATGAGGCCTGTTTTCAGGAAGACTGAGATCCAGGGAAAGAGGGATACCGCCGGGCAAAAAAACTTTCCATGATCTTACTGAATTCTTCTCCGCGCCATGCCGAGGTGGGACTTGTTCCGGGAGATACGAGCGTGTCTTGCCTTAAAAAAGGCAGGAAATCAGAAACGCGCGGGATAATGACTCTTACCACCGGAAAATTCAGGACCGGATGGGTGTGGTCCAATAGGATAAAATCGGTATTGAAGCGTGTGCATATCCTTTTGATTTCCTCGATCTCGCCGAAGAGATCTTTGATTTCCATATGCTTATAAGCTGTCGTCTCTCCCTGCTCGAGGAATGAGATCTCTTTCATACAAATGCCGCATTTCATCAACATATAAAAATCATTAACCTGAGATCTATGGACAACAGGTCTATCCAACTGCGGACGGCACGCAGACAGAGTTTCCCGACCCTGCATGCTTTCTGTAAAGCACCTTGTCAGGGCTTCATGCAGGTTGAACGATGCGCCCGGTATCAAGATTCTGTGTTCCAGGCGGTCAGGGCGCAGGTTGTTATTAATGAACAAAACACCTACACCAGGCAACCGTCCGTCAAGGGACAGGTCCTTGATCATGACATCAACATTGTTTCCCTGATAAAATTTGATCATGTGCTTTATCACTGCACTGTCCACAGAATCAGGATCAATTGAAGGAACGACCTTTTCGGACCTGATTGTCTGTATCTGGGCATGACGTTCAAATATTTCACAGGTTGCCTGAATCATCGCCTCTTCAATAGTATTTCCTGCGGCCATCCCGTTAGACCCGTGAATATATGTAATAAAATTGGCCGGCACCTTTACCGTCTCTTTGCGAATGACTGAAAAGCCGTCAACCCAATGCCTGGCCATTCTGCTGTCTTTGATGTGCGCAATATCCTTGTCTGTCAGATGACTTTCGTTTGCGAGCAGGTCTTCTATTCTTAGAGGATTCTCCAAATCATCCTGGTGGGCATGGACATATCCATCCATCCATTCATAATTTAGAAACCTGTTGGTTGCCTCATTGTAAAGGGCGGGCGCGTTAAACCTCACCTGTTCTTCAAAAACCGGATAGAACAGCCCCGCGCTGAGGCGTTCAGCCAGCTCTGCATGAGCACTGGCCTCTGCAAGCTCCGGGGTAATGCCTTTTCCACCACAGACTATCCTGATGGAATCAATCCATATCCGCCCCCAATACATGTTGTCCGACACTCGAAAGGTTAAGTATCCAACATCGAGATCCAATTTTCGCAGCCCGTCCTTTATTCGCTTAATCGTGTTGGACGGAAAATCGCACTTGCCATACTCATTTCTAACCCAATTCTGAAATTCCATCTAATTTCTTGCTCCCGGGGAAAAAATGACACAGAATTCTTTTGCCGCGGGGAATATAGAAAGAAATGGCTGAGTGGTCAAGGTCAAAGGGGCCGAAATATGGGCCGTGAGATAGACCCCGCCTTATGATGGGAGCGCTCGCGACAAAGCCATCTCATTGTTTTTTTTCACGGGAAGTTACTGAAGGCCAGGATGAGTTACTTGACAGCAGATCCTTCCTATAATATAGAAAATTTTTTAGGGAGGGAAGAAGCAGCCTGCAAGAAACGGATTTTAATGGATGAAGGGGGGCGCATTTCCGGCGGAGAAAATATGGCATGGCAAGAAAATGTTCTGTTGATGCAGGCCGACACTGTCCGGGAATTTTGTTTTTCAAATGGCGTGGCCGCGTCACATAAAATGGCGAAGCGATTTCGCCAAAATGAGGTATAACATGGCGGATTTCTATATTAATATCTTTATGGATGATGCGAAACAAAAACAGATCGAGGATGCTGGATTGGCCGATCAGGTCAAGGAGATAGATGGCAAAAAGGCGGTCCAGGTGGAGGTCAACAAGAAAGAACAAAAGAAACTTGTTAAGGGCTTTCCTGGCTTGACTTTTGATGCTTCGAATGCCTGCGTGCTTCCGGAAGGGGGCGAGAATATCTTGATGGGTTTTATCACGGCCAATAAGTCCCTGGACGTGATGAAATTTGCAATTCTCAAGCTTTACAACCCTCTTGCGGGTAGAGGTATATCCGGAAGGGGCACGGGGGGGCGCTAAATCCCCTGTGCGCATCCGCGGCAGAGTCGGTGCTGGATGAACAGCGACCGACCGTGGCAGCATACGCCATAAGTCGCTGTAAATTGTAAAGAAGATGTCATCGGTGCAGGGAATGGGTCTCAGGACTTATTCCCTCTTTTGTTCGAGTGTCCCTGGCTGGAGACGGTTGACAAGAAAAAGGTAGAGATGTGAACGTGCGGCTGGCTGGTTGTCCCATGGGCCCGTTGGTGCTATCCACCGAAACCGGCTCAACGGGTTCAACCCGGTCGACTCGATAGAGAGGAACTTCATGAAAGAGCCGGAGAAAAAAAAGGAAACCACCAAAGCATACATTGAGAAACAAATACAGACCCTGGCCGGTAGCCCTGGGTGTGGCACCACCCATTACAACCTTGCCGTGGCCCTGATTTCGGAAGGCAGGTGGGATGAGGCTGTGGAGGAACTCATGGCTGCCGTCAATGAATGCCCCACCCTGGGAGAGGCCTATGTGGCCCTGGGTGGCATCTCTTTGCACAAGGGAGATTTGGATGCCTGTATCAACTTCAATAAGCGGGCCGTTTCGGTGAGGCCGAAATTTGCCCAGCCCTATGGGAATCTCGGCTTTGCCTACGTGCAGGGGGGCGATCCGGAAACGGCGGTCGGTTTCCTGGAAAAAGCGGTTTCCCTTAACCCTGAGTTTATCCAGGCCCACACCACCCTTGCCAGCGCATATTTGATGCAGGGGCGCCTGGATGAAGCCATTGCTGCCGCCAACAAGGCTCTGGCTCTGGAGCCAACCTTTGCGGTTGCCCATAATAACCTTGCGCTCGCTTATTTTGAGAAGGGGGCCTACAAGGAGGCGGTTGCCCATTGCGATGAGGCCCTGGAGCACGGGTTTGATGTGGAGTCGAGATTCTTGAAAGAGCTGGAACCGTATCGTTGATGAGGGTTCCTAAGATCACCTGCCTCGTTCCGGCTTCTCGCGGCTACGTTCCTCTTGATGAGCAGACCTCTCGTACTCCTATGCGACTGACACGAATTGGAAAGGCCCCGCCCGATGAGCCTCCCTTGAGCTATGGTCAGTATTTCCAGGCGGTTGTGGACGTGCTCTCACAAGACACTTATGGATTGCTGTGCGAAGCCGCCTCGAAATCTTTGGCAAGACAAATCTCCGTGTCCGACGTGAAAGCGGTTCTGATTTATGCGGAAAAGCACGGCAGCGACTATCACCCGGCAAGAATCGAAGTCATGACCGGTAAGGACCGTGCCGTTTTTGTCATGAACGTAGCGGTCACCCATAGGGGAAAGGCCCGGCTGTCTCGTGAATTTGAAATTTTGCAGCGACTTGACCGTAAATACCATTATCCTTTTTTGCCTCGGGCATACTGCCAGGGCGAGGTCTTTTTGGAGCCAACGGGCAATCACCGGCCCGAGAACGCGATTGTGATGTTTCTGGCCGACTGGTTTCAGGGATACCATGAATTCCACCTTTCCATGGACAAGGGAAATGGGGGCCAACGGCTCCTTTTATGGGATACGGATCAAGGGCCCCGGTACCTGTCTCCGCAACAGGCCAAACAGATTTATCATCAAGCTGCGATGATTCTCACCGTTTACTATGACCCTGAGACCTATGAACAAATCTTTCCGTGGCACCATGCAGCCGGCGACTTTGTCGTCAAAGCGCCCGGGGAAGCCCTTGACGTCAAACTGGTCACGGCAAGACAATACGCTTCCATGATTGAATCGAATCCGGCTGTTTCTCCCCCTGAAGCCCTGCTCTTTTTCCTGCTGAACCTCTCTTTGAGAATGCGGCTGGACCGCCTGGATGGTGTGGGCCCCGTTGCGTGGGCAGATGGGGCGTCCGTAGATGCCGCTTTCGCGGGGTTTTTTGAGGCCCTCAGGATGAAAGAAAAGTCGGGAGACGTTGCCGCCGGCCTTCTAAACGCTTTTGTTCAATACTGTGCGTCCCTTTCCAAACAAGATCTATCGGACAGACTCGGTGCCCTTGTTCGTGCCTGCGATCCTTCTGCCCCGGACCTCCCCGTTATTGAATCCCACCTCGAAAGGCACGTCCTGAAGTCCTACACAGCCCTCCAACGCCTGATGACTTTGGGACCTTTTCAGCCCGGATATGCCTCGCAAACAACCCTATAAGTAGCGGTCTTTTTTTGTTGACAAATTCCGTGAATGCGTCTATATAGGGCATCTGTTTCTCCGTCGTGCTTACACGTCGATCCGATAGCCCTTAACCAGTTGAAAGCATTACTTTTCTTATTGTGGACGTACTTTTTGTTCCTAATACGGAACTACTATACCGAGAGGAGGTGACGGGGAGGAATTTTTTTTGCTTCGGCAACAGGCCACATGCGAATGTATCTTAATAAGTGGACAGATTGAAAATGGAGGGAGGTAGAATAATGGTTGAATTTAAGCACAAGACTCCTCTAATCGATCAGCTGGAAACCGGGCCGTGGACGAGCTTTGTTTCAGACATCAAGCGCGAACACGAGTCCAGGATGAAGAACGAAAAAGGGATCGAATACCAGGTTCCGGTGGAGGTGTGCGACGACCTTCTGGGCGTGCTGGAATTGTCGTATGTGCACGGCAGGACCCACTGGAAGCACGGCGGCATCGTGGGCGTGTTCGGATACGGCGGTGGCGTTATCGGTCGGTACTGCGACCAGCCTGAGATGTTTCCCGGCGTGGCCCATTTTCACACAATGCGCGTCAACCAACCGATGGGCCACTTTTACACCACCGCGTACTTAGAGCAACTCATGGAACTTTGGGAAAGACGGGGCAGCGGCCTCACCAACATGCACGGCTCCACCGGTGACATCGTCTTTCTCGGGACGACCACGCCCCAATTAGAAGAAGTCTTCTTCGAGCTGACCCACAATATTAACCAGGACCTGGGCGGTTCGGGGTCGAATCTGCGGACCCCGTCTGATTGCATGGGTCAGTCCATGTGCGAGTATGCATGTTACGACACCCAGGAACTCTGTTACCAGCTGACCATGGAATATCAGGACGAGCTGCACCGGCCCGCCTTTCCGTACAAGTTCAAGTTCAAGTTTGACGGCTGCCCGAACTGCTGCGTGGCCTCTATTGCCCGGTCTGACCTCTCCTTTATCGGCACCTGGAGAGACAATATCCGTGTCGACCAGGAAGTGGTCAGGGCCTATGTGGGCGGCGAATTAAAGTCTGGTGGGGGCTCCCATGCAGGTCGTGACTGGGGTCCCTTCGACATCCAGAAAGAGGTGATTGATCTGTGCCCCACGGAGTGTATGCGATGGGATGGCAAAAAGCTTGAGATCAACGACCGCGAATGCACGCGGTGCATGCACTGCATCGATGTCATGCCCAGGGCCCTTCGTATAGGCCTCGACACGGGTTGTTCGATCCTGGCCGGTGCCAAGGCTCCCATCCTTGATGGCGCCCAGATGGCCACTCTCATCGTACCCTTTATCAAGGTAGAGGCGCCCTATGATGAAATCAAAGAGACGGTCATCGAGCCGATCTGGGATTGGTGGATGGAGGAAGGCAAGAACCGCGAGCGCCTTGGCGAGCTGATCAAACGGCAGGGGCTGCAGAAGCTGTGCGAGGTGACAGGTTTCAAGCCGATCCCGCAGATGGTTCAGGAGCCCCGGTCCAATCCGTATGTCTTCTGGAAGGAAGAAGAAGTCCCCGGCGGATTTAAACGGGATATCAACGAATTCAGAAAATACCATCAAAGATAGGGGGTGACACCATGGCGTTTATCTCTTCAGGATATGATCCCAAAAAACCGATGGAAAACAGAATCACGGATATTGGACCGAGATATTACGAAGAGTTCTATCCACCTGTTATTAAGAAAAACAAAGGCAAGTGGTTATATCACGAAATCCTCGAGCCCGGAATCGTCGTCCATGTTGCTGAAAGTGGAGACGAACTTTACGCGGTTCGAGTTGGCGGCTGCCGTCTGATGAGTGTGTCCCACATCCGTGAGATCATGGAAATTGCCGACAAACACTGCGACGGGTATGTCCGGTGGACGACCCGAAACAACGTGGAGTTCATGGTGGACAGCAGGGATAAGGTGGAACCCCTGAAGAAGGACCTGTTGAGCCGGAAGCAACCTGGCGGATGCTTCAAGTTCCCCGTCGGCGGCACCGGTGCCGGCATTACCAATATCGTCCACACCCAGGGCTGGATTCACTGCCACACGCCGGCCACAGATGCCTCTGGGACGGTCAAGGCCACGATGGACGAAGTCTTTGACGACTTCACCAACATGAAGCTTCCCGCCAAGCTCAGGATCTCCATGGCGTGCTGCCTGAACATGTGCGGTGCGGTCCACTGCTCGGATATTGCTATTCTGGGATACCACCGCAAGCCGCCCATGCTGGACCATGAGTATTTGGACAAGATGTGCGAGATTCCCCTGGCTATTGCGGCCTGTCCCACGGCAGCCATCAAGCCGGCCAAAGTGGAAATCGGTGGCCAGAAGTTGAACAGCGTCTCGGTGAATGACGCGCGGTGCATGTTCTGCGGCAACTGCTACACCATGTGTCCGGCCATGCCTCTGGCTGATACGGAAGGCGACGGCATCGTGCTCATGGCAGGCGGTAAGATATCAAACAGGATCGATGCACCGAAGTTCTCCAAAGTTGTTGTCGCCTTTATTCCGAATGAGATGCCCCGCTGGCCGACGATGACCAAGACCATTAAGAAAATGATCAACGCCTATTCGGCCGACGCAAGGAAGTACGAGCGGCTGGGCCACTGGGCCGAGAGAATCGGCTGGGAAAGATTCTTTGAGAAGTGCGATATAGAATTTACCCATCACCTCATTGATGATTTTCGCGATCCTGCCTATTATACCTGGCGCCAGACGACCAATTTCAAGTTTACCTAACCCGAAAAAAGGTAACAGCCACCCCCCTATAGCCCTCTTCCCTCGGGGAGAGGGTTATAGGTTAAGGGACCAACCACACAACCTAGCATATTCACAAAGAGGCGAGACATGGACGAAGAAGCAGCCAAAAAGACCATTGTAGAAACGCTCCAAGGAAAGACGGGCAAGTCCAAGTTCTATCTGAAGGACTTTTACAAGATGTTTCCAGACGAGAAGGTCAGAGCTGTAAAAAACCTGGTGAACAAGATGGTCGGGGAGGGAACCCTCGAGTACTGGTCCAGCGGGAGCACCACCCTGATCGGTCTCAAGGGGGCCGGTAAGCAGGCCCACGGAGAAGGCGAGGATTAGAGCTGGCCCGCGCCGTTTTCAGGGCTCCGCAGAC
>Ga0307423_1001505_pt1 | contig 13971 bp, 11 predicted proteins | sample SalMarWE160310MG_FD_202154 | JGI IMG/M metagenome (GOLD analysis project Ga0307423, IMG submission 202154) | Salt marsh sediment microbial communities from the Plum Island Ecosystem LTER, Massachusetts, United States - WE1603-10 | ecosystem: Environmental > Aquatic > Marine > Intertidal zone >...
AAAAGTAGAGCGTGAAATACATCATCGAACCCAAGAATACTGGAATGATCCACATGATTAATGCTAATCGCATCCAGTTTTTCGTACCACACTTTAACGGGGTATCATTTTTCATCGCAAGAATAAACCTGGAAGCAAATACTGCACCTAGTAGAATTGTTACGGTTCCTAAAATTGCATGAGCAATAATTGGAACTCCATAGCTATCAAATGTGATGAATATTCTCGGAGCCATAATCAATAGTGTCGTTCCGACTGAGGTGAGAAGCACCACGAGCATGATGTATCCATGAGTTTTGAATGGCTTTCGCTTGATATAACCAATTATCAGAAGTACGAGGGTAACATACTGAAGAAGCAGATTGATGTCGACCAAAATAGGAGCAGAAGAACCAAAAAGTACCATAGACTAACCTCTACTAATAATCTGCTTTCTGTAACATAAATATATCGAGCTCCTAAAGTAAACCTAGATTTTCTGTAGAAGAGAATAGACCAAGTACGATTCTCGAAAAGTTACGTAGTCTTTTCAGCCATGATTGTTTCAGAGCTGTAATATCATTGTTTCGGAAATCGCTCACATCAGAGGAGAACCATCAAGAATATTTGTTTTTGATTAGCAATTTATCAACTGGTAGTTTACATTCAGGTGTTAGAAGATCAAGTGGTCCAATTCGATTGCGCGAAAATGGCTACCTCCACTAGTCAATAAGAATAGCATCTCCTCTTCTTACAGCTTGCAATGTTAGGTAGTCATCACAGTCCACGTCAAAATCAGTCGAAAAAAAGAAAGAATTGCTCAATTCCTCGTTTAATAAGTGGATTGAGCGATCAGTTTCCATCATAACAAAAATAGAATAGCGCCAATAATGACGAGTATTCCACCAAGGTCACTTCCGAACACGTACATGAGGATACCCACAACTAATATGACTACCCAATTATTGCCAAACGATAGAGCGCTAATGTTGACAGCACCACTGCTGGCAAGCGCAACCAATGAGAATAGAATTAGTAGAATTCCCATTACCAATGAGCCTAACCCGAAATCTCCCAATCCTGGAAAGACTGAGAAAGGCGACCCTATAATCATTAGGATACCTTGGATTAATCCGATTATTCCACCTATGAGTACTAGTAGACTTCCAATTTTATTAAGATCCGACATATCGATTTCTCCATGTGTTAGAATGCCTAAATGGCACGAACATATATTGAAGAAACTACTATTTATAGCATAAGATATGTCGTTATCAACTTCGGCAAAACACGAATATGTCTAAAAATTATAGCGAACAATCTTGGCAATTCATGCAAAGTGAATTTTTGAAAGCAAGTCGAAAGATTCGCATGAATTGATTGAGGGTAATCTTTATGTTAACTTTGAAATTAATACCACTTTGTGCTGATATTGATAAGTTTCAATAAGCCAGCACAGGATAATGCAACAGCTGAATTCAATGTTGTTGCTGAACATATTATGGGTTCGAACAATGCACACATATTCGAGAAGAGATAGTAAGATTATTTGTTTTTGATTGGTAATTTAATCGTGAAAGTAGAACCCTTTCCAGGTTGACTCATTACCATGATCTCTCCGCCATGCATTTCAACCAATGAACGAGAAATCCAGAGTCCCAGACCTGTTCCTCCAGCTTTAATGGTTTCAGGATTTTCAGCCCTGAAAAACTTCGTAAACAACTTTTCCTGTTCATCTGTTGACATTCCTATTCCTGAATCAGTGATTCGGATAAAAAGAAAATCATCATCTTCTTTTGCTGAAATATCTATTGTCCCACCAGAGTGAGTGTATTTGTATGCATTTGACAGAAGATTAAGGATGATTTGATTTATCCATTGACTATCACCTTCCACTGCTGGTATGTCTGGATGAACACTTATCCTTAGTTTCAATTTCTTAGCTTCAATCTGAGGTCGCAATAGTTCGACCGTGTTATCTATTATTTCATGAATCTCAATTTCGCTCAAATTTAGTTTGATTGCTCCTGCCTCAAGTCGAGAAACGACCAGAAGACTGCTAATAATTTCAGCAAGATTATTCGCGTTTCTTTGAATAGTCTTCAGTAATTCTGTCTGTTCATTAGTGAATTCTCCGACATCTCCTTCCAACATTATCTCCGTATAACCACAAATAGATGTTAATGGCGTTCGGAACTCGTGTGATACTAAAGATACAAATTCTGATTTCATTCGTTCTACCGCTCGCTCACGTGTTACATCACGGAACACGAAGAGCTGTCCCAAATATTTTTCATTAGTATCTTTTACAGGTGCTGAGTATACTTCTAGCTCTCGTTTCTGTGGCCAAATTTGGGAAACTGCTTCTCGATACTCAGAAACTTGATTCTCTTTTGCACTATTAACAATGTGCATTATTTTCGATGAGTCCTCGAAGACTCTATCCCAATGAGATTTAAAGTTATGAAAGAAATCATTAGTTACATCTTGTGTAATTAATGAGAAGAATCTACCAAAGGCCTTGTTAAGCCACAACATCTTATCATCAATTGAGAGAAGCATGATTGCCTCACTTGTTGCGTTGAGCATGGCATTCGTTTCACTTTTTGCTTGTTCTAGTGCAGTAGTGACATCATTAAGCTCAGTCATCAACGGCACAACCTTGTCGAACACTGCACTAGATTGTCTTTCAGCTTCACCCAAATTATGAAAGTCTCTCACTTCTTTTTTCATGGCAATGTAACAAGCAATACTTCCTTCTTCTGTTTTCAATGGAGCTATTGACATCAATTCCTTGTAGTAGCTTCCATCTTTTCTTCTATTTGTTATTGCCCCAGACCATACTTCGCCAGAGGTTATCGTGTCCCAGAGAATCTTGTAAAAATTTGAATCATGATATCCGGATTTAAGAAGGCTGGTCTTACAGCCAATTGCTTCTTCAGAGGTGTAACCAGTTATGCGGGTAAATGTATCATTGACCCAAATAATGATGCCATTCGAATCAGTCACCATAATACCATTTATCTCTAGAACTAATGCTCTGATTTTTTCCCATTCTTCTTTTATGAACGCACTTGGTCGATTGATCAAAGATATTCCCTTCCTTATACCTGGTATATTTTGTAAGAATATTAGTTACTTTTTCCTGAGATAACCGCACCAAACCACCCTTGTATAATTCTAGGATCACAGCCTCTCAGTTCTGATGCTAAATACTTCTTCAATTTTTCTGGTGAATATTTCCTCGGGTCTTTGCAATAAACTAGAGGAGCGTGGTCTTCACCTGTGGAATACTTTCCTGTAAATGGATTGACAGAATACTGAGAAGAATGTTTGGCAGCTATCGAATCAATTCTGCTCCACACCTCTGTTTGTCTACTTTGACTTATTTGGATTGAGCTTCCATATGCCTTGATAAGCTCATAAATATGTGTTACCTTGTTCCGGACCATCATCATTTCAATAGCAAGTTGTTCTCGCTCATCATCCATGAATTGTCTCAAGTCCCCTTGCATGATTTTTCTTGTTAGGTTGTATTTCGGACTGTAGTCACTAATTTGCCTAGCCTCGTCATGAATCCGCAAGAATAAGTTGATGGTAGCCTTGTCCAATCGCTCGTATTCTTTTTCATTCTGATACTCTCCTACCGCACTGGTGTCACCAGTTTGTTCAACAAGTTCACCAATTCGTGAACCTACAAGGAGCATCACTGCCTCATAACACTCCTTATCCCAAGTAGATGTAGCTCTCATGGCTCGTCCTCTAAGTTGTTGCCATGCTGTTAAATTTCGTGTTGCTGTTGTATCTATGAGGAGATCTGGTCTAATGACGTTCCATCCGGTTCGCGCCCAATTTGATACAATTATCACATTGATTCCCAGCTTATCCGAATCAATTATTCGACCGGCTAAATCATACATGAGTTGTTTCATTTCTCCTTGAGGCATTTTCACAACAAAGAATTTCTTTTTATTACCTGAAGCTTGGTATAATTCAGCTATCGGTGCTTTCATAAATCGAGCTGCAATGATTCCATAATTGTAGAAATCAGTTATCCATTTCTGCATGTGACGATTTTTTAAACTCAGTCTTGATCTAAGTCTGGGAATTTCATCCTTTTCTAAGAACTTAGGTAACGTTTTTTGAAGTGGTTTAAGAACTTCTCTCGTAAATTCTGCAGGTCTTACTGCTCCTACTGATGTAAGTCTATTAGCATATTTCATCAAAACAGAATTAAACAATTCTTTGAACTTACTGCTATTCTCTGTAGAAAGATTCAACCCCGTTGTCAAGAGTCTAAATAGGACATCTCCCAATTCATTCTTCATAATGTCCTCCTTTATGAAATTAGCAATTAGTCGTGGAGCTTGATTTTTCTGTATCCAAGGAAGATATAACTCACTTGAAAGTACAGCCATAGGATGCAGTCCACGTTTGCCTAGTAATTGAGCAAAAATTCCGGCTACACCTGCAAATCCTGGACTTGCGGGTCCACTATTCCATCGAATTCTTTTACCTCGACCAAAAACAACTACAGCATTTAACCCTCTTACAGCTCCTTCTGCTTTAATTATCGAATTCACTGATTCTACAAGTCCTTCACCCATTCGATATTGGTAACGACTTAGAAACGGGTAAAGACCAAGGATTGTAGTTGAAAGAAGATCTCCAATTTTAACGTGTTTTTTGGTCTTTGGTATTTTTGAATTAACAATTTTCTGTAGTGATACTGTGTCTAACTTATTTCCAAAATCCTGCATTTCAAGGCGATATGTCATATCTGGAGAATTTAGCACACTAATTAATTCCTGCCGCAATTTCATCAATAAATCTAACATTACTGTGAATCTTTTCTTTCTCTCATATTGTTCATTGAATGGGAGACCAACTATCATTTTTTCAAGTAAGTCAGCATCAGATAAATTCTCAGCAATCTGAATTATACTAATCAGGTGCCATTCATAGAAATTCAAATCTTCGCCACTTTCCCAACTATGATACCGTTCTGTTAATGCAATCTCTTGGTCCGCTCTTCCTGAATAGATCCCCAAAATATCCCGACCAATAACAATCTGTCTTTCCAAAGGTATCTGACTAAATACTTTCCTCAAATTCTCTGAACCAAGAATATCAATAAATTCACGTATTGACGATTTATAGGCATCAAGATGGGAGAGTATTTTTCGTTCTCTATCAGAATGAGTAAATGGAAGCCCAAACTCCGCAAATGGAGCGACAAAGCCATATGCTATCAATTCAGCTGAGGACAGAGTATAGACTAGTTGCAATCCTAAATCTTGAAATCGTTCCCTGAATGCGATTGCTGTTCCAGTGAAGCCAATGAGCCCCTCAAGACTTCCGTCATGCAACCATTCTAGGAGTAATCTAGTAATCTCTGTTGAAACGCTATCATCACTAGCGACGACCTTGTGAACTTCGTCTAGAATCACATGCCTGATATTGCTACCCTGAAGGAATTTTTCGATGGATATTGCATCAAATCCCCCTTTCCCTTTTGAAGATCCTAACTGAGCTAGTGATTGATATGTCATGACAAGAATTGGTGGAGATGAGTCTAATTCCTTCTTATATGCTTCATAATCAAGCGGCGTACCTGCATATACATCATCAGGGGGAAGACTGAGTCCAATCGATTTGTAGCATAATTCTCTTATCCATTGCTGTTCATAGTTTATAGTAGGTACTAGAATCAAAATGGACTCACCCAATGACATTGATGTCATCCAATCCTGAATTGCCATCATTCCAATGAGCGTCTTTCCAGATCCTGTAGGTGCTTCAACTAGCTGCCCTTGGTATCCAAATCCTCGAAATATAGTGAATGCATCCCGTTGATATGGCCTCGGAATTGCTGAGGAGTTAAGATCAAAGAACGACCATTCATTATATTTTGATTTAGTGGTTTCTAAAAGAAATAGATTAATCAATGCGGACACGAACATGTCCGCTACTAACTCTTCAAAAGAAGTGAGTTTCTCGAAGAATTTATGAAATGATTTTCTACGGTTTACAACATTAGAAACACCTGGAAAACCTGCTTTCTGAAATTCTTGATAGAGTTCAGTGCCTAGAAAAGATTGAAGCCTTATATCATCCAAATTAGAGTGGATGTATGCTTTTTTTGTTCTTGTGTAGCTTGTATTTGTCTTCATCAGGTGTCCTTTCTCTACTAACTCGAGAAGTTGCTTTTTGATAACAAATTCTGCTATTTCCTGCACGAAGATATGTTGATTAACAATTTCTACTAGTTTCGGTTCCTCAATTGGGTTAGATGATTCCTGAAATGCTTTAATAATGAGGTCTGAGATCAATGACTTCAAAATTATTTCATCTAAAGTCAATAGGAATGGTATGCTATTTGGTGCTTCATTATGCATCTTTTGAAGTGGCGCATTGAGTGCAATTAAACTCCTTAATGAAGACACCATTATTGCGACATTGCCTTTATGAAGCGAATGTCTCATTAATTTTAATGTAAGTTCATAATAGTCCACTAAATCATAAAAGCTACCTCGCATACTTGCGATGTCTCCAGTTTTTAGGCTTTCAGTAAAATTTCTATGTGCCCTGGAGGCAAAAGATTGAGCTCGCCAATATTGCACGGATTTTATTGTGGGACTAACATGATCAACGAAGAGTCCTGTAGTCGGTTCCATTAAGGGCAATGTTTCACCCGGAATTGGTGCATCAGCTTCCGATTCATCGTAATCATCGTATTCATTTTCCAAAATTAGTTCCCCACTATCTCACTTCTTCGCCTTGACGCCTTTGATGAGAGCGACATTTATTCTTTCAATCAATTCTCTTGGACTGAATGGTTTTGTGATATAATCATCTGCACCCATAGATAGCCCCTTTACCATATCTGCATCTTCAGTCTTAGAAGTTAACATTATTATAATAGGAGACTCTTCCCGGAGTTTTGCTTTTACTTCCGATACTAGTTGATATCCATCTTTTCCTGGCATTAATATATCTACAATTATAACATCAGGTTTTTCACGAAGTACTTTCTCAATCCCCTCATCACCATTTGATGCAGTAGAAACATTGAATCCTTCTTTGGATAATTTCATACGTATAAGTTGCAAAATGTCTGCTTCATCATCAATTACGACCACCCTAATTCTATCATCGGGTTTTACGTCATCACGTATTTTCTCAAATTGGTCCCTAATTATAATAGCAATTTGTATTGAACCTACATATGTAATACCGCCGAAAATAAGGAGTACAATTGCAGTCGGAACTCCTCTGCTTAATGCTATAATTCCTGGAACTATCTCCAGAGTGGTTCCCATTAATAAGCTAAATATCGCAACTAGGAAAAGTATCAGCTTCTTACTCCTCACTCCCATTGTAAAATAACACCTAATTTCTTTCTTTCATTATATTAACGCAATTAGCAGTCTTGCAAACTGTGCCGTTCTGAATTGTTAAAACTTGGCTTAAATATCAACAATCAGTTTTCTAACGGTAAATATCTCATGATGGGAAACCCAATGAAGCATATAAATTAAGGATATATGGCAATTTCAAGATAATCTGCTTTAATTATGGCAAATCTATGGCACGTTTGTCTTCCTAAGAAGGAATCAAAAATTTAGTTCAGAACATCGTACAGCGCACTTATCATTAGAATAATTGGCATTGCAGAAGATCTGTGCTGAAATTCAGAAGGAGTTTATCTATACCCTCAAGTACTAATTTTCATGAGGCGGATAGAGCAGACGAAGTTATCAGAGTTTACCGAGTCAGAAGAAGAAACCTCGCCCTCAAGTTTGCCCACTGAAAAGACAGTACCCCTCTCGATGACAGAACCCCTACCTCCACGACTAAAAGGTAAGATGTGGTACAAGACAACCGATTCCGAAGAGAAATGGGGAGTATGCAACTTCGATGGGACTATCCTCCTAGTACAAATCATCAGTGATCGATTACACGCTCATGGTGAAGAAGCAGTCTGTAAATGGTGTGGTGGAATACTCGAGGTTCGCGAAGACAAGGTGTTCTGTAATGGTGCCTGCAAGAGATATCAAGGAGAATTTTCAAGCAATCTGGAGTCGTTCCTTTGGTGGGAAGGAGCTAAGTCATATACACTCAGGAAGTTGGTTGCAGAAGCAGAAGGTCTCAAACTTGAATCAAGAGACCTCGAACCAATTTCATATGCGCCTAACTGGTCAATTCTTTACGAGTATGCAGATGATATGGAGTTTGATGGTCCACTCTAGTTTATTCTATTTGGCGAAAGAGTAATTAGCCCATCTTCAGTTAGTGGCAGATTCAATTGGTGAACCATTATGACAATGGATGATGGAGAAACAACGACTACTGGACCGAGACCCAAGGAAGTAACAATTGCAGCTTGGTTGGTTTTACTGGAATCAATAACTGGTTTGATTATCGGTGGCTTTGAATATGCTGTGTATGAAAATGAGTTATCCCTTCTTGGTGCAGTAATGGCTTTAGTTGGATTCTGGATATACACCCAGATTCTGAACCAAGACTACTCTGCTTGGAATATCGCAGTGATATTCAATGTCATCGCGATTGTCCTATACGCAGTGGGCTCAAATATTCCTGGAGTAGGACTAAGTATAATTTGTTTACTATGGTTAATAGCACCAAACACCAAGGTACATTTTGTAAAATAGATTGAGGCTGGGTTTTCCAGCCCCTTCCTTTTATTTCCTTAATCATTAGAAAGCTTATGTTCATAGAGGAGGAACCGTCGTCCGATGAATTCTTCGTCAACATACCCCAGTGTCATAGCCCATTCAGTTGCTCTCGGACCTAAGAAGTAAACTGCTCTATCTGCTCCCAAGATGTAAGCTTCGTCAATAGTTCTAGCAATGATATCCACAAAAACAGTCCTGTTTGTCGCAAAGACAGTGTAGGCTGCGGTCCAGATGTCTCCTTTCCTTTCACGTTTAGCCAAACAATATAGTCCCTGGGTTAGCCCTTCTTCATCGATTATGACCTTGATGTCAGAATCGCTAAGTAATCGTGAGAGACCTTCAACGCTCTTGAAATCAAATTGCCAGGCGAGTGGGAAAGTTGTGCTCTCGACAAGGTCAGGATGAGCCAAAAGAATCTCGTAAAGCCGATTCGTATCAATTATAAGAGGCACAAATGTTGGGCTTGGTGTAGGATGCTCAGGATATGGTCTATAGAGTCTGAAATACCCCGTTGAATCTGCTAATCTAAATCCTGTATGTTCCGCAACAAGCTGGGATGCTTCATTTTGTGAGCTCGTGGCATACCATAGAACTTTAATTCCTTGCTCCTTTGCAGCTAATGCTAAAGCTTTTGTTACCTTGGCACCATACCCTTTTTGTCTGTACCCTTCCTTCACTCTTAATCCTTTAACCCAACCAATTGCTGCATTCTCAATTTTCAGTAGGTCCCCTAATGCGATTAGTTCTTCACCTCTGAAGATGCCAATAGGTGTATTTACTTGATTTGAAATCCATGTTGGAAATTCCTCAGGAACGTAATCATTCCCATCCCAGATGGTCTCACATAATAATTTGACTTGGTCATGATCATCAATTACCAAATCACGAAGGTCTTCAGACATACCTTTGCGTTCGAATTAACCCGCTTAAGAATAATTTGAAAGACACATGTCAGCGATTCTGAAACACCAAGCAATAGTGATGATGCACATTGGACACATAGGTGGTAGGGTATCCCCATATACCTAACTTCTTATTATCCTGACACCAGATGAATTCCTGCTGTAACAAATAATCCTGCGACATCCTTCGAGCTAAGTCCCATGCAATCGGTCTCATTCTACCATCAACATCCCGCATATTCTGAACAATGATTGTAAGGTATGAATTTGGTTTTAGGATAGGTTTGAGACCTCCAAGAATTGATGCTAGTTTTTCGATATACTCGTCGTAGTCAGTGATATTTCCTAGGTCTCTCGTCGACTCACTATAGTGCTGCTTGAGTCCTTTCTGCTGTCTTTCTTTGTGAACTGAGTCACTTCCTCCTCGAGATTTCCTTAACATATCCCAATATGGTGGGGAAGTTATCACGTAGTCGAACTTGGGAATATCACCAACGAATTGTTTCTCAACAAGCGATAGTGTTTCTTTAGCATCTCCAACAATCAGATACTGATGAGAGCTGCCTTCCAATGTCTCAAGAAACTTGAGTCCAGTTTCTGCAAAATCTGGATTGAGTTCTATTCCAACTGCGTTTCTTGATGTTTCCTTACATGCAATCAAGGTACTACCTACTCCTGCAAAGGGATCTAGAACCCAGGCGCCACTTTTTGAGAAGAATCCTACTAATCGTTTAACTAATTCTTCAGGAAATTTTGCAGGATGTTCAAGTTGAGTAATGGTTCTTGAGCGAGGATTGATTACAAACCAAGACTTTGTTGTCTTAATCCACTCTTTTCCATCCAGATTGTTGAGGGTATTCTCAGGTTGTTGACGCAAGATATCACCCATAATAAGTACAAACTGATTGAGTCATAAGTATAGCTTCTATCAGATACGGTTACCTTAATTTAGAGGTGATTGTTGTGTTTATGTAACTTCTCTAGAGGATCTTCATAATGAAATCAATTTGGAAACAGAAGACTGGTCTTATAGCAGGTTTAATTATTGGGATACTTCTTGGTGCGGGAGGTCTCATTTTCATTAGCCCCGAAACGGGAACAGGGCTTCAAGGAACTATAACGACCGCTGGTTCCACAACAGTATATCCACTCTCACAAATTTGGGCTACTGAGTTCGCCATAGATTTTCCTGGTTTGACAGTTAATCCAAGTACAGGTGGTTCTGGTTTAGGGCAATCACTGATAGGTCAAGCATTGATCGATATCGGAGCTTCGAGTTCCTACCCAAAACAGGAATACATTGACGAGAATCCTAATGTTGAGATATTACCAATTTCTGCAGACGCATTAGGGGTCGTCGTAAATAAAGCAGTCAATGGTAGTATGTTCAAAATGGATTGTGATATGGTAGTAGCAGTATTCCAGAGGAATGTGACAACTTGGAGCGAATTTAGTTCTGTTTTCGGTGTATTTGTTAATCAAACAGGTCCAATCAATGTCTATGTCAGATCTGATGCAAGTGGTACAACCGCAACATTCGGAAAGTGGCTTGAAACAGCCAATGAACACAATAACACAAATGGTGCTGACTTTGAATGGACTCTTGGTCATGAGGAGGCTCTCTCATTTCCCTCCGGAGTAAACTCTGTTGATGGTAATCCAAGTGTTTCATCAGGTGTTCTATCTGATGACCATGGAATTGGATATGTCAGTTTGGCATTCATGGAAGGAGCAACTCCTGTTGATATTTACAATCCAGGGAATAATCAATGGATAACACCATCTATATTGAATGCAGTGAAAGCAATACCTTCCAACTTGACATCGCCTGGGCAGGATATCATGAATTCCGAGATTGAAGATGCATATCCAATAGCCAGACTCCTGTTCTATATGGTGAATAAACAAAACATACAAACGAACACAGCTACATTTCTATCATGGTGCCTTCTCCAAGGACAACACTATGTTCCAATTGTTGGTTATGTTCCAATTAACGGAACATCTGCGCAATCGTACTCCTTTGATGTCATTTCGAGTCTAGTTCAGAATTTATCTTATTAGGAGCTGATTGGAAGGATGGCGAACAAGAGTGAAATCATCGTTTCTGAAGATGAAGTAACTGAAATCGGATTGATAAAACGAGTGCATCAATCGCTTATCGATTTCAAGAATGCTGATCACTCTGGTCGTGTTGATAAGCTTGGTAAAGTCGGATTATTCATTCCTGCAGTTGCAAGTACATTGATTATCATCCTTATACTTGCTTTCCTTTGGATTGAATCAGCAACAATATTCGGAGACCCTAGAGGTGGTATTGGAATTATTATTAGTCCCACATGGGATCCAAATAGAGACCTCTTTGGTATTGCAATTTTCATAGTTGGATCCTTGATGTGCACTGGGATTGCCATCGGAATTGCACTCCCTCTAGGAATTGGAGGTGCAATTTTTCTCAGTGAGTTCTGCCCAATGCGACTTCGTCAGCCACTCAAGATGATTATTGAAATGATGGCTGCAATTCCTTCTATTGTCTACGGTTTGTGGGCGTATCTTGTGCTAGTCCCAGTAATAAAAAACAATATCGCTCCTGCAGTAGGTAGTGATAGTAATGGTCTATCTCTTCTTGCGGGAGGTAGTATTCTTGCAATCATGTTACTTCCTACTATTGTGACCATTTCCAATGATGCTCTGCAGACTGTTCCTAGAAGTTTACGTGAAGCTTCTTTAGCTCTCGGAGCGACTCAGAGTGAAACTTCACGAAAGATTGTTCTCTCTGCGGCGCTTCCTGGAGTAGGTGCTGCAGTTGTACTCTCTCTTGGTAGGGCTGTTGGGGAAACAATGGCTGTGCTGATGGTCACAGGGAATTCACTTCAAATACCATATTCACTCTTTGACCCGACATATGTCATGACGAGTATAATTACAAATCAATTAGGATATGCATTTGTTTTTCCACTTTGGCGATCTGCTCTGTTTGCAGTCGGTCTGATACTTCTCATTATGTCGATTTGTTTTACTATCACCGCGAAACTGTTTATCCGGTGGGGAATGAAGACTAGGGGGTACTTATAGATTGATAGAACTTGAGACCCCAATCCAGAGGTTCATTGCACGAATTGGTCTTCATGAAGCAATGAAATCTAGAAGACAATTCACAGATTACCTGTTCAAGATTCTCCTTGGAGTTGTGATGATTATTATCGTATCACCCTTCTTTTTGGTCCTATTCCAAGTAGCTGGTGTAGGATTCTGGCAAGTGTTTGGAACTGGACCCGGTCAAGGTCTTGAATTCTTCACGACCTTTCCGGGATCTGGTCTTCAAGGTGGAATACGAAATGCATTCGTAGGAACTGTTGAATTAATCACAATCGCGTCGGTGGTTGGGATTCCTTTGAGTGTTCTTGGTGCTGTCTACATTAGTGAATATACACGACCCGGAATTGGAAGAGAAGTAATAGAGTTTACATCTGATGTTCTCGCAGGTATTCCATCTATTGTGTTTGGAGCTTTTGGATTTGCATTTCTTGTTGACTTTCTCCATTTTGGTATGGGTCTACTTGCGGGAAGTCTTACACTAGCTTTCATGATGATTCCAACTATCATGCGAACAACTCAAGAAGCATTGCGGCAAGTTCCTATGTCTCTCCGAGAAGCATCTCTTGCTCTAGGTGCAACCAAGTGGTCGACAACTTGGAGTGTGACTCTTCGGGCTGCATTTCCAGGGGTTATCACAGGCGTTCTATTGGCAGTTGGAAGAGTCATGGGTGAAACTGCTCCACTTATATTCACCGCAGGAAATAGTCTTAGCGTTCCTGTTGAATTAACTGGTTCAGGGTCCTGGGTTGCATCAATGCCATATACAATCTGGGCGTACGTTAGCGATCCAAGTGCTATATTGCAGGACAAAGCACAGGGTACTGCATTAGCACTCATGATGATGGTATTAGCAATTGATCTGATTGCAAATATAATTTCAAGGAAAGTAACTAGGAGGCTGGTCTAAATGCCAGAATTCGAACATCAGATCGAAGTGGAAAATCTCTCAACATGGTTTGGGAAGAAGAAGATATTGAAGGAAATAACCTGTTATTTCACAGATAACACTGTTACCGCAATTATGGGACCTTCAGGTTGCGGAAAGAGTACTTTGCTCCGGACGCTGAATCGACTGAATGATTTAGTTCCTAGTTTTAGGAAAACCGGTTCAGTTCGATTTAGAGGTGAAGATGTCTATGGTATCGGGTCCAGCGTGTATGATCTCCGGAAGCATATTGGAATGGTCTTCCAAAGACCAAATCCATTCCCTATGAGTATACGGGACAATATCACGTATGGTCCAAAGTTGCATGGCACAAAAGATGATGATGAATTGGAGAAGATAGTTGAGA
>Ga0307423_1001506_pt1 | contig 13954 bp, 9 predicted proteins | sample SalMarWE160310MG_FD_202154 | JGI IMG/M metagenome (GOLD analysis project Ga0307423, IMG submission 202154) | Salt marsh sediment microbial communities from the Plum Island Ecosystem LTER, Massachusetts, United States - WE1603-10 | ecosystem: Environmental > Aquatic > Marine > Intertidal zone >...
GCTCGCCGAGGTAGGGAAACTCGGTTATAACGCGGCCATCGGCATCTATCAGCTCCCTGCAGCCGGCAAGAAAATCCTGTGTATCGTCGACGTGTGCAAGCACATTATTTGCAACCACGGCACTTGCCGCACCGTGGTCCGCGCGCACCTTGCGCGCCAGCTCTGACCCGAAGAACTCGGCGATTGTTTCGATGCCGCGTTCGCGCGCCATTGCCGCAATGTTGCGGGCCGGCTCAATGCCCAGTGTCCTGACACCCTGTTCGCGAAAACATCCCAGCAGGCTGCCGTCATTGCTGGCAACCTCGACCACAAGATCATCGCTCCCGAGTCCCAGCGCGGATACAACATCACTGGCATATGACAGGTTGTGCCTTGCAATGGTATCGGAAGTTCCAGTGACGTAAATATAGTCGCGGAAAAGCACTTCGGGTGCGATAACATCGAGCAGCTGTATCAAGGAACACTCTTTACAGCGGTAAACATCAAGCGGGTACCTGGCTTCTTTCCGGAAATCTTCCGGTGACTTCAGGAAGCTGTTCGCCAGCGGCTGGTCACCGAGCAGGAGAAAGGGCTCCAGCCTGTCGCTCCCGCATGCACGACATGTTTTTCTCAGGTAATGCGTGTTGTCATTTTTTTCATTCATTGGTGATGCCTTTCTCGGATGCTGGTTGATTGTCTTTTGCCGGAGGACTCACGCGGGCAAGATTGCTGTCGAAACGGTATCGCATCAGGTTCTTGAAAAATTCCCACATGGTGCTCCCGCGGACGTGAGACAGGCCTTCGGCGCGCATTTGTCCGAGAACATTGAATTCGTAAACAGGCAGGCCAAGTCTTTTGGTCTTGATCATGACTTCAGGATCAAGAAACCAGTCCTCGCTGCGCAATTGCATGCGCTGTATATACTCTCGCGGCAGGATCTTGGGGTTCCCGTTGATATCGATCGAATGCAAACCTCCGAATACCAGGTTCGCCAATGCATTATAGAAGATCGATATCAGCTTGCGATGAAGGCCATCCATCCGGAAACGCCTGCGGACCTTGACGAGTTTCGGCGTCTGTGAATTGAGTGCAATCTCGGCCACGCGGGCAACATCCACCGCATCGACCTGGCTGTCGGCACACAGGAATCCCGCGTATTCTCCTGTGCATTTTTCCAGGCCCGAAAGGATGCCGTGACCATAGCCCCGGTTCGATTCCACGGTAACCTTGACGACCGGCAGGCCCTCGCCCACCAGTTCATCGATTATCTTCCCTGTTTCATCTGTTGAGCCGTTATCCACGAGAACGAGCTCAAGCCTGATATCCTGACTGCGGAAAGCATCAACAATTCTTGTGGCCGTGCTCCGAACGGACCTGGCCTCGTTGTAGCAGGGAATAACAAGGGAAATCAGGCGGTCTCCCGTCTTGGAATTCACTGAAAATGCCCTATCCATATGCGATTCCGCCATTGGTTTCCGATATCCTTTGACAGGTTGACTTGATTCCCTCCGCTACAGAGACGGATGGTATCCATGAAGTCAACTCCTTCAGCTTGTGAACCGCAACCGGCTTATGCTGCATCTCTTCAGCTCGCGTAGGCAAGGCACCAAAATGTAGATGATCACGGGGAATACCCATGATCCGGGCAGCAGTCTCTACAAACTGCCTGACACTTGTCAAATGGCCAGTGGCAAGATTGACAATATCGCCAGGCAACGTGTTGGTGATTCCCAGCCTCAGTAATCCCTCTACTACATCTTCCAGATAGGTAAAGTCGCGTCGCTGTTCGCCTGCCGTAAGGTCGAGAGTCTTGCCGTTTCGCGCTGCTTCAAGCAGCGATGGCAGCAGCCGGCCGGGATGCTCGCCCGGCCCATAAACGGTGAACAAGCGGGCGGTCACGCCGGCAAGCTTCATGGACACGGAATCCGTTTGCAGGGCCCTGGTACCCGCCAGCTTGGTCTGTCCATACAGTGTTGTCGGCGCGGGTGTGCTGCTCTCTGACAAGTCCCCCGTGCTTATTCCATATTCAAGTGCTGACCCGGTTTGTACGATCCGCTGGCCCTGCCAGCGGGCGGCCGGGACCCGGCTCATGGCTTTCACCAGCACTGGCAGAAGGTCGGCATTGATGCGCCAGGCTTTAGCCTCGTCGCGCTCCACAGGATCGACGCCATAACCGGCGAGGTTGAAGACGACCATCGGCGATGCCTGCATGATCATTTCGGTTACCGCATCGAAATCCTGTAAATCAATTTCCAGGATTTCACCGGTAACTCGCTGATCGTGCATCGAGCTGGCGCTGCGAACCGCCATGACCAGGTCTGCACCCGTTTGCCCGAGGCGTCTGACGACCCAGCGTCCGATGAAGCCACTCGCGCCAAGCACCAGGACACGGGTGTCCTTGTAAAGTGTGGTTATGCTGGAATTCACGGGCGATTTTGCCACTTGGATTAATCGGTCTTGTGCATGGTGTTGTTATTGTGCCACACAAGGATTATTCCACTATCAGTGGCAGGTTCCGGTCATGTTGTTTGCAACAAGCCCGCCCGGAGGCGGAGGAAGGTGCTATCCATCAGCAAGGGTCGGGCGGTCCCTTCATATAAAAAAGAATAAAGAAAAAAGATAATATATTCAATACAGTCTTCATAATTGGTACCACCGCCCGATGTCTTTTAACCGGCGACCCTGAATGGCTGAAGTGTTGATAGAGCCATCTAAACAGTATGCCGGCTTCGGAACACTCCAGGACCGGTCGGCTGCAGACCTGGTCCTCGGGGGGCGCGGCAGCCTCATCGTTTTTCCTTTGCACTTCGATCAGCCGGCGGCTGACCGGATTGCGAGGGTCGCCCTTCAACCGCTGCCTCGCCATCGCCAATACGTACTTGCGGCCGGCGTTGCCAGCAGGGGGCAGTGCCTGTCGGAGAGAACGGGCAGTCCTGTATAACCTTATGTTTTGCAATGGTTTGTACGGCTATCATACACCTGACCGGTGGCCGCCCCAGAGATGGTTCATTGAAATGGCTGAATGAGGCAGGATCCGGCTACATTGCAGACTCGGGTGCTGCGGGTGATTTCGGGGTAAACACCCAGATCTCGGCGGTAAGGCCCTCCATCCAGAAGCGGTTGTGTATCCCCTGGACCGCGGGGATGCGCCGGGTTACCTGGTAGTTTTCGAGAATGGCGTCCTTGACCCCGGTTCCCCTGTCCTGAAAATCATACCAGGTACTCCATGAGTCTCCACCCAGATGTCGTGCAATGATCTTGTCGTACTGTCGGTTCCTGATGCGTTCCAGAGTTGCACTCAGGTGTGCATGGTCGATCTCGGGCTGGTTCTTGCCTGCGCGCAGGGCAACCGGGGTCGACCGGTCACGCATGACAATATTTTCGCGCAGGTAAATCCATGATCCATCATCCATCAGCACTCTGGTCGGATCCATATCTCGAAATTCGTCCTCCACGGCGGCGATCTGCCGCGCAACCCCCTCCGGTACCGGGTCGATGGGCGGTCTGACATGACCCATGGCGCCCAGCATGCATACCAGTGTCAGGCCCAATACAGTCTCACGCAGGTAATGCCCGGCGAGTGGCGCTGAAAAATCACGCTTCGGCCAGATACGTACCAGCGCCACCAGGAACAGACAGGTTGCGGAGAGTATGCCGGGCCCCAGGTGGGTGGGCGGCCATGCCACACCACTGGTATAGAGCTCTATAGAAAGCATCGTAACCCAGCATACCCAGATCGGCAGGAAGGACTTGACGGCTGGCACCGTCAGCATGAACACCCAGAAAGCTGCAAGACCCAGGCTGATGTAAATACCGGCTGTGAACAGGTGCATGACGATACGCAGCACCGAGATCTCCTTCACGCCAAGGCTGACAAAAACCCATTGCACAAAGTACTCGCCCCACAGCAGGTAGAGTCCGCCGACCAGGACGATGAATATGCCTATCGTGATGAGCAGGTGTACCAACTGCTCTTTCCAGCCATAGGTGCCTGACATGAAGCGATATATGGCAAACAGGCCAAGCCACATGAGCAGGTTCTGCTTGAACATAAAGCCGATCGATGGCAACAGCAGCATCGCGACCATGACCCAGCGGGAGCGCTGCAGTGAATCGCGGGCAATCAGCCAGAACCCGGCCATACTGACCAGCAAGGCAAGGCCATCGTTGTGCAGCGTAAATGTGTACTGGTTGATATTCTCTTCGGTGGCAACCAGCAGCAGTATGGCGCCCCACAACAGGAACCACAGGGATTTATGCGTGTATTCACCCGGGGCGAGGACCTGCCGTGCCAGCAGGTGACACAAGTGCGTCGCAATGAGTACGGCAAATAAAATGTAGCCGAACTGTATGAATCGCAACACGGGGACCGAATCCTCGTAGCCGAGCATCGCTGCGATTGCATAGGTCAGCAACGGTGCACCCGGGGTATAAGGCATCGAATTATTGTCCAGCGGATCGAGGAATGGCGGCTGGCCGAGCTTTGCCTTGATGATCTCGTTGACAAACGGGCTTTCAGCAAAGCTCAGGATGTCCGCGGGTATCGACATATAGCCATAGAGATGATATCCGCTGGAGATGGCTATGGTGACTGCCGCAATTGCGAGGATTGAACGTATCGCAACGGGTGCCATATATTGTTGTTGTCCCGGTATTGCAAACCGCCGGTATGCGATAAATCCGGCGACTGTGATGACACAGGCGATCGGTAACCAGATGGCCGGCCAGCCCGTCCCGACAAGCCTGCTGAAAGCAAGAAATCCGGCCAGGCCACCGGCCAGAGTGGCCATAAACAGCAGCACCTGGCCGGTGTGCGGATACCCGGATGGCAAAGCCCGACTGTTACGGCCCATGTTCATGTCATCTGTCCGCCAGACTAGCGGATATAACCCAGCGACCGGAGTTGCTGCAGATCCTGTTTCGAGAGGTCCTGCTGGTTGCCACTCAAGGCTTCGGTATCCAGTTCGGGCATTCTCTCCATCCAGCCATCCAGCAGCGCGCGCAGCCGGCTGGCCTCGTCCGCCTGGCTGTCGATCAGGTTGTCCTGCTCGTGCGAATCGGCCTTGATGTCATACAGTTCCTGCCTCTGCTCGTTGACGCGCAGGATCAGCTTCGAATCCGCATCCTGCACGGCTTTTTCCTCCAGGCCATAGAAGGTGCGTTCGCTGAAGCAGGTGCGCATCCCGGCTGGTTCCGCCGTACCGGACAAATTGCCGACAAACGATTCGCCCTCGAACTGGCCGCCGGTTGCAGCCGCGTCGATTCCGGCCAGTTCGAGCAATGACGGCAGCAGGTCGATCATGCACACCCGGGAGGCAATGCGACGACCTTCGGGTACCGCTGGCGGGTAGCGCAGTATCAGGGGCACGTGCAGCAGTTCCTGGTACATGGAATGGCCATGATGCCGGCCGTAGACTTCGTAGCCGCCGCCGAGTTCCACCGGCTCGTGGTGATCGCCGAAGTCCTCGCCGTGATCGGACAGGAATGCCAGCACGGTGTGGTCGAGTTTCCCGTCGTTGTCAAGCGCATCGATCATCCGGCCTATGTAGTAGTCCGTATAGCGTACTTCCGTATCGTAGGCTTCCCGCAGGACCTCATCGGGAATTTCCGTTTCCCAGGAATCATACGCTTTGGTGACGGCTGCTTCCTGAACCGGTACACCCTGTTCCCGGTCCAGATAGGGGGAATGTGGATCCATCAGGTTGATCCACAGAAAGAAGGGCTCGGGAATACCGTGTCGCAACAGTTCCTGGTACACAAGATATACCTCGTCTGCATTGGGCGGCGTATTGTAAAAAGGCAGGCGGCGCGGCAGGTTGAACAGGTAGGGCAGCCAGCTTCCGTAGGTGCCCAGCAGCGTGCGGTCCCACAGTGGAATCTGGAACAGGGCATCGTAGAGGAACAGGTCGAATCCCTGGTCAAAATTTTGCGCGCTGCCAGCCTGCCAGTTGCTCTGCAGCGCGATTGTGACGTAGCCCTGCTGCCTGAGAATCTCCGCAAGCATCAGCGAGTCTTCGCGGATCTTGCCGTTGTACAGCATGTCGGCCCAGGTCTCGTTGATACCGCCCTTGGCGGGATCGTTCACAACGAAACCGCCATGCTGCGACGGGTAGGTGGATGTCAATATGCTGCCGAAGCTGGGCCGTGTCCACCCGGATGCAGCGACAGCATTCTCGAACAGCGTACCTGATGCAGCAAGCCGGTCGATATTGGGGGTGATGGCCTTGTATCCATAGGCACCCACATGGTCGGCACGCAGGGTGTCGACGGTCAGCAGCAGGATGTTAGGCTGCCCGCTGTCGGCTGTGCCGGCGGGCAGTGCGTCGAATACACGGTCCCAGGAGAACAGATGCAGGAACGCCATATGCCCGGCAACCAGAACCGTGGCAAAGACCGCGAAGCGCCCGAGGAACCTGCCTCGACCCAGGCGCTGCTCGTAGCGTGACAACAGGGCAAAGATTACGAAGAAGCCCGCGGTAGCAGCCGCTATCGTCGCCAGGTGACCGGCGATCTCCCAGAGGCCCAGTTCCGTCCTGCCTGCCATGCGGATGAATAACGCGCCAAGTACGACGACCAGGACCACGCCCGCCACAAGCACTGCGTTACGCAGCAGCCTGTTACCTGAACCACGCAGGTAACGTATTGTCCCGGCCACCCCGAGACCGAACAGGCCGCCCAGCGCGCCCGCGGCCATGTAATAGAACAGGAACGTGAGATAGCCGACCGGTGCCTGTTCCGTCGTCCAGAAGACCAGGTAAACGAAGCGAACCGTAATCTCCAGCAGAAAGAATACCAGTCCGGACAGGGCGCCCAGAAAGAGTCCTTTTGCAACGTTTGAGGTCAGACCAGCCATGCGTAAACTCCATCTTGTACCCGGTAACCCGGGGGAAATATTCTGTTACTGCGACGCTCCCGTCATATCCATCGGGCCTTCAACTGCACATCCAGGGACAGGAATGCCAACGGGCCCTGCCCGGATCCAGGTCAAGGCGCGATGGCATCTGCCAGGCGGGCACATGACTGCAGCTCTCCAATATGTCCTGGCTGTCTGTTAGGCGATCAGGGGAAAACCGTTGCTGAATATCCTGCTCTTAGACCTTCATTCCAGTGCCGTGGACAGGATAAGCCAGGAACCATCCGGCCTGTCGCCCCTGCCGATGCCGCTGCACCGGTTTTAACATACGCATTTTGCAGTTTGCAGACAACCACAGTGCCCTCATGACAGGCGCGCCGGCACACCGCGCCCCGGCAGGTTGGGGGTGAACCGGCCAGGCGAGACGGCAGCCGTGATCCACCGGTCGCATGTGGCATAACGGATAGCCGTGCGCTTTCTTCAATCAAACCCGGCAACTGCTATCATTACCGCAAACTGACGGTACACAGTAGGAAAACCAAACTGCAGCAGGGCCCCGTTTCATTTCGAATTCAAAGCGATATATCCACATGAAATACATAGCTATTATTGCGGCCAGCCTCGGGTACCCGGGGGCATCCGATCCCGATACACGGGAGATTGATAGATGAAAATGACCTGCCTGCGGTTATTACTGGCCTGTGTCGCAGTCTCTGGCACTGTCTCGCTGAAGGCAACGGAACCGGGAGATGCACTCGTATTTTCGCGGATTTTCAGATCCGCCGGCGACCCGCACACCTCACCCCGCGAAGTGGCACGGGACTCCGGCGGAAATCTCGTGGTGGTAGGTCACGGCGGCTACAGACCGGAAGACTTCCCCGACACCCCGGTTAACGTCTTTGGAACTGTTGATGATTCCAGCATATTCGTTATCAAGCTCGAGCCTGAAGGAAAGGTGCAGTGGGTCACGCTGATTGGCGGCGCGAAGGGAACGGGGGCCGGAGCTGGCAAGGAGCGGGGCTACGGACTGGCGCTGGACAGCAGTGATAATATCTATGTTGCTGGCGCCACTGCTTCTACAGACTTCCCTACTACACCGGGTGCCTTTGACCGCACCTACAAGGGAGGCAGGCCGAACAAGGTGCATGGCGCACGGGATGCCTATGTACTGAAACTTTCTGCTGATGGCCAGAAATTGCTTTATTCAACATATCTGGGTGGGAGCCTGAACGATGCTGCACGCGGGGGTCTGGAAGTTGATGCCGAGGGAAACGCTTACGTCGTCGGTATGACTGAATCTCCTGATTTCCTGGCCAACTCGGATAGTCACATCAACGATTATATTGGCGGCATCAGTGACGGTTTTGTTGCCAAGGTTTCTGCAGACGGGTCGAAGGTCATATTCAACCGTTTCTTCGGAACACCGTCAGCGGAATCCAAGGAAGTCATTATAGGTGCCAGGCTCGGCGCCTCCGGCAACCTCTACCTGTCGGGATCGGGCGGTGTCCGGACTAGCGGTGCGACAGCAACAGACTATACGGTCAACCAGGGTGGGCCCGGCGACCTTTACGTGGCCAAGATCTCGGGCGATGGCCGGGAACTGATTTATTCTGCATACATCGGCGGGAGTGGATTTGAAGGCGTCGGTCACAGGATGGCGATCGACGGGGAGGAGAACATCTACATCGCCGGAGGAACCCTGTCTGCTGACCTGCCGCTGGTAAATGCCCAGCAAACCGGCTTTGGCGGTGGCAGGGCAGATGGTTATATCCTGAAGATCGATGCTCATGGAAAACTTCTCTACTCAACCTATTTGGGTGGCAGCGAAGATGACACCGCATACGGGCCATCAGTGGACAAGCAGGGGTACATCTACGTGACAGGACGTACAGCATCTCCCGATTTCCCCGTTACGGATAATGCCTTCGACAAAGACTATAACGGTGGTGATTATGATGCCTATCTGCAGGTATATAACCCTGCCGGCAGACTGATCTATTCGTCGTTTCTGGGTGGTGATGCCGAGGACTACGCCCGCAATGCAGGTGCCGTGGGCGACATGTCTGCAGTCATTATCGGACACACCCTGTCAGCAGATTTCCCCGTCTTCGGGGACCCCGCCGGTCATAATGACGAGGGCGGCCTGTTCAGATGGCTGGGTGGGCTTTTTACTAGTAATGTACAACAGAAACTTTTCATCACGAGGATCAAAATGCCCGCCGAGGCAAAATGAAAAAGGAAACCGCTACGGAGGAAAATCCCGCCTCTGCAGGCCACGCCGTATGACACCCTTACGGGTTATTGGACAGCCGTTATCTCACCCGGACAGTCATCGCCATGATTCTGCTTAACGCAATCCAAAGATCAGGATGGACGGGATCAGCAATCAGAACGAGCTGACACCCGCTGAATTTGCCTCGAGTTCACGGACAGGACACCATGAGCACGGCACAATCATAATGACTATCGGGAGCAGTGCATGGCGCATACAGATCAATGTACAGGGAAGGAGGGAGCGGCGGATAACGCCAACATTCACCTGTGAAATCAGTACTTCAAGCGGAATGAAGGAGACTGTAACAGGAAATCAATTTCTGCCAATGTCTCCGAAAACGTGTATTTCCCCTGGGCCAGATATGGGGAATACACATGTGAGGTGTGTCGCACGATCAGCGTATATAGCCAAGACTTCTCAATCGGTCCTGTTCTTCGGGTGTCAGGCTGATGTCCTGTACCTCGGTTGAAAGCTTGTGAGACCCCAGCTTGTTCTCCAGAACTCCCAGTATGGGCAATTGCGAGTCAATCAGATCATCCAGCTCTGCAGGGTCGGCATCAAGATTAAACAATTCCTGTATCTCATCCGTGAATCTTTGCCCCTCCCAGCCGGAATAATGCCGGATAAGTTTCCAGCCATCATCCCTGACGGACTGGCGTCCGCGCATCGGTACTCCCTTGATCGGGTAGTATCCACTAAATGCCGGACCAGTGCTGTTACCGGTCTTCCCGCCAAGCAGGTCAACAAGACTGTTCCCGTCGAAATCCAATGGCACTGATACATCAATCAGTTCCAGAATTGTAGGTACGAGATCAACCAGCTGCACCTGTGCAGCAACCTCGTGATGAGTCAAGCCGTATGAATTCGGTGGTACAACGATCAGTGGCACCATGAGGGAAGGGTCGTATAAATTTCTTGACCAGTATATTTTGTGCTCTCCCATCGATTCACCGTGATCCGAGGTGACCACGATTAACAACTCGCCGGACGGGGCGGCGCGACGGGCCGCATCTATGACCCGCCCGACCTGTGCATCTGCGTAGGCAATCTCTGCATCATACATCGCCTTCATTTCCGCAATTTTCTCGGGCGATGTAGCGATTTCAAGTTGTTGTGCTGCATCCAGTTCGTACCATTCCCCTGTGACACTGGAAGTCTTTTTTTCTCCTTCTATGAGCGGCTGAAATTCCTTGTGAGAGCGGTATGGGATATGCGGGTCAAAGAAATGTGTCCATACAAAAAATGGACGCCCGCCATTTTTATCAAGCCACGCAACTGCCACATCGGCAGTTTCACTACCCATCCTGTAAGGCTGCCCGAAAACTCCCTTGTGCCATCCCGTGAATTTAACCAGCTTCTTGAAAACTTTCAGTACAGCAATTCTGTATGCCTTATTTGGCCACCAGCGAAAAGCCCGAATGTCATCATCATAAGAGCGAAATCTGGAGGGCAAGCCACAGGCACTGTCAACTGCGGTAAACCCGCTCACGAAAGCACCCGTAACGTAACCCTCCTTACGAAGGAAATCGGATAGCGTCGGAACAGAACCGTCAAGTTTCGCCATGTTGGTCAGCACACCAGTCTTCTCGGGCAGGAGCCCGGACAGCAGACTGGCATGTGAAGCACCTGTCATCACGTTGTTTGCAACTACCTGACGAAACAGGATCCCCTCTGCTGCCAGCCCATCCAGGTGTGGTGTGCGCGCTTCCTTGTGCCCATAAACCCCTACATGGTCGGCCCGTAATGTGTCAACTGTAATCAGTAACACACTGGTACGATCCTGACCGACTGCAGTGTCCGGTGCATAGACCGGGACACGGTTGCCCAGTACCGCACTGGCTGCAAACACGAGTACCGTTGTTACAACAGGAATCAGGATACTGTCGGACCTATCGAGCCACCAGTAAACAAGCAGGCATGCTGCTAATCCTGCTCCTCCCAGGGAAACCAGCAGTCCGGTTGTATCGACCGAGTTAATGGCGGAAAGACCCAGGGCAGCTGTAAAGGCTGAGGCAGCCGTCCCCCACCAAAAACCGGCTTTTCCGATATTTCGGGGTAGTTTGTGCGAAATCCCGATGATGATCAGAAAAGCAAGAATACCGCTCGCCAGTGATGCGATAACCGTACTCGCTGTCAGTACCGTCTCCAGTCCGGCAAACATTTCAAGAGCTATCAAGAGCGCAACGGATATTGCAACGGCCGGCAATCTACCTGCCGCATACCTGTTGATCGCAACCGACAGAAATCCAGCGAAGACCCCGATGACAAGGCCGGCTCCCGCCACTCCCAGAAGTGCACGAGCGGCTCCAGCCTGATCAAGGTTAAATTCCATTCCGGAGACAATCAGCCATTGCACTGCCAGATAAGCCAGGGCAGTACCAATGCCCATCTGCATCATGCCGACGATGGGGGGACGAGAAGTGGAATCTGTGTGTGTAGTCATTTATTCACAAGCATGAGCTAGAATGTCACACCCATTACGCCGCGCAACGCAAAGCCGAAAATCAGGGTGAACAGGAAGAATAGCCAGGATGCGCTGGAAAGCCCCGCGAATTCACCCCGAGACCGCGGGTAGGAAATCATGACCGACGATATCGGCCGTTCACTCTCCAGCGCCGGTTCTGCAGGGTATCCGAGGGAACGGATATCACTGGCCCGGTAGACAGCCGGTGCCAGGCGGGCCTCCTGCCCGCCCACGACGACAAGCTTTTCGAATTCCTGCTGGTCGATACTGATTGCAGCCCTGTAGCTGCCAGGCTTGTCCGCACGAATGCGCCAGAGCACCTCACCGGTATCATCGACCCGTACCGGCCGGGTCTCGACGGTAAGGCCGTCCGGTAAACTGATATCGGATTCAACCTGACTGACCGGAACCGGCAGATCCGTGCTGACAGCCAGTATGGCCTGTTCCCCCGGCTCAAGGCTCCTGAACGCCATGCGTGATTCAACCTGCACAAGTATCAGGATGAATGGCACGATCATGATGATCATCGGGACCAGCGCAAGGCGCATATAGATGAATGTGTGGCGAAGTATCTGCCCCTGCGAGCGCAGCGTCACGCCGACATCATCCTGAAAAATCCGCAGTTCAAGCAGGTATGCTTTTATCTTGTTCTTTTCGGAACGAATCCCTTCCTGATTGGATGCAACCCGGAAAACCAGCAAACTGAATATGGTGGCTGGCAGAGCGAGTGCGACAAGCTGCCAAACAGGCGCCAGTCCGCGGAACGGAAACAGCCATGCATCAAACACGGCATTGAGTACCTCGTTCGTGACCGACCACATTAGCGGGTTACCTGCTAGCTGATGTAGCCCAGACCCTTAAGCTTTTTCTTTATCTCCTCATCCGAGTCAGCTTCCTCGAGTATGGCTATCTCCTTTTCCAGAGCATGAAGCACGAACTCATCTGCCGAAGAGTAACCGGCAAGTGACGCGTATTTCCTGATTTTTTCCATCAATTCCTTTTCAACCTTTACCTTGTTGCCGCCAAACATTTTCATCTCCTGACTTGGGAATAGCGAAGGACTCAAAATCGCTTCATTGACCGGCCATTAACGGACCGGCCATTAACGCCAATCGCCATTCTATAAACTGACCTGGTCACTCAAGGCCACCCGGCCCTTTGTAATGCTCATCTCCAAATGCATTAAGCGTCACATCCGGACTTCAGGATGTGACAGGGCTGCCGTGCATCAAAAAACCGATGTGCCTTTCATCTGGTCTGGCGGATTGACTCCAAAACTGGCAAGGATGCTTACCGTCAGGTCACTCAGGTCCGCCGGTACATTCGTCTTGAGGGGGCGATTCGACAGCAGTATACCGGGAACTGCGCGAGCGTCCATGCAGTGATCGCCGCTCCATTCATCATCGTTGTCGATCAGCAGCCCCGCCGGCACCTCGCCCGAAGTCGTCGCCCAGGACGCTCGGTAACCGCGCGCATAACCCACCAGGATATCGGGCGCTTCGTCAACGTGCGGTCCGTGATAGATTTCCTCACGCAACAAGGGCTGCGAGACGACCTGCGGGCCGCCCGGACCATCCGTCCATCCCTTCAGACGGTCTGCAATCTCCCGCGCCAGCGCGGCACGTTCGGCTGAAGGCACGATCCCGTAGCGTTCACGTCCGCGCACATTGATATAGAGGGAGTTCAGCCCGACGGCAAAGGCCCGTGTTCTGGACCAGTCGATGCCCTGCAGCCATTCATAGGAATCACGATTCTCCGGGTCCTTGAGTGCCAGGTAGCCGTTCTGTTCCAGCCAGGCATTCAGATGCGCCTGGCGCCTGAAGGGCGCGAAACCATGGTCTGACATCACCACCAGCGTCGTATCCTGCTCCATGTTCTGCATCACGAAACCCAGGATCGAGTCGATCTCCTGATAGGTGGTACGCATGGCATTGGCAAGATTGGGGGACGTGTCCTTGTCGTGAAACGGGTGAGTAGGATCCATCTGGCGGGCGAGCATATGATTGCGCTGGTCAACACTGCTGAAGTAGAAAAACAGCAGGGCCGATCCGTCGGTGTGCCGGAACCGTTCCATTTCCGCCGGCAACAGTCGCCTGCGTTCATCCAGCACCAGTTCGGACTGGGCGAGAAATTCATCCGGTGTGAGGATATGCGCCGAGAGCGCCTTGGTATCCTCCGGCATCTCCTGCGTGTAAAACGGGCCGGCCTCCTCTGCCAGTTCATATGCATACTCGGCCGGCGTCGCGATGGGCTGTGCAGGATCCCGTGGATCGATATTCACAGGACTGGCATAGAGTGAGAGGTACGGGCTGGTCTGCTTGAGCAGGAAGCGTACCATGCCTTCGGTACTCATCAGCCCGGACACGAAATTGAAATCCACAGT
>Ga0307423_1001507_pt1 | contig 13944 bp, 12 predicted proteins | sample SalMarWE160310MG_FD_202154 | JGI IMG/M metagenome (GOLD analysis project Ga0307423, IMG submission 202154) | Salt marsh sediment microbial communities from the Plum Island Ecosystem LTER, Massachusetts, United States - WE1603-10 | ecosystem: Environmental > Aquatic > Marine > Intertidal zone >...
GTCTTATCTACCGCCGGAGCAAGCTGCTGACGATCGGCGACGACGGCTACAGGGCGGGAGTCAGCTCAAACCTTTCGGTGCGACGGGATCGCCTCGAGGCTGTTGGCGGCTTTTCGGATGTATTCAGGACGTGGGGTGGTGAGGACACCGAACTGTCCTGGCGGCTCTGGAACAGCGGAATGTTTGTGGTCCCCGAAAATCGCGCCATCGTCTACCACCAGCGCGATGAGGACGAACTCGGCGACACAGGTCGTGCTGAAGCCAGACGGCGGGCAGTGGAGCTCATGGCCGATCGGGTGCCTCATCGGTTCTACCGCAAGGTCCCGTCGCCGTTCTATACGGTGCCAAAGGTCTCCTGGATCGCACGCGCCCGGGACATCGGAGAGGTCGATCGATTGTGGCGTGAGCTTTCGCTGGCCACCTTCCCCGACGCCGAACTCGTCCTGCTCGCCTCGTCGAGCGCCATCGATCATCTCACGACGCAGGCAGCCAATTCGCCCCGGCTGGCGCTTGTCGATGCCGCAGCCGGGTTCGAAGCAGCCCTCGCGGCCACACAGGGCGAATTGGTCGCATTGATCGATGGGCGAGCCCGGATTGATCGTCGCTTGCTCAGCCGGGCGGTAGCTCGTCTCGAGCGTGACCCCAGGGCGAGTGCCGTCCGTTGTTCGTACCGACTCAGTGGGAATCGCCAATTCAGGAGGCTCGACGACATATCGAGCCTGGACAGCAAATACGGAACTGACGGATTTCCGTTCTTCGGGTTGGTGAGGAGACGTGAGCTGCTCAAGGATCCGGATCTGCTTGGGACACCGGGCGACGCATGGCGGGCGGCTCTTGCGCGCAGCAGGACGGAGCTCTTGATCAACGATCACGCCACTCTCGGATTGGATGAATCGACCGAACCGCGCATCCCGGGACCGGGAGACCTGTTTGCTGCCGGACCACGTGAACTGGGGCGGTTGGGGGTACGAGCGGCCAGGTCGATCCGCAGGCGCAGTCGTCCGGAGGAGGCTTCCCCACCCCCCGTACGCCGACTCGAGAAGGTGCGTGTCGACTACATCGGATTCACAGGCAAGGACAACCTCGGTGACGAGGCCGTCCTGGCGGGTGTTCGCAAATTACTCCCGTGGGCGGAGATCGGTCGCGACATCGACGACCCGGAAGTCCTCATGGTCGGAGGCGGAACGCTAATCAACGGAAAGAACTACTACCTGACGCGAGTGCTCCGCAACGATTCGCCACGGCTCGAGAAGGTTGTATTCGGCACGGGGGTACGCAACCCGGGCTTCTGGGGCGTTACCGAGGAGATGGCTGAATGGTGGTCGGTGCTGAGCTCATCGGTGTATGCCGGTGTTCGTGGCCCCGATTCGGTCGACAACCTTCGCAAACTTGGTTACCAGGGTCGGCCCGACATTCTCGGAGACCCTGCGCTCTCGCTGACGGCACCCGAGGACTCCACCCGTGTCACAGGCAGGGTCATCATCTGTCCGGTCCACACTGCCGGAAGCCTGTGGGGCGGTGACGACGAGAAGGTCTTCGCTGCGCTGGCCTCTTCCATCCGGCAGCTGCGTGGACGTGGTCATGAGGTGGTGATGATGTCGCTGTTTCCGGCCGACGATCGCTGGCTGATCGAGCTCATGCGGGCTGCCGGGGCATCCGACATGCCATATGTTCCCGGATACTCGAATCTCGACGCCACGCTCGGATGGCTGGCCTCGGCGGATCTTGTCGTCTCGGAACGGTTGCACGGGTCGATCCTGGCAGCAGCATGTGGTACTCCGTTCGTAGCCCTCGAGTACCGGCCCAAAGTGAGAGACTTTGCCCGATCGATACAGATGGAGCGTCTCCTCGTGAAGACCGACGAAATCGAGCGCCTGGACGAAACCATCGCCACCGTCCTGTCCGAAGGTGACGACCTGAGGCGTCAGATCAATGAGGCCGTTGACCAGATACGCACACACCAGGATTCGGTAGCGGCTCGGCTCCGCCTTGATCTGGAGAGCGCGCTCCGCTGAGATCGATGCCGGGACGTCAGGTACCACTATCCTTGCCCCGCTATGCGCATCTGCATGTTTGTCAAGAACTCATTCGAATACGACGCTCGCGTCACCAAAGAAGCCAAATCGCTCATCGAAGCGGGCAACACGGTGACCGTTGTCGCGATCCACGTCCCGGAGAAGACGGCAGAACGAGAGGTGACGGCAGACGGCATCAACGTGATCCGTGTGAGCCGCCTGAGTTTTGGCCTCGGCACACTCAACAAACTCGCGGCTCGATATGCCGGGTCGATCGAGACCCGACATTCGCGACTGACCGGCGAGAGATTCGATGAGGACCGGGCTCGCGAGCTGAGCCAATGGTTGCCCACGTCGACCGCGACCCCGGGCGATGAGGTCGAGGTCGTGGTCAGTGAGGCCGGCGACGCTAGGACCACCGTGACGACCCGGCTGTGGGGACGGATCACAACTCCGATCCTCCGTGGGATAGCGAAGCTGGCCCGCTTCGGCTTCAAGGTGGTGAAATTCCTCGTCGGCAGCCAGGGTCGGGCTCTGAAAACGTGGGCAATCAACCGGCGAATGATCCAGGTCGGTCTGGCGGAGAAAGCCGACGTATATCACTCCAATGATCTGAATACCCTCTTCGTAGGGTCACGGTGCAAGAAGCGGACCGGCGCCAAGCTCGTCTACGACTCGCATGAGCTACAGACGGAGCGCAATCGGATGACAAAATGGTGGCGACGGTGGGCAGCGTGGAATGAGAGTCACTGGCTTCCGTACGCAGATGCAATGATCGTTGCTTCCCCTTCGTGGATCGAAATCAATCGGCAGAAGTATGGCAACGTTCCAGACCCGTCGGTGAGCATCATCAACACCCCGGCGCTCGAAGAGATCGACGAGCCGCGGGATCTCCGCGGTGAGCTTGACATTCCTGCCGACGCACCGATCCTGCTCTACCAGGGATCGATCCAGGAGAACCGTGGGATCGAGCCGGCCATCGATGCCATCACTTTGTTGCCAAAGGCGGTGCTTGTTGTGGTGGGCTACGGATATCACCGACCAGCCCTCGAGGCCGATGTACGCAAGCGCGGGCTCACAGATCGGGTCAAGTTCTTCGGGCCGATCCCAAACGACGAGTTGCTGGCGTGGACTGCAGCCGCCGACATAGGTATGTGCAACATCATCAACTCGTCGCTGAGCTACTACACGTCGCTGCCGAACAAGCTCTTCGAGTACATCATTGCCGGCATTGCAGTCATCGGGTCGGACTCTCCGGAGATCGGCCGCATCGTCAAGGAAACCGGTGTGGGCGAGGTTGCCGATCCGGCAGATGCGGAGAGCCTGGCAAGGGCAGCAAGGCTCATCCTGGCCGACCTTGACAAGTACAAGGCAGCAACCGGGCCGGCCGCCGAGAAGTACAACTGGGAGAACGAGGAGCAGAAGTTGCTCGAGCTCTACCGGGGTCTCGAGTAGGTTCGGACAGCATCACACCCCGCCCCGGGTCAGCCAGCGTTAGCTCTACCGGCTAAGCCTCCGTCCGATCGTTCAGAGACCGAGCGCTCTAGCGAAGAATGAGGCCATCTCGGCCCTGGTCAACGGTCGGCTCGGGCAGTACTCAGTGTTGTCCGGCGGGTTACAGCCGAGTGTGATCTCATTGAAGGCCATAGCGTTGATCGCTGCCTCGAACTCATTGCCGTCGTCATCAACGAAGAAATCCGTTGCGTCCGGGTTCTCGAATCCATATGACCTGACAAAGAATCCGGCGAGTTCGTCTCGCAGTAGCGGCTGCCCGGGGCAGTACTCGGTCTCAGTACAGCCGAATGCGATCCCGGCTTCCGTGAGTGCGTTGATGTCATCCTCGAAAACGCTCCCGGCGTCATCGACAAAGTAATCGGTCTCGGTATCCGGTAGCTCGAGGTTTCGGCGTAGGAACGCCGCCATCTCGCCGCGGGTTATCTGGCGCTCGGGGCAGTACATGTCGTTGACCGGCGGGTTACACCCCCTCGTGATACCCAGGTCGGCGATCTTGTTGATATTGGCTTCGTGAACGGAGTCGTCGTCGTCGCGGAAGTATCCCTGATCCGCGCTGTCGAGCGCGGCGGTGATGACAATCGCTGCATCCACGTGCGGGGTGGGGTTGAGTACGACCCCGTCCGGGTCGTGCAGCTCGAAATGGAGATGAGAACCAGCGTCCTCGGCGTTGCCGCTGTCACCGACGTACCCGATCAATTGACCAGCCTCAACATGGACACCGGACTCGATGCCGGGCGCAAAGCCCCAGCCAAGACCGTCATCTGTACCGGGCGTGTCGTTGTTGAGGTGGATGTACCACGACGACCAACCATCGTCGTGGTTGAGTGCCATGGCGCAGCAGTCGCCACCCTGCTCGTCGTGCATCCAGCCGACGGTCCCGGCGGCTACGGCAACCACGGGGATCATCTTCTCGGCCATGATGTCGACACCCTCGTGGGTGCGCCCGCCAGAACGCGGATCACCAAAGGTGTCCGTGTAATAGTTGTCACCCACCACGGGGAAGTACATCGATGCGCCGTAGATCTCCTCATCGGCGCGGGCCTCGGGTGCAGCTGCGCTCGTACCGGCCAACGCGGCCGCCAAGAGCGCAAAGGCGAGCAAAGCTCGCAACTTGCCGTTCATTTCACTTCTCTCACTCGCTTCTGGGACCGCTACGCCACAGAAGCGTCGCCGATCTTGCTGCGATGAGGGCCTCTACTCCTCATCCAGCAGCGATGCCCCTTAGAGGAATCCGAGCCCTCTCGCCCGCTGCTGTTTGATGTTGATCGGCAAGTGCGCGGGAAATCTTAAATCCCGCTGGTTCGCTATCGGAAGTCGGACGTACTGACCGCTACTGGAAGTCGACCTCGATGTAGCGAGGAACGACCTCCATCCACACGGATCCAATCGGCACCGTGAACTGAGCCCCGCTGTCGTCGAGGAACACCCAGCCATCGGACTGGGCCGCCCGCAACCACTGGCCGGTGACTACCTGGCCGCCGTGAAAGACCATCACGTCACCAAACCCGATGACGTCGAAGGTAGGCACATCGGCCCCGGCGCTGTCGGTGTAGCCGGCCGACCTCTGCGCCGCCTTGAGCACGATGACTGTGTCGGTGCCGAACCCGGTCAATTCCGCATCGTATTCGGGATAGATCTGAAATGGCTCACCGTTGACCGACCGGGTGTACTGGCCGCTGGCTTCGTCGTATTGCCACCCAACATCTGCAACACCGGAGAAAGGAATGGACACCGAAGTGGCCGACTCCCCTGAGAACTCCCCGTCGCCAAACGGCAGCGCGGCCACCGGAGGGGCTCCCTCTCCTGCTTCCTTCTCGATGAGAGGGATCGTCGCGACAAGATGGTACGGCTGACGGCGCTCGATCTGCTGGAACAGTCCGTCGGTGCCCTCATCGAGAATCGACACGCCCGCGGCAAGGATCTCGCGATACACGAAGTCCTGGCCGCCGGTTGTCACCAGGAAAGGCCGCCACGGCGCCAGCAGATCGGCATCGACCGGCCGCACAGATCGAATGGGGCCGATCACCTTCGGTTCGTTTTCGAAGAACATCGTCGTAAGCCTGGTGATCCCGCCCTCAACCGGTGCTTCGATAACCAACTCAGCGTCCTGAATACCGATCGGCGGGCCCGCCTCGGGAGAGTTGTCGACCTTGACGGCCACCACCCGGTCGGCGCTGGTCCCGTCGAGCTGAGCACCGGTAAGCGGGTTGCGGTCGAGCTCCACTTGAGTGACGTCGCTGTTGTCGCCGGGTACCGCATCGTCGGCTGTAGCTGCACCGGTGGCAACGGTCACGCCGGGCGTGTCGGCGGTGGTGGTTGTCGCGCCGTCAGCCACCCCATCGTCCGGCTCATCACCGCCGCCGGCGAACGCCATGACCATCACGACGATGATGGCTGCAAGCACAACTGCGCCGATGCCTCCGTAGAGCGCCGGCCGCTGCTTGACAGTTTCGATCAATCCCTTCAGGCCCGAAGCGGCCGACGGTTCCTGCTCATCCACCAATGTTCCACTCCTCGAGATCGAATGCAGATGGTATACGGGTTCTCCGGCTACCCGAGCAAGCCGTAGATGACGTCGGCCGCCCTCTCCTCCGAGGGTACCTCGGGGTTGACGTCGACCTGGCGAGAGAAGAAGGGCATACAACGGCTCCGGTAGTCGTCGCGCCAGCTGCGAGCTTCCTCCAGCGCCGCGGCCAACTCGTCGACGGTGGTAGTCGTGCGGAACGCCTCACCGCCATGAGCGAAAGTTGACATCTTCTCCTGGTGTGGGTTGTGATAGACAAACGGGACACCGCGAGCCATCGCCTCGAACGGCACCGTCGAGAACCGGCTGATGAGCGTGCTGGCGGTCGGCAAAAGTCGCGAAGCGGTAAGCGTACTGGCGTGGGAAATCGAGTCGATCTGCTTCGCTCCGGGATTGAACGCAACGGTGTACGGAACACGCAGCATATCGCACGCGGCAACGGCGCTCTCAATCCATGGAGCCAGCTGCTCGTCTACATCACCATGAGCGAAATCAGCATTGATTACAACGTGATCGGCAGCGACCGGGTGTAGTGGTCCTCGAGCCATACGCTCCAATCGGCTGCTCCCGACGATGAAGCGACTTCCATCAAGCCCGTCGAAGTCGTTCCTCCCCTGACAGAGAACGTGATCGACGACCCGGAATGAGTTCAACGTATCGGGGATGTCGCCGCCGCCATAGTCCCTGGCTCCCTCAACTTTGGCAAAGACAGTGACGCCCGCTGCAGCGGCCATGGAGACCACCGCATCATCTCGATCCGCCGGGGCCATACTGACTATTGCCGTCAACCGGGAAACGGCCTCAGCAACTCCAACCAGGTTGAGCACGGGAATGTCATACCGGCTGAGGTCGGCGGCGACGGCGGGCCATTGACGATCACCCACGGCCACTACCGTCTCGTAGCCTCTCCTTGTCAGCGCTGCATGGAGCAGCATGATCTCGTCCACATGATTCACGGCACTGGGCAGCAGAAGAATCGGCGTCGACCCAGCGACCGGTGTGGGCCAGTCGCGCGTGGCGGCCTCGTATGGCGCGACCGCAACATCACCACTCCCCGCGTTGGCCAGCGACCAAATGGCATCCGACAGCTCGTCGAAGTGATTGATGACGGCGACGGTCTCATCAAACAGCCGATCCTCGTGGAGCGGTCGATAGGCCACGAAGTGCACTCCAGCAGAACGCGCAGCCTCAATGTCTGAGATCTGGTCACCGACCATCAATGCGCGGTGTGGCAGGATTCCTCTATCACGCAGGTAGCGGCCGACGATCTCTCCCTTTGGCATCGGACTCCCCTGGACCTCGTCGAACCATGAGTGCACACCCCGGGCTTCGACAATCTGACGCAGCGCATCGGTTGGCGTTGCAGATACGACCACCATCTGAACGGCATCACGGTGGGCTTCAGTAAAACCGGCAACCCCGGGAACCGTTGCTGCGAATTGCTCACCGCACTCGTCCAGATAGAGCTGATAGAACGCATCGGTCGTCACGTCCACCGACTGGCATATCGTGCCATCGAAATCAAAGACGATGAGGTCGACCACAGTCCCGATGTCGGTCATAGACCGAGCTTCCGCAACTCGTCGAGGAGATTCTGCAGCGCCCCGCTCTCCAAGATCTGACGACCTTCCAATGCAAACGAGCCCATGTGAGCGGTCATAACGACGTTGCCGAACCCTCTAGGTGGTTCCATGTACGGCTCATCGGCAAAACCATACAACGCGGCCACGTCGAGTCGGCCTGATGCGAGGGCTGCGATGAGAGCATCCTCATCCATGACACCACCCCACACCGCTCTGATGACAATCGCGCCGTCGGGAAGTGCGTCGATGACTTTGATGGAGCGATTCCCCACCGGCAACCCTTTCCATCAGCAAGAGGGCACATTCTGCAATAGGCTACCCTACGTTTGCCCGGTCGCACCAGATCGACCAATGGAGAAATCACCTCAATGCCGGCTCTCAAAGAGACACTCGATAGTGGCCAAAGCACAATCGGCTCGTGGAACCAACTGGATTCCGACGCCGTTGCCGCCATGAACCGTGTGGGCGACATCGTCAAGAGATCGGACGTCATGGCTGAGGTCCACGTTGTAGAGCCAACCCCGGGCGATTGGCGCATATGATCGACGCCGGCTATCGAATCCTGGCCTTCGCATCCGACATGCTCAGCTTCGCCCGCCAACTGAAGCAGGTCGGAGCCGACATCGCCCATGCACGAGGAGCATCCGCATGACGAACATCGACATCTTCATTCCTCTGAATGGTGCCTCCGAAGGGATGCCTGGCAAGAGTATGCGCCCCTTTGATGGCCGTCCCCTGTTTTATAGAATTCTCGACACACTGGCGAGAGCCAAAACCATTGGCACCGTTCACATCGACACAGACAGCGAAGTCATAGCCGATTCAGCTTCGGAATTTCCGGGAGTTGAGGTGATCCGCCGCAAGGACGAACTACTCGGTCACGAGATCTCGGTGAACTGGCTCATCAGGGACTTCCTCGTCGATCATCCTGACATCGAGCACCTCGGCCAAACCCACTGCACCAATCCACTGCTGTCAGCAGAGACGATCGACGCCGCGGTGAATGCGTTTCTTGCGGATGACACAACAACCAGCTTGTTCACGGTGACGCGAATCCAGGCGCGCTTGTACGACAAGAACCTCAACGCCCTCAACCACAACCCCGACGAGCTGCTACCGACCCAGCGACTCGATCCGATCTACCGGGAGAATTCGAATCTCTACCTGTTCGAGCGTGATGCCTTCTTCGCGGTCGGGGCACGAATCACTTCACGACCGATGATATGGGAGATGGATCCCTACGAGGCAGTGGACATCGCCGACGAAGAAGAATTCCGAATAGCAGAGGCGATCCACCAAGGCATGATGCGGCTACGCCGCTGACCTCCCTGGCGCTCACAGGTCTCCTCCGACGAACCGGGCGTTCCGCGATCGGATCGAGCATCTGCACCGCGACCGTGAAAACACTGCGGGCACGATCGCACCGTCTCGAGAGCCAGCTCGTAGCGCTGCGAAATGGCGGGATTCACCATATGATCTCGTTCTTCTCGGATCTCTTGAGAGGGAGGGTGTCATTCTCGGAGCTCTGAAACCGGCTCAAAACGCCCTTCACCGACGAAACCACTCGACCCCCACTGCCACCGGTCACGGCTGCCTTCTCAACCCGCGAACCATCACACTCCGAGCTGATACCGGCCATCAGCTTCAGTGAAGCGACCACGAATCGCCCCGATCTTCGAGTCGCTGCAGTCATGGACCTCTTCTCGCGGACCACCTTCTCGTATGAGTTCGATTAGGTCGCGATCACGCCTGATCGATGGCGGTCCTTGCGGCGGAGCTCCTCATTCCCGCGTCAGGACGACGTGACTCCGCCGCCCCGATCGGATGGCAGTTGTCCGCAGCCTCAACGAAGGCTGTTGCGCCACTACCATGCGGCGACGATGCCTTTGCCGTGCCTTTCAATCGTGATCCCAGTATGGAATCAGCTCGACTACACCCGTGCGTGCGTCGCTTCCCTGCGCGATGGCACCGATGTTTCCCACCAGCTGATCATCGTGGACAACGGTTCAGAACCCGCTGCTGCCGCCGCGGCACGTGAGATGGCGGACGATTTCATCGGTAACGAGGACAACCTCGGCTTCGCAGCGGCCATGAACCAGGGACTGTCTGTCGCGACCGGAGAGTACGTGGCGTTCGTCAACAATGACACCGTCTTCCCTGCGGCATGGGCATCGAAGCTGCTCGATAGCTTCGCCGCGATTCCCGACGCCGGAATCGTCATGCCGGCGGTCACCGCAGCCGGGAACCAGGCCGCGGTGCGCCAGGAGACAGCAGACCGGGTATCGGTGTTCCCCCCGTTCACCGCCATCCCGAGTGGTGTTGTGTACGTGACAGAGCGGACTGCGATCAGCGAACTCGGGGGGTGGAGTGAGGAGTATGGCATCGCCAGCAGCGAAGATTTGGATCTGCTGTTCACCTTCTGGGTGAACGGGCGGTCGGTAGTGTTAGCCGAACGGGTCCTCGTCCAGCATGCGTCCGGGGTCACCGCATCCACACTCGCCGGTCGCGACGCTCTGTATCGAGCCAACCGTCTGGCGTTCGCGGCGCGGTGGGCAGCCGCATCCCCGGAGCGGAGTCGACGGCTGCAGTCGTGCCCGGAAGCCGACTTCGTCGCAAACCTGGAGAAGGCGCGTATAGCCGCGACATGGATGTTGCGCTGGTTCGAGGCGATGGATCGGACCGCAACCGCCGAGCGAACCGCGCGCGGTCTCGAACTGAGCCTCGCCAGGATCGCGAGCGAGCGACGCCAGACACGTCCGTGGACCCTGATGGCGCGGATTCGCAGGAAGATGAAGGCGCTGCGGTCCTCGGGACGCTAGGACCCAACCGCTCTCGCCAGGAACGCCGCCATCTGACCACGAGTCACCCCATCGTCGGGACAGAACAGGTCATTCACCGGAGGATTGCAGCCGGCCGTAATCCCGGCCGCAGCCAACGCCTCGATATCGGACTCAAACACCGACCCGTCATCATCCACAAAAGAATCGCCCCCACCGCCGCTGACGCCAAGCGCCCGCACCAGGAACGCCGCCATCTGACCACGAGTCACCCCATCGTCGGGACAGAACAGGTCATTCACCGGAGGATTGCAGCCCGTTGTTATCCCCTCCGCCGCCAGCCACACGATGTCTTGCGCAAACGGGGAAGCGATGACGTCCCTGAAATACGGGAGCCCGTCGTAGAGATCGTGACGTGCGGCCGTCCACGCATCCATCCGTCCATCGAAGATCCACTCTGCCTGTCCCGGATTGGCCCAGTCGACGGCTCCCTCCCGGAACACTGGATCGATCCAGTTGGTTTTGAGAACCCGGTAGTCGTTGTACTTGCCGCCCTCTGTCTTCTCACGGTTGAAGTAGATCAACCCCATCACCTGCGGATCTGCCTTCAATCCACCGAACATGTCCCGCAGCCATCCGTCCCGGTCCTGGCCCTCGGTCACCGACGCCGTTTGGGTTATGAGGATCGGCTTGGACTGGGTGATGGTTCCCTTGATCTCGTCGATGAACCGTTGAAACGCCGAGTCATAGTTGTGCCAGGGATCGTTGCGATTGATGATGCTGAAGCCGACGATGTCGACGACGGCGTCACCGGGGTAGAAGTCGGCCATCGTCAGCGGCAGCGTCGAGGTCCCGTGCATAGCAAACACGAAGCGGACCCGATCAGGGCCGATTCCGGCATTGCGGAAAGCATTCCTGATCCGGTTGTAGCCCGCCTTGTACCCGGCAGGGTCGGCGCCCCACGGGAAATCGACGAGGTTCGCCTCGGGTAGTGGGCCTAGGAGCAGCCTCCTACCCCGGTCGGCATCTAGCCACGACCCGACGGCGTCGACCATTGCCGCGATGTCACCGTCGAGCTTGCCCGCGTTCAGCTCCGAAAGGCTGTCGACGGTGAGTTCTGCGTAAGGGACGATGCCGCGCTGATCCACCTCGGTAATGAAGTACATCGGAGAATCGACTGCCCAGTCTATGTTGTCGATGCTCCAGAAGGTTTCGTAGATCTCTGGATAGGAGCCGACAGACGTGTTGTAGTAGTCGAGATCGTCACGCCACTCGCGCCACGACGCGATACCGATCATCGTCGGCGCGGCTCCAGGGTCGTCTGCGCGGGCCGGCGGGGCGACCAGGATCGTGGTCGTGAGGAGGGTCAGTGAGATCGCGAGCAAGGAGAGGCGGCCAAGTCTCCGGTCTCGCGTCGATTCCATTGTGATCATAACTCATCCATCGTCGATGCCCGGGGAAACCTTGAGCCTCACCGGGGCGGGCTTGCTGCGGCAGGAGTGTGGCATGGTCCAGGGGCTATCGGACATCCCGGCCGGTGTGTTCGACCTGGCTAGCTGCGATCGAGCAATCCAGCGACGACTGCGGGAAGGGAATCTTCCCAATGCGGCATGGGCTCGATACCCAACACGGCGCGTCGCTCCGATCCCAGCACCGAATAGGTAGGGCGTGGAGCCGGCAGCGGGTAGTCGGCCGTCGTGCATGGGCTGAGCCCGCCGGGGTCGATTCCCGCCAGTTCGACGGCACGACGGGCAAGGCCGTACCAGGTCGTCTCGCCCTGGTTGGTGAGGTGGAGGAGGCCGCGGGCTCCCTGGTTCATGGCCTGCAACGTCGCAGCGGCAAGGTCGGTGGCGACAGTCGGGCAGCCGTGTTGATCATCAACGATCGACAGCTTGCGCTCCGGCGCGAGTCGCAGCATCGTCGCCACGAAGTTGGGGTGGGTCGGGGAGATGACCCATGAGGTCCTGATCACGAGCGAACCGTCGTATTCGAGAGCGGCCCGCTCGCCGACAAGTTTGGAGCGGCCGTATGCGTTGATTGGGTCCGTCGAATCGCTTTCCAAGTAGGGCCGGGACGCGGTTCCGGCGAACACGTAGTCGGTCGAGTAGCTTACGAATGGAATCTTGTGCTCAGCGGCGTAGCGTGCCAGGACCCCGACCGAATCGCCGTTGATAAGCCGGGCGGTTGCCTCGTTTTCCTCAGCCGCGTCAACCGCGGTGTAGGCCGCACAGTTGATGATTCCACGCGGAGCCATCATGGCGACCGTGGCGTAGAGTCGATCGGGATCGGCGAGGTCGACGATTTCCCGCCCCGGGTACGAGGCGGCGGGCAGCAATCTGCGGAACGCAGTCCCGAGCTGCCCGGTGCCGCCGGTGACGAGCATCAGTCTCCGAGGATCTCGGAGCGCTCCCCGAGAATCATCTCGACATAGCCGGCCGGGGCGGCCCCCTGCAGTCTCGCCTGGCGACCTAACAGCGAACTGCGGATCCGCCAGCCATGGACTTCGGCATCCTCCATGATTATGGACTCCTCTACCGACGCATCCGACATCCGACATCGATTGCCGATGGCCGTGTTCGGGCCGATCGTGACCCTGGTCAGGTGGACGTCGTCGCCGATGACTACCGGACCCGTGATAACACAGTCAATGAGTGTCGATCCGCGCCCGACCCGTAGCGCGCCGCGGACCTCGCCGCCGATGAGCTCGCCGCTGATGTCCGAGTCGAGGTCGTCGAGCACCAGTTCATTGGCGTGAAGCAGGTCCTCCTTCTTGCCGGTGTCCTTCCACCAGCCGGTGACCAGGCTGGGTCGCACTTCTCGTCCGCTCTCAACGAGGTACTGGATTGCATCCGTGATCTCGAGCTCGCCCCGGGCGGAAGGCCTGATGCTCTCGATTGCCTCAGCCACGGTGTCGTCAAACAGGTAGACACCAACGAGTGCCAGGTCGGATGGCGGATTCTTCGGCTTCTCGACAAGACGAACGACCTCCCCGGACGGTCCGAGAGCTGCGACGCCGAACTCACGCGGGTCTGCCACCTTGGTGAGGAGGATCTGACAATTGGGTCGGTCCCGTTCGTAGTCGTGCACGATGTCGGCAACGCCCTGCTTCACCAGGTTGTCGCCGAGATACATCAAGACGTCGTCGCCGCCGACGAACGGCAGTGCCATCTTCAAGGCGTGGGCAAGCCCGAGCGGCTCATCCTGGACCACGTATTCGACGTTGAGGCCAAAACGTGAGCCGTCGCCAACGGTGGTCCGGATCTCGTCACCGGTGGCGGGTGCGATGATGATGGCCACATCCTCGATTCCGGCTTCGGCGATGTCCTCGAGCCCGTAGAACAGGATCGGTTTGTTGGCTACGGGGACGAGTTGTTTGGCCATTGAGAAGGTGATCGGTCGGAGCCGGCTTCCTGTGCCTCCCGACAGCACTACGCCCTTCATTTGCGACTTCCTTTGAGCGGACCCCACCAGTCGCTCCGCTCCTGGTACCAGGCGACGGTTGCTGCCAACCTGTCCTCGATGGAATGCTG
>Ga0307423_1001509_pt1 | contig 13932 bp, 14 predicted proteins | sample SalMarWE160310MG_FD_202154 | JGI IMG/M metagenome (GOLD analysis project Ga0307423, IMG submission 202154) | Salt marsh sediment microbial communities from the Plum Island Ecosystem LTER, Massachusetts, United States - WE1603-10 | ecosystem: Environmental > Aquatic > Marine > Intertidal zone >...
AGGCGCTATCACGAAGCCCTTGGCAACGTGACGCCGGATGATGTTTACTTTGGTAGGAGAGATTCTATCCTTGATGAACGGGCCAGGCTCAGAAGGCGTACCATGGCCCGAAGGAGATGGTACAACGTAAACAGCCCAAGGCCGGAGGGAACCAAAACTCTAACTTAGAAAAATACCACCTCGTGTGCCAATTTCGCTGAAGATATACAGGCCATCTTGGATCAATTGCGTCCTTGGTCTCTTTTCCGGCTTCGGCCGATAACAGATCATGCCGGATGCCGCTATCCCAGTCTGCAGGCGGATCGTCGGCCAGGTCCCAGCCCCGGGGCAGATCGGCCGGCGGATTTACCATTGACATTAGTAAATCTATTGGCATAAAGTATGATGTATGACAATTAATAACTAAAGGGCTTCAACTGTGCATCGCTTTCAAGCATTAAAAAAAGGTCTGCTTTCACAGGAAGTTAGGGGTCAACTGATAGCCTCCATCACCTCCGGCAAATTCAAGCCGGGGGATAAGCTTCCTTCCGAAAGAGAGCTCATGGAACAGTTCGGAGTTAGCCGGGTGACGATCCGAGACGCCTTGGGTAGCATAAAGAGCATGGGGTTAATCACCACCAAAAGGGGCGTAAACGGCGGCGCCTATGTGTCCGAGCCCAACCCCGATCCCATCACCGAAAATTTTCATAACCTGGTGCAGATGGGCCGGGTCAGCTTTCCTCATCTCATAGAGGCTCGTTTGTATTTGGAACCCCCCTTGGCACGCAATGCGGCCCTGTACCGCACTAACAGGGATGTGGACAACCTGCATGAACTGCTGCGCAGGGCCGAGAGTCAGGTGGGCCAATCAAATAAAAAGGCACGTTTGGCCAATGTTCGTTTCCATTTGGAGGTGGGCCGCATCACCAGCAACCCAATCCTTCTATTTATCTTGGAGTCCATAACCCAGGCCTTCTCCGCCCTAATTATCGAAAATACTCAGGCCAGTTTCGACCAGGAGGTCATCAGAGGCCTGATCGGGGATCACTTGGAAATATTGGAGGCCATCGTAAAACAACAACCCGAGGTGGCTGAGGACAAAACCAAGGACCACCTACTGAAAACGCATCAGCTTTATTCCCAGGTTATGTCCGTGGATGATGCTGTGATCGATGAGAGGCTAAGAGAGTTTAATTGAGCCGTCCCAGGAGGGGTTTTTTTGGCCCTATAACACCTAATAACTGTAGTTAAATTGGGCTAAATATATTGCCCAGCTATTAAAGATTCATTTCAAATGACCACAATGGGAGGTTTGTAATGGCGGGAAAGAGCAAAACCCATTATTGGGCGTGGAGTCTGTTCTTGTTGCTTAGTTTGGTGATTGGCTCCAGCATCGCCGCCGCTGCTGCTGACTTGAAACCGAAACTGGAGGTAGTCAAGTCGGCCCAGGTTACCAACGTAAGCTACGAGATCAAGTCCTACAAGGGCAAGGATCGATTGCACGTCACCGTGGAACTGAAAAATGTGACCAAGGAGCCCAAGCGATATAGGGTGAACATATGGCTTCCCGATGGCGTAAGCGGTGGCGGTTTTTATCCCCGTAAGGCTAAAGCCGTCGAGCCCGGCAAAATCCTCTCCCAAACTTTTCCCATGTACTACGACAAGATCCCCAACGAGATGGAAATCGTGGTTAAAGAACTGCCCATGGATTGATCCGTGGGTTTGCGATCAGGAGATATGTTCATTTAAACGGCCCCAGCGGCCGCCAAGACGATTGGGGAGGGAAAAATGTCGTCCCAAAAAATTAAAACTGCGCTCGGAATCATTTTGATGATAATGGCCATGTTCGCCATTAATCCCACCAAATCCCCCGCCACCGAGTTTCTGTCCTTTGGCACAGGCTCCCCGGCGGGCACCTACTACTTTATCGGGGCCGGTTTCGCCGCCTTGGCCAACAAGTATGTCAAGGGCGTGCGCGTAACCGCCGAGTCTACTGCGGCCTCCACCGAGAACTGCCGCCTGTTGACCAGGGGGGTCTTAGACATGGGTCTGGCCTGCATGGGAACCCTTGCCGACCTCAAGAAGCAGGGCCTGGACGTGGACAAGATACGGCTCATCGCCGTGGGCCACACCAGCGACGTTCACTGGATTGTGCGCAAGGACTCGAGCATCAAGAGTATCGCCGATTTCAAGGGCAAGACGGTGGCCGTGGGGCCGGCGGGCAGCGCCACCCTGAACATCGTCGCCAAGAAGCACCTGGAAGCCGGCTGGGGTCTTACCTTTGACAAATTCACCCCCAAGTACCTGTCTTTCACCGAAGCCGCCCGGGGCATCAGGGACAACACCATTGACGCCGGCCTGATCTTCGCCGGCACCCCCATCGCGGCTCTCATGGAGCTTTCGCGCGACGTACCCATCCGGCTGATTCCCATCAGCACGGCTGAATTCAAAAAGCTGCGCTCCCAGTTCAGCAACGTGGTTCCTTTCACCATTCCGGCGGATACCTACTATGGCGTGCCCGCCACGCAAACCTATGTGATGCCGCAGATGTGGGTGTGCCGCGCCGATCTGCCGGCCGATCTGGTCTACAAAATCCTCAAGGCGGTCTATGACCACCCCAAGCAGAAGGATGCAATTCATCCCCTGGCCCGCATGTACAACATAAAGAACGCCTTCAAGGGAGCCGACGGGGTGCCGGTGGGCTACCACGAAGGAGCCATACGCTACTACAAGGAAAAGGGCATCTGGGACAAGAGGGCCGAGTACTACCAATAGAGGGCATTTAACAGAATATCCACAGGGGCGCCAGGCGTGGCGCCCCTGTCATCAAATCATCAAGAGGACCGGTCATGGCTAGTATTGATGAAAAAACGCCACCCCAAGAGGCGCCCAAGCTGCCGCTGTTGATCAAGATCATCGCCACAGCCATGAGCCTGTTTCAGCTTTTCACCGGTATCTACCAGCTTACCGCCATGAATCAGCGGGTGGTCCACGTAACCTTTGCTTTGATTCTGATCTACCTGCTCTACGGCTGGAACTCGCGTAGGAAAACCAACATCTCCTGGGACGGCTACTGTCTGGCCGGACTGACCCTGGGGTTGGGTCTCTACGTTTTGTGCACCTGGTTCACCAAGGTGGGCCACATGGGCATGGCGCCCCCGGTCTATGAGTTGGTGTTCGGCTTTATCTTTTTGGTTCTCTGCGCCGAGGGCGCCCGGCGCACCCTGGGCTGGGTGTTTCCCATCATCGCCGCAGTGGCCATGCTCTACGCGCACTTCGGGGAATGGCTGCCCGGTATCCTGGCCCACAAGAATTACCCGTTCGAGCGCTTGGTGGACAGCATGTTCATCACCTCGGAGGGGGTATTCGGTATGCTGGCCGGCATCTCGGCCACCTATATCTTCCTTTTCATCCTGTTTGGCGCCATGCTGCGCGAGGCGGGCGGCGGCAACTTCTTCATTAATTTGTCCTTCAGCCTCTTCGGCCACGTGCGGGGCGGTCCAGCCAAGATCGCGGTGGTGGCAAGCTCCCTGTTCGGCATGCTTTCCGGCAGCGGCACGGCCAACGTAGCGGGCACCGGGCAGATCACCATTCCCCTCATGAAAAGCAACGGCTACTCCCCCACCTTCGCCGGCGCCGTGGAGACGGTCTCCAGCGCGGGCGGTCTTCTCATGCCGCCCATCATGGGCAGCGCCGTTTTTATCATCATGGAGATCCTGGGCGTCACCTATATGACCATCATGAAGGCCGCCGGCCTATCTGCAATTTTATATTACACCGGGCTTTTCTTGATGATCGACATCGAGGCCCAAAAGCTGGGCATGCAGGGGTTGCCCAAAGAGGACCTGCCCAGCTTCAAGCAGACCATGAGGGAAGGCTGGTACTTCCTCATTCCTATCACGGTGCTCGTCTTCCTCTTGGCCTACTCCAAGGTTTCTGTCACCCGGGCCGCTTTCTGGGCCACCATCGCGGTGCCGCTGTGCACCTTGCTGGCGGGCGGCAAGAGAAGGATGACCTTCACTCAGATCCTCCGGGGGCTGCAGAACGGGGCGCTAACCGCACTGCCGGTGGTGGCCATCCTCACACTGGGCGGCGTGGTCCTGGGCATGATAACCCTCACCGGCTTGGGCCTCATGATGTCCACCATGCTCATCGATCTATCCGGCGGAAACCTTCTGCTCTTGCTGTTTTTGACCATGATCGCCTCCATCATTTTGGGCATGGGGGTGCCGCCGGTGGCGGCCTATATCGTGCTGGCCATCCTGGTGGTGCCCGCCCTTATAACACTCGGCGTATATCCCCTGGCCGCCCACTTATTTGTCTTCTACTTCGCCACCATGGCAGGCATCACCCCGCCCATGGCTCCGGATGCCTTTGTGGCCGCGGGAATATCCGGGGCGCCCATGATGCGGACCGCTTTCACCGCCTGCCGCCTGGCCCTGGTCATCTTCATCATTCCCTACATGTTCGTATACAACAACGCCCTACTCTTGGTGGGCAGCCTCAGCCAGGTCCTCCTGGTCTGTGTCACCGCCTTTTTGGGGGTGCTGGCCCTATCTTTCGCCGCCCAAAACTATCTGGGCGGCAAAATGTCCTGGTGGCTGCGGGCCTTGATGTTCATTGGCGCGGCGCTCTTGATCTATCCCGGTTGGCCCAGCGACATCGCCGGCGCGCTTGTCGTGGCGGCGCTCTACCTGGTCAGGCGTCCCAATATTATAAGGAGCCTGCCTTTCCTGGGGCAACGCAGGACCGCCCCCGAAACCATGGCCGGAAACAAATAGAGAGGACCGAGTCACGCCATGGCGAAATTTTTTATGGCGGACATGAGTTGGAACGAATTCCAGGAAGCGGTGGACCAGACCACGGTGCTGGTCATTCCCTTGGGCTCCACCGAATTGGAAGGCCCCCACCTGCCCCTGGGGGTGGATACCATCGCGGCCCAGGGAGTGGCCCAGAGCCTGGCGGGCGAAGAAGGGGTGATTATCGCTCCTTGCATCCCCCTGGGCTATTCCAAATGGTTCCAACCATATGCGGGCACCATCTCATTAGAGCACGAAACCTTGGTAAAGGTGTTGTTGGATTACTGCCGCTCTTTGGCCGCAAGCGGCGCGGGGCGCATAGTGTTCCTCAACTCCCATAAAGGCAACAACTCGGCAGTGGAGGTGGCCGCCCATAGCCTAATCAAGGAAAGTGGCGTCAAGGTGGGCATGTTGAGCCTATGGAAGCTGGCCAACGATTTGGTGGCCGGCAAGGGACTCATCGAGGAAGGCGGCTTCACCCACGCCGGCGAGATCATGACCTCGGTCGTGCTGGCTTTAAAGCCCGAGGCGGTGTCCTTGGCCCAGGCCCGGCCCGGGTCGGTCAAGCCACTGACGGGCACCGAACTCAAGCCTCTTAACAGCACCGGCGACACCGCCTTCCGGGGTTTGGTGCAGACAGTTTTTCAAGACATCAGACAGATCACCGATAACGGCATCCTGGGCGATCCCTCCGGGGCCACGGTGGAAAAAGGCCGTGCCGTGTTGAAGCTGATTGTTGATTACGCCAAGGCCTTTTTGCAGGAATTCAGACGGATCTGAAGCGGGGCACAGCTTTATATGACCAAGAAGGCGAAACAGCGCCAGATGAATATGGCGGAACGCATCATCGATTTCCTGGATCAGACCAGATTTACGGATCTTCCGACCCAGACGGTGGAGTATTGCAAGCTCCTGGTCATGGACACCATGGGCGTGGCTTTGCCCGGGGCCAAGGCGCCGGGTTGTCCCCAGGTGACCGAACAGCTCGGAAAATGGTCCTCCGCCTGCGGGGCCCGGCTTCTCTTGAACGGCAAGACCGTGGCCCCGCCCCTGGCAGCCTTGGGGAACAGCACCATCATGCATGCCCTGGACTTTGACGACACCCTGGACGCCTCTGCCCTGCACTGCATGGTCTCGGTGCTGCCCGCCGCTTTGGCCGCAGCCGAAACCGAGGGCGAGGTGGACGGCAAGCGCTTCATCACCGCCCTGGTCTTGGGGGTGGAGGTGATATGCCGGCTGAGCCGCGCCATCACCACGCCGCTATCCTGGATTCGCACCGCAACCTGCGGTTCCTTTGGGGCGGCTGCGGCGGCGGCGAAAGTACTTGGCTTGAACCGAGATCAGCTGGCCAACGCCCTGGGGGTGGTCTACGCCCAAACTGCGGGCAACGCCCAGGGCCTCGTCGAGGGCCGTCTGGTAAAGCGCATGCAGCCCGGCTTCGCCTCCCAGGCCGGCGTAGCCTCGGCATATCTGGCCCGATCCGGCATAACCGGGAGCCGGGATTTTCTGGAAGGCGTCTACGGCTTCTATAATCTTTATGAAAAAGGCCTATATGATCCCGGGGCCGCCTTGGAGGGGCTGGGCGGAGAATTCTTGCTAAACCAGCTCAGCATCAAGCCCTACCCCTGTTGCCGCATGACCCACTCTTCCATCGACGCCGCCCTGGAGTTGCGCCCCCAGTTGAAGAGGCCGGCACGGGAGATCGAAGCTATAGAGGTCAACGTGTCCAGTATGGGCAAGAACATGGTAGGCAAACCTTTTGCCATCGGCGACAACCCCCAGGTGGATGCACAGTTCAGCATCCCTTACACTGTTAGCGTGGCCCTGCTCAGGGGCGACGTGTTTCTGGCGGACTTCGAGGAAGAGGCCGTGCGTGGCCCCGGGGCCTTAGCTTTGGCATCAAAGGTAGCGGTGAAGGCCGACGGCAGCATGCCGGATAACGACCTCATGCAGGCCCGCATGACCGTGTCCACCCAGGGTGGTGGTCGGCTCCAGGCTGAGGTAAGCGCCCCCTTGGGCAATCCCGCCAAGCCCATGAACCTAGAGGCCTGCCATGAAAAATTCCACAAATGCCTGCGCTACAGCGGGCTCCATATGGACCCGGACAGGGTAACTGACTTCCTGGCCCTGGTGGAGGGGATGGACGATTCTCCGGACGTGGCCCAAATTCCGGCCTCGCTGAGAGGACAGCCATGAACGTGGTCAAGGACATATTCGACGCGGCAGCCTCCCGCTATGACCAGCGCCGACAGGTTGTGCTCCCCTGCTTCGGGGATTTTTACGGGTCCATCCTGCGGGCGCTGCCTTTCAGCCCCGAGCAGCCAATCCGGATACTGGATTTGGGCACGGGCACCGGCCTGGTGGGGGCCCTGATCCTGGGGGGGGTTGCCAAGGCTTCGCTTTTGGCAGTGGACGTATCCCAAAAAATGTTGACCAAGGCCGAGGAGCGCTTTGCCGGAGATGGCCGCGTGACCTGCCGGGTACTGGATTACGGCACAGATTCCCTGCCGGGTGGATTCCAGGCGGTTGTCTCGGCTCTTTCCATCCACCATTTATCTCATCCCGATAAAAAGCGCCTGTTCCGCAAGGTCTGGCACGCGCTGGAGCCGGGCGGCGTTTTTATAAACGCCGATCTGGTTCAAGGCGCCACTCCGGAAGCGGAACGTTTTTTCCAAGAGGCCTGGCGGGACCACCTGGAGCAAACCGGGCTCTCCCGCCGGAAGCTGGACGAGATCTATAAACGCATGTCCTATGACATCACCGCCGGGCTGGCCGAGCAGCAGGACTGGCTGCGGGAGGCGGGCTTCGCGGACGTGCTCTGCCTGTACAAGTACAACAACTTTGCGGTCTATCGGGGAACCAAGCGCTAGATGGTTCTCCGCGAGTGACCCAACCGGCGGGACCCGGCGGAGAAGGCTTAGATAATGAGGATAAATAGCAAAGGGCTGGCCAAGGACTTGGGCCGCATAGTTGGCCAGGAATATGTTTTCAACGACGCCCCCACCAACCTGGTCTATGCCAAGGATGTGATGCCTTACGACTTGGAGGAGCACAATCTGCCCTATGCGGTGGTGCGCCCCGGAGACAGTGGGCAAGTGGCCGAGGTGCTGCGTTATGCCAACCAGCGCGAAATCCCGGTGCACACCCACGGCTCGGGCACCTCGCTGGTGGGTCTGGCGCGGCCCAAGGCCAGAGGCATCGTGCTGGACACCGCGCGCTTCCAAGACATCGCCATCTATCCCGAGCGGGGCTATTTCGAGGCCGGGGCCGGGGTGCATCTGGCCAAGCTCCGCAAGGCTTTGGCCCCATATAGGGCGTTGCTGCCGGTCTTTCCCGGCAGCGAGCCGGTGGCCACCATCGGGGGCGCCATTGCAGTGAATACCAGCGCCCACGCGGTGGACTCGGCTTTAGGCAAGCCCGGTGATTACGTATTGGGTCTGGAGGTGGTGCTGCCCAGCGGCGAGGTCATTGAAACCGGCACTCATTCCCTGCGCCGCCCGGCCGGAGTGGAACTGACCAAATTCATGGTGGGCTCAGAGGGCGTCTTCGGAATCATCACCAGGGTACGCATGCGTCTGGCGCCCTTGCCCGCCACCACCAACATTGTGGCCACCTTCAGCAAGACCGAGGACATTCTGGCCGTGGTCATGGAGATGTACCGCCGAGGTATCTCACCGCCCATGTTCTTTGAGTATTTGGACGAGAGCTCGGCCCGCATCGGCTATTCCGCGGTGGGCCTGCCCGAGCCGGCGGGCGCAGTGGCCATCATCACCATGCACTCGGACAACTCGGTTGGTTGCCGCGACAAGAGCGAGCGCTTCCTGGAATTCCTCAAGGAGGCCGATCCCATCGATGCCAAGATTTTGGGACCCGGCCTAGAATGGGATCAGATTTGGGGCTCGCGGGCCGAGGCGGGCAATTATGTCTACCGCCAGGGCTCCACCTTTGGCAGCGAGGTCACCCCCCGGGTGGACAAGCTGCTGGACGCATTCATTGATACCAAAGACTTCATCCTGAATTTGGAGAGCTACGCCGGCCCTCAGTTTATATCCTTCGGCCACATCGGCGCACCCACCCTGCATGGCTATGCCTTTATCCCCACCAAGGACATACCCAGCCAGGTCAAGAAGGCTATTACCTTGGAGGTGCGTCAAAAATCCGAGAATATCAACATAAAGTACGGTGGCTGCGGCGGAGAATGGGGCCTCACCGCCCAAAGGATCGATTTTCTCAAAGCCAGGTATCAGCCAGCCTATTACCAGTTACTGCTTAATCTCAAAAAGGCCCTAGACCCCACGAACATCTTGAACCGCGGCAACCTGGAGGGGTGGCTTTGAGCGCTCGGCAAGCTGATCTGAAAAGCGCCCTCTTGGCAGAGGTAGCCAAGTGCAGGGCCTGCCGGTTTTGCGTGGATGTATGCCCCACCTATCAGGTATCGGCCGGGGTGGAGGCCTTGTCGTCCTATGGCAGAATACAAATCATCAAGCATCTGCTCATGGGCGTCTTGGAACTGGACGAAGGCCTCACCTACGCCCTTTACACATGCTTGCAGTGCCGGCGCTGCGAGAACGTGTGCAAGAGCAAGGGCCAGAACATCGAGATCTGCGAAGTGATCCATAATGCGCGCGCCTTTCTGGCACCCAACTACCAAAAGGGAGGCGGCCGTGATTCCTAAGTCCCGCAACTTGGTCCGAGAGCTGTTTTCGCTCATGGCTCAAAACCTGGCCGCGGGCGGCGACCCCTTGGGTTTCCGCCAGGCCTACTGGACGGGCTGGGCCGAGGGCCTCAATCTGCCGCGTCAGGGCGAAGCGCTGCTGTTTACCGCCCGCATGTACCAAATGCTGCCTTATGTCACCCAAACCACCAAATTGGTGGACAGGACCCGCTCCCTCCTATCCAGGCCCGCCTTGGCCACGTTGGCCAAGGCGGGCAACCTCCTGGCTGGCGAGAAGATCCTGCGCCACCTGGCCGGGCGTGAGCAAGAGATAGAGAAGCGGGGCCGCAATGCCCTGCGCGGCATCGCCGCGGCCTTGGCCTTGGTGAGCGGCCCGCCGGCCTATCTTTACGAAAAGGAACCCTACTCCGGGGTGCTATTGCATGACCTGGGTCTGGAAGATGTGGTGAAGGCCCACGCGGAGAAGGTCGCCCGGGTTTTACATGAGGCTGGCTCGTCCCGGATCATGGCAACCGACCCGCACACGGTCTACATGCTAGGCCAGATCATGCCCGGCTATATTCCCGGCTTCAAAGCCCAGGTGCAGCACTACACGGAGGTCCTGGCCCGGGAACCGCAGAGGTTGGCCCAGGCCATGGGCCCCATGCCCCTTGAGGAGGTGGTGGTGCACGACTCTTGCCAGATGGCTCGCGACCTGGGTCTGGTGAGCCAGGTGCGGGAGGTAGTCCAGGCTTTGGGCCTCAGGGCGAAAGAGCCAGAGCATTGCGGCCGGGATACCGCCTGCTGCGGAGGCCCTATCGAATTTGCCTACGCTGAGTTGAGCGACCGCATATCACGCATGCGCGCGGCTGACCTAAGCGATCAATGCAAGAACGTGGTGGTCACGTGTCCCATATGCCTGATCAACTTGGCCAAGCACGAACAGGAATTCGGCCTCAGGGTCTGGGACCTGGGCGAACTTTTGAACGCCGGCCTGAACCGGCCTTTGGCAGACTAAGCTGATCGCAACGCGGAAATGGGCCAACACATGCAAAACCAGGACAGACCGGACGCCCATCATAACCGCCATGCCGGGTCCGTGGCAATGCGACCGGCATCTTCTAAACGAACTCAGCCGATGGCGCCAAATTCAGACGGGCGCGGTCCGGCTGCTAGTGGCACAGCCGTAGCTATCGGCTCCCCTCAGCGCCGCTAACCATCATGACAAAAGCAATGGAGATGCAGAGCATGACCCAAGTAGGGAGAGCCCAAGTTCTCTCCAAGCAGATCATTATCAACGCGGAATGGTGCAAAGGCTGCGGCATCTGCGTAGCCTTTTGCCCCAAGGGGGCGCTTGAGCTGGGCCAGCCTGGTAAGGCTGTTTGGGCGCATCCCGATAGCTGCCTGTTTTGCGGTCTGTGTGAGCTGCGTTGCCCGGACGTGGCCATTGAGCTCATCGCGGGGAGCGCGCCATGCCTGGACAAGTAAAGTTCCTCCAAGGCAACGAGGCGGTGGTGGAGGGTGCCCTGTATGCGGGCTTGGAGTTTTTCGCAGGCTATCCCATCACTCCATCCACCGAGATCGCCGAGATGCTTTCCCATCGCCTGCCTAATGTCGGCGCCAAGTTTATCCAGATGGAAGACGAACTGGCGTCGATCTGCGCCATAATCGGAGCCTCGCTGGCGGGCAGTAAGGCCATGACCGCCACCAGTGGGCCGGGCTTCTCGCTGATGCAGGAAGGCATCGGCTATGCGGTCATGGCCGAGGTGCCCTGCGTGGTGGTCAACGTGCAGCGGGGGGGCCCCAGCACCGGCCTTCCCACCGCGGTGGCTCAGGGCGATGTCATGCAGGCCCGTTGGGGCACCCACGGCGATCACTCCATAATCACCCTGACCGCCTCCACGCTGCAGGACGTTCTAACCATGACCGTGGCGGCCTTCAACCTGGCCGAGACCTTCCGCACGCCGGTGATCCTTTTATTGGACGAGGTGGTGGCCCACATGCGGGAAAAGGTAGAGATGCCCGGACCGGCTGAGTTGGAGGTGGTGGACCGGCTGCGTACCGCCCTGCCCGAAGGGGTGGACTACCATCCATATCTATCCCGCGAGGACGGCCGCCTGCCCATGAGCGACTTCGGCGGGATCCACCGCTACAACGTAACCGGCCTGGTGCATGACATGTGGGGCTTTCCCAGCAACGATTCCAGCGTGGCCTATGATCTCTTGCATCATCTGGTGGACAAGCTGGAGAACAGGGCGGATCAGATAGCCCGCTACAACACCTACTTCACGGACGACGCCGAGGTGCTCCTAATCTCCTATGGCAGCGCGGCCCGCAGCGCCCTGCACCTGGTGGAACAACGGCGCTTGCGCGGGGTCAAACTGGCCCTCTTGGAGCTTAACAGTTTGTGGCCTTTTCCCCGCGGCACGGTGCGGCGCTTCTGCCAGGGACGCAACCAGGTGTTGGTGGTGGAGATGAACCGTGGCCAGATATACCAGGAGGTGAAAAAAGCGGCGCCTCATCCGGAGAAGGTGTTTCTGGCCAACCGCTTCGACGGATCCTTTATCTCCCATGAAGATATTTGGCGTGTGCTCAACCTGATCCAGGGACAGGGAGTATAGAGATGGCGGTCAGAGACTATCTGCGAGAGCGCTTTTTACCCCATATCTGGTGCCCGGGCTGCGGACACGGCATCGTCATGGCCAACCTGGTGCGCGCCGTGGAAAGGCTGGGCCTTTCCCAGAACCAGATCGTGGTGATATCCGGTATAGGCTGCTCATCGCGCATGTCCGGCTACTTGGATTTTCATACCATGCATACCCTGCACGGCCGGGCCCTGGCCTTTGCCACCGGGGTCAAGTTCAGCCGCCCGGACCTCAAGGTGATCGTGCCCATGGGCGACGGCGATGCCGCCGCCATCGGCGGCAACCATCTGATACACGCGGCGCGCCGCAACATAGACATATCCGCCATTGTCATGAACAACCGCATCTATGGTATGACCGGTGGACAGAGTTCTCCCCTGACGCCCCATGGCGACCGCTCCACCACCGCCAACGCAGGCACCATTGATCCGCCGTTTGATCTGGCCGCGTTGGTCATGGGAGCGGGTGCCGGCTTCGTGGCACGGGCCACCACTTACCACGTCAAGGAGATGATCGACCTGATGGCTGCCGCCATCAGTCACCGGGGCTTTTCTTTGGTGGAGGTGCTCAGCCAGTGCCCCACCTACTACGGCCGCAAGAATAAGCTGGGAGACGCGGTGGATATGATGCGCAGCTATAAGGAGATCACCGCGCCGGCTGGGTCGCGCAAGCTGGCAGACAACCCGAGTTGTATAGCCCGCGGTCTGCTCTTGGAGAAGAACCGGCCCGAGTACACCGAAAGCTACCTGAAACTGGCCGGCGGCAGCCCCAAGGAGGGCTCCAACGACCCGGCTTCGCTGGTATAGATGGGGACAACATGGAAACAACTCGCATAGTATTCAGCGGTTCAGGCGGCCAGGGCGTGATAACCGCGGCCATCGTCTTGGCCGAGGCGGCCGCCTTGCATCAAGGGCTCAATGCGGTGCAGACCCAATCTTACGGCCCCGAGGCGCGCGGCGGGGCCACCCGGGCGGACGTGGTTATCTCCCAAGAGCCAATCCGCTATCCCAAGGTGATCCACCCCAATTTGCTGGTGGCCTTGACCCAAGAGGCCTACAGTAAGTTCGCGTCCATCATCCGGCCCGGCGGCTTTTTACTAGTTGATTCGCGTTTCGTGCGCACTGCCCGCAGGGTGGATGCCAGGCAGGTGGCCTTGCCCATGTATGAGCGGGTGCTGGCGGAGATAAAAAAGACGGTAGTTTTCAACATCTGCATGCTGGGGGCGCTGCTACGGCTCACTGGGGTTTTGCAGTCGGAGGCCATAATGCAGGCGCTACGGCGCCGGTTACCCGCCGGGTTATTAGAGATTAATCAGCAAGCCTTGGAATTGGGCATGCGGCTGGCGGATGAAGCATCAAAGATTGTTTAAGTGGAATGCCCGCATATCTCCAGACCGCGTAATTTGCCGGATGAGCTTCATTTCAGACACGTACCATAGAAAAATACCCACCTGTGTGCCAAACGCGCTGAAGATATACAGACGGGGCTTTTCTCCTGAAGCAAAGGATGAGGTTATTGTTCATCGTCAGCAAAAGTGGCACAGGGTGGACGGGAAAAATAAGTTAGAGGTTGACCATTAGGTTTTGGTTCCTGGAATCTGGTCTTGAGTGGAGATAAGGCGGTCGACCAGGAGATTGACCTCCCCCCAGTAAACGGTACCGCTGAAAAGTAGAGGATTCTGGCATAATGGCCTTCTTCAAGAGGAGGAGTTTTGCCGTGAAGCGATCTAAGTTCACCGACGAGCAGATCACGTTTGCATTGCGCCAGGCAGAGACCGGCACCCGTGTGGCCGAGGTGTGCCGCAAGATGGGCATCAGTGAGGCGACCTTTTACAATTGGAAAAAGAAGTATGGTG
>Ga0307423_1001510_pt1 | contig 13918 bp, 16 predicted proteins | sample SalMarWE160310MG_FD_202154 | JGI IMG/M metagenome (GOLD analysis project Ga0307423, IMG submission 202154) | Salt marsh sediment microbial communities from the Plum Island Ecosystem LTER, Massachusetts, United States - WE1603-10 | ecosystem: Environmental > Aquatic > Marine > Intertidal zone >...
CCTCTGGTGTTATTCCGCCCATTTTTGCCTCATCAATCATCATGTTTCCGGCCACGGTGGCCAATTTCGTTAAGGTTCCCTGGATGCAAAGCGTTGCTCAGGCCATGAGACCCGGCAGTATCATTTACAATTTGGTGTATGTGGGTTTTATCATCTTCTTCTGCTATTTCTATACGGCCGTGACGTTCAATCCCGCAGATGTAGCCGACAACATGAAGAAATATGGAGGTTACATTCCCGGTATTAGGCCGGGGAAGCGAACAGCCGACTATATCGACCGGGTGCTGACACGGATAACCTTCGGGGGCGCCCTGTACGTATCTGCGGTCTGCGTCTTGCCGACACTGCTCGTAGCGAAGTTTAACGTTCCGTTTTACTTTGGAGGCACGGCCCTTCTGATTGTCGTCGGCGTTGCCATAGACACGATTAGTCAAATGGAGAGCCATATGCTGGCCCGGAATTATGAAGGTTTTATCAAAAAAGGGGGGGGGGCCATTAGGGGACGATACTGAAATGGTCGTCTTGAAGTCTCCAAGTGAGATAGAAAAAATCCGGCAGAGCAATGCCATCGTTGCCGAAATTCTTGAGATTTTGCAAAGGGAAATCAAGCCCGGCACGGACACCTTGACCCTGGACCGAATTTCCGAGCAATTGGCTCATGAGAAAAACGCCCGACCTGCTTTTAAAGGGTATCGAGGCTTTCCGTTCAGCCTCTGCGCGTCAGTTAACCAGCAGGTCGTGCACGGATTTCCGTCAAAACAGCCCCTGAAAGAGGGGGATATTCTCAGCATGGATTTTGGTATCCTTTACCAGGGTTATTACGGCGATGCGGCCGTCACCGTACCTGTGGGCAGGATATCAGAAGTCGCGCAGCGACTCATCACGACCACGAAGGAAGCTTTGTTCCTGGGCATTGAGCAGGCCGTCCCCGGCCAGAGATTGTCTGATATTTCTCATGCCGTTCAACGTCACGCGGAACGGGCAGGGTTTTCAGTGGTCAGAAAATTTGTAGGCCATGGCATAGGAAAGGCTTTGCATGAGGACCCTCATGTGCCCAACTACGGCAAACCGGGCATGGGAATTCGTCTAAAACCCGGGATGGTCCTAGCGATCGAACCGATGATCAACGAAGGGAGTTATGACGTAGAGACGCTGGAGGACGGTTGGACAACGGTTACAAAAGATGGGCGTTTGTCTGCCCATTTCGAGCATACGATAGCCATCACGGAACAAGGGCCCATCATTTTAAGCACCAGGAACGGGAGCGTATAAATGGCCAAGGAAGAACCGATAGAGGTTCAAGGCAAAGTCGTTGAGACGCTTCCCAACGCCATGTTTCGAGTGGAGTTGGAAAATAAGCACATGGTTTTGGCCCATGTCTCAGGCAAGATGCGGATGCATTTTATTAAGATCCTGCCCGGGGATACGGTGACTGTCGAATTATCTCCTTACGATTTGTCCCGAGGAAGGATCACCTATCGATCCAAGTGATGGAAAAAGACAAACGAATTTGGAAGAGCCAGATTGATGGACTCGTAAAAAGTCAGAGGGGTAAGAATGAAAGTCAGGGCGTCCGTTAAGAAAATATGTCCCAAGTGTAAAATCATTCGTCGCAAGGGGACCGTTAGAATCATTTGCGAGAATAAGAGGCATAAACAAAGGCAGGGGTAGCTGGCAGAATGTGAAATCCTAAGCACCAAATGCTAAACCCTAAACAATATCAAAACTCAAAATGTCTAATGTTCTAAATAGGTTTTTGGGCTCGATCATTTGAAATTATGATTTGTTTGCGGCTAATGCCTTATGACGAGGCGAATTTAGATATTGGGATTTGCGGCTGACGCCTTGAAACGAGAAGGATTTTTGACGGCGTCTTCATCGCGACTCTGCTGTATTCAAAGTAATGTAACTTATTTCTGAGACTGAGACACAACGCTAACAGACACGGATAGCGACACTGAGAGGAGGAAGAGGATTGGCACGAATTTCAGGCGTTGATTTGCCACGCAACAAGCGGATTGAAATAGGCCTGACCTATATATATGGGATTGGGCGTAGCGCATCCAGAAAAATCTTGGAGGAGGCCGGTATCGGTTTTGACACAAAGACCGATGAGTTGCGGGAGGATGAGATTACGGCTATCCGCAATATTATTGACAGTCATTACAAGGTTGAAGGGGAGCTGCGCACGGCGGTGTCCATGGACATAAAGCGGCTCATGGAATTGGGTTGTTACCGAGGTCTCAGGCACCGAAAGTCACTTCCGGTTCGGGGACAGCGGACAAGTACCAATGCCAGGACCCGGAAGGGGCCCCGTCGCACCATTTCCGGAAAGAGAAAGAAATAGGAGGCTCGTGAGTTCATCATGGCAAAACCCTCGCGAAAGAAAAAAGAGAAGAAAAACATTTTCAGTGGGATTGCCCACATCCAGTCCACATTCAATAATACCATCGTGACGATTACGGATCCGACCGGCAATGTGGTGGCATGGTCCAGTGCCGGGACTCAAGGCTTCAAGGGTTCTCGGAAAAGCACGCCGTTTGCTGCTCAGATGGCGGGTGAGGACGCTGCCAAGAAAGCCATGGAACATGGGATGCGAAATGTCGAAGTCTACGTGAAGGGGCCCGGCGCCGGCCGGGAGGCTGCCCTGCGGGCCCTGCAGGCCGCGGGATTTAACGTGGTTTTGATCAAAGACGTGACCCCCATTCCGCACAATGGCTGTCGCCCGCCCAAGCGGCGGCGGGTATGAAAGGAGGCGTACTTTGGGACGTTACTGCGATTCGGTTTGCAGGCTATGCCGACGGGAAAACCTGAAGATGTTCTTAAAAGGAGATCGCTGCTATTCAGATAAATGTGCCTTTGACCGGAGGGGGTACCCTCCAGGCCAGCACGGACAGCGACGGCGGAAGTTTACGGACTATGGCGTGCAGCTGCGAGAGAAACAAAAAGTCAAACGAATGTACGGGCTATTGGAAGGTCAGTTCCGGGGAACCTTCAAGCGGGCAGAACGTGCAAAGGGCATCACCGGTACCAATCTCCTAATTTTTCTGGAGCGGCGATTGGACAATGCGGTGTATCGTTTGGGGTTTGCCAATTCTCGGGCACAGGGAAGGCAGTTGGTGCGTCACAACCACTTCACGGTGAACGGCACGAAGATGAATATCCCTTCTTACCTGGTGAAAGTGGGTGACTCCATAGAGGTTCGGGAAAAGAGTCGAAAGGTGACCGTGATGCCCGAGGCCTTGGAGGCCGCAGTGCGAAGGGGAATTCCGGCATGGCTTGAAGTGTCAAAGGAGAATTTCAAGGGAACCGTCAAAGCCTATCCCACCCGGGAAGAACTGACAATGCCGATTCAGGAACAGTTGATCGTGGAGCTTTATTCGAAGTAGCGGGGTTCGGACTCCCATTTAGAATGATGAAAAACTTGGAGATTAAGTATGTCATCAAATGAGCTCATGTACATGAATTGGCGCGAACTGATCAGGCCAAAAAGTGTTGAAATCAGCGACAGTACGCCGTCCTATGCAAAGTTTGTGTGTCAGCCTCTGGAGAGGGGTTACGGCATCACCATTGGCAATGCGCTCCGCAGAATCCTTTTATCCTCGCTTCATGGGGCTGCGATCGTGTCAGTCAAGATCGATAGTGTTATGCACGAGTTTACCACCGTGCCCGGCGTGCTTGAGGACGTTTCCGAGCTTATCTTGAATCTTAAAGAGGTCCGTATGCGAATGACGGACCCCGGGCCGAGAACGCTGCGGATTGAGGCTTCCGGAGAAGGTCAGGTCAAAGCAGGCGACATTATCGCAGACGGGGGTGTTGAGATACTCAATCCCGGACAACATATTGCTACACTTTCAAAGGATGCAAAACTGGAAGTGACGATGACGGCGGAGGCCGGCAAGGGTTATGTGCCTGCCGAGCTGAACAAAGGCGAAAACGATCCTATCGGGACGATACCGATAGATGCTGTGTTCTCGCCTATTAAGCGCATCAACTATGTGGTGGGGAAAGCCAGGGTCGGCCAAAGGACCGATTACGACAAGCTGACGCTTGAGGTTTGGACGGATGGCAGCATTGTGCCTGAGGACGCTGTAGCCTATGCGGCAAAGATCCTTAAAGAACAGGTGACGATTTTTATCAACTTTGATGAGGAAAGAGAGCCCGAACCGGAAGCTGAAGGCGGAGAAGAGGAGGAAAGACCTCTCAATGAAAACCTCTACCGAAGCGTGGAGGAACTGGAACTCTCGGTTCGTTCGGCCAACTGTCTGAAGAATGCCAACATCCGACACATTGGAGAACTCGTCCAGCGGACCGAGGCGGAAATGCTGAAGACCAAGAATTTCGGTCGGAAGTCTCTGAATGAGATCAAGGAGGTTCTATCCGAGATGGGGCTGACACTGGGCATGAAGCTTGAGGGTTTTGTCCCCCCTGAGGAAGAACCCATCGAGGAAGAAAGCAGGGATTAATGAGGCATCAAAAAGCGGGAAAAAAACTGAACCGTACGGGAAGCCATCGTAATGCCATGTTCCGTAACATGGTGACTTCCCTTTTTGAGCATGGTCGGATTCGGACGACGGATGCCAAGGCCAAGGAGTTGAGGCGCTGGGCAGACCGGATGGTTACCTTGGCCAAACGCGGCGACCTTCACGCAAGAAGACAGGCCATGGCTGTCATGAGAGACAAGGCCGTCGTCCACAAGCTCTTTGAAGAGGCTTCGCAGCGTTTTGGGCAGAGGGCCGGAGGTTACACGAGTGTCCTCAGGATAGGCAGGCGGCGCGGAGATGCCGCTTCTCTGTCGCTTGTGGAGCTTGCGGTTGCAAAAGAGCAGAAGGAACCGAAGAAGAAAAAGCCCAAGGCCGAGAGGAAAGCCGCAGAAAAAGCCAAGAAAGAAGCCCCACCCATGGCTCGGAAAGAAGAACAGCCCGAAAAGATCGAGGCTGCAGCACCGGGGGCGGACCAAGAGGTTGCCAGTGCGGAGAAAAGCGACGTTCCTGAGGCAGACAGTGCTGCGGGGATCCAAGAAGCCGGGGCCGATTCCGAGGATAATGAGGCCCCTGAGAGCCGGGAGGATCAAGAAAAACCGTAGGTCTTGCACATGTAACGTAAAGAGGTTAGCCTTAAGGGGCTGCCTCTTTTTTTATTGGTACCAAAGTAGTTTCAAAGAGAATCACGAAAACACGTCTCTTCTCAAGGCGAAAGCCGCAAAGATTGAAAGCACGAAAAAGACACAAACACTCTCGTGTTTTTGCAGTTTGCGGCTATGAGTTGTTCTCATAATAGTGTTCCGTTACGAAAGAGGTGTTGGGCCAAGAATGGAATAGCGTCCGGCGGCGAGGGACTCGTTTCACTTCGGCCTACAATGCCTTCAGTAGCCTTGCGGGTCGCGCTGTAGGAAATGGCTGTAGGCCTTGCGTTCACCGAATCCCTCTGCCGCCCCGCGGCTCGTCCAATCGGAACGTATTTATGAGAACCATTACAGATGGTCTCGCAAAAAGTCGTCACCCCGGTGAAAACCGGGGTCCAGAGAGATTTTAACTTATTGATTTTACTGGATACCGGCTGCAGTTTATCCCGCCCTTGATGCGGGGCCGGTATGACGGAAAAGTCGATTTTCCGACTTTTTGCGAGTCCCTCATTACAGTTTCAAAAAAAATCACGAAAACACGTCTCTTCTCAAGGCGAATGCCGCAAAAATTGAAAGCACGAAGAAGATACAAAAACTTTCGTATTTTCGTATTTTCGTGCTTTCGTGATAAAGTTCCTTTTGTCCTTGGTCCCCATTCGTGACAAGCTACTCAACAACCTTTCAAAGAGACATAAAAATGGATTCTCCGGAAAACAGTGCATCGACCTCCACGCCTAACTTCATTCGCAATATCATCCTGGAAGACGTGAGGGAGCAAAAGAACCAGGGGCGCGTTGTGACCCGGTTTCCTCCGGAGCCGAACGGCTATCTCCATATCGGCCACGCCAAGTCCATTTGTCTGAATTTTGGCCTCGCCGGTGAATTCGGAGGAACCTGCAATCTGCGATTTGACGATACGAATCCGACCAAAGAGGAAGCCGAGTATGTGGAGTCGATCCAAGAGGATGTCCGATGGCTCGGCTTTGACTGGGGTGATCGCCTTTACTATGCATCGGACTACTTTGAGCAGCTTTACCAATACGCGCTGCAGCTCATCAAGGACGGTAAGGCGTATGTGGACAGTTTAAGTCCGGAGGAGATCAGGCAGTACCGGGGGACCTTGACCGAGCCCGGCAAGGAGAGTCCCTATCGCAGCCGTTCCGTGGAAGAGAATTTGGCCCTGTTTGAAGGCATGCGGGCGGGAGAATTCCCTGAGGGAGCTTATGTCCTGCGCGCCAAGATTGACATGGCCGCCCCCAATTTGAATATGCGAGACCCGGTCATGTATCGCATTCTTCACGCTTCCCATCACAGGACGGGCGATGTGTGGTGTATCTATCCCACCTATGACTGGGCGCACGGTCAATCGGACGCCATCGAAGGGATTACCCATTCCATTTGCACCCTCGAGTTTGAAGACCACCGCCCTTTGTACGATTGGTTTCTGGAACAACTTAACGTGCACCACCCGCGACAGATCGAGTTTGCCCGCCTCAATCTGGGTTATACGGTCATCAGCAAGCGCAAGCTTCTGATATTGGTCGACCAGGGATATGTGGACGGATGGGACGATCCGCGGATGCCGACCTTGTCGGGCCTGCGCAGACGGGGCTATACCCCGGCGGCGATCCGAAACTTCTGTGATCGAATCGGCGTGGCCAAGAGCAATAGCGTGGTTGATATCGGGCTCCTCGAACATTGCCTGAGGGAAGATTTGAATCAGCGAGCCCCCCGGGTCATGGCGGTTTTGCGACCCCTTCGCATGGTTATTGAGAACTATCCGGAAGGCCGGGTTGAAGAGCTGGATGCGGAGAATAATCCGGAAGATCCTGGTATGGGTTCACGGAAAGTCCCCTTTTCTCGTGTGCTGTATATCGAGAAGGAGGATTTTCGGGAAGACCCTCCCAAGAAGTTCTTCCGGTTGGCTCCCGGTCGCGAGGTCCGGCTCAAGCACGCCTATTACGTCAAATGTGTGGATGTTGTGAAGGATGAAAAGACCGGTGAAGTCGTGGAGGTGCGTTGCACCCATGATCCGGAGACGCGGGGTGGCTGGTCTTCAGACGGACGCAAGGTCAAGGGCACGTTGCACTGGGTTTCTTCGGCCCATGCCCTTGAAGCTGAAGTTCGCCTGTACGATCATCTCTTTGTCAGGCCCAGCCTGGACGATGACAAGGAGGGGGCGGATTTCAAGGCTTATCTGAACCCGGGGTCGTTGGAACGGCTGACCGGATGTAAGGTCGAACCAGGCCTCGCAGGCGCTGCGCCCGGCAGTCATTACCAGTTCCTCAGGCATGGCTACTTCTGTGTGGATACCGGGGGGGGCCTGGCCGAAAAACCGGTCTTCAATCGGGCGGTTTCACTCCGGGACACGTGGGCCAAGATCGAAAAGGGCCAGAAGACGGGCCAGGCAGAATGAGAGCCGGCCGTTTCCTTCGTCCGGATGGGTGCCCCAAAAAGCTCATCATGGGTCGCTCAAAGTGGTTATGCAAAGGTCTCGTTATGCAAAGTGGGTCAAGGAGGGCTGTCATGGCTAAATACACGGTGAGTCTTATTGTTTTGCTTCTCCTTGGGTGCGGCACGGTTCAGCGGTGGGGCCGGGGCACTGACCTCGAAAAATCGACGCACAACTATGGCATAGCCATCCGGTGGGGTCAATACGAGGTGGCAAAAGCTTTCATCAGAGATTCGGAGGTGAGAGCGGAGACGTTGAGTTTCGAAGCGTTCAAAAAGATCAAGGTGACCTCTTACGAAGTGCTCAGGCGGGAAATGTCGGAGGACCAGTTGTTTGCCGAGCAAACCGCGGAGATTGAGTACTATCTTGAAGGATACATGAAAGAAAAGAAGATCATCGACAATCAAATCTGGGAATATGATCAGAAAGAAAAGCGATGGTATCTTAAAACGGGTCTGCCCGATTTCAGGTAAGACGCATCACTCGAGAAAGCGCCCTTTCAGCGTCTGGTGGAGGTGAGAGTGCCGGCTCAGAGAGTTCTCCTTTGTTTCCTGCTATTCACCTGCCTCATCCCCGCCCCTGCGGTGGCAGCGACCCTCGAGATCACGCAGGTGAGCCCGTCGTTTGGCGACGTGTATATCAGTTCCGAACTGGGGCTTCCGATGTTCACGGTGACGGCCAAAGGAGGGGATTGTGATGTCAGCATCACGCCTGACTTTGACTATGTTGACTCGCAGTGGATTCGGCAAATTTCCCAGCCACCAGCACCAGCCGGTCACCTCTCGAGCGGAGAATCGGCAACCATATGGGTCTGGATCTACTGCACCATCCCGGGGGATCATGAAACCCACGTCAAGTTTGAGAGCAATTGCGGTGACGCTTCCCGAACCCTCCAATTCACCTGTCTCGGAGGCTTCATTAACGGGACGGTTTTTGATTTCTTCACAAAACAGCCCATTTCCACGGCTGTGGTGACGCCTGCAAACCCGTATACTCTGCACATAACCATGCTGGGCAACGGGTCCTATTCCGGTGCCGGCAATCCGGAATCACACTGGGTCTGGGTACGAGCCGATGGCTACAAGGAGCGACTTGTCAACCTCGCTCTGGAGCAGGCGGGCACGCTTACCAGGGATTTTGAACTGGTTCCCGCTCCTTCTCTCGGAGACGTTATCGCCGCCATCCAGGTTCTTTCAGGTTTTGAGCCGTCAACCGGGCATCCCTATCATGTGGACATGAATGGAGACGGTAAGATGGGGTTGGACGACGCCCTGTTACTCCTTCAGCTGGTTTTTGAACGACGTCAGTTCGATCCACTATAGTGATTCTCAAAAATATGTGCCGATTGCCGCAAGCTGCTTGACGGCGAGTAGATTCACTTCACTTCGGCCTTCAATGCCTTGAGTAGATGTGCAAATCGTGTTGCAGAAAATGGCTGTAGGCCTTCGTTCAGTGAATCTGCTCGCCGCCCTTCAGATTCAGTAGCCTGTGTATAACGGAACGTCATTCTGAGAATCGCTAAAACTGAAATGTCATCCCCGAAACACACGAGATGACCTGATCTCCGAAAGTCTCCTTAAGTGCCAGGACCGCCCGCTCTCCGGTGCAGTGACATGGCACCAGGAGCCCGGGCGACATGGATCGAAGCGCATCCAGGGTTCGCTCAATGCGTTGATCGTCCGCTTGAAGTAAGTGAAAGCCACCCATGATTGCCCGAATCGAATCATTTCCGCTCACGCGTCGTACGTAATTCAGGGTGTTTATGAGGCCGGCGTGGCAACAACCCACGCAGACAACCAGTCCCTCCCCTGAATCAATCCATAATGCCTGGTCGTCTGTAATGGCGTCTCTTCGCACGCCGTTCGGGTCCCGGAAGAAGGGGCCGCCCACATCTTCGAAAGATGTTTCACGGGGGATGGGTCCGGTCACACCCATACGGGCGTTGAGCCGGACCGGTTGGACGGCCCAAGTGATCCTGTTCTCCTGCATTCGATCGATAGCAGACCGGGCAGACTGCGGCATGCCTATCTCTCTGGTTGGTTTCCCAGGATGGAGGCTATACCTCGGTGTCACAGCCTTCGGGTGAAACAACAAGCGCACCCCGGGAGCAATGCTCAAAACATCGGCCACGCCACCGGTGTGGTCATAGTGGCCATGGCTCAAGATGAGGATATCCGTTTTGTGCAGGGGCACACCCAGTTGGCGCGCATTTTCAACGAGCGCGTTTCCCTGCCCCGTGTCAAAGAGGATGCGTTTGCCTTCGGCCTCCACCCACAACGACAATCCGTGCTCAGGGGTCAGTCCTTTGCCTGCTTCATCGTCAACCAGTACCGTGATCAAGCCACAACCTCCTGAATAGTCTCTCCCCCCATGATTTTTGCGACAACTCGATTGTACGCCGCGGTCACCTCTGAATCCGGATACTTGTCCATATATGATTCTCCCGCATCAGCACACTGGACCATTTTTGGATCAAAGGGAATCCGGCCCAGGAACGGTATGGCCATGGCCTGAGCTGTTCTTTGACCGCCCCCGGAGCCGAACAGATCGACATCCTTGCCGCAGTAAGGACATACCAGGCCGCTCATGTTTTCCACCAGTCCAAAGATCGTCATTTCCACGTTTCTGCAAAAGCCTATTGCTCTTCTGACATCGCCCAGAGAAACCTCTTGCGGTGTTGTCACGAGAATCGCCTTGGCATCCGGGATCGTCTGAGCGATAGTCAGCGGCTCATCCCCGGTTCCGGGTGGTGCATCGATGATGAGATAGTCCAGCCTTCCCCACCAAACACCATACAGGAACTGGCGAATGACACGCATCTTCAGTGGGCCGCGCCAGATCACAGCTTCGTCCAACTTTTCGGTCAAGGATTCGATGGAGATCATTTCCAGGTTTTTTGAATATGGCTTTGGTACGAACTGGCCATCCGCGTCAATGTCGACAATTCCAGGAAGTCCAAGCATCCTCGGAACGTCCGGGCCATGAAGATCTACGTCCATTAAGCCAACCTTTGCTCCTTTCTTTGACAAGGCAAGAGCCAAATTCGTGGCAACGCTTGTCTTGCCGACCCCTCCTTTGCCGCTCATCACCAAGAATTTTTCTTTGATTCGAGATAGAGACTCTTCAATAGCCCTGTCCTGTGACGCCGTGTCCGGGTTTTGCGCGCGTGAGGGCCGGCGGCTGCTATGGGTTTTGTTCATGCCAGAACCTCCTCTATGACCCTTTCGCAGAAATGTCTATCCCCTAATCCCCTCCCACCAGAGACTATGTCGCAATTCGTCATCCCGGCCAAGTCCCGCCTGGAAATCCCCCCACCCCCTTTCATAAAGGGGGAGACAATCCTGCATTTGACGTTCAGTCATCGAGGGTGCCCCTTTAACAAAGGGGGACAATTCGGTTCCCCCCTTTATGAAAGGGGGTGGGGGGATTTCGAAGGAACATATTTGACGGCTTCGTAAAAAGTCGTCACCCCGGTGAAAACCGGGGTCCAGAGGGATTTTAACTTCTTGATTTTACTGGATACCGGCTGCAGTTTATCCCGCCCTTGATGCGGGGCCGGTATGACGGAAAAGTCGATTTTCCGACTTTTTGCGAGTTCATCATATTTTGCGAATCACTATAAAATTATGAGTATATGCTCAGAATACGTCCAAGAGCATCTGTTGTCAAGATTTTTTTCGGCGCACGCTGGTCCATTGCAATGACTCCACCAATATATAGTATAGGTTCATTTAAGAGGGCGCAAGATATATCAAATTATATTAAATTAAAACAAATTATAATAATTTACTTGACAAACCGAGCGCTCAGATATTATGGTCACCGCCATTATTTCGAGTCAGCCTATCGGACCGCCGGACACTTTACTAATAAGGATAACCCATTTTCGGAAAACTTGTTTCTGTTATGTCTATGAAACAAGACCTACCAAAAACCAATTATTTGAAGAAGATCCGCGAATCGTTCTTGATGAGCAAGGCCGAACTTGCCAGAAAAGCGGGCGTTTCCCCGATTACTATTGACAGGATTGAAAAGGGCCTGGATTGCCGCATGGAGACCAAGCGGAAGATCCTCCTGGCCCTTGGTTACGACCTTTCGGACAGGGAAAAGGTGTTTAGAAGCTAAGGACAGACCATGATATTTTCCAAGAAGGACCACCTCATAGGTTTGGACATCGGCTCGCGTACGATTAAGTTGGGTGAGGTCCTGGACACAAAAAAAGGACGAATCTTGCAGCGGTTTGGGATGATTGATGTTCCCCAGGGGGCTATTCTGGAAGGTCGGATTAAAGAGCCTACCGTGGTTGCCGATACCATCAGGAGTCTCATACAAGAGCTGGGTATTGCGGAACAAAATGTGGCGACCTCTGTCGCCGGCTATTCAGTCATCATTAAAAGAATCACTGTGGGAAAGGTGACAGAGGAAGAGCTGGAGGAAAGCATTCAATACGAGGCTGAGCAATACATTCCCTTTGACGTGCAAGATGTCAATATCGATTTTCACATCATTGGCGAGCACGAGACAAACCCGAATCAAATGCACGTCATGTTGGTGGCGGCCAAGAAAGAGATCATCAATGAATATGTCGATCTTCTGGAAATGGCCGGGCTGAACCCTTGCGTGATTGATATCGATGTGTTTGCCCTTGAAAGGGTCTTTGAAGAAAACTACCTGAACGAAGAAGGCAACATCGCGCTGATCGATATCGGTGCCAACAAGATGAACATCAATATTGTCAAGGACTACATGTCTGCTTTCACGCGGGATGTCACCATTGGAGGCGAGCAGATTACCCGAGAGATCGCATCCCGGTGGGATTGCTCTTTTGAGGAAGCCGAGGCGATCAAGCTGGGCGAGGCAACGGACAAGGCCCCGAAGGAACAAGTCAATGAGATCATCCATACCTATAGCTCCCGTTGGGGAGACGAGGTAAGACGGGCCATCGATTTTTACTATTCGACATCACCCGAGGAAGAGATCAGGCGAATCATCCTGAGCGGTGGGGCCGCCCAAACCCCGGGATTTTCAGACCTCCTTTCAGCAGAAACCTCTATTGATGTTAAGGTGTGCGATCCGTTCAGCAGCATGACGATCAACGAGAAATACAACGATGTGGACCATCTCCAGAAGATCGCTTCTCAAGCAGCTATCTGCATGGGCCTGGCCCTCCGGAGGGTAGACGAAAAATGATCCGGATCAATTTATTGCCGATTCGAGCCGCACGGAAAAAGGAAAATGTGCGATGGCAGGTCTCGGTTTTTTTTCTGATGATCTTATTCGGCGTCGTTGTCATGGCCTACATGGCGGTTAGCTTGAGCAGAAACATATCGAGCATGAACACCAAGATAGAAGAGGCCGGACGAGAACTTAAAGATCTTGAGGCCATCAGCAAGAAGGTTTCGGAAATCAAAGACAAGCTTAAAAAGCTCCAGGCAAAAATGGATGTGATACAGACGCTGGAGGTGAATCGCACCCGATCGATTCGGATCTTAGAGGCCCTTACGGGGCTTGTGATCGCGGACAGGATGTGGTTGACAAACCTCACCGAAACCGGCGAGACGCTGAATATGAAGGGCATGGCGATGGATAACAAGACCATTGCCGATTTCATGAAGGCCCTTGAAGGATCTCCGTATTTTGCCAGTGTCAATCTGATCACCTCCAGACAGGTTGAACAGCGGAAGACAGCCCAGGTGGCCGGGGTCTTCAAGGAGTTTAACATTACGTGCCGGATCCAAATGCCAAAAACCCAAAAGGAGCCACAGGCGTCTTAACAAAATGGCGAAGTTATCACTCCCCAGCATTCCGTTTGAAAAGATCGCGGCCCTGAGCCGGGCCTACAGGATTCTGATTTGCGCAGCCGTTTTTTTGGGTTTGGGTGCGGGTTTCACCTATATCGTCTACAAGCCCAAAATGGAAAAGTTCAACAAGCTGAAAGAGACGTACGCCGGTATTCAGACCAAGCTGGCCGGTGCACGAGCGGCTGCGGCGAACCTCGAGGACTTTGAACAGGAGTACAAGAAGGCCCAGGTCAGCTTCAAAACCGCCCTCCGGCTCCTGCCGGACAAGAAGGAAATACCGAACCTTCTGGAGGGTGTTTCTGCCTCGGGTACAGACTCCGGTCTCGAGTTCATTCTGTTCCAGCCTGGTCCGGAGCAAACTGCCGATTTCTATGCCAAGATCCCTGTAAATGTTGAGGTGCGGGGTGGATTTCACAATATCGCCATGTTCTTTGACCGCGTTGGGAGGCTTCCAAGGATTGTCAATATCATGAATTTCGACATTCAGGTTCCCAGAGGGGGCGTGTCCACCACCCTGACTGCCACATGCGTGGCCGAGAC
>Ga0307423_1001514_pt1 | contig 13891 bp, 14 predicted proteins | sample SalMarWE160310MG_FD_202154 | JGI IMG/M metagenome (GOLD analysis project Ga0307423, IMG submission 202154) | Salt marsh sediment microbial communities from the Plum Island Ecosystem LTER, Massachusetts, United States - WE1603-10 | ecosystem: Environmental > Aquatic > Marine > Intertidal zone >...
CCTTGGTTGAAAGATACCGCAAGCGGTTCAAGCTGTTCTGGTTCCGGGGCGACGCGGCCTTTGCCCTTCCCGATATCTACGAGTATTGCGAGAAGGAGCGAGTCACCTACTTCATTCGGCTTCCCACGAATGAAACTTTGTGCAAGACGATGGAGCCTGAGGTTACCAAGCGCCCGGTGGGCAGGCCGCCCAATTCGGGCGTCAAGGTCCAGTACTTCGAATTTTATTACCGGGCCGGGAGTTGGAAGAAGCGCCGCCGGGTGGTGTGCAAGGTCGAATGGCACAATGACGAGCTATTCCCCAGGGTGGGCTTCATCGTAACCAACTCGACCCTTCGCGCCCGGGAGGTGGTCCGGGCCTACAACGGCCGGGCCAATGTGGAAAACCGGATCAAGGAGGCCAAGAACACCCTGCGCTGGGACAAGACCAACTGCCACAGATTTGAGGCCAACCAGGCCCGGCTAAAGATGGGGGCTTTGGCCTACAACCTGCTGCACATGATCAGGGAGTTCCATTTGCAGGGAGAGGACGTCAAGCGGTCCATGGAGTGGCTGATCCGCCGGATCATCAAGGCAGCGTCACGGATTTCCTACAGTGGCCGCCGTTGGTGGGTGCATGTGGCATCTTCATTCCCTCTGGCTCACCACTACCGGGCGGTGCTGGGTACAGGCTGACCAGGGACGATGGATTGACCTGGGAAAAGTCAACGGGTTACTATGCTCAGAATCGAGGCGGTTGTGATGCTCGCCGGGTTTTGAGAGAGGAATCGCTCTGATCGGAAGGCAACGAAGCCCTTGGAGCTCATAAGGTGACTGATCGGACCGTACCGAGAGCGGAAAAAAGTTCAAAAAGAGGAGAGGAGCGGCGACTGCCGCAGAATCTGAATTTAAGCCGTTACATGTATACGTCGCAGGTCCGTCCGTTCGCTCTGGAGCGTTCCAAGGTTGGCCGCGTTGTTTCGACACCACACGCCGTACCCTCTGCAACCGGCCAAATGGTCAAGGTGTCGGCGCGCTGGCTCGGCCTCAAGGACGTCTCCCTCTACGTGCGCGTGGGCCAGAAGCGCCTCAAGGACCTTGCCCGTGACCAGCATTGCGTGGTACGCGGTTGGCCAGACCCGGACAGCGGGCGCGGGGACTGGGTGTTCGACCTGCTTTCCCTGGACGCCTGCCGGGAACGCCAAAGGGGCTATGATCAAATCAAGGCCGCCTCCAGGACTTCTTATAGTGGCCGCCGCTGGCGGCGGGTGCATGTCGCTTCATCTTTTCCCTTGGCGGGCCATTACCGAGCGATGCTGGGCACGGGCTGAGAGGTGGTTTTTGATTGCCCAACTGAATGAAATTATTTTATTATACTTCGAAGCTAGGAAATTCGAACTGCCTGCCCTGCCTCTGGCACAAAATGACCTAACTTATAAAGCGGAACGCCCTTTGGTGCTTCAACGTGAAGTGGTGGCTGCCATTTTGGGGCGTCAAGAGATTGAAAGATGGTGAACAGCGGCAACGGCCGCATAATCTGAGATAATTCAGGTTTAAAGGAGTTCGCTATGAAGAAAGCTAGTTTAATTATATATACACTTATTATTTTTGTTTTTGGTGCCATTATAGGTGGAACTCTTGCCTATTCATCGGGAGCGAGCGGTGCTCGTGTCTTTTGGGGGCAATATCAGGCAGGGATTGCATTCGTTGATGAAAATACTGTTAACGTTACAATATACCAGCCCAAAAAGATAAAGCAAATTGACCGTCGACCTAGTGGCCAGATCACGATTGTGCTTGAGTAGTAGAGTCCACTTAGTGCCCTATAAGTTGTGTTATATTTGTTCTGGGAGGGAACTAATTTGATCTAAAAGCTGTTCTGCTGTGAATACTAAAAGCGAAAACTTGATGCCGGTGCCGTAAATGAGTGAGACTCTTTGGAGAGAGTAGAGGTTTATGGAATTACTCTCACATCGATATCCAAGGAGTATTCGCTCCTGGGTCAGATAATAAGCAATACTATCCTGCCAAAATGCCTGCCCCTATTTTCTTTTTCGCATTTTGCCCAGCAGCGTCTTTAGATTAAAGTGTTCATATCCCCCGTTCTGGGCGGGGAAGTCTTTTATGGCCAGCCACATATCGCCGGTCTCCGGGTATGAGACCAGGCTCCACATATTTGCGATATGGGCCTTGAACTTCCCCACAGGCGCGGCGGCCTTATAGGAGAAATCAGGATACAAGGCGCATATGGTGCACAGGATGTTGTTGGTCCAGGAAGGAAAATCTTTGGGCCGGGTCATCCTGGTATAAGGATCATAGCGGTCGCTCAATATTTTTATGGCGTTTTCCGGAGTGATATCGCCGTAATATTTATGGATCAATTGCTCGTAACGCTCAAAGCGGCTGGGGGCCTGGACATAGAAATTGTAAGGATCATTTAGACTTTTTTGCCAGCTTTCAATGGTGGAAATATCCTTGAGTTCGTTAACCGGGGCCTGGTCGGCAACCATGTTATATCCTGAGTATCCCTTCCAGCCCGGGTAACAATTTGAATGGTTGGTCTGCCACAAGGCCATGATGTTGGGCTCGGGATAACGAACGCAAACCATTTTAGAAGAGGTTTCAACCACCGCCGCTTTTTTCGCCTTGGCATCTGCCACATGATAGGCGATGCCGGCGCAGCGGGGATGCCTTTTAAAAATGCCTATCGCGTCGTCGACCGTACGGGCATGGGTGAGCAGCAGGCGGGTGAATACAGCGATGCCGCAGCCTTTCATGCTCTCGTGAATCATGGAGTTGAGCTGGGTCATCATCTCGAAACCAGCCTCGTTCATCCCCCCGTCCAGCCCGATCATGCCTGGATAGGTCATGAACACATGGCCCAAGCCGCCCTTGGGGTCGGCGATTACCATCATCCGGTTATCGAGTTGGCCCGGCATGTTGAAATTGTCTTCATCTTTTCCGAAAATCAAGCGGCCGTCGCCGCCCGCCCATTTGCCCCAGGCTGAGAAGCTGCTGCAGCCGCCCTTGGGGGTGGCGGCGCTATCTGAAGAAACCGCTTTGCCGTCGATTTGATAATAATGGGGATGAGCATAGATGCACCATTGATCATAGTTGGTGTTCCAAAGAAGAATCTGGGCCAGCGAAATATTCTTCCCAGCCGCTTTCACCCCATCGGCTATGCCTATCATTTCTTGCTTGCATTCGCTGGGAAGATACTTCTCCGCCTCCTTTTGGCCCAGCCATAACAAATCCCAGGCTCTTTTTAGGCTTGAATTCGTTTGGGCAGCCACATAGGCGGCGGTCGCCAGGAGGGTTGTGTTTATCATCAACTCAATCTTGTCAGCCAGCAGATATCCGTGCTGGTATCCCATCTCATAGGGAGTGCCTTTTATCTTTAATATCTTGACCCCTTTTTGCTGGGCAAAGCTCGCGTTGCTTAAAATAGCAACCTTAGCCTTAGGCGCGGCAAAACCCAGCGCCGGCACCAGCAGCAGCGCCAAAGCAATAACAAATACCTTTGCTTTCATAACTGCTCTCTTTAAAGTGGGGTTAAACGTCATCCCCCGGCCTATTGCACCCGCTAAAACATCTCCGGCCGGTATTCGAAGTGCATGGTGTCGTAATGATTTCAGATTATACGGCAGTCGCCGCGTTTCCGATATCATAAGCATCTTTATCGCTTTGGTGGTCACTAAAGTGAATACCGAAGAAGCCCTGAGGCCACCACATAGCTTTACTTTCCGATATTTTTCTTGAAAACAGTGAGGGGATGCCGATCCCCCCGATTTCAGTGCATAGTATTCCATTTCAAATGACCTGGTCAAACTTAGAGATTTCCTTTCAGCCCGTTCCAAGCACCACCCGGTAACGGTGTGCCAGCGGAAACGACGAGGGCACATGCACCCACCAGCGCCGGCCATGGCGGGAAGGCCGCGCCCTCCCTACGGCTCCACGCCCGCACCGTGGGCAGCGCCCGGCTCACCACCAGCCTGGTGTTCGCTTCCTGAATCAGGATAGCCTTTATATCACAAAGGCAGTAAAAGTGTGGCGTGCTTAGCGATTGTTATTGGCAAGGCGATGCTCTGGTAAATCTTATTATATTATGTTTAATCATATCTACATTATTAAGTTGGTCTTTTTCTTTTTTGGTTTTCGCATTATGATCCGCTTTTTCAAACCGCAGATTATCAGCCTCGTAAGACCCACTTATGCCTGAATATTTCCTTTGAAGCAGCCGGGCATCAATCCTGGCCTGCATCGTTGACATCAACGCGAAACGTTCCACTCGCCGACCCATTGTACTTTTCGAACGTGATATCACCTTTATAGATTGTCTTGTCTTCAATGACAAATTCAGTGATAGTAGGGCTTAAAAGAAAATAAGTTACGCATTTTACGGTGAACTCCGCCAGCTTGGTAACGTCCTCTTTTTTTGCGACATCGAAACTATACAACGTTATCTTCCAGCGATATGTTGTTGAGGTTAAAAACCAGGCGGTGGCCTCATCACTAGTATTTCCGATGCTGCCAGGGCTAATCTTTTCTGCATAGGATAAATCTGTGTTTTCAATCCCTTTCACTTCCATGACTACCTTCGTTCTCCAAGAGCTGCAATTGTTATACGTGTAAAATTGAATGCTATTGGAGTAGGCCAGAGCGGGAAGCGCCTGTAGCAGAATCACCACAACGATCATTAGGGGAAGGATTATCTTTCGCATTATATTTTTCTTTCTGCGTGGAAGCATTACCAATAAAATTATTGGACCGTGTGCGTTGACGCTCTTGTCCGCTTTATTTCGCGTAAACCGTGAATGTGCCCTCGTAGGCCAGAAAATTCATCGAGGCTTTTGCCGTAAGGCCGCCCAAGTTGTACAGATAGGCCATAACGCCGGTGCAGACGGCCATGACCGGCGCAGCAGCCAAGCTCGAAGCAATTGCTAACAGAAGCGCGATAAAATTTCTATGCATCCCGTACCTCCCGTCGCGGTTCCGCCGCTTGGGGTGTTGGATGGGAAAACCCGCTTATTTGTCCGCCGGCTTTATGACGACCTGGCAGGTGTTATGCCTTTCCTCCTCAATAAAGCCAGCTGCTGTACAGGCTCCTTCCGCGGATTTAACATTTACGCTGAGTACCTCGGGTTTGGTATTGAAGGTGTTTTCCACGGCGAACTTGACTGTGCAAAAGGCGCCTTCCACGCCCTCGTAAAAGAGTTGGGCCGTGAAGTTGTGAGCGGTGGGTTTGCGGAACCAGGCATGGGGTTCGGCAACGACGTGCCCTGCGGACTTGGCAGGAATATACGACACCTCTTCATAAGAGCTGTCGTCATCATCAGTGACCACCATGAACACATTGCCCACGGTCCTGTTGGCGGTAAACACCCTGGTTGGGGTGACGTCGGCCAGGGCCAGGCTTGCCTGCATAACAAAGAGGGCGCTGATCGCCGCAATCATAAGCTTCTTGATCATCTCTAGGCTCCTTTCTGGTTGCGTATCTCCGATGAAAACCATTTGCCGAAAATGTGTAAAGCCGCTAGTTGATCTGACAGTTGGTCCTTCTGGGGGGCGATTGTCAGTCTAGGTCATTGCTGTCAGGCGCCTCCCGGTTATTACTCCACATCTTGTCCTTGGCCAAGGGCAAATTATCCAGGCAGGTCTGCATGGGCGTTCTCCCCTGGCATCTCTTGCCCTGGTGCGGCCGTTCGGTGTTATCCTGAATTATGCGACAGTCCCGCTTTTCCGATTCCATGAGGCTCGTTATCGCTTTGGTGGCCACTAACGTGCACACAGAAGAAGCGCTGAGCCTACCACATAGCCTTACTTTCCGATATTTATCTTGAAAACAGGGAGGGAATACCGATCCCCCCGATTTCAGTGCATAGTATTCCATTTCAAATGACCTGGTTAAAGTTAGAGATTTCCTTTCAGCCCGCGCCCAGCGCCGCCCGGTAATGGCGCGACAGGGGGGAACCGGCCAGGCCAACCCGCCCTTGGGCTGGCGTGCCGACGGCGCGGGCAGGGTGAAGGCCGTGCCATCCTTACGGCTCTATCGCCCGCGCCGTGACGAGCGCCCGGCTTTTCACCAGCCTGGTGTTCGCAACCTATTACCGAATATCGCGCTGATGTTGCCACGGGGCGGCAAGAAAGGGTTAAGTGGCTTACGGGCGGTGCTGGGCGCTGGCTGAAAAACGTTGCCAATGAATGACGAAAGGTAGCGTGCTTAATTAATGGGGCTTAATTTTTAAGAGCAGCTTATTTAGGGCTTCGTGGCTTGTTTGAGAGAATGGGGCGCAAAAAACAAAACCATTATTAGGGAGTTTGATCGTTAAAAAGCTGGCAGTGATTGCGGCGGCGATGGGATTTCTGGCGGTTATTTTTTGCTATCCATCCTCTAGCCTCGCCTGGGACAGCGGAAGATATGCCAGGCAACTTATGAACGCCGATTGCAGCGGTCAAAACCAAAAATAATGAAATGGTAGCCGGTTCCTTTGCTTCGGTCCATCGGGTTTCCGCGGCCAGCCGGTGCTGAAAACATGCGTAGAGTTCAGAGCGGGGGGGATGACGTGGTCGGCCCGGCTATTGGTTTGTCGCCTCACCGGGCAAGGGATCACGCCGATTGTTAGGGTTACAGAGTCATCTAGGGCGCGATCGACACGGTCACCGGGCCAACGTCCACCTTGAATGTTACCCTGAGCACATTAATCTCTCTTTTTTCCCAGCTCTCCGAGGGCCGCAGAGTACACTTGAAATTTTTCACCAAGGGATTTCCTGGCTGGGGATCGTACATCAGGGTGATTTCCAGGATGCCCGAACCACTGGCGGGCGCGGTGACTTTGTAGTTGATGGTCGTCGGATTTGAATATTCATAGGTCTTGGTTTGGTTGGAGTTGATGGTGTCCGTAACGGCCCAGCTCACTCCGGCCATGGCCAGAACCAGGGCCAGGGCGGCAAACATTATTACGATCCGTTTGGTCTGCATGGTCGCTCCTTTGGGGTAAATCCAGATGTTGCAGTAGTCGCTTCTATACAATTCACACTTCACCTTGTGGCGCTCGCGATTCAGCCGATTCCATCGCAAGGCAGCTCCCTAAACTCCACACCCTTACCGCAAAAGCTAATTCTCGCCGAGATCCCAGCGAGAACCGGAATAGCTTTGAGCCCGGAATCGTAGCTCAGGCCGCCCTTGCAGTCAATAGGGATCCACCGGTTAGATCTGCATTGAAAACATGTAGTTAGTTCTGAGCTAGGGGGAATGGCAAGGCCGCGTGCACCCGCCAGCGTCGGCTGTGGGGGGAATCCGCGCCAATGTTGCGGCTCTATCGCCCGCGCCGTGACGAGCGCCCGGCTCTTCACCAGCCTGGTGTTGGCAACCTAAGAAATAAACCCCAAAACATCGCTTCGCTCAACATTAACGGGAGGTTCTCGGCGCTGGCTGATCGGGGGCAAACGAGTTTGACTGGGCGCAAGCAACTGGGTTACTGTGCTCGCAATCAAAGTAACGGTGACCGCCTTTGGGTTTTCATTGATAAATTGATTGGCAGACAGGTTTTGCAGGCTTCGGATGCTGTACTCCCAAGAGACAGAGCCCACCGGAACCATCAGAAGGCCAAAACCAAGGTGAAAACGGCGCCTGCCGCGTAATTAGGGACAAAACATCTTGAAAAAGCTTCAACAGAACCAGGCAGGGATAAAACCAGGGCAGGAGTTGGAAATCAGCCTTTTCCGTCCCCAGGACGGGCCAGGGGTGGCCGCCCTGTTTCAAGCGGTGTATGGGCCCGAATACCCCATAAAGGTCTACTACCGCCCCGAGGAACTGAGCGCGGCCGTCCTGCAAGGCCGGATCGTGCAAGTGGTGGCCCGGGCCGGCCAGGGCGAGGTGGTGGGGGTGGAAAGCATGTTCCTCTCCGCTCCTTGCAAGGAGGTGTACGAGATGGGGGCGGCCCTGGTGCTGCCCTCCTATCGGAACCAAGGCATAAGCAAGGCCATGAACCAATTCCTGATGCAGGAGGTCATACCCCAAAGGCGCATTCCCATGACCTTCGGCGAGCCGGTGTGCAACCACCCCTTTCAGCAAAAGGCCCGGGAGGGGCAGGGCTACGTGTCCATGGCCCTGCAAGTGGATCTGATGCCGGCCAGCGCCTACGGCAAGGAGAATAGCGCGGCCGGCCGCGTGGCCGCCCTGATGAGTTTCAAGGGCTATCAGGAGCTGGAACACGCGGTTCACCTGCCCGCCCGCTACGACCGGGAGTTGCGGGCAATCTACCAGGGCAGCGGCCTGCGGCGGGAATTGCTTCCGGCCAGCCCCGCCGCCCTGTTGCAGGGCTCCACCGACCTTGAGGTGGAGATATTCTCCTTTGCCCAGGTGGCCCGGGTGGCGGTCCAGGAAGCCGGGGCCGAGTTGAGCGAACGCCTGGACGTGCTTTTAGCGGAGCTGTCGAACCAGGGCGTGGCGGTGGTGCAGGCCTGGCTGAAGCTGGCCTCGCCCCTGGTGGGCGCGGCGGTGGAGATTTTTCGCTCGCGGGAATTTTTCCTGGGCGGGGTCTTGCCCCGTTGGTTTGGCCAGGACGGCCTTTTGCTGCAAAGGGTTGCCGGAAACCCCAACTGGGACGAGATTCAGATCGCCTCCCAGAGGAGCCAGGCCATAGCCGACATGGTGCGGCAGGACTGGCAATCCCTGGGCGGCGCTAATTAGCAGGCTGTTGAAAAACAGCCTGCCGGGGCCAGTCAGCCGCCGCTTAGGCTGGCGGGCCGACGGCGCGGGCAGGGTTCAAGCCGCGCCCGTGGTGCGGCTCTACGCGCGGGTGGTAGGCAGCGCCCGGCTCACAACCAGCCTGGTGTTGGCGACCTAATCGGGATCGCCTTCAAGCCTCAAATCATCATTTATTTCCAACATACGCTTGGCCTTTAGGCTGCCGCGCGCCTTGAAATATCAAGAAAACCGGGCGGCGGGCGCGGCCCATCCAGGCTGTTTTTCTTGAAGCGCCCGAACTATCGTTGGAAATCGCAATTCCGCTGCAAGCCGTATGGATCCATGGAATATACATTTATGTCGCCGTTCACGGGATTATTCAAATAGAAGCGAATAATATGGCAACCTCTTATACAAAGATTGAATTGGTCTCCTTGCGATGCGCGCAGGCTTAGATTCCCTTTTGGATATGGAACCGGCACTGGAACCGGGAATGAGCCACCTGGAGTTGGAATCGGAATTGGCAGCGGCATGCTGCCGCCATAATGACCATAGACGATGGTGATGGATTCTTTACTGTTATTCACGGTAATGGTTCCGTAGGAAGACCCTGACACGCCATAATGCCCTTCCGACCTGGAGGCGACCCTGCCGCTGTTGGGTACTCCATTGAAATGAATATCGCCTGATCTGGGCGTCGCTCGAAATTCCAAATCGCAGAATGAATGGTTGTAGATGTGCCGCGTCAGTCCTCCGGCGACGGCCAACCCCGCGTTTAAAGCAAACAGCGAAAGCGTTGCCAGGCAGAGTGCAACAATCCGGCGCGTTTTCATTGGAAGGCCTTTCGTGGGATAAACGATGAGGGATAGTAGCCCGGTTGCAAAATTGCAGTCAATTGGGTTTATCAGGCTAGAAAGCGCCCGGCTTTTCACCAGCCCGGCCTTGGCGGCCTGGGCGGGGGGAGGCTCATTAGATCATGTCGAATTGCTTTTCGTAGAATTCCCGGGCGACGGCTTGTTTTTCGGAAACGTATGAAAAAATCTCATCGTAGTTTTCAATGACAAGATCGACTATTTTTTTGTCCAGAAGCTGCTGATGGGAAAATTCCTTGAAAATCTTCACGCTTTCTTTTTGGGAGAGCTTGTTGCGATAGGGCCGGTCCTCGGATAAGGCCGTGAATATATCGGCCACCATCAAGATCCTGGACCCGTTGTCGAGCCTGTCTGCTTCCCGGTGAAAAGGATAGCCTGCGCCGTCAAGTTTTTCATGATGATAAGCCGCCCATTCGGCGATCTGCTTAAGCCCATCGATATTCTTGATAACTGAATAGGTGTAATAGGCATGCGATTTCATGATCGCCGTTTCTTCTTTGCTGAGCGCGCCGGGTTTTTCCAGGATGCTGTTGGGTATGGCCAGTTTCCCCAGGTCATGCAGCTTGCCGGCGATCTCCGCAAGCTTTGTCTCGGCTTCCGACATGCCGAAAATGTTGGATAACATGGAAGAGCAGGCAGCCACCCCGGTGGAATGGGTGGCGGTGAAACGGGATTTGAAGTCGATGATGTTTTGAAATAATTCGGAAATAAAGAATATATCGTTAATGCGTATTTCCACTTCCCTTATGGGGCTGTTATTGTGCAACAGCGAAAATAGCTTGGGAGAAACCAAATCCAACCAAAACTCCTCCCGGTCGGATATGGCCATGAATAGCTCGACGATTTGAGGGTGAAGCGAAGTCCCGGCAAGCGTTTTTACCCTTGCGATGATCTTTTCATGTTGGTGAAGAATGTATTGATTGCGATTGATCGAGCGCTCGATAAAGTCCGAGAGAAAAAGCGTTTGAGAATCCCAGGCAAGCTGGTTTTCGATTGATTCGTCCCAATCCCGCCATTTTTTATGATGAAATCTTACAATCGGCGCAGCTTCTTGAAACAGGGGAACTCTCTGCAGCAACAATTCGCCCCGCACACAATGCTCTTCCAGTTCCTCGGCTTTGCTTTCCCGCAAGCGAATCTTGTCCTCAAGCGAAAAAGCCCCCACATCATGCAGCAGGGCGGCGATAAAGGGATTTCCCAGCCTGTCATTGGGAAGACCGGCAGCCCTGCCCATTTCCAAGACAACCATGGCCACTCTTTGTTGGTGCTGGGCCAAGGAAAAACTGGCCAAGTCCAAAGTATCGGAAAGGGATAGAACAATCTGACCCAGATCGCTTGAGATTCTACGCTGCATTTACCCCCTCTTTATCGCGAGGCCCTGCATCCACCGCTACTCGATCAACAGCATAATTTCGGGTAAGGCAAGGAAAAAAGAGCGCTACCGGATGGTGCCGCTGACACTTCGTTGCCTTACAATTTTGAAATTTACGACATGATGCCGAATTATACAGTAGCCTCCGTGTTTTCTCATTTATTAGTTTGTTAGCGGCCTCAGTGGCCTCAAAAGTGCGCATGGTTGATGCTCTAAAGCCGCAATTTCGGTCTGTCTCTTGATATTTTTATGAAAATTTACGGGAACCGGCGCTGGCTCTCCGTTTCAAGCGCATGGCAGTCCAATACAAGTCTCCCTGTTGCCTGTCACCATGCTTTCAGTGCGGGCCGCACCGGTGGTGCGGCTGGGCGGGCGGCGCCCGGCTCTTCACCAGCCTGGCGTTCGCTTCCTAGGCGGGATCGCCTTCAAGCCTTAAATCATCATTTATTGGCCGATGGGCTCGTGGCCTTTAGGCTGCCGCGCGCCTTGCAATAGCAAGAAAACTCGGCGGCGGGCGCAGCCCATCCAGGCCGTTTTTCCGATGGGCCCGAATTATTAATAATCAATCGCAAGACTTTTTATCCATGGAATATACGCTTAGGTCGCCGTTCGCGGGATTATTCAAATAAAAGCGAATGGTATGGCAACTTTTTATGCAGAGATTGAATTGGGTTCCGTGCAATGAGGACAGCTGTAGACGAACTCCTGGAGATACCCACCCGCCATTATGCCTATAGCTGAGTTGGATGGATTCTTTACTGTTTGCGATCCTAATGAATCCTCTAGCAGGATCCGACACGCCATAATGCCCTTCTGCGTTCGCGGGGACCCTGCCGTGGTTCGACACCCCATTGAAATGAATACTGCCTTGCCGAGGCAACGCTCGAAACTCCAAATCGCATCCAGAATGATTGTAGATGTGCCGCGTCATTCCTCCGGCGCAGGCCAAACCCGCGCTTAGAGCAATGAGCGAAAGCGTCATCAGGCAGAGCGCAACAATCCGCTTCGGTTTCATTGGCAGAACTCCACGAGGGAAACGCGGACTAACCGGGGGACAATAGCAAGCTTCAATATTGTAGTCAAGCGGGATTGCCTGGCCGGGCTACGCTGAAAAAATATTGCGAATGGCAGGGTTCAAGCCGCGTCTGTGGTGCGGCTCCACGCCCGCACCGTGGGCAGCACCCGGCTCTTCACCAGCCTGGTCTTGAAGGCCTAGCAGGCCGACGTTTAAGCAGGGAGGGGGAGTTTTATTAGCCTGACTCGGGAGGGGAATGACAGCTAGAGAATCAGCATGGGGTCGTCCTCGCCGGGCGGAGGCGGCAGTTCGGGCGGTTTCACCTCGCTCTGGAGTTCCAGGGCCATGAGAAAACCGCCGGTGTCCAGCCTATTGGTGCGCACCAGCCTGGCCCGGTAATGATGGATTTGCCCATGATGTTCAAAGCGCAGTTCCACCGGCAGGGCATGCTCTATGGTGAAGGCCACCCCGGTGGCGGAGATGTCCAGCCCCTTGGCCTCCAGCACATCCACATCAAAGATAAACTCGATGTTGCTGCTCAACTCTTCACGCGAAGCCCGCTGCCTGACGGCTTCCGGATTGCTCTGGGACTGCCCCAAAAGGCCCCGCAGCCGTTGCACCTCTTTGATTAGCTGTTCCTTGTCCATGGCGGCAAGTTCACTGATTCCCTCGCTCACAGGCTTGTTCCTTTGCTATCCCGGATTATGCGGCAGTTGCCCGCGCTTGGCATCGTTTTGGGCCTTTTGATCCCCCCAGCGCACTCTGTCACGCGGTTGGACAGCATAAAGCGGCTTCAATGACTAGCAGTTAAAGCGATTTCTCACTGAACCCCCCAGCGGGAATTGGAATCTCTTGTATCGTGGGCATAGTAACCCAGTTCCCTTTCCCCGGTCAATCGGCTGCCCCCGGTCAGCCTGTACCAAACACCGCCCGGTAATGCTGAGCCAGCGGAAACGACAAGGCCACAGGCACCCGCCAGCGGCGTCGGTGGCGGGAAAGCCGCGCGGCGGCTTTGATTTTCCCAATGATCAGCCGCTTTAGCGCCGGGCCCGACTTGTACCCTTGTAATGAGCTAGGCTTTGCTCTAAAGTAAGTGGTTGAGCACTGCGCGGGCTTCAAGCCCGCGGCATTTTGTCCAGGGCTTCCGGGGCCTAAGCCCCGGTCTGTTTTAATGCCAAAGAAGGAGGTAAAGGCTCCCATGGCGGAAAAGCTAGGGATTTTCGTTTCATCCGACCAGCACTTGGACCACCTGCTGGGCATCTGCAAGGCGGCCACCAAGGCGGGCAAAGAGGTCATCGTGTTCCTCACCAACCGGGGCGTGCTTCTGACCAAGCATGAGAAGTTTCCCGAGATCGAGGGCTGGGCTCAGGTGAGCCTGTGCAACGTGAACTTCGATGCTTTCAAGCTGGAAAAGCCCATCCCGGTGGTGGCTGACAAGGACTTCGCCACCCAGGCGCGTCACGGCATGATGATCGAGGACGTGGACCGCTACATTGTGCTTTAGGAGGTAAACGACATGGAAGGTGTAAACAAAGTAGCGTTTCTGGTGAACAAACCCGCCGACTCCTGGGAAGGCCTGCGCTCCGGCCTGGGGCTTTTGGTGGAGAACATGTGGGTGGCCGTCTTTTTCATCGACACAGAGGTAACGCTTCCGGCCGAAAAGAGCGACGAGGAATTCACCGAGAATCTCGAAATGCTGGACGATCTGGAGGGCGAGGTCTACACCAACGTGCAGGCCAACGTGGACAAGTGGGGCTACTTTAAGTTCCTAAGCCTGGAAGACATGTTGCCCAAGATCAAGGAATACCAGCTGGTGGTTCCCTTCTAGGAGGTTAAGGCATGAAGCTTTTGAATATCGTGAAAACCGAGCCCAATAAGACTACTCAAGTCCTCATGGACGGGCTTAATGAAAGCCAGGAAGTCACCCGCTGGAATCTCTATGAGAACACCGACTATGACAAGCTG